>Ga0310694_10002383_pt1 | contig 19389 bp, 9 predicted proteins | sample 174DNAGHGhighgp2_FD_203884 | JGI IMG/M metagenome (GOLD analysis project Ga0310694, IMG submission 203884) | Sheep rumen microbial communities from Palmerston North, Manawatu-Wanganui, New Zealand - 1742 DNA GHGhigh gp2 (v2) (version 2) | ecosystem: Host-associated > Mammals > Digestive system >... | reverse complement strand
ACGCCGTGAGCGAGCAGCCCGAGCCAGAACCCGACGACACCACATACGTCACCAGTGGTGTGTGGGTACCCACGCGTCCCTTCCCCACACCGCTGAGGGAGATCTATGTGGCTCCCGCCGCTACAGACAGCGAGGTGTTGCAGACCGCCGGTAACGGCTCGTTCGAGCATCCCTATACTAACATCCAGACCGCCATCAACCTGGCGACACCCGGCACGCACATCATCTGCCGTGGCGGCACCTACAAGCAGCGTGTGCAGAGCGACGGCAAGTTCACCGTGCGAGTAAGGAACAGCGGCACGGCCGAGAACCCTATCGTAATACGCTGCTACGACGGCGAGCGGCCAGTGTTCGACTTCGAGGCCGGACTGACTGCCGACCGTGTGGGCGAGCGTGGCTTCCTCATCACTGGAGACTACTGGTGGCTCTTCGGCCTGCACGTGACCCATGCTGCCGACAATGGTATCATGCTGCAAGGCTCGCACAACCGCATAGAGCGTTGCGAGTTCTCATACAATCTCGACACTGGTCTGCAGCTGGGCTTCGGCCACACTTTCAGCGACACCTTCCCCGGAGTCAGCAAGAACGACGGCACCTACTGCTCGTACAACGATGTCATAGACTGCGACTCGCACCACAACTGCGACTACGACACCAACTACGGCTCGGATGCCGACGGCTTCGCCTGTAAGATGCACAACGGCGTGGGCAACCGCTTCGTGCGCTGCCGGGCCTGGCACAACAGCGACGACGCATGGGACCTCTTTGAGACCGACTTCGATGTGGTGCTGGCAGAGTGCTGGGCATGGGAGTCGGGCAAGCCTGAAGACCACCTGTGGGTGAAGAACTATATAAAGAAGGGCGGCTCGATGTCGTTCTCGGGCAACGGCAATGGCATCAAGCTCGGCGGCAACGGTACAGGAGGCTCGTCCAGAGGGGTGCACTATGCCTTTAACTGCATTGCCTTCGGCTGCAACAAAAACTCGTCGGTCAAGGGCTTCGACTGCAACAGCCATAAGGATGGACACGTGCTGGTGGGGTGCCTGGGCTTCAACAATGGCTACGACTTCATGTTCGAGAGCGGCGGCTCAAACGAGAAGACCAAGTATTACAACAATGTGTGTCTGGGCCGTCAGGAGATATGTGTGGGCTACGATGACTACAACGCTATAGCTGAACCGATGTCGAAAGAAGGATGGACGAACCACCTCGTCACCGGCGTGGGCTATGGCGACTATCTGACACTCGACGAGAGGGAAGCCTTGAAGCCCCGCGACATCTACGGTGGTCTGCCGCGCCGGTTCGGGCGTCTGGCCCCCGGCAGCAAGATGATCGATGCCGGCAATGCAGCAATGGAGGAGAGCATGCCCGTGTGGCAGCAGCTGACAAACGACTTCCCCTTCCTGCGGCGCACCGTCAACGGCTCTTCACGCGACCTCGGACCCTACGAGCGCACCAACGTTGAGACGGTCACCATGAGAGGAGACACCAACCTTGACGGGAAGACCGCACTGGACGACATCGCAAACGTGGCCACCTCGTTGGCCAAAGGCAGCGACAACAAGGCCTGCGACGTCAATGGCGACGGCAAGGTTGACGTCGCCGACATGCTAAGCATCATAGCTGTCTTGATGGGGGGACATTAGGACAGTTAGGATTATACAGACCCACCCCTGCCTCTCGCTTCTGTCTAAAGACGGATGAGTGTGGAGCCTGTGGTCTGCTTGTCTGCTGTGTTCACCTGTACGGCATAGACACCCTGTGGCAGGGCGTCGAGACCGACGGTGGCCGTCGTGGTGGTGCTGTTGCCCGCTTTGGTAAGCAGCAGGCGTCCGTCGGTGGAGTAGATGTTCACGGTGTATTTGTCGGGGGTGCTGCCGTTGGCAAACTCTATGTTCAGCTGTCGGCCGTCAAGGCGTATGGCTGTTCGTGCCGGCTGGTGGCGGCTGATGTCTTTTATTGCAGTAAGCCCGAGCATGTAGAGCAGACCCTGGTAGGCATCAATCTCTCCGTAGCCATACTGGTTGTTGGGGTAGGTGAGCTCGCTGTCGGGCTGGCGCGACGAGTGGGCAATGATGTCCTTTATGGTCTCGGTGGTGAGCGTCGGGTCTGCCTGCATCCACAGTGCTATGGCTCCCGTCACTGCCGGTGCCGACATTGATGTGCCTGTCTGGGCCATGATGTGGAAATAGCCCGAGAGGCCACCCCATGTCTCATACTCAGTGTCGAGTGCGGCAATGTCCCATCCTGCCAGTGAGTAGTAGGTGTCGTCGTCGATGAAGTAGTTCTGTGCCGACACTATGTTCACTCCCGGTGCACACACGTCGGGCTTGGTGCCTCCGCTCAGTGTGGGGCCTACCGACGACGAGCGTGCCAGGTAGCCTTCGCCCTTTGTGCTCTCCATGTCGGTGAGGTCGGTGGGAGTCACCGCTCCGCCCTGCGAGGCATATTTGTTGGCCATGGTGACGATTTGGAAGCGGTGGGCCACGTTGCCCACGGTCACCACCTGCGGCATCATTGCCGGCCATGCCACGCTATAGCCGTCGGTAGCCAGCGAGTGGCCATCCAGCGAGGCAATGTTCTCCAGTTGTGCGCACAGTGGGTCGGCATAGATCCATGCGTCGCCCTCGCCCTCTATGGTTATGAGTATGCGCTCTGAGGTGAGGAAGGTGGTGGTGAGGCCGGCAGTGACGTACACCACGTTGTAGCCGTCGTCACTTTTTCCTTTCGACTGTGCGCTTATCTGCTTGGTGCCGAGCTTGAACGACGTGCCCTTTGCCAGCTCTGCCGTGCTGATGGTCTTGCTGCCCTTGTTGGTCTGATAGCCGCCGTCGGTGTATCGGAGTGTCACCGTCTGGTCGTCGGACAGTTTGAGCTCCACTCCGAAAAATGTGCCATACTGCTCATAGTCGTTGAAGCACACTCCGCATCCGCCCTTTGTCGTTTCTGCCGTTTTGTGGGCCAGTCGCTTGGTGCCTCCGGCGTTGCCCGATGCCACTACGAGTGCCCTTCCCGGTGTCTGTAGCAGAGTGGTGATGGCCTCCTCTTCCAGCTGCCGGTTGTTGACGAAGCTCATTGCGTCGCCCAGGCTGTAGTTTATGACGCAAGGCTTACCCTGGCTGCTGGCATATTCGAAGATGTCGTTGAAGGCCTGCACCGACGTTGCCGACGAGAGTCCGCTGGCAGTTATCTCCGAGTTTATGGCACCCTCGGCAATGTCGGCCTCGGTGGCAATGCCGCGGTATGCTGTAGGCGTGTCCCAGTCTGCATCCTCTACCCTCGAGCCGGCAGCTATGGCAGCCACGTGTGTGCCGTGGTACATCTTTGTGGCGTCGCTGCTGTGCATGGCGCTCGTGACGGTCTCTGCCGTGGTGTAAGTCTTGCCGTTCAGGTAGTCGGCAGCCCACGTTATGCGTGTCTTACCGCTGGCATCGCGGAAGAAGGGGTGTATGAAGTCGAATCCCGAGTCCACTATTCCCACCACAACACCCTTTCCTGTGAAAGCCTGTGGCAGCTCGTTGTCGGAGGCCGAGGCACGGTCGGCGCCTATCTGTGCCGGCACCATGTTCAGCAGCGGGCGCGGCATGCGTTCGGCCTCTATGCGCACCACCTCTGCCTCGTCGGCCAGGGGGAGGACCTGTGCTGTGGGCATCCTCACTACGAGCACGCGGCCTACACGCGAGAGCAGTTCTGCACCGTAGCGCTGCAGCAGGGCACTCTCGTCGGCATCGGGGGCCAGCTTCAGCAGCACGTCGATGCAGGGGCTTTCAGCGACCGCTACTGTCTGGACAGCGTCGGGCGAAGCCATACGGGCCTTTGCACTTTGAGCGTTTGCCTCTACCGAAGCGGCGAGCCAAGGCGACAGTTTTCCTACGGATGTTGGCTGGGCTATGGCGGCAATGTCAAAAAACATCATCGCTGCCATTATAAGTTCAATTTTTTTCATTCCTGATGTGGTTAAATTGATTTAAGTCATAAAATTGCGGGTGCAAAATTAGCAATACTTTCCATGAAAACAGCCCGAATCAAGTTAAAAACAGCTAAAATAAGAAAAAAAGCAGGCTTTTAGTATTCCCAAATCGCATAAATGTAGTATTTTTGTACGCTCAAAACATCCAAATTGTAATTTTGGAGACGGTAAAATGCTTTAAATTGAAAACTAATCACTACTGATTGTAAATAAATATGATTAATATGTTTTCTTCTGTGTCTGGTAAAGGTAAGTCGCTTCTAACATTATTGTTCGCCCTGTTTGTTTATGGGCCGGCAGCCTACTCAGAGACGGTAGAAGAAGATTTTGAAGATGTCACTGTTGTCGACGCCGACGGCCAACCCCTTGCCAACAGTTGGAGTGTGGGCAGTGGGCTGTCCAACGGCTGGCGGGTCATAGGAGGCAGTATCTATGCCAGCGACAACGGCGACTACGGCCTCATCCACTCCGAAGGCAGCGGGTTCGCACTAAGCGACTACTACATCACATCGGCAAGCACAAGTGTCAACAATGCATACCTCTTCATTCCCGTGCGTCTGAAGGGCGACGTGCTGCTTTGGGGACGGTCCAACCTCAACGAGAAGTCGAAGCATACGAGCACGCTGAAGGTCTATGAGGCCACGGCAGATGGCAATGTGGTGACCACCAACATGCTCTACAGCGCCACTCCCGAGAAAGGCAGCAGCGAGTGGAAACCGTTCTTCTTCAACATCGAGGGCGAAGGCAAGTACATTGCCATCAACTTGATTTATACCGACATCGACTTCCTGACAGCAACCGTTGACGACGGTACGACACCCGAAGTGGAGCTCACACTCTCCGCCGACCAGCTGGACTACGGCACGCTGAGCAGCGAGGCCACGCAGACCTTCACCGTGAGGAGCAATGTCACGACGTCGGTGACGTTTGACATCACTGGTTCAGACCACGATGCCTTCATCGTGGCCGACGCACCAGAAACGCTACCCGCCGGAGTGACCAAGACCGTGAGCGTGACGATGAGCGCCACAGAGCCCGGCGACTACAAGGCAACGCTGAGGGTCACCGCCGGCGAGCAGACAAAGAAGGTGACACTCATGGGAACATGGGAGGAGAAAGCACCCGACACCGAGACACCTGCCGACTGGAAGGGCGAGGACTTCACTGGGCTTGACGACATACCCGCTGAGTGGACCATGGCCGACGATGCCAGCTGGGACATAGACGACTGGTGGACAGACACCGCACCCGCACTGAAAGGACACTCGGGATTCATCTGCACACCGCCATTCACCATCGGCGAGGGGCAGACCATGGACTTCTACTTCCAGAAGGGCATGACCTACACGTGGAGCAGCCAGTGCACCGTCTACTACTCCACCGACAAGGAGTCGTGGACAGAGGTGGAGACCTACGACAACAGCACTGACAACGGCGTGAAGAGCATCGCCTTCCCAGCACCAGGCAAATACTGGCTGGGATTCAGCGTCAACGCTATCTGCTATCTCGACAACTTTATCATTGCAGTCGCCACCACCCCCACCGTGCCCGACGTTAAGGCCATCATGGCTGCCATAGCTTCACGACAGGCTCCAGAGGAGTGCGACCTGAACAACGACGGCAGGGTGGACATTGGCGACGTAATAACAAGACTGAATATTGGAAATTAAAAAAACAAACTAAAATAAAAAGAAAAGAAATGAAAAAATCCACATTGTTCGCAACATTGTTGGCAGCCGCGATGGCCATGCCCGCATTTGCACAAAACGAACCAGTGAAAATCAACGGGTCGCTTATCAACTGGTACTACTGGGGTAAGGACTATACTGGGGCCTCCAGCGGAGAAGGATGGCACCAGCAGTCGGTAGGCGGAGGCGCCTGGATAGACGAAAATGGCATAGGCCACTCTACCGGAGAGTCAAACATCGGACTCTTCTCGTTCACACTCAACCCAGGGTCTTCGTCAAGACCGTTGCTGCCACAGTTCCTCATACGCAACCATATATTATATAGTAACTGCGGTGGAGTGTATACAGGCGGCAACGAGTACTACTCCTTCTTCGGCCACGAGGTGGACGCTTCCAGCAACATCGACAGCGAGTATGGCAGCGAGGAATATGAAATCATTGTACGCAAGTGGACATGGGACGGCACAGACCAAGAGACCGGACTCTACACCAACGTGAAGTATGAGCAGGTGGGCAAGATGTACAACCAGGCCACCGACTTTGCCTACGACCCGGAAAACGACATCGTCTACGGCGTGTTCAGCACCGGAGGAGCCTACAAGCTCGGAAAACTCGACATGAACACCTTAAAGATCACCTGGATATCGCGTGAAGCCATGTCGATGCTCGGCGAGCTGCGCACACTGGCCTGCAACTCAAAGGGCGAGCTCTACGGCACCGACAAGAGCGGAAACCTGTACCACGTGGACAAGACCGACGGCAAGTTGGAATACATTGGCAACATGGGATTCAAGAGCCAGACCATGATGATGTCGGCAACATTCGACTACCGCACAGACAAGCTCTACTGGCTCGGATTCATGAACGACGGCAAGAACTCTGCATCGACCGACGGCACCAACACCACAGCAACGGTGGAACAGGGCGGACGCGACACTGGCCTGTACGAGATAGACGTTGAGACTGGTGAGGCCACGCTCATAGGCAAGACCGACTTCAAGGACGTCACTATAGAGTACGACGAGGAGGGATATCCCGTAGGCGCCACAACCAACCAGTATGGCAAGATGCAGCTGACCGGCATCTACGTAGAGGGCAGCATAGTGAAATACGAGCACGACCTGAGAGTGGGCATCGACAGCTATACGCAGCAGCTCAGTGAGGGAGACAATGGCGAGGCAAAGGTCACAGTGAAGAACATGGGCACAGCAACAGTGCGCGGCAGAAACTTCAGCGTGAGCCTCTATGTCGGCGGACAGCTGGTAGGCACCATCGACGACAGTGGAGAGGATGTGTACACCGACAACCTGGAGGCAGGCGTGACACAGACCTTCACCTTCACCTACACTGCACCGAAAAAGCCGGGCGACTGCACAATAAAGGCCGTGGTGACCTACGAAGCCGACGAGCACCAGTCGAACAATACCGCCCAGGCAACATTCAACGTGCTGGCCAACAGGGTGCAGCAGGAGCTGACGCTGACAAAGAAGGCCGAGAGCGACAACGGGCTCATGATGAGCTGGAACGCGATAGACGGACAGGTTACCGACGGCGCTGAGGACTATGCTGCCTTCAGCTATGACAAGCTGAAAGACTGGACCATGGTCGACGGAGACGGAGCATACACACAGAAACCCAGCAACTATAACTCTTCGGTTGAATATCCCAACTGGAACACACCGAAAGCATTCATAGTGATGAATCCCTTGAAGGCCGGCCTCGGACCAGACTATACCGTCGGCGGCGAGAAGTTCTTGCCAAATAGCGGTGAACAGTACTTTGCTGCCCTCTACGGAGCAAACAGCGAGGGAGATGAGCTCGACAACGACGACTACATGGTGTCGCCAGCACTGAGCGGCGAGGCACAGACCATCTCGTTCTGGGCAAAGGGCTACCGCGGATATGAGTCGGAGGACAATCCCGAGTATGTCACCACAATGTCGTTCAACGAGACAATGGAGGTGCTCTACACCACCGATGAGGACAACCTCGACCCGACGACCTACGAGGTGGCTGTCGAGGAGTTCACCGTCAACGACAAGCAGTGGACAAAGTACGAGGCCAACCTGCCTGCAGGTGCCAAGCACTTCGCACTCCACCGCACCAGCAAGGCCAGAGAGTACGCAGAGACAGAACTGGGAGCGGCCGAAGTACCAGGCACTGGCAGCTTCATCTTGATGATCGACGACATCAGCTTCCGTATCAAGGGCGCAAGCAGCTACAATGTCTATTGCAATGGGGCTCTTATCGCCAACACCACAGAGCTCACGTACATTGCAGAGAGACTGAAGAGCGGCTCGACCTTCCAGGTGAAGGCTGTCGACGAGAGCGGTAACGAGATTGCAGTATCAAACGTCATCGTCTTCAACGCAGAGGACGTGGACCACAATGGAAAGGTCAACGCTGCAGACATCACTGCCATCATCGGTGCAATAGGCAGAGGTGAGACAACAGGCAGCGCCGACGTCAACGGCGACGGCAGAATTGACACTGCCGACATCATCTGCGTCAGCAACAAAATGAAGAAATAAGCCTTAATATTGTATATTTACAACTTTAAAACAAGAAAAAACCAGATAAAACCGTCGTCGTTGGGGGTTTGTTTGGTTTTTTTCTTGTTTCTTTTCAATCTTTTTCGTACCTTTGCACGCCCTATGAGTTTACGTATAAAGAAGCTCGACATCTTCATAGCAAAGCAGTTCGGACTGCTTTTCTTTGGAACGTTCTTCATCTGCCTCTTCGTGCTGATGATGCAGTTCCTGTGGCGCTATGTCGACGAGCTAATAGGCAAAGGACTGACCATGGACGTGCTGGCACAGTTCTTCTGGTACATGGGCCTTATGCTCGTGCCACAAGCCTTCCCGCTGGCCATACTCCTGTCATCGCTCATAACCTATGGCAACCTGGGCGAGAGCTCGGAGCTCACTGCCATCAAGGCTGCGGGAATATCGCTCATGCAGAGCATGCGCTCGCTTATCGTCATTGTCATTCTCATCAGCGGACTGTCACTCTATTTCCAGGACGTGGTAGGACCCAACGCCAACAAGCAGTTCGGACAGCTGCTGCTCTCCATGAAGCAGAAAAGCCCGGAACTGGAGATCCCCGAAGGAATATTCTACGACGGACTGCCAAACACCAATCTCTATGTGGAGCACAAGGACATGGAGACTGGCAAGCTCTACGGGGTGATGATCTACCGCCAGTCGGGATCATACGAGGACCAGGCCATCATACTTGCCGACTCGGGCATGCTCCAGTCTACAGCAGAGAAGAAACACCTGCTGCTCACACTATGGAGCGGGGAGTGGTTCGAGAACATGCGTTCGCAGGACATAGGAGGCACGGCCGAGGTGCCCTACCGGCGCGAGACATTCGGACACAAGCAGATACTGCTCGACTTCGACGACGAGTTCAGCCTTGCCGACGCATCGAGCATCTCGAGCAGTGCAAAGGCAAAGAGCACAAAGCAGATACTGCAGGACCTGGACTCCATACAGCACTTCAATGACTCCGTGGGAAGGAGCTTCTACAACGAGGCCCGACTATACCTGCTATACTTGGAGAAACCCTCGGCAGAGGACTCGGCACGGGTGGAGCAGTTGGGCCAGAAGGCACTGGCCTCCGACGGCGGCTACAGCCTGCCATTGCCCGACAGCGTCTATGCACACCTGCCCAACGACAAGCAGCTGGCAGTGGCAAGGACGGCGGCACGACAGGCACAAAACACACTCTCAGACCTCGTCATGAAGGCCGACTACACCAAGTACCTCAACAGGCAGGAGCGAATGCACTGGATAGAGGCCATAGGAAAGTTCACACTCGCGCTGTCATGCATCATCTTCTTCTTCATAGGCGCACCGTTGGGCGCCATCATACGCAAAGGCGGTCTCGGAGTGCCGGTCATCATATCTGTGCTGGTGTTCATCGTATACTATATCTTCGAAAACTCAGGCATGCGCATGGCACGCGATGACAACTGGACCATCTGGTTCGGAAAGAGCATATCGACAATGGTGCTCGCACCGCTGGCAGTGTTCTTCACCTTCAAGGCTAACAGCGACAGCACCGTGTTCAATATCGACGCATACCGACAGCTGTTCATGCGCATGTTCGGACTGAGGCAGAAACGCAACATAGTGCGCAAGGAGGTCATCATCAGCGGACCAGACTATGCCGCTGACATGTTGCAGCTCAATGCCATCACGGCAGAGATCAACGAATACAATGCTGAGCACCGGCTGGCATCGCTGCCAAACTACATCAGAGTGTTCTTCCGCCCTGGCGACGACCAGAAGATTCAGGACATCAGCGACCGCCTCGAGACAGTGATAGAGGACCTGGGCAACACAAGGGACAAGATAGTGCTCCACCTGCTCAACACCTATCCCATCATGGCAACACACGCACACACCAGGCCGTTCCGCCAGCGATGGCTCAACGCCATCATGGGCATCATACTACCACTGGGACTGTTCTTCTATCTACGAATGATACGCTTCCGGCGCAGACTCAACAACGACCTAAAGAGCATAGAGCGTACCAACCAAAAGATGTCCGACAGAATAAAAGAACTCTGAACTATGAACTATCAACTTTCCACCATCCCCGAGGCTATAGAAGATTTCCGCCAGGGAAAATTCGTCATCGTTGTCGACGACGAAGACCGTGAAAACGAGGGCGACCTTATCTGTGCCGCAGAGAAGATTACACCAGAGATGGTGAACTTCATGCTCAAGCATGCGCGAGGGCTGCTCTGTGCACCCATAACCATCAGCCGCAGCGAGGAGTTGCACCTGCCACACCAGGTGCAGGACAACACGTCGCTGCTCGGAACACCCTTCACCGTAACTGTAGACAAGATAGAGGGGTGCACCACTGGAGTCAGCGCACACGACCGCGCGGCCACCATAAGGGCACTGGCCGACCCAGCGTCGACACCACAGACTTTCGGACGCCCGGGACACGTTAACCCGCTCTATGCACAGGACAACGGAGTGCTGCGACGAAGCGGACACACAGAGGCTGCCATAGACCTCTGTAAGATGGCGGGGCTGTACCCCGCAGGAGCGCTCATGGAGATAATGAACGACGATGGCACCATGGCACGTATGCCACAGCTCGTGGAGTTCGCACAGCAGTGGGACATGAAAATCATCACCATAAAGGACATGATAGCCTACAGGCTGCAGAAAGAAAGCCTCGTAGAGCGAGGACCCGAGGTGGACATGCCAACAGAGTGGGGACACTTCCGACTAATACCATTCCGACAGAAAAGCAACGGACTGGAACACTTCGCACTGGTGAAAAAACAATCATGGGAGCAGACGGACAGTGGCATAGCCGACTGGGGGCCAGAGCCGGTGCTGGTCAGGGTGCACTCCAGTTGTGCCACAGGCGACATACTGGGCTCGCTCCGATGCGACTGCGGCGAACAGCTGCACAAGGCCATGCAGATGATAGAGAAAGAGGGTAGGGGAGCCATCGTCTATATGATGCAGGAAGGACGGGGCATAGGCCTCATGAACAAGATTGCTGCATACAAGCTGCAGGAGGAGGGCTACGACACCGTCGACGCAAACGTGCATCTGGGATTCAAACCCGATGAGCGCGACTATGGCTGCGGAGCGCAGATACTGCGGCAGTTGGGAATACAGAAGATGAGGCTGCTCACCAACAACCCCGTCAAACGCGTAGGACTTGAGGCATACGGCCTGGAAATAGTAGAGAACGTGCCAATAGAGGTCACACCCAACGAATACAACTTGCGCTACCTGAAAACGAAGCAGGCAAGGATGGGGCACAACCTTCACCTCTAGACTACACACCATTTTTTGACAACTTACAAACGAAAGAGAGGACGTACTTTCGTACCACGGAGGACCGTCCTCTGTACCACGAAAGGCCGCCCTATGTACCTCGTTTGGCGGTTCGCCCGCTTTTTATGTTCAAAATTAACACCTTTTTAACACCCCAGAATTAAAACTTTTGTACCTTTGCGGACGAAAAGAAAACATCGGTTAATAAACGAGTTATGGCAGAATCAAGAGGCAAGAACAAGAACCTCGTGGAAGCAGGGAATCCGCGATTATTGAAGAAATTAGTGAAGAATGACACCGAATATAGCCTTTATTTGGAGTATCAGATGGGGTATAATCGGGACAATGGCACATCCATTCGTAGGAAAGAAAGTCTGTCACTGTATCTTTTGGCATCTCCCCGTACACCCATCCAACGGCAACAAAACAAAGAGACGCTGGAACTAGCCAAGAAAATTCGTTTCGAGCGTGAGCAAGAGTTTCTGGACAACCGCGAGGGTTATCGACTGAAGAAAGAGAAAGGCATCAACTTCCTCGACTACTACCTGTCGTACATCAGCAGCTACACCAAGAAAGACATCCGCATGATTCAGATTGCCCTCAATCGTTTCCATGACTTTCTTGCGGAGTATCATCCGCTGTTGAAAGACTTCATCCGGCCCGATGCCATTACTCATGAAATGATGGTAAAGTTTGCCGAATACCTTCAGACTCGTAGTGTGGGTGAAGGGGCAAAAAGCATCTTGCAGCGATTCAAGAAAGTGGTGCGTTCTGCCGTTGACCAGGGCATCATGGCGAAAGATCCATGCAAGGGAGTTGTCTGTGTCGTTGATGACCAGGTGCTGAAGAAAGATGTGCTCTCACAAGAGGAGATACAGAAACTCATGGATACCCACTATCAGTTTGAGAAAGAGAATGTCCGCAATGCCTTCATCTTCTGTCTCTACACAGGCATGCGTTTCTGCGATGTCAAAGACCTGCGCTACTCCAATATCGACTATGCCAACAAACTCCTACGCTTTGAACAGGACAAGACTAAAGGGCACTCCGCCCGTAGTTGGGTCACCATTCCCCTCAATGATGGACTCATCCATCTGGTCGGTAGGCCAAAAGAAGGAGAGACAAAGGAGTCTCTCGTTTTCAACCTTCCATCATACGAAAGCTGCTGTAAGTCCGTTAAGCGGTGGGTGAAACGTGCCGGCATAGACAAGCACATCAGTTGGCATTGTGCTCGCCATTCCTTCGCCGTGAATATCCTCAACAATGGTGCCAACATCAAGACCGTTGCCAGCCTACTCGGCCACAGCGGTTTGAAGCACACCGAGAAATACACCCGTGCCGTTGACAAGCTGAAAGAGGATGCCATCAACAGTATGCCAGCACTCAACCTATAGCATTGATTCATTTACTGGCGAAAAGAGAAGATTTATTTTTCCCTTTCGCCAGCAAACATCATTGTTCTGGCAAAAGAAGAATAAGTTTAGTCCACTTTGCGCATATATAGCAAGGGTGCGTATCAAACTCAAAAGGCATGGTTCGGATACTTGAAAACATGGAAAATCGGACATATTTAGTTAAATAATGTTTATAATGTACATTTTTGTACACCGAAACAAAACTTTTTCATATAAATATTATATCTTTGCACAAAATTTGTACAATTATGTATATCATAAAGAAGGCAAGCAATATAGAATATGAAAATGTCTCATTAAGAGAAGAACTGAAAGAGTTTCTTCAATCCAATGGGATACCGGTTTCTGCATTGGCAGAACAATTGGGTATTGATCGTCGCTTCTTAGAAAGATATATTTCAGAAGGTGGAGATATTAAATTTGCACAAGCTATAAAAATAATGCAGGTATTAGATATCGAGCCTGCAAAATTTATCCAAGGGTTTAAGAATGACCTTGAAGGGACATCAGAAGAAATTTCTGACGAGTCAACCAAATTGTCGTTTTTATATTCAAGGTTTGATATCCCATCCTTAAAAGAAATAGGTCTTGTAAAGAAAAGAGCGAAGATAGATGAGATAAAAGAGCAAATCTGTTCTTTTTTTGGCTTCCAAAATATATATGAGTATGATACTTTCGCTATCCTTCCAGAAGCTCTTTTTAGCAGATCAACTCGTTATATTAAAGAACAGAAATCCGCAAGAATGAACGAGTTCTGGTTAAAATGCCTATACCATTCTTTTAAAAAGATAGATAATCCAAACCCATTTGACAGTGAATTGTTGGAAGAATTCGTTAAACATATCTATGAGTATACTACCGATGAAATTCACGGTTATGAAAAAGTGATATTGGTATTATATAATTTAGGTGTTACGGTTTTAACCCAACCCTATGTTTCCGGAACAGGAAAATATGGCGCAACTATGATAATTGACGGTAAGCCATGTGTTGTTATTACAGACATGAATAAGAAATATCATAAATTATGGTTGTCCTTGCTCCATGAACTGTACCACATTTTAAACGATTACGATATGCTTCAAAAAATAGCATACCATATTACTACTACAGATAATCCAGACTTGTTTTTGAATGAGGAAAGTGCAGATACATTCGCCTTAAACATGTTAATCAAACAGTCTGATCGAGAAGAACTTCCCCAAATAATACGCCTCAGCCATATGGTTATGAAGGCTGCAAAAGCAATTCATGTACATCCATCTATTATTTATGGTGTATATTTGGAAGGGCTTGATAGTAAAAAGCAATCAGTGGAATTTAGAAAATATGGTTCTTCAAGTTGTCTTATTGGCACTGAGAAGGCTATTAAAAATGTTGTTTTCGATCCAATTGGTTTGCGAGACCTGAGAAAAGCAATAGAATTAATGCGTCAAGAATTTAAAAGTGCAGTATAATTATGGATAATACAAAAAGAAAAGTTGAAGAGTTGATGACTGCTATCGATAGGATAGTAGATAGTAGAGAATCAAAGGTAGACCTCTTTGGATTTGATGAAGAGCGAGAGGGATTGAAGGAAAAACTAGGGATTTCCACACATAATCCACAGCAAGTATACAATCTTTTTTATGGAAATATTCAGTCGTTCTTATCTAACATTCTTCCTAAGGATGCCGCAATAAATGGCCCCATAAGGAATTTAGTATGCACACTGTTATCTCATCACGAAAAGGAAAATATCACCTCGGGCAAAAGAGGAGCTGATTCTAGGATGGCATCAAATGAAGATATGGAGGAGCTTATTGATATTTTTTATAAATGGTCAGAAACGCCAAACGACTTGTTTGGATTGGCAAATATTCTACTAGAAAGGAATAAGGAACTAAAATATATTCCCGAAGATAGAACATTGCAAGATTACGTTTAATAATATCTATTGTTTATCTATTCAAAATGAACAAGCAACAATTAGCAGCAAAGTTATGGGCATCTGCTAATAAGATGCGATCGAAGATTGAGGCCAATGAATATAAGGACTATATTCTGGGCTTTATTTTCTATAAGTTTCTGTCAGATAATGAAGTTCAACACCTAAAAGAGAAAGCATATTGGTCAGATGAGGACATCAAGAATGACCTCAATGACCAGGATAAGGAGACTGTGCGCTATTGTCAGGATAACCTCGGGTATTTTATCTCCTATGATAATTTGTTCTCCACATGGCTTAGTATAGGCGTGGATTTCAGCGTCTCGAATGTGACTGATGCATTAAATGCGTTTACCACTCATATCAGTTCTGAACCTAACAAACGACGAGTTTTCAAAGATATTTTCAAGACACTTTCTGATGGTATTACCAAACTAGGTGGAACACCTGCTGACCGCACCAAAGCCATTCGTCGTCTCATCAAACTTATCAAAGACATTCCTACCGACGGTAGTCAAGACTACGATGTGTTGGGTTTCATTTATGAGTATCTGATTGAAAATTTTGCAGCTAATGCTGGTAAGAAAGCAGGAGAGTTTTATACCCCACACGAAGTATCGCTGTTGATGTCCGAGATTGTCGCCGCCCACTTGAAAGACCTTAACCATATAGACATTTATGACCCCACCAGTGGTTCTGGTTCGCTGCTGATAAATATTGGTCGTGCCGTTGCCAAATACATGAAGGACAAATCGCAGGTGAAATACTTTGCACAAGAACTAAAGGAAAACACCTTTAATCTGACGCGTATGAACCTAGTGATGCGTGGTATTGATGCAGACAATATTCTAGTGCGCTGTGGTGATACGCTGGAAGATGACTGGCCCTTCTTTGAAGAAAGCGAGGACGGAAAAATCGTAGAAGGCACCTACAGCAAGAAGACGGTAGATGCTGTGGTAAGCAATCCACCGTATTCCCAAAGCTGGGATCCAAGAGGAAAGAAAGAAGACCCGCGTTTCAAAGACTATGGACTTGCTCCGAAGAGTAAAGCCGACTATGCGTTCTTATTGCACGACTTATGTCATATCAACGATGGCGGCATAGTAACCATCGTGCTGCCCCATGGTGTTCTGTTCCGTCCCGGAGATGACTACAATATACGCAAGAACCTAATTGATAACAATAATATAGATGCCATCATAGGTTTGCCTGCAGACATTTTCTATGGCACAGGAATAGCTACCCTCATCATGGTATTGAAACGGCACCGCGACAATACCGATGTACTCATTGTTGATGCTTCACGTCTCTCAGTCAAGGATGTCAAGAAGAACAAGCTTACGGCATCGGATATCCGTCGTATTGCCGACACGGTAATTAACCGCACCGAGGTGCCAAAGTTCTCACGCTTGGTAAGTCGGAAGACCATCCGCGAAGACAACGACTACAACCTCAATATTCCTCGCTATGTTGATTCGTCAGACGCGCCTGAAACTTGGGATGCCTACGCAACTATGTTTGGTGGAATTCCTAACCACGAGATAGATATGTTGGCCAACTACTGGAAAACGTTCCCGTCTCTTCGTGACAATTTGTTCTTTCCCAAAGAAGGGACTCCATGTTCTGAACTTGCAACGGAAGCTATCAGTAATACCATTCAGAACAATGCTGATGTGATAGAATGGAAGGAACAAATTGAAAAGGCAATAGAGTCCTTGCCCAATTACTTGCGTGAACGGCTTATTGGCAATATGTTTACCCTGAATGTGCATCGTGAAGAATCTATTCTTGCCGATAACATCTATCAACGATTGGATAGGCGACCTCTGCTTGATCGATACAATGCCTATCAGATACTTGACAACCAATGGACTCAGATATATGCTGATATTGAAATGCTTCAGACAGAAGGCTTTCAGGCATCAAAAGTGGTTGAACCAAATATGGTTGTCAAGAAATCAAAAAATGAGAATGAGGATGATATCGAAGTTCAAAAAGGCTGGAAAGGACATATCTTACCATTCAATTTAGTGCAACAAAACCTTCTTTGCGATGATTTGAAAGCACTGCACAATAAGCGGGAAGAGTTGAACGTGGCAGAAAGCAGATATTCCGAATTGATGCAGGAATTACCTGATGAGGATAAAGAAACGTATTTGAACGACGACAACTCCGATTTCAACATTAAACGCGTAACAGAAGCCCTTTGTGAGGTTTTTGCAGATATAAAGATTGGAAAAATTGTGCTCACGGAGAAGAACGTTAGTCAACAGATCCTCAAACATTCACTTTGGGAAAAACTTGCTGAGGGAAGTACTGAATTTATTCTGGCACAAGTGGCAGGAAACATTGTGCTGCGAAAGATGCTAAAGAGTGATATTACACTTATGGAGAAAATGCTTCACGAAAAGACAAAAGTCACTATTGAGAACCTAAGTGACGAGGAAGCACGCACACTACTATACGAAAAATGGATTCGTCCACTTCAAGACAATCTCCTTTCTATACCCGAAATAATCATCGAAAGATTAGCTACCAAGGTTTTAGCACTTGTAGCCAAGTATGAGACAGGTTTAGTAGAGGTGGAACAGAAAATAGTTGACGCAAGCAACAAATTATCAACTATGCTTGATGAATTGATTGGATCAGATTTTGATATGCAGGCATGCTCAGAACTTAAGAATACACTGGCTAATGGAGTCTCCGATGTTATGAAATTTGCTTTGCTTGAAAAGATGTTCCCCAAGGAAGGCAAAACAACACCCCAAATAAGGTTCAAGGGATTTTATGGAGAGTGGGTACAGAGGTTAATTGGAGATTGTTTCAATGAAAGAAAAGAACGTTCTGGAAATGGCGAATTAATCTCTGTGACAATCAATGCTGGAATAAAAAAAGCAAAAGAACTTGATAGAACTATTCATATTGGTGATACGTCAAACTATAAAGTTGTAAAAGAGGGGGACATTGCATATAATTCGATGCGAATGTGGCAAGGAGCAAGTGGCTATTCTCCATATGAAGGCATACTAAGTCCTGCATATACCGTGATTATACCGCGAGATACTATCAATTCCCTATTTTTTGCCTATTTATTTAAGACCCTTCATATGATTCATACTTTTGAAATTAATTCTCAGGGACTTACATCAGACACATGGAATCTCAAATACAACCAGTTAAAAAACATTTCCGTACAATATCCATCTGACGAGAATGAGCAACAAAAAATCGCCTCATTCTTTTCCACTTTTGACACACTGCTTTCTGCCCAAGAGCAGAGAGTCAGCAAGTTGCGTTCCCTCAAGAAGTCATTCCTTGAAAAGATGTTTGTCTCAGCTCAATAATTTTCACCATGTACGAATACGAACACGAACTTCCGTTTGAAAAAGACCTGGTAAACCTGCTCGTAAATGAGAAGGGATGGGTGGATGGCTTCTTTATGAATCCATCGGAAGAGGACTTGATAAAGAACTGGGCGGATATTATCTACCACAATAACCGCAAGCCTGAACGCTTGGGCGACTATAGGTTGACAGAGGGAGAGATTGCACAACTAATGGAGCAGATAGACAACGCTGTCACCCCATTGCAGAAAAATGAGTTGATTACCAACGGCGAACTGCAGATAGTGCGAGACAATCCTGAACACAAGGATATGTTTGGAAAGACCGTCACACTTTATATCTTCGACCGTAATGAAATTGCCCGTGGCAGGTCGAAGTATCAGATTGCCCGTCAACCGCAGTTCCCTACTGCTGACCCCATCATGCGTGACCGCAGGGGTGACGTAATGTTGCTCATTAACGGCCTGCCCGTCATTCATGTAGAATTAAAAAGCTCGAAAGGAAATTTGCATACTGCTTTGGATCAGTTGCAGACCTATAGTGATTTGGGCATCTACAACAAAGGACTGTTCTCATTGGTGCAGATATTTGTAGCAATGACCCCCGAAGATATGCGCTATTTGGCCAATCCCGGTTTTGGGGTGAAGTTCAACAAAGACCTTATCTTTAATTGGGCTGACGCAGACAACATTCCTCAAACACATTGGAAATATATCGCAGAAACATTCCTTTCCATCCCAATGGCCCATCAACTGATAGGCTATTATACAGTAGCAGACAAGGGTGATAACACACTGAAAGTACTACGCTCTTACCAGTACTATGCTGCTGACCGAATTGCGAAAAAGGTGGAGTTTGTCAACCAAAAGCACTGGGAAGGCAATGACATCTACGGAGGCTTCATAGAACATACGACTGGTAGTGGAAAGACGCTCACAAGTTTCAAGGCTGCACAACTCATTGCAAAACGTCAGTTGGCAGATAAGGTTATCTTTTTGGTTGACCGTATAGAACTTGGCTTACAATCGAGAGAGGAATATGCAAATTTCACAGATACCTCCATTGACATTCACGATACAGACGATACCGATTCGCTCATTGGCAAGCTGAAGTCACCTGAGGAAAACGGTGAGATTCTTATCGTCACCTCTATACAGAAACTTAGCCGAGTACGTCGAGATAACACCAAGAAAGCTGATATTGATAAAATCAACTCCAAGCACATTGTC
>Ga0310694_10002382_pt1 | contig 19392 bp, 10 predicted proteins | sample 174DNAGHGhighgp2_FD_203884 | JGI IMG/M metagenome (GOLD analysis project Ga0310694, IMG submission 203884) | Sheep rumen microbial communities from Palmerston North, Manawatu-Wanganui, New Zealand - 1742 DNA GHGhigh gp2 (v2) (version 2) | ecosystem: Host-associated > Mammals > Digestive system... | reverse complement strand
AAACAGAAATCCTGCGGGTCGTAAAAATGCACTTCGCCGATAAGGTGTCCTTTGTGAACATCGCCGGGCAAACGGAAATTGTTGAGCGTGATTTCGCCACCGTTTGCGCTGTAAGTGGTGATAATCAGGTTTCTAAATTCGTTGTTGCCGCCTGACGCCCTTACAACGTCCACAAAATCCTGCGCAAGAAGATTGATCGCCGTGTAATTTGCAACTTCGGTATGATCCCAAGTGCCTTTGCTGTCAAGCATTTCGTTGAAACCTTCAAAGAGCAACTTGTCGTCGTAATTCTTGAAACGCTCCGCAATCTGCCGCCACAATTCCTTGAAACGGGCACTGATTTCGGGATATTTTTCGGGGTTGGAATTGAGCCAACCGTGCGTGCCGGTATCGTGATGCACATTTACAATGCAATACATTCCTTCGTCAATCACGTAGTCAACTACCTGATTCACACGGTCAAGCCACGCCTTGTCGATTTGATTGTTTTCGTCCAAATGCGGCCACCACGTTACAGGGATTCTTATCACGTTGAACCCGCGTTTCCTGAAAGTTGCAATCATCTCCCGCGTCGTAACAGGCTCGCCCCAACTCGTTTCCCAATCCTGAGTGGTAACGCATTTTTTGTCGCGCTTGCCCATTGCGTCGAGAGTGTTGCCGAGATTCCAACCAATAGTCATACTATTGACCGCCTCACGCGCCGACTGCATAGTCTGCGATGTTGCCATCGTACTGATTGACAATACAAAAGCAATTAATAAAATAAGTCTTTTCATAATAATATGTATTACAATTTATACAAAATTATTGCCGTGGGTTGACACCCTCAACCTTAACCTCGACTTTCTCGCCCGAATATTTGACTATTTTGGAGGCGGGAACTTTTTTGAAATCGGCGTCAAACTGCCCTGCGGCAACAATTACGCGGATTTCGCGCTCCTGACGCATACCGGGGAACGAACCCTCGCGGGGATGGATGGTCAATGTAGAATTGGCGTTGTCCCAAGTGAAACGGATTTTGGAAAATTCGCCATTTTCGTAGCCATAACCGTCGCCAGCGTCCTCGTAGAGCGTGTAAGAGCCGTCGGCACCGGGATAAATGCGGATTTCGAGAGGTGCAGTTTGGCTCTGCTCGGCGCGGGTAATGCCGGGCGTCATCGGGATAATAGAGCCGGTTTTCAGGAATATGGGCATCACGTCGATGGGACAGGGAATCTCGTAAGACGCGCCGCCACGGTATGTCTTGCCGCTAAACAATTCCGTCCAATCGTTGTCCTTTGGCAGATAGACAGTGCGCGATTGTTTTTGGGTTGACTTTTGATTTTCGCGGGCAAAGTCGGTGGGCGTCTTCCAAAACAGGCGGAATCTTGCCGCGCCGGTCTGATGGTTTACTGTTTCGCAAATGATGGGATATTCTTTGCCTTTTTCGAGGTTAATGAACTCATAATACGGTTCGTTGCCAGCGAGTTGCACTTTCAGAGTGTCGCCGTTGAAAATAATGAGGCGGCTGTCGAAACTCTTGATTTGGAATTGATATTTGCCAGATTCGGGCGCGATGATTTTGCCCTCCCAACGCACCGAATACATACTGTCGGTAACGTATATGGGACGACCTGTGTACCAATACGCATCTACCTGTGGCTCAACGGCTTCGCGAGTCAGATTTTGAAATTTGTTGTCGTTGTAATACTTGGCGAGGATGCCCGGCTTGCCATCGTTAGTCTTGAAAACTTCCGGCGGCACCATCTTGGAAATTTGCGGCGGTGTGTTGTACATATAATCAGTTACAGGACAGACCATTATCTCTTCGCCAAACATATATTGGTCGTCGATATTGCGTACATTGTCATCATCGGGAAAATCCATCGCCAACCCGCGCATCATTGTGTAATCATCAGTGGCACAACGTATTGCCGACGAATAGATATACGGCATCAAGGCGTAGCGGAGTTTGTCGAAACGGGCGAGTACTTTGGTGTACAACGGCATCTCCCACATTTCGCGGGGCGCGTCGCTGCCGTGGCTGCGGAATATCGGCGTAAAACATCCAAATTGGAACATCCTCGTGTAAAATTCCTGGTACGCGGGATCTTTGGCACCGTAAGTGAACACGCCCTCGTAACTGCCTATCAGAAAAGCACCTATGTCAAATGTCCAAAACGGAATACCCGACATACAGAGGTTCAATCCGGCGGAAATCTGATGGCGATACACCTCCCAATTTGCACCGATGTCGCCGCTCCACGGAATCGCGCCGCAACGCTGCAAACCCGCAAAGGCACTGCGAGTTAAGATGGTGGTACGCTTGCCGGGAGTATTGGCACGCCAATCGTTGTTTACATAATCGAGCATCACCAAAACGTATGGATTGAGATAGCGAGTAAACGAGCCTAAGTGATTGGGTTTCATACGTTTCATCTCGTATTGATGGCTCTCCTTGGTGAGCGCGTTCATCACGTCGGGCTCGGTGCTATCGAACCACCAAGCGTCAAATCCCTGCGACTTGACACCTTTGTTGAGATAATCGCAATACAGCCTCATCGCGTCGGGATTATAGACGTCAACATAGCGGAAATTGCCCCATCCCAACGGCTCGTAGAGGTAGCCCTTGTTGAGCATATCGAAGTACATCGGACTTTCCACGCCGACGCAGGGCCACACCGAAATCATCGTGTGAAGACCCATCTTGTGAAGGGCGTCGGTCATCTGCTTCGGATTGGGATAACGAGTTGAATCAAAGGACATTCCGCTCCAATGACCGGGTTTCCACCATTCCCAATCCTGCACCATCACATCAAGACCGACATCGCCGTATTTTTGGTAACGGTTGGCTACATCTACCACTTCCTGCTGCGTCTTATAACGCTCCTTGCTCTGCCAATATCCAAACGCCCACAGCGGCAAATTCTGCGCCTTGCCAGTGAGATGTCGGTACTCGGCAATTGCGCCATCGATATTATTGGCAGCGAAGAAATAATAGTCAACATTGTCGCCCATCTCGCTCCAAAGTGTCAGAGTATCAGCGTTTTGATTGTCGAATTTAGTCAGAGAATAATTATCCCAAAAGATGCCGTAGCCCTTGTTGCTCACGAGGACGGGATTGATGGCGTTGACGTTGCTTTGGCTCAGGAGAAGCTGTTTGCCACGGTAATTCATAAAGCCTTCCTGATGCTGTCCAAGGCCGTAGAGAGCGTCGTTGCCCTGCATCAAAAACTTCTGCTCCACGGTGTAGCCCTTGTCGTCAAAGGCCTGAATGTCAGCGAAAAACGGCTTGCCAGTTTCGCCCAAAATCACCGAAGAATCCGCACGGAGAAATTGCACCGAGCCGTCAGATTTCATTACCTTTACAATCAACTGGTCGGACGAGACAGTGCAAAAATCCTGATTCTCAGATACTTTCACATTCACATCCGACGGATTGTCGAAGACTACAAGGCTGCGCTTGTCGAAAGAGCCGTCTTTCGATTTTTTGGTAACACGCACAGTGTTAGGCGAATAGAATACGATTCTGGAACCGCTGTGGTCGGGCGCGGTGATTTCCACGCCATTTTTTGTAGTGTTGACGGTCATCTCTGGCGCACCACCACACGCCGCCAACAACAATGCAGCGGCAGTAAGAAATTCATATTTTATTTTCAACATAGTATGAATAATTTTTTAGTAATTAGATTTGCGTCAAAGGTAATATTTTTTTTCGTAATAATCAATTTTTATTTACCTTTGCGAAAATTAAATCCATCATAATTATGAAAAAAATACTTCTATCAACATTGTTGCTGATAATGGCAATAGGCACAATGGCGCAGAATGGCGTGAAAAACGTTACTGTATCCACGGCTGACGAGTTCATCAAGGCCATCGCCTCAAACACCAACATCACGCTGAAAGTAAACGGCACTCTCGACATCACTTCCGCTCTCGACAAACTCGACAAAAGCCGCGACATCTCTGACAAGGAAATTGACAATTATCCAAATCTTCCCGCCGGCGTGTATTACTCTCCGGAATATGACGGCAATTCAATTGTAATCCTCAACATCAAAAACCTGACCATCACCGGCGACGCAAAGAGGACGCACATCCAAGCAAAACCATCATACTCCAACGTGCTACTCTTCAACAATTGCGAAAACATCACCATCAAAAACATAAAGGCTGGACACGTGGAGGCAGGTTCTTGCGTGGGCGACGTGATTTCGTTTGAAAAAAGCAACAACATCAAAATCGACAACTGCGACCTCTACGGCTGCGGTGTAAACGGAATTTCGCTGTTCGAGACCGAAAATGCGACCGTAACCAACACCGAAATCCGTGAGTGCAGCGAGAATATGGTTGTTATGCACGAATGTTACGGCGTTACGTTCACCAAATGCTATATGCACGACTGCGGTACAGCCATCGACAATTGGCGCAGCACCGGCATCGCATACAACGACTGCCAAATCATCGGCGAAGACGGCTCCGATTTGTACGATTTTTATAAAGAAAATGCAGACTTCGTGGACGACTACGAAGGCGACGTTGACGACGAATATTATGAAGACGAAGACGAGCGGGCATTTCTGTTGGAGTGCGTTGACGCGGCGTATGACCAATTCAAAGATATGCTTGGCGAAGAATTTGTAAACGGCGTTGTAATCGAAGACTTTGGCGACGAGTCAAGTATGGTGGTATTCCCGGAACAAAAACAAAAATTTGCCGCCGCAATCGCCCAATACGACGAGGATGCCGTATCATTCAAATTTGTGTTTGTGGACGCCATCGACGCGGCAAAGGGCGAAAAGATGTTTTTTGGCAACGGACACATCATCGTCGTAAAGAAAGAAGGCATTTTCTCCTACGAAATCGAGGACAGCAAGGTGGCGTCTGTAACCGTAGTTACCGGTACACAAAACAATGTGAACTATCAGCACGGCAAGACCAAAAACAGCCTGAAAAAATGCACCAAAGCGGAAGCCGACCCACATTTGGAATTTGAGGCCATAAACATCGAAAAAGCCAAGGAAACCGACGAAGAATATCCGTGGGGTTAATTATTTTGAGATTATTGATTTTGCAGTCAATAATCTCAAAAATAATCATTATCTTTGCCCCATCACAAAATCAGAAAACAACAGACATCAATATGTTATCAATCAAAAACTTACACGCCTCGATAGATGGCAAGGAAATCTTGAAGGGCATCAATTTGGAGATAGAAAAAGGCAAGGTATATGCAATAATGGGTCCCAATGGCTCGGGCAAAAGCACGTTGGCGTCGGTATTGGCTGGCAACGAGATTTTCAATGTTACGGAAGGCTCCATCACATTGGACGGCAAGGACTTGCTGCAACTCAAACCCGAAGAACGCGCCGCTGAGGGCGTATTCCTCGCGTTCCAATACCCCGTGGAAATCCCGGGCGTGAGCATCAACAATTTTATGAAAGCCGCCATCAACGAGCAACGCAAATATCACGGGCTTGAGCCTATGCCCGCCCCCGAATTTCTCCGCCTCATCAAGGAGAAAAAAGAACTCGTTGCCCTCGACAAAAAACTCGACGGACGCTCTGTCAATCAAGGATTTTCGGGCGGCGAAAAGAAGAAATTGGAGGTATTCCAGATGGCGATGCTCAATCCAAAAATCGCAGTCTTGGACGAGACCGATTCGGGTCTTGACATCGACGCGCTGAGGATTGTTGCCGAGGGTGTCAACAAATTGAAATCCAATGACAACGCCTTCATCGTAATCACCCATTACCAGCGACTTCTCGACTACATAACGCCCGACGTAGTGCACGTGCTTTACAACGGCAGAATCATCAAGACCGGCGACAAAAATCTCGCCCTCGAACTCGAAAAGACGGGTTACGACAACTTGAAAAAACAGGCGGACGAAATGTACAAATAGCGGACTCAAATGGAAACAATCGAAAACATATACAACACCGACCACATCGAGCTCCGCGCCGAAAAAGGCTCGGAATGTCGCCGCGTGGTCATCGCCCAAAACATCCTGCGCGAAGACATCAACGACCCAAAAACGCCGTGGCTCTCTCGCATCTCATTTGAATGGGACCGCTCCGGCAAGCAACACACCGTAAAAATAGATGCCGTGGCGGAAAGCGACAGCACATTGGAATTGCACCTATTCAACAAGATGGACTACGCCGGCGTTGCAAAATTTGACATCGACGTTACCGTACACGACAATTGCAACGTAACGATTTCGGTGGTATCGCTCGACGGCCATCAGGTGGACACCAACATCAATGTAAACATCCTCGGCGAAAACTCTACCGTAAATCTGCCCGGATTGTTGTTGCCCACTGAGGGTGAGAATCTTACGTACCATTCAACCGTAATCCATCAGGCGGGACGCAGCACCACGACCCAAAAAGTGCGCACCGTGGCAGACGGCAACGGCTTCGGCGACTTTTTCGGAATTATCAAGGTGCAGCCCAATGCCCAAAAATCTGTTACAGAGCAAGTTAACAACAATATTTTGCTATCGACAGACGCACGTATCGAGAGCAAGCCGCAGTTGGAAATTTATGCCGACGACGTGAAATGTTCGCACGGCAGCACTACGGGTATGCTCGACCAAGACGCAATATTCTATATGCGCAGTCGCGGCATCAGCGAAAAAACGGCGCAAAACCTTCTCTTGCAGTCGTTTATCGACGAAGTGATTGATAATATCTGCGAGGAGCCAGAATACAAGGATTTTCTCAAAAAGGAAATCGCCAACAAATTCGGAATGGAACTCTAAATATTGTCGTCGGTATATTTCAATTCCAAATCGCGGCGCGCTTCGATTTCGAGGTTGAGGCGTTGGAACTCCTCCAACGATTTTTCCAAAACAAAACCGCTGTTGAGCGACGCCTCGATTTCGGACGAATTGTCAGTGAGTTCGTTTACCTTTGCGCTAATAGCCTTCATACGCTCTATCTTGTACTCCTTGTCGTACTGACCTTGGAGCGCGGCGTAGAGCGCATCATATTTAAGTTTGTCGTCGAGATTGCTCTGCACCACCTTGCGGCGGCCGTCGATGGAATGATTGATTTTCTTAACAATATGGTCGCACTGCAACGCCACAACATTGTCCACAGTGCCTGAAAATTTGCCACGGATTTCGTCGTAAGAATCCAAATAACGCCCCCTCTTGTAGCCGACAGCCACCTGACCGTAAGCCTCCGCAATCGCCGAATCCGCCATCATTTCGAGCGACGAAATCTTCTGTCCAATCTCGGCGTTGAAAGCGTTGAGTTGTTCCTTTTTCTGCGTAATCTCACCCATAAGAGCCTTGATTTTGCGCATATCGTCGGTTTCAATAGCGGGATCCTGTTTGGGCTGAGGCTTGGGCTTCGGGGTTTCTGGTTGACTTTTGATTTCGGGTTCGGTCTTGACTCCCTTGTTTTTGAAAATCTCCCCGAATATAAAATATAATGCAGTGTCTATCGCGCCATATATCAGCAAAAAAACCAACACAACACTTATAAAACCAAAAATATGTCTTGCGGGCTCCGCGCTCACTGTCATCAAAAGCGAAACGATGAACGCAATAAGCGCAGCGACAATACCCGGCACAAACATCGTCTTGCGCAAGTATTGGAGGAAGTTGAGACCGGCGTTTTTATAACTTGCCTTGCCCATCGCGAACAAAGTGCCTAATATGGCTATTAGAAATACTAATTTCATTGGATTTCGTTGTTTAAATTTTCGTGCAAATATACACAATTTAAACACACGTGCAAAAAAATTATTAACTTTGCGCAAAATTTCACAAAACTTTACAAAACAAAATGGACATCAACAAAATCAGGCAGGATTTTCCAATCCTCAACCAACAAATATACGGTCATCCGCTCGTCTATCTCGACAACGCCGCCACGACCCAAAAGCCGCAGTGCGTGCTCGATTCAATCATCAGATTCTACACTACTTATAATAGCAACATACATCGCGGCGTGCATTATCTGAGCGAAAAGGCGACCGAGATTTACGAACAGGCGCGTCAGAAGGTGATGCATTTCATCAACGCCAAGTCGCGCACCGAAATCGTGTTCACCAAGGGCAGCACCGAGGCCATCAATACGCTTGCATTTTCGTTTGGTCAGGCATACATAACCCCCGGCGACGAAATCATCATCTCCGAAATGGAGCATCATTCCAACATCGTGCCGTGGCAGTTGATGGCGGGTCGGCGCGGTGCAAAAATCAACGTACTCCCATTTGACCAAAACGGCGAACTCGTGGAAGGCGCGTTGGAACGCCTCATCAACGAGCGCACAAAGATTATTTGCGTTACATACGTCTCCAATACGTTGGGCACTGTCAATGACATCGAAAAGATAATCAATACCGCCCACGCCCACAACATCCCCGTACTCGTGGATGCGGCGCAGGCAATCCAACACCTTAAGATTGATGTCCAGAAGTTGGACTGCGACTTTCTCGCATTGTCGGGACACAAGATTTACGCGGAGACGGGCATCGGCGTCCTCTACGGCAAGGAAAAATATCTTGAAGAAATGCCCCCCTACCAAGGCGGCGGCGATATGATAAAGAATGTAAGTTTTGAACTCACCACGTGGGCAGACCTTCCGCTGAAATTTGAGGCTGGCACGTCCAATTTTGTGGGCGCAGGTTCGCTATTGACGGCTTTGGAATATGTGGACTCCATCGGTCTCGACAACATCGCCGCCCACGAAAAACAACTCCTCGAATACGCCACCCAAAAGGTGGATGCCATCGGCGGCGTTACAATCTACGGCCGTGCAAAAAACAAGGTTTCCGTCCTCTCTTTCAACATCGACGGCGCACACAATTATGATGTAGGAATGATACTCGACAAACTCGGCATCGCCGTCCGCACTGGTCAGCACTGCACCGAGCCGATAATGAAACATTTTGGCATCCCCGGCACCGTCCGCGCAAGTTTTGCAATGTACAACACCTTCGAAGAGGTCGATAAATTGGCGGCAGGCATCGAGAGGGCAAAGAAAATGCTGGTGGGTTAAGTTGTTGAAAAAAACTTAAAATTTCCAACACAAAAAACACTAAAACGACAGCAAATGTAAAGTTCACCACTACCCTATTTCGATACATTTGCTGTCGTTTTTATAACATCACTTTTATAATATTCTTACTATCAATCGATTACACTATCAATTATTTTTAATTAATTTTAAACATCCAATATTAAATTATCGTTAAAAGATTAAAGCATTTGTTTCAAAATTGTATAGTATATCCTTATTTTTATTGTGAATTTTGCCAATGCCAAGACGAAAGGATTGGCATCGGACGCGTTTTTGTTTTCGGAACGCAAAGACGCGGACAATATTTGTTACAGATTTATTTTAACTACTAATTTAACCAATTTTTTATGAAAACAAATGTGAAGTTTTTAAGGGCATTGCTTCTGATGCTGCCCTTAATGCTGATTCCGATGGCATTGTTTGCGCAGACAGTCAGGGTAACTGGCAAGGTTACCGACGTCTCAAACAACGAAGCTCTCATCGGCGTCAACGTAGTGCAGGCTGGCACGACCAACGGCACTATCACCGACCTCGACGGCAACTACTCAATTGAAGTGCCGTCCAATGCATCCCTGCAATTTTCGTACATCGGCTACGTTTCGCAGACAATAGCCGTAAACGGAAAGAGCTCCATCGACTGCTACCTCAGCGCCGACGACCAGGAAATCGAGCAGGTAGTCGTAGTGGGTTACGGTACACAGCGCAAGGAAGCCGTTACAGGCTCCGTGGCATCTGTAAAGGGCGACGACATGAGGGCTGTAGCCGGAGCGAACATCACCCAAAATCTCCAAGGCCGTGTGGCTGGTGTAGAAATGACCCAGACTTCCTCAAAGCCGGGCGAGACCATGCAGATCCGTATCCGTGGTACGCGCTCCCTCAATGCGAGCAACGACCCGTTGATCGTACTCGACGGCATTCCCTTCGCCGGCAGTCTCTCCGACATCAACCCCTCCGACATCAAGTCGCTCGACATCTTGAAGGACGCTTCCGCAACAGCCATCTACGGTTCGCGCGGTGCCAACGGCGTCATCATCATCACCACAAACCGCGGCAGCGAAGGTCAGAAAGCCAAAATCTCCTACAATGGATACTACGGCGTGAAAAAACTTTTCTCCAAGTTCCCGATGATGGACGGCGCTCAATTTGTGAAACTCCGTGCCGACAGAGGCCAATTCACCAACCAAGTATCTGAGGCAGACAACAACAACATCGACTGGCAGGACGAATATTTCCGCACTGGCATGGTAACAAGCCATGACATCGGCGTTACCGGCGGCACAGCTAAAGGCAGCTATGCTTTTGGCGTTGGCTATTACAAGGAAAATGCGGTAGTTCCATTGCAAGACTTCTCTCGTTTCTCGCTCCGTGGCTCAGTAGATCAGAAGATTGGCGACTACTTCAAGGTAGGCTTCAGCACCACAAACAACTTCTCCATCACTAACGACTGCAACAAGATTTGGGACGTATTGGCTGCATCGCCAATCGTAAACATCGAGAACGAAGACGGCTCTATAAAAGACCGCGTGGACATGGAAGGCGGCCCTCGTTTTGTAGTAACACAGGACAAAGTGGAAGGCCTCGACGACAAGTATGCCGACAAGCGCAAGACATACGGCTCTTACAACACCTTCTACGGTGAGGCTGAGCTTCCTTTCGTTAAGGGGTTGAAATACAGAATCAACGTAGGTCTCAATTTCCGCCAAAGCAACCGTGGCACATACACAGGTGTGGGCGTATTCAGCGGCACTCCTACAGCCAACTCTAACGCATCCGTAACCAACGAGCACACCCAAAACTGGGCAGTAGAAAACCTCATCACATACGACAAAATTTTTGCAGAGAAACATTCCATTAACGCTGTTGTAATGTACAGTGCAGAAGAAAACCTCTACAACTCCTCCAACGTAAGCGTAAGGGACATCCAAGCCGACCACTTCCAGTACTGGAACCTCGGACGCTCGGACGGTACGATTACCATCAACCCTGATTACCAGGGCTACCAGAAGTCTGGACTTATCTCCTACATGGGTCGTGTGATGTACTCATACGACAGCAAGTACATGATTAGCGCCACTGTCCGCAGCGACGGTTCTTCGCGCCTTGCCGAGGGACACAAATGGCACACCTACCCCGCTGTTTCGTTCGGCTGGAATGTCAAGAACGAATCGTTCATGGAAGGCATCAGCTGGCTCGACCAACTCAAGATTCGCGCCGGCTATGGCGAGACTTCCAACCAGTCTGTTGACCCGTACCAGACACTCGGTCTCCTTGCCACATATCCGTACAACTACGGCGGCAAGACAGTATCCGGCTACCGTATCACAAAACTCCCCAACCCCGACCTCGGATGGGAATACTCCACCACATGGAACTTCGGACTCGACATGGCATTCTTCAAAAACCGTCTGAATGTCACGGCAGAGTTCTACACAATGAAGACCAAGGATGTGCTTTTGGCAATTTCGCTTCCCGGCACATCGGGTGTTGAAAGCGTGATGTCCAACGTCGGCGAAACCTCCAACAAGGGTTTCGAGATGAACATCGACGGTACAATTTTTGACAACAAGAATGGCTGGACATGGACTGCCGGAGTCAACTTCTACATCAACCGCAACAAACTTGAAAAACTCGCCTCTGGTCAGACAGAAGACCGTGGTAACGGCTGGTTTGTCGGCAAGCCTATCGACTGTATCTATGACTTCAAGTACGAAGGCATCTGGCAGGAATCTGACGAGGCTGTTCGACAAATTCTTGAACCAGCAGCCGCTCCGGGCGCAATCAGGGTTGCTTATACTGGCGAATACGACGCCAACGGCATGCCCACCCGCGCCATCAACGACGACGACAAGATTCCGCAGAGCATGGAATGTGACCTGCAGGGCGGTTTCAACACAACAGTCGCCTGGAAAAACATCGACCTCAACATTGTAGGCGCATTCAAGGTAGGCGGACGACTCATCAGCACCCTCTACGGCTCGTCGAGCTACCTCAACCTCATGACAACAAAGAACAACAATGTCGATGTCGACTATTGGACGCCGGAGAACACCGGTGCGCGCTACCCGAGCCCCACATCTATCCAGGCTTCTGACAATCCGAAGTACGGCAGCACACTCGCTTATTTCGACGCATCGTACCTGAAGATTCGTACCATCACGCTTGGCTATAACTTCGACAATCTGAAGGCCCTTAAGAACGCCGGTATCTCAAAGATGAGAGTTTACGCCTCTGTACTCAACCCGTTTGTAATGTTCTCGCCCTACAAGAAGGAATCAGGCATGGATCCGGAGACAAACTCTTACGGCAACGAGAACCAGGCTGTAAACTCGGTTTATCAAAAGCGTCTTTTGACTGTAGGCACAAACACTCCGGCCACAAGAACTTATATGTTCGGTGTAAACTTCACATTCTAAATGCTTAAAATTCAGGAAAAAATGAAAACTAAATTCAGATATCTAACAGTGGCAGCAGTGGCGGCCGCAATGGGTCTGTCGGCATGCAACGACATTCTCGACGAAGAGCCACGCGGCGTTTTCACTCCCGCATTTTTTGGCACCGACCAGGGTGTTGAGGGTGGTCTCGTCGGCTTGTACCAGAATTTGAGGTACGTCTATGGCAACATGTACTACTACAACTCGCTCGAAACTGGCACGGACGAGTACACATACGCCCAGAGCGCGGACGGCAACTTCAAGGATGCCGACCTTTCGGGCGTGGGCACACTCACCTCATCGTCATGCCGCAGCGACGTATTGTGGGGCAACGCTTTCGCAAGCATCAATACCGCCAACAATATCATCAAGAATGGCAAGGAGGGCGGCGCGGCAGAAAGCCTTATCGCCGAGGCCAACTTCTTCAGGGCATTCAACTATTTCTGCCTTGTGCAGACATTCGGCGGAGTGTCGCTCGACCTCGGTTGCGGCAGGCTCGAACCCAACACAAAGACCGTAAGGTTCAACGTGAGGAACACTGTCCCGGAGGTTTACCAGGTCATTTTCCAAGACTTGAAGTACGCCGCCGAGAAACTTCCGGACAACCCGCGCATTACGGGTACAGTTACCAAAAACTTGGCAAAATTCTTCCTCGCAAAGGCTTACCTGACATTTGGCTGGTGGCTTGAGAATCCCAAGGGCATTCCTACCTACCCCGAATGTAATCGCACAGACCTCGACGGTCACGATGCCAAATGGTACTACGAACAGGCATACACCGTTGCCGAAGAAGTAATCGCCGCCCCTGGTCCATACGGCTTGATGGATACATACTACGACGTCAACCTTGGTGCCAACGACCGCAACAAGGAATGTATGTTCTACGCCGACCATACCGAATCCGACGGCTTCTACAACGGTGGCGACCTCTCATACGCCGGTGGCAATGGCACAGAGCAAGTTACCGTCTGGGCTGCTACATGGAACTACTGTCTTGTAAGGACATACAAGACAAGCGAGGGCTCAATCCTTTCTGAGGACAAAACCACAGAAACTAACTGGGTAGACCCGTTGAAACGCGCCGCTACTCAGTGGGGAGGCCGTCCGTGGACTCGTATGGCTCCTACACAAGAGGTGTTTACCAAGTTTACCGACAAGGATAAGGATTCGCGTTACGACGGCACTTTTGTTACCGTTTACCGTGGCAACTGGGCTAAGGGCGGCGACACGAACGAGGAGTACTTTAATGCCAACCTTATGCCTATTCATAATGACGAGCCTGTCTTGACTTTCTTGCCAGACGCTATCGGCGGCGTGTTCTATCCTACCAAAGGACCGAACCACAAGGATGCAAATGGCAAGTTTGATTCCGATGACAAAAACTGCATTTCGGCAGGTGAAGTTGCTGGACGTGCCGACTGGGTTATCGAACCCGACCACATCAGCCGTTTCGCTTATCCTGGCCTTTGGAAACTCGGTACATACCGCACCGACAATGGCAATGGCCTTGGACAGCCCAATGGCTCGTTGACCCGTCCATTTGTAATCGCCAAGTTCTCTGAGATTTACCTCATCGCCGCCGAGGCCGCTGTCAAGAAAGGCGACAATGCTGCAGCAAGAGAATTGGTCAACGTTCTTCGTAAACGTGCAGGCAAGTGGAGATTCAACAACGCAGAAAACCAGGCTGTTTCTGCCAACTACTCTACAGAACTTTCCGACGCAACTCCAGCCACCATCACCATCGACTATATCCTTGACGAGCGTATGCGCGAACTCTTTGGCGAAGGCATCCGTTGGTTTGACCTTGCACGAACCCAGACATGGGAAGAGCGTGCCGGCACATACACCATCTGCGACCAGAACTCGGATGGCGCATGGGTTAAGCAAAACACTGTAAAGCGCACAATCGAAAAGTTCAACTATCTCCGTCCGATTCCAATCGGACAGCTCAACAGCTCGGAGATGACCGATGCCGAAAGGGCTGCTTTCCAGAACCCCGGCTATTAGCAGATGAATCTCCTTTACAAAAAATAACACAAATAGCATAGTAGTCTTCTCATAAATAAGTATTTAAAGTCTTCCCGGTGGATTTTTCAAATATCCGCCGGGATTTTTTTGCACTTTTTAGAAATATTATTTTCTAATTGCAAATTGTTTTTTTACTTTTGTGCCGCTTCAGTTAAAGCTACATCTATAACGAAGAAACCGAGAAGTGAGAAGATTAATTGTTTTTTTGACATTTGCCCTTATGGCAATAGCTGTGTCCGCACAACAAGCGAGGTTTTTCGACAGCCAGTACCAGCTGCCGGGAAGCCTTATCGACCGCATATTCCAAGACCCTCACGGCAACGTATGGTTTGCCGGCAAGAGCGGCGCCATCAAATATGGCGGCATCACATTCACACGCGAACAATTGCGATACGCCAACGCACCCTCAGTATCGTGGGTGAAGTGCATGGCATTCATGGACAACGAAAAAATCCTATTTGGCACATCTCGCGGCATCGTACTCAACGACTGCCTCAAAGACACCTTCCAACTCCTGCCCGCATACGTGGACAACGAGATATTCGACAATTACTTCGTATCATCCATCATCAAGTGCGACAAACTCGGAGTATGGCTCGCCACATGCTCCGGCAACGGCATCACGGCATTGTCTGCACAAGACCTCTCGCCCAACAAGGAAATCACCGACCGACTCAATACACTGAGCGTCACCAAATATCCCGGCGCACTATACATCGACAGCCGCAACCACCTATGGACATTCAGTTCCGAAGGCAATTTTATCAAGATAGACCTCAACACACTCACCCGACTGGACATCCACCTCGCCGACGGAATCGACAACCCGGTAGTAACCAACATCGCGGAAGTAGGTGATTCGGGCGACCTCGTGATATGCACAAGCCACCACGGAATATTGCGCTACAACGCCAAGGACGACAAGATATACCCCACCAACGCCACTTACGATGCCACAGGCTGCGTAAATGCCGTGCTATGTCCCAAAGGATACGGCACGGGGCGCACCTTCTGGATTGGCACAGAGGAAAACGGGCTCATGCTATTCGACTACGACACGCAGACCCTCCGACCCGCCAAAATCCGCAACGACCGCATTGACCTCCTCAAATGCAAGATACACGACATATTCCAAGACCGGCACGGCAACATCTGGGCAACCGCCTTCCAAAAGGGCGTAGTGATGATACCAAAATCGGCGGCGATATACTCCACCAACAACCAACGCATGACCACCGGCGACACCAAAGAAAACCTCACATTCCTGAGCATCCCGGTGAGCGAAGGCAACGCGCCCAACCTCGGCCCCGTAACATCAATAGCGGGCAAAGATGGCATCGTATGGGCTGGCACTGACGGCGGCGGAGTTATAAGCATCGGACACGGCGGCATCAAAAAGTTGGTATGCAATGCCCAAAACGGTCTCCCAAACAACCAAGTAACCGCCATTGAATCCGACAACGCTGGCAATCTATGGATAGCAACATTCAACGGCGGACTCTCGCGCATATCGCAATCTGGCAAAATCACCACGCCATACACCGCACCCGAATACCAAAAGACATCCGCAATGGCATTTGACTCGGTGCACAACACTCTATACATAGGCACATTAGGATACGGCACACACGCCATCAGGCTCGTCAACGGCAACGCCGACTCCATCTACAACATCCCCTACCCTCAATGGGTGCACAAGATTTTGGTGACTTCTGATGGCGACGTCATTGTCAACAGCAAGGCAACCAAAACATCATCAAGCATCAATTATGAGAAAATCAACCAAATAACATACGAGCCGTGCAATTCGTCGGCGGAAGATGCACAGCACAACATCTACCTCGGCGGCGAAGATTGGATATGCAAATACAACACCCGGAGCGACTCGCTCACATTCCTCGACCAGACCGGGCTAAAAGGCTCTGTGCAAAGCATGACCACCGACAGATACGGCAACCTTTGGTTCACGACGCAAGACCAACTCGTACACTATTCCGACAAGGAAAAACGTTTTGAGACCTTCGCCACCATCGACGGACTGCCGAGCAACGAATTTTGCTTCAACGCCATCTATCAAAACCCCGACGGCATCATCTACATCGGCACCAACAGCGGAATGGTGGTATTTGACCCGCAGGAAGGCCTCCAAAAGCCCAACCTCGACGCCGAGATATATTTTAGCGGGCTATCCGTGGCGGGCGAAAATATCACTTTCCACGGCAACGCAAACATCATCGACGCACCCATCAACTACGCCAGCCGCATCATGCTCAATCACAGCCAAAATAGGTTTACCCTCCAATTTGGCATCAACGAATACATCAACCAGCACCGCATCAGATTCAAATTCAGGCTCAAAGGATTCGACGACCACTGGTACGACGCAAGGCAGATGTCGCGCTCTATATCATTCACCAACATTCCAGAAGGCCGCTACACATTGGAAATCAAGGCTTTCTTCACCAACAACGAACAACACTCCATCGCAAGAAACATCGACGTCATAGTATTGCCGCCGTGGTACAATTCGTGGTGGGCGTACATCATATACACGGCTATCATCATCGCTATACTAATGTCTGTAAAAGCCGTAGTGAAAAACCGCCTCACCCTCCGTCAACAGCAAGAAGAAAACAACAAAAAGGAAATGCGCCTGCAAATGTTCACCAACCTCTCGCACGAAATCCGCACTCCCCTATCGTTGGTGGAGACACCGCTCAACTCCCTGTTGGAAAACGAAACCGACAAGAAAAAATCGGCGATACTGCAACTGATGAAACGCAACGTGCAGCGCGTAACATCGCAACTAAACCGCATCATCGACATACGCAAAATAGACAACCATAAGTTTGTGCTTAAATTCCAAAACACCGGCATTGTGGATTTCATCAGCGATATTGTAAAGTCGTTTGACCAACTATCCCTCACCCACAACATCAACATCAACCTCCACGCCGACAGCCCAGACCTCGTGTTTGCCTTCGACCCCTTCAACCTCGACAAGGTGGTCTTCAACATACTGTCAAACGCATTCAAATTTACGCCCGACGGCGGTTTCATCAATATCACAATCAAAAAGGAAGACCAACAACAGCCTCAATTTGTAATCGTAAAAATAGAAAATTCGGGCAGCAGAATCCCCGACGGCGAACTCGACAAGGTGTTTGAACGCTACTACCAGACCTCCAACAACCATCTCAACGAAGGCTCCGGCATAGGTATTCATCTTTCTAAAATGATTGTGGAGGCTCATAACGGCTCCATCCGCGCATCCAACACGGAGCAGGGCGTGGAGTTTGAATTTACACTCCCCTACTTCCTCATCGACGAAGATACAGACGGCAACAATCAAAACACCCCGCAAAACACATCCTCAGACCATTTCATCGACATCAAGCAGGAACAATCTGCCGACACGGCTACCAACAAAAACCTGCGCAAAATTCTCTTCATCGACGACGACACCGAGTGGACAAGCTACCTCTCGATTGCACTGAGCGACACATTCAATACTATAGTCTGCAACAAGCCTGAGACGGCGATGTCGATGATCATACAATGCGAACCCGAGGCAGTAGTTACCGACCTCGTAATGCCATCGATGAACGGATACGAAATTTGCAAAAAAATACGCCAAACGCCGCAGACAAGCCTTCTGCCGGTCATAGTGTTAACATCCGAAAGCGACGAAGAAAGCCGCCGCATCTGCGTAGAAATCGGTGCCGACCATTACCTTACCAAACCAGTAAGCCTCAATATATTAAGGAGTTCCATCTCCAATGCAATCAAGATACGCCAACAACTCAAAAACCGTATCACAGCCGACGTCCGCGCTGGCAAAAACATAATAGACGCCGAATCGCCCGACTCGGTATTGATAAAAAAAGTAACCGACGCAATACTCGACAACCTCGGCAACAGCAGTTTTGGCGTCAACGAATTGAGCGCAATGATTGGCATCAGCCGCGTACACCTCAACCGCAAACTCAAAGAATTGCTCAACATCACGCCCGTAAACCTCATCAAGACCATCAAGATGAAACAGGCGGCGAAACTCCTCATCGAAAGCCGTCTCAACGTCGCCGACGTGGCGTACAAACTCGGATTTTCGAGCCACAGTTATTTTTCAAGCCATTTCAAGGAGTATTTTGGAATGTCGCCCACAGAGTTCGTCGCCAAGTACACCAACCCCGAAAACCACGAAGATTTTGAAAATCTTGTGCGGTAAACAAATGTGCCTGAATCATTGAACAGCGTAAAAATTTTTGTGATTAGAAAAGTTTTTCATTATTTTTGCAATCGAAAATATCGATGTCAAACCATTAAAACAAACGGAAATGAAATTTGAGAATTTTAAATCAGAGTTCACAGAAGAAGAACTTGATGCCAACAAAGAAGGCGACAACTTGCTATTTGACAATGTTGAGTGGGAGAAAGTTCCTACAATTGTAAAGAAAAGGATTTGGACAAGAAGGATGATTAACATCAAGAAAAACAAAGGTTCGTTGGAACTTGTTGATGGATTCTCATTTGATTCGGATTCCAAGGTAAAACTCTACGATTAAGCAACTATGGGTCGCTATATGATAGACACGAACATCCTCTATTTTATAATAGAAGATGAGGACGACAAACTTACCAAGGACGTAAAAGCCTTGGTGTCCGACTATGAAAATAAATTGTTTGTGAGCATAGAATCCATCAAAGAACTCGTTGTGGCGCATCGTAGCAAAAAGTTACTTGAACACAAATGGAAAACCACAAATGAACTTGTTAAAGCACTAAGGGAAGATTACAATTTCGTAATACTTCCCATTGATATCAACGTCATACACACTATGGCTCGCCTCCAAATCAACGAGGCGGAAAACCACAACGACCCGTCAGACCACATCATCATCGCCCACGCAATA
>Ga0310694_10002381_pt1 | contig 19395 bp, 15 predicted proteins | sample 174DNAGHGhighgp2_FD_203884 | JGI IMG/M metagenome (GOLD analysis project Ga0310694, IMG submission 203884) | Sheep rumen microbial communities from Palmerston North, Manawatu-Wanganui, New Zealand - 1742 DNA GHGhigh gp2 (v2) (version 2) | ecosystem: Host-associated > Mammals > Digestive system... | reverse complement strand
ACAACCAAGTTCAACCAATCCAAGGATATGCTATCCAAGCACCACCCCGAGGCATTCTTGTATGTAAACTCAGACAATATCATGATTTCACGATAAACCGATGCAAAAATACAACTATTTTCTAAATAGCGATAATTAAAGCTTGTTTTCTTCCGTTGTTTCCGATGCTCAACAATTAAAATGCTTCATAATAGCATTGTAGGTATGCTTAACCGTGTAATTGTTCAAATAAAACTGATATCCGTTCTCACCCATCTGTGACAAATCAGAAGCAAGCATCTTATCCACACATTGGGTAAATGCCTTTACATCATTGCTCGGGCACCAATAACCGTAGCCGTTTTGTTCGGCGATGCTGCCCATATCGCAACTGGGGTCAGTGGCAGCAATGATGGGCTTCTTCTCCATCAGGTAGGGCAACAGACGCGAGGGATAATTGGGGATGGTGAAACGGTAATCCAAGAAGATAAGGCCCACGTCGCAGGCGCGCACCAACTGGTTGTAGTCCTCGGAAGGTAGGTGTTGAAACACCGACACACTTCGTGGCTGCCGTGTTTTGTACCACGTCTCCATCTTGCCATACTCAGTGCCGTTGCCCACCACCACGAAGTGGCAGTCCTCGCGATCGGCATTGGCGTTGAGGCACTTGGTCAGGAACGGGATGCCCTGAGGCTTACCCAAATTACCGCCATAGATGAAGACGGGACGGTCGGTGGGCAGGTGGTATTTGGTCCGGATGGCGTTTCGTTGCTCGTCGGCAAGCGTGACGGTTTCCTGAACCTCGTAGGAGTTAGGCGCCACTTCCACGCGCTCGGGTGCCACCTCCGGATTGTGCTTTAGGACGTATTCCACATTGGCCGGACTCATGCAGCCGATATGGTCGCTTAGGGCGTAGAGCTTCTTCTCTTTCTTGCGGAAGAAGCGATAAAGGATACCCTTCACGCCCGTGGTGCTCATCATGCCCAAATCGACCGCGTTCTGCGGGAAGATGTCCTTCAGCAGCAGGTAGGTTTTGGCTTGGGGATTGGCCTTTTTCAAGTATTGTATCACTTTTGGGAAGGTGATGGGCGGTGTGGAATAGAGGATTATATCGAATTTGATGTCGCCCAAGTGCCGTTTGATGGCCTGTTTGAACTGCGTCTCGACCAACACCTGGCCGATGCCTTTCTCGATGACGTTGGTCTTTTGCAGGTTGAGGGTACGCACCCCAAGGATGTGTACGCCGTTGGCCTCGTAAAGGCGCGTGTTTTCACCTGTTCTTCGCTCGCGTGGCGAAACAATATATACTTCATGGCCCTCGTTGCGGAACTTCCGCATGAGGTCGCTATAGATGCCATGTGAGTCCACCTCGGTGAGGTTGGACATGGTTAGAAAGACTATTTTCATTGATTTAGTTCTTGTATAACGATTTTTATATCTTTTAAAGCCATCAACCTCAAATTATTCTTCTTCATAGCCAAGGAATAAAACAATATGTCTCATCGTTTTTCAGGAAAATACCGATAAATATCCTCCAAATGGAATTTTCTTACTCTTTCTTATTGAATAAAGCAACCTTTTTCAATATTTCTTCGGGGTTATCCACCAATTCTAACGGATTAATTCTGAACTCATTTTCTGAAATACTATTTATTTCACAAGTTTGTAAACTATTAACAAAACTATTTATTGATTGTTCAGTCGTTGCATCTATACAATAACCACAATTGTATTTTTCAACCTGTTTGGATAAGAAAATACCTTCTGAGACTACGATAGGTTTACAGAAAAACAATGACTCATATAGCTTATTGGGCTCTGCCAATCTTTCATTTAAAGAAGAAGGTGTATAACAGGCAACCACTATGTTTATTTTTCTATAAATCTCTTCAAGGTCTTCGGGGTTTTTAAATGCACCAAAATACTTTACATTTGAATATGCTTCAGATAACCTCATACACTTCTCCATTGTCTTCTCAGAAGCCTGACCATAAAAATGAAACTCGTGTTGAGGAAAATGAACACCTATAACTTCAGCAAAACGCATAATTGTATCATATCGTATAGCACCAACAAAAGCAAATACCAGCCCCTCGTTGTCTTTCAAATGCATAGGAACACGTTTAGTATTAACTAATGAACTATTTAACTTATTGGGTTGAATGACAATATTATTAAGATCTAAATCGAAAAACTCTCGAAATCCATCAGAGGTCATTACTGTCACAACTGATTTTCGTATTATTTTCTTATCAATCGCTTTTAACAAACCAAGAATTTTAGAAAAACGCGGATATCCGTACAAAATATCCGAAATCTCATATATATACTTTTGCCTTTTAAGGAAAAAGAGGAGGGTAGAAATGATACCAAACGAATAATATATGGGGAATTCATTTTTATGTTTTTTGACTATTTGTTTGATATCATTTCGAAACGTTTTCAACTTCTTAAAATAATCTGCTCCATCATCCAATTCCCCTAACACAGTAACCTTAACATCACTTGGCAAGGTATTGCAATTATACTTATTCCTATCATAACCATATACCTCACATTCATACCCTGCATTGATAAATGAAAGAATCCTTTTTATACACCTTGGTTGCGAAAGTGAACTAACCAAAAACACTATTTTCTTTGTCTCTCTCATTTTCTTCATCTCAATGTATCAATAATTCTTCCACATGCCAATCCATCCCCATAAGGATTGATAGCTTTGCTCATTTTGTCGTAATAGGTTTGGTCTTCAAGAAGTCGGCTCACTTCATTTACAATAAGGTCGTGATCCGTGCCCACTAATTTCACCGTGCCTGCGTCAAGGGCTTCAGGGCGCTCTGTGGTATTGCGCATTACCAACACAGGTTTGCCTAAACCAGGAGCCTCTTCTTGGATGCCACCGGAATCGGTTAGAACAACCGTACTTTTTTCCATCAAATAGACAAATTCCAGATATTGAAGCGGTTCGATAAAGAAGAAGTTATTATAGGCAGTAAGATTTTCGCCAAATACTTCATGGATAGGTTTACGCACATTTGGGTTGAGGTGCATGGGGTACACAAAGTCAACCTCGGGATATTTTTCTGAAAGATCCTTCATGGCAGTAACCATGCTGATAAAGCCGTCACCGAAATTCTCGCGGCGATGGCCGGTAATAAGCACCAGTTTCTTGCCGCCATCCAAACGGGTGACATCGTAACCAGCGGTTTTCAACACTTCAATTTGCTCATTGGCCAAAGCTCTGTCGCTCTTCAGCTTATCAACCACCATGTGGAGAGCATCGATTACTGTGTTTCCCGTAACAAAGATTTGCCCCTGTGCTTTTTCCTCTTTAAGGTTCTTCTCTGATAAAGGAGTGGGGGCAAAGTTGTAGGTAGCAATGCGTCCCGTAATCTGACGGTTCATCTCCTCGGGCCAAGGACTATAGATATTGTGGGTACGCAATCCTGCTTCGACGTGCCCAACGGGAATCTGCTGGTAAAAAGCGGCCAACGCTGCCGCAGTGCTGGTTGTCGTATCGCCGTGCACCAGAACGACATCGGGCCTGCACTCCTTGAACACGCCACGCATACCCGTCAGCACACGGGCCGTGACATCGTAAAGGTCCTGTCCCTGCTTCATGATGTTGAGGTCATAATCGGGCGTGACCTCAAAAATCTTCAGCACCTGATCAAGCATCTCACGGTGTTGCCCAGTGACGCATACGATGGTCTTGAAATCCACAGGATATTTCTGGAACTCCTTCACTAGCGGGCACATCTTGATAGCCTCGGGGCGTGTGCCGAAGACGAGCATTATAGTTTTCATAAGCCGATTCATTGATTAGATGTGATACACTCCATCTATCGGACAAATATTGTGGCAATCCAGAATCACCTTGCCCTTCAGTTTGTCCCAGTTTTGCTTGATATGGTCGTGCTTCACCATGATGACCACCATGTCGACTTCGCTCAAGAATTGGTCGAAATCGAGGATTTGATTCGGGACAATCTCCTTGTCGGTGAAGAACGGGTCGAAGCTCTTCAGCGGGCGGGCGAGATGGCGTTCTTGGATGTCAATCATCTGGAGAGTAGGGCTTTCGCGCACGTCATCGACGTTTTCCTTGTAGGTGATGCCGTAAAGGCCTACGCGACGGTTGTCGGTAATGTGATGTGCCTCCATAATTTCGTGGATGCGTTCCAACACAAACACAGGCTGGTAGTCGTTGGTTTTCATGCTTTCGTCAATCACCTTGGCCAGCTGGGGATAGTCGCCCACAAGGAACCAAGGATCCACGCTAATGCAGTGGCCACCCACACCAGGGCCAGGTTGCAAAATGTTGACACGCGGGTGCATATTGCAAATGCGGATAATTTCATACACATCCATATTGTCATGACGGCAGATGCGGCTCAACTCGTTGGCGAAGGCGATGTTGACGGCACGGTAGGTGTTCTCCACCACCTTGGTCATCTCCGCCGTGCGGATGTCAGTCACCACAATCTCGCCTTGGCAGAACGAGGCATAGTATTGCTTCACCTTCTCCCCAATCTCGCGGCTGTCGGCACCAATAGTGCGGTTGTTGTGCAGCAGCTCATAGACCATGTTGCCGGGAATGATGCGCTCGGGAGCATGCACCAGGTTGATGTCCTCGCCAATCTTGAAGCCGTTGGCCTCGATAACGGGTCTCACAAACTTGTCAATAGTGCCAGGGCTCACGGTACTCTCTATCACCACAGTTGCGCCCTTGGGACAAACCTTCATCACGTCCTTGACGGCAGCCACCACGTAGCAGGCATCCACTTTCTTGCTGAATTTGTCGTATGGCGTAGGTACGCTGACGATATACATGTCAGTCTTTTGGTATTCGGTCGTGAACTTGATACCAGCTTTCAATGCGTCTTGGAAGAGTTCATCCAAACCGTCTTCCTTGAAAGTGGTCTTGCCAGCGTTTAATGTCGCTACAAGTTCTTTATTATAGTCCGTTCCGATGACCTCCACACCGTGGGAGGCCATCATTAATGCTGTGGGCAGTCCTATGTAGCCCAGTCCGATTACATTTATCATTGTTTGAGAATTTGTTTTTGTTTTATTGTTGATTTATTTTTGACTCTATGAAATCCATTATTGCATTTGCTCGTTGATCAATGGTCAAACTTTTAACTTTATTCAAGGCTCCTTCGGCCAACTTTTCTCGAAATGTATTATCTAAATGAAGTCTATTTATGGCAGCAGCTATTTCATCAATATTATTGGGCTCAACCATAATGCTATTGGTTTCATCAAGCACATCCCAATTAAATGGCAAGTTGCTCGAAATAACAGGGAGACCACAAGCCATGGCTTCCACGACGGCATTACAACAACCTTCGTGCAAAGTGGGCAAAACAAAACAATCAGCAGCACTCAAATAAAAAGGTACTTGATCATGAGGTAAGGAACCCTTAAACAAAATGCCTTCGCAATCAGGTTCTAGCTCTCCTTTACCAATAAAAATGCTCTTCACATCACCAATGCGATTGATAGCCTCTGACACCCGTAACACCCCTTTACGTTCATTAAACCAGCCAACAAAAACAACAATGAATTTATCCAATGGTAATCCTAGCTTTCTTCTACATTCCATTTTATCACGTTTGTAAAACAGCTTTGCATTAACCGCGTTGGGAAACACGCCACATTTGTCAGCTGTGGTTAGTCCAAGTTGGATACTTTCATCACGGTTTTTACCAGAAACACATATTACGCCACGAACATAATCACCAAATTCTTTAGAGTCGGCCTTGGGCGAAAACAACTTGCTAATCTCACTTTCTCCAGAAGCAACAAAAAGAGGAATACTATTCGTTTTAGCAAATTTAAATGCATCATAGCCAGCACTCCAAAAATGTCCGTATATAACATCTGGTTTCACTTCCAACATACGAAAAGCCTTTTTCATTGCAATGTTGTGGGACCATGAAGATGGATGAAATTTTCCTATATGCCAATTGGAGAACGAAAGATATCCTGGACGATATATTGTAACAGAGCCATCTCCTACTATATACATTTCTCTAGAAACAGAGAAACGTCGATAATGCGAAATATTGAAAGGTGCGATTACTTGGCAATGATGTCCCATTTTTGCAATAGCATCCACAAGTTGTTTGACAAAAGCAAATGAAGAAGTATCGTGCTTGCCTGGAAACATGTATGTGATAAAACAAATGTTCATATTTACTTGTTGTTTTGTTTTGGCAAAGTAATCCAATCTCCAAACGTGTAATTCCACTGCTTTGGTTCAAACTTTGCAAAACCAGACTCTTCTGCAAAAGTCAACTCACCAAAATAGATTTTCCCGTTTACTTCATACAAATCCACCCTTAAATGCGGGACTCCCTTCGACAAAACTTTTGCCAACTCTATCATTTTAGGTAAAGTTGATGGAATGGGGGGCAAACCGTTGGGGTCGCTTTTATACATGACATGTTCCAAATCGGCCATGTATTTCCCATTCACATCAAAGAAGTTGTCTTTTGTGTGTCCGCCTTCGCTTCTTCCAGTGGTTATATAAAAGCATTTCACTTGGCCATCAAAGCACCAGAATTTGTAATCTTGAGGATAGGGCATCACCTTGTCTTCCAGCAATTGTTCTGCAATGATTCTCGGCTTTATGTCCTTATATGTCCATTCCCGTAATTTATTCCATATCCAATTATAGCACATAACCTTTTGCAATCTGTTTTTAGCATTTTCAATATCAAGTTTGGTTTTGTCTCTGCAAACAATAACACAACTTGAGCCCCCAGTATGAGTAGGCTTAATGACAAATTTATTTGGCAAGGATTCCCAATCTATGTCTTCCACCCTTTCCCAAACACCATAAGTTGGGATGATGTACTGCTCGCCAATTTGTTTTCCAACCAATATTTTTGCATCATATTTATCCACCATTTGATGGTATATCGGCTTTCTATCGTATAATTTCAACCATTGACACTTTTCGGCAAAAGTTCGAGGATTGTTTAAGTTAAGTTTATACCCCACCCTCAAGCGAAATAATACTTTCAGATATAGGCGATCAGGTATAATTGGAGAAATCCACATCCAACAAGCTAAAATAAACTTATGGGGATGTTTTAATAATGCAATAGCTGTTGTTAAAGAACTCATGTTAACAATAGTGTTTTTAATAATTGAATAGGATAAGGTAAGACAAAAATGGTTGGGTCGATAACTAAAAACATCTTTCTCATCCAATAGAGAATGGAATAAGAATAAACCAATGGTGCAAACAATAGGAGTTTGTTATAATTAAGGAGATGACGATAATTTGCAATCCAAAGAAACACAATGAAAGGAATGGCACATGTATAAAATCTTGCACAACTAGGAATGATGCTAATAAAATTAACTAATGAGAAATATGCAATCAAATACTTCAAAACTCTATTTGATTCGTTGTTGAATACTTTGTTTTTAATAATCAATATGATAAGAAGTAGGGTTTCAAAATAATGAGGTAATCTTGTAAAAACCTTCGCATATAATGGCAATGCATCAAATTCAACTCCCAAAATCCTGGTCAAAGCAGTATCCGATTCAACGTATGACCAAATTTGTCTTTGTATTATTGGTGGAAGAATATCCTTAAAATCAACAACAAAATTTAATGCCAGTGTTGAAAAAACAAAACTCAAAATGAAAATAACAGTTAGCAAAGGCATGCCTATCTGTTTAATAATTATTGAAATAATAACAAAAGCTACATAAATCATAAAGGTCGAATGAACCAAAGGTGTTAGTGCCAATAAAACAAAATAAACAATCTTTTTATCAACCACTATTTTAAGAGTAGCATAAACAGCAATCCATGATGCTGTAAAGAATCGAATGCTACTACTATTATAAATCGGATTACTAAACATGAAGACAAGAGTGAGAATAAGAAGTGGCCAAGTTTTATGATAGTTGTCCAAGCGAGTTATATAAGCCAAAGATTTTGTGTAAAAGTATGCAAATACTATGGAATTTATACCCCAAACCAAATGGTAATTTCCAGGAAGTATCCTTGCACATATATAAAACAATATGTACTGGTAAATGTCCTTAACTGTTCTCTGGTCTGGATTTCCAAAATAATCTTGCCAAACAATTCTAAAGTTTTCTTTTGGATTAGAACAAAATTGTAGGTATTCCCCTAAATACCTTGAACAATCCTCTGGATTGGATAATTTGACCACCAAGGAAAACCCAAACAAGACAAAAAACAAAAACAAAACACGGATAGACGACTTTTCTTTCAGGGTAAAAAAAGATACAACATAAGCAAGAAATGGATTCAGCAGAAGAAGCAAGAATTTCCATTTCTCATTATCCTCATAGACAAGTATCTTATCATCAATCCGTTTAAAATTATAGGATTCCATAATTAGATGTTATGATAGAGAATTGGCAATTTTCTTAAACTGGCTGGCAACATTAGCAATATCGTATAGAGATAGATCAACCGGTTTACATGCATTTTTATAATCACCTAGAAAAAACTCTTCGAATATTTCCTTTTCCTTAAAATCAGCAGAGATGTTCATAAAAGGACGTTGTGTAAATGTGTAATCGATCAATTTGCTAGGCACTTGTGTGTCAGTCGTGTTGGTTAAATTAATGAGAAAATTCTGTTTGCTAAGTTCAAATAGGAGCTGTTCCCTTGGAACATAAGGCAAAACAACAAGCTTATTACCAAGCTTTTCTTTATATTTTATGAAAAACGTATCAGCTTTAGTATATATTGTAAATACAAAATCCTTATCAATTCCACATAGATAATCCAAAAGCAACGAAGGATCTCTTTTCCCAGCATAAATAATTCCAGCATAGGCAAAATGAGGACAACCATATTCCAAATCACCATGAAATATTTTAAGACCCGAAAAATCAAAACCTTGAGGAATTACTTTGATTTTTCCTCTTAGCACTGGTTCGTATGCACTGATTGCGGTTTCAACCGGAACCGTGATAAAACTTGCTCTTTTACCCCAAAAACGCTCCACATATTTGAAATAAAAAAAGTGAGGTTCTGTCTTATTTCCTGCATAAGGATCGCCACAATCAGCAATCCATTTAAGTGGAAAATCATCTTTCAAAAGAAACTTGGCCACACCAGTACCCCAATGAATTGGATGTGGGTAAGCGATAGTAATTAGCAAATCTACATCTTTTTCTTTTTTTAGAATACCTTTGATTTTCCATACAAATTCAACATCAGGATATTCAATTAAAGTATGAAGAACTTTGTAAACGGCGCGCTTTAATAATCCTCTTTTTTTCTGTGTATTTCCATCCTTGTTGGATTGAAATCGGAGTGGAATGTCATGTAATACTACATTTGTTTTTTTTGTAAATTCAGAATAATTAAAATCTCTTAATTCAGCATATACCGTCACATCATCACCTTGTCTGGCCAACTCTTTGGCCAGCTCTGTAGCCCTAAACGATCTAGGACTTATCCCGGGGTAAAACGCTTGAGTTATGATAAGAATTTTCATGATTCACTATAATTGGATAAATACATATTCGTTTTCAAATACTTTTTAGCAAATTTACCGAACCCCTTCTTCGGCACAAATCCATAATACTCTTCACTATATTTTGTTGGCACAAATTTCTCCTTGTCCAATTCTTTAATGAGTTTGGTAGAGTTGGCGCCGATCACGCAGTAGCCGTCAGGGAAGCTCTTCGTTACAACAGCGTCAGCTCTTACAATAGTCCGTGAGCCGAAAACAACTCCGACATGGACAATGCTTGAACTGAAGAACCAACAATAATCACCGATAATTGTTTCTTTGAGGACCACTTTGCTCTAATCGTAAACATCCTGATTTCCGCTATTAATCATGCTATTGGGACCGATTTCCACATAATCTCCAATAAATACACACTCACGACCCTGTATCACACCTCCCAAGCGATGATCAAGACGGGCACCTTTGTCAAATTCAAAATATTCAGACAGATATGATACATATTGATTCGCATTTGGATTTTTAGACTTTTCAAATTCTTGCCCCATAGATACACCATCATCACTTCCCTCAATACGGTCAAGGCCAACACTGAAACAAATACCGAAACGCAGACAAAAAACAAATAATACCTAAACTTTTCAAATCCCAGAAAGCCTCAAATAAGCCATGTACAGGCGAAAGCCCAAAAGAACTCCTGCTTTATTATTAGCCATATTTTCTCTATGTAATTATGCGTTATTATTCTATCAAACCCTTCTAATGTATATCGTTATCTAAGACCGTTTAAGATGGTTTTTCATCCACGGACTTACTCGCTCACCGAGCAATCTTACGACATAAGTTTTAGGGCAAAACTTAATAATGACAAAGGCATAAATAACGGCATAAAACAAGCCTATAAGAAGACATAACCATACCGTTGTCATATTATGAAAAACAGCATATAATGGCAGAGCTGACCCCATTACAATAAGACAGATTAACAATGACACCCTAAAATACTCCCAATACCCTCCCCCAATCAGCGGCTTAATCGTGATTCTCCAGAAAACGGGATTGACGACGAAGTTCAGGATGAGCATCGAGAGGGCAATGGCATTGATGTCAAATTGGGCACCAATGTAAATGGCTATACTGGTAAAGATAATACGGCAAATCGTCCAATAGAAACCTGAATCCGTCCTGCCCATTGCAATCTGAAGACTGCCCACAGGATTGCCTGTCGTGTTCACGCCGTATGTCAATGATATGAAAGCCAGTACCAATGCGCCATCAATATATTGGTCACCATACAGGTATTTCAATATACCTGTAGCGAAAATAGCTATCAAACAATAAATCGGCATATTGATGAGTGCCAAAGACTCAACAATGTCGTAGTACAACTGACGGACACGGTCTTTCTCTTTTTGGATAAGGGCGAAAATCGGGGTTATCACTTTCGTCAAAATAGGATTGACTGCGCCATAGATAGCCATTACCAACTTCTTGCACAAGGAATAAACGCCAGTGACTTCTTTGCCCAGGGTGGCACTGATTATCAGAATGTCCAGCTCACGCGAGAAATAATCCAGCACCTGCGACCCAATGGAAAACACCCCTATCTTCAAATAGTCATACGTCTCCGAAAGTTTGAAGTGGAACGAGATGTTTCGATCGTGGTACAGGCCTATCCCCAAAAAGATCAAACCAGCCGAGGCGGTGTGGAAGAGGTTGGCATAGACCAGGCTATACACTCCATATTGTTTATATGCCAGTACTACAGCCAGCGCTAATGACAGCACAGCAGTGATAATCTCGACCAGCGAGATGTATTTGAACCGCATCTTCTTCTGCTGGATGGTGCGATGTTGGCTGCCCAAAGCTGAGAAGAAGATTGTAAAGCTCAGCAGACTGATAATCTTGACCAATTCCGGCTCTTTGTAGGCCTTGGCTACAAGGGGCGAACAAGCACACAGGATGGCGGTGAGGAGCACACCCATAATGATGTTCAGCCAGAATAGCGAACTGTATTGCTTAGGCGTGGTGTCCTGCTTGTGCATAATGCCGGCAGAGATTCCCAAGTCGAGGAAAATCTGGGTGAAGCCAAGGAACAGGGAGGCTATCGCCACGATACCGAAGTCGCTCTTCTCCAGAAAGCGGGTCAGAATCGCCACCTGAAGAAGGGATACGACACTCCTCACGACGGTCGAAGCCGTCGTCCAAACGACTCCCTTTGCTGTCTCTTTCAGTAAACTCATAGATATCAGGATAGATAATACTCGGCCCAACGGGGCAGCACAGCCGACCACGAGGTCAAGCTTGCCATCTTACTGTGGTTGCCCGAGCATTTTTCTTTGTATTCTGGAAGGTTGGTCAATACAGATGCAAGGTGCTTCTGGATGTCCTCAACCGTTGTTTTTATATAGTACACATTCGCATTGTCGAGTGGCACATAGTTAAGCCACTCCCCTATGATCAGCACATTGCCGCAATAGAGATGCCCCTGGAGCGAGCCGGAGAAGGCATCGGTCTGCTGGATATTGACCACCACATCGGAAGCGAGGCGGATAGCCGCTATTTCCTCTGAAGGGATATAATTGTCGATGATGGTGTAGTGAACGTCGGCAGCGTCCAATGCCTGTCGCACCTTGGAGATGTACTCAGGAGTAGCACCGTATGTCATCGGGAAGAGGAAGGAGGCCCGTCTCTTCAACGCTTCGGGCAAGCCTTTGATGGCATCAGCTATGGCCGTCAGGTTCTGTCCCTCGGAACCGTTATATCCACAAGTGACGACAAACTCTTCTTTATTGGCCAGCAGACTGTCCCTGAACGCTTTTACCTTCTCAACCGGGAGCGTATCGATGACTTCGAAGTCGGAATTGCCCCAATAGACATAACGCACCTTGCTGTCGAAGACTGTGGAATACTTCTCCATCAACACCTGATGCAGGTTCTCCGTACACTTGATGTAGCGGCAATGTTCAAATCCCCACTTCTTCCGTTCCAACGATTCGTCCTTTGCCCGCATTATGTCCGAGCCCCAGAGGGTTATATCGAACGGAATCCCTCGTTTCTGACAAAAAGCCATACAGGGAAGATAGTCGAGCGTGAAGACGTGAAAATCAACCAAGTCGTACTGCTTCATCATCGACTTCAGCATAGCGGATGCAAAGAGGCGACGAAGGATGCGAGTGACGAACGTCTTGCCATTTCCTTTGAAGAAAGACAGAGCCAGCCGTGTACTCCAATTGAAACGTACATCGGAATTCCTGACCAAGTGCAGATGATCCATACATAGCACATCTACAAGCACATCGTGCTCCTTCATAAATGCGGCCATCCGCTCCACCATATTGTGATGGTGGTAGTAATAATATAGCAGCAGAATGCGCTTTTGAGTCATTGTTTTTTATTATTACCGGACACCTATCATTTTCAAATACTCAGGCCACTCGCCCATATCCTTCCAAGAGTGCTCACTCACGGGGAAACAACCTACACGACCGCCCCGAGACTGAACCTTTTCCATCAGGTGGGTGATATGGAAGAACTCTCCTTGCGGTATCTCGTCTATCAATTCAGGATTCAGGATGTAAACACCCGTATTCACCTGGTAGGTCTGCTCAGGCTTCTCCTTCAGTGCTGTCATCAAGCCATCCTCACCCGTTTCGATTACTCCATAAGGTATCTTGAAGCTCTTCACCATCGTTACAATGGTCATATCATTGTGATTCTTCACGTGATAATCCCATACGTCACGATAGTCTTGTTCATTAATGCTGTCACAGTTAGAGACGAAGAACGGGGTCATTATCTTACCTTTCAGCAACGACACACTTCCGATAGTGCCTAATGGTTTGTCTTCCATAAAGAATTCGATGTCGTACTTATGGTCGAGTTGACTCAGATAGTACTTCATCATATCGGCTTTATAGTTCACTGACATATAGAACTTATGGCAACCGATGCTTTCGAACTGATCCATAATGACCTCGAGGATTGTCTTGTCTCCTACCGGTACTAGTGGTTTGGGAATTACATTGGTAATAGGTTGCAGCCGAGTTCCCTTGCCTCCGGCCATAATGACAACTGGAAGGTCTATCTTGGAGCGGTTGTCTTCTGCTTGCGTATCAGCAAGGATATCATCCCAAAAGATCACATCTGCGAGGTTCCCCTCCTCGTCCAGAATAGGCATATATTCAGCCCTCACTTCTATCATCCAGTCCTTTATACGCTGGATATCATCGCCTATATGAGCGTATTTCTTATTAGCATTGTCAACAAGGTCTTTAATCGGTAAGCCAAAAGGTTTGTTTGCAATGATAGCCCTTTGCAAATCTCCGTTAGTTATCATACCCACAAATCGTCCATCACTGAACACTAACATTGACTTCGACCGGACATCATCCATTATTTTCATTGTCTGGATAATCGTCTTATTAGCATCGACGATAATAGACTGGATACGTTCTGACTGCATAACTGTATCTTATTATACTTAGAAATCGTAATACTATTTGGCTGGCACCCCTTTAACCGTAACACCAACACTTACATTTCGTGTGACGACAGCACCTGCTCCCACTATTGCGCCTTTATTGACAACAATCTCGGGTAGAACTGTCGCGTTTGCTCCTATATATGCACCGCGTTCGACCATAACTCGACCTAATAACACAGCATTAGGTGCAATTGTAGTAAAATCACCTATTGTATTATCATGCATCACATTACAGCAACTGTTCAATTTACAAAACCGACCAATTTTTGTAGCGGCAGACACATTGACGCCTGACTGAATTACGGTCCCCTCTCCAATTTCAGAATACTTCGACACATGTGCAAAGGGACTTATCACTGTAGCAAAACCAAAACCAATCGACTTGTATTGGTTGGCCAGATTCTCTCTGACCCTGGGTGAATCAGGAGTAATAATGACTCGACAAGACTTATATTGAGGAAATAGAACCTCTGCGTCTTTATCAGTTCCTATGATAGGAATGCCATAGTATGCACCGACTAATTGATTGTCAATAATTCCAACCACATTGAGGCTACACTCTTCACACAACTCGATTATTTCGTGAAATCCGCCTACAACGATAACATCAGTTTTCATGCAATGCTTTTTCAAACGTGTCACAAATGAAATTAACCTGTTCTTCGGTGAGGGCTGCGTACATCGGGAGGGTAATCTCGTTGTCGGTCACATATTCGGTCTGGGGCAGCACGGCTCCCAGTTCTGCAAAGGTGGAGAATTTGTGGGCTGCGGGATAGTGGACGCTGGTCTGTATGCCGGCAGCATGGATATAATCACGGATCTTGTTGCGGCGTTCCTTGGTGCTGTTCAGCAAGACGGTGGGAAGGATGTAGTTGCTCACGAACTCGGTGTTGTCGGCAAACGGAACCACAACGCCTTCAATCTTGCTCAGGCGGTCTACATACTGCTTGCGCACCTTGATACGGGTCGTCAGGTCGCCGGGGAGCTTCTTTAACTGCTCGATGGCAATGGCGGCACGGATGTCATCCATACGGAAATTGTAACCCAGGCAGGTGATGTCGTACTCAGTAGCATGGCCACTGGCACGCTGGTAACTCATTGTGCTCATACCGTGGCTGCGGATAAGGCGTGCTTTGGCTGCCATCTCCTCGTTATTGGTTATGAACATACCGCCTTCACCGGTAGAGATGTTCTTGTTGGAGAAGAAACTGAACGAAGCGCAGTCACCAATTGTGCCAAGCTTCTTGCCTTTGTATTCAGACAGCGGGCCGTGGCAAGCATCCTCAATCACCTTAAGGTTATACTTGCGAGCAATCGCCATAATCTCGTCCATCTTCGCCGGGAAACCAGCCATGTGTACCACAACAATTCCCTTGGTTTTTGGCGTAATTTTTCGTTCAATGTCAGCCGGATCGATATTGATATGATCGGGGCCAACGATGTCTGCAAAGACGGGCGTAGCACCAACATAACGGATGCAGTTGCATGAAGCGGCGAAGGTCAGCGAGGGACAGATTACTTCATCGCCTGGACCGAAGCCACACACCATACACGCAACGTGAAGTGAGTCGGTGCAGTTCGCCATACTCACTGCATACTTTACGCCCCACATATCAATAAACATCTGTTCAAGCTCTGCATTTTTCGGACCGGTGCTAATCCAGCCCGACTTGATGGTATCATATGCCGCTTGAGCCTCGCGCTCATCAAAGTTAAGATTAAAAAGAGGAATTTTGTAAGCCATATCTGATATTATTTTACATTTTCTGATCTAAGTTCTTGCCCTTTTCCTCGTGTTCAAAGTTCGGGATGAACTCCTTGATCGCCTCGACGACCTGGGCCTTGGTGAAGTCGTCCCGATGGAAGATGGCTTCGAGCTTGTCGAAGAAGGCATTGACCTCCGGCATCGAGCGGCGGGTGGTTTCTTCCACCACACCAAGTGCCTTGAAGCGCTCCATATTGATCTTCTCGCCGGGGACGTAGAACTCCTCGTAGGCTTTCTCGCCAGTCGTATCACTCTTGAAATAGACTACGGGATAGGTATCGTTGTCGTAGTCCATCTCGGCAGCATACTGCTTGGCCTCGGCATCGTTGGCACATTCTTTCTTGGCAAAGCCTTCCGACTTCACAAATTCGTCGCAGATGCTGCTGAAGGTCAGCATTTGGTCTTCGCCCAGCTTGGGGAAGAACACTTCCCCACCCTTGCCAAGGATGCAGGCCAGCATACAAATCTGGCCGGATTCCTCGGGGCTGACAAAGTAACGCTTCACGTCGCTCGGTGCGGCCAGCGGCTGCTTCTTCTGCAGGCGGTGAATCCAACCATCTGGCAATGACCCGTTCGAGAAAGCTACGTTGGCAAAGCGGGCGGTGGTGACTTTGAAGTACTTGTTGTAGGCAATCACGAGGTCTTCCATAATGCGCTTGCTGGCTCCCATAATGTTCACGGGGTTAGCGGCCTTGTCGGTGCTGACGCAGAAGAAATGCTTAGGCGGATAAGCAGTCAGCAAATCCATCAATTTCTTTGCCTTGATGTCGTTGTTCTCGATGAGCGCCTGCACGCTGTAGCGGTCTTTCTCGCTGCGCACGTGCTTATGGGCGGAGAAGTTGGCCACGATGTCGAAGCCCTTCTCCTCGCGGAAGATGCGCTCGAAGATGGGGTCGGCAAAGTTGAGGGTGTAGCAGCGGAACTCCTCCGGCACGTAGAGGCCTTCGGTGGAGCGCACGTCGCGCACCAGCTCTGCCAGTCCATTCTCGTTGAGGTCAACCACCACCACGCTCTTGGGCTCAAAGCGCAGCACCGCCTTGATGAAGCTGGACCCAATGGACCCCGCCCCACCTATCACGCACACTTTCTTGCCTTTGATCTCGCGCGTGAGCGTCTCCTTGTTCGCTTCTATATCAGGAGCAAACATACTGACAGGACGGAACGTCACGCTATCAGCAATAAATTTGTCTAAGTTGAACATACTCTATATGATAACTAGTTCTGGCAGGCAGTATCGAACTGCGAACTCTCGTTCCACCTGTGCTGCCAGAAATCTTATCCTTTAGATGTGGTACACGTTCTCAGTGAGCGGGCAGATATTGTGGCAGTCAAGTATGACTTTGCCTTTGAGCTTGTCCCAGTTCTGCTTGATATGGTCGTGCTTGACCATGATGACGACCATATCCACCTCGGAGAGGAACTGGTCGAAGTCGAGAATCTGGTTCTTGACAATCTCTTTTTCGGTGAAGAAGGGATCGAAGGTCTTGAGGGGACGGGCGAGATGGCGCTCCTGGATGTCGAGCATCTGGAGGGTCGGGCTCTCGCGGATGTCATCGACGTTCTCCTTGTAGGTGAGGCCGTAGAGGCCGATGCGGCGGTTGTCGGTGATGCCGTGTTTCTCCATAATCTCGTGGATGCGCTCGAGGACGAAGACGGGCTGGTAGTCGTTGGTCTTCATCGACTCGTCGATGACCTTGGCCAGCTGGGGATAGTCGCCCACGAGGAACCAGGGATCGACGCTGATGCAGTGACCGCCTACGCCGGGGCCCGGCTGGAGGATATTTACACGGGGGTGCATATTGCAGATGCGAATGATCTCATAGACATCCATATTGTCGTGACGGCAGATGCGGCTGAGCTCGTTGGCAAAGGCGATGTTGACGGCACGGTAGGTGTTCTCGACGACCTTGGTCATCTCGGCCGTGCGGATGTCGGTCACCACAATCTCGCCCTGGCAGAAGGAGGCGTAGTAACTCTTTACCTTCTCGCCAATCTCCTTGGAGTCGGCACCGATGGTGCGGTTGTTGTGCAGCAGCTCATAGACCATATTGCCGGGGATGATGCGTTCGGGAGCGTGGACGAGGTTGATGTCTTCGCCGATCTTGAAGCCGTTGGCCTCGATGACGGGACGGACGAACTTGTCGATGGTGCCGGGGCTGACGGTGGATTCGATGACGACGGTGGCTCCCTTGGGGCAGACCTTCATCACCTCCTTGACGGCAGCGACGACGTAGCAGGCGTCCACCTTCTTGGAGAACTTGTCGTAGGGGGTCGGGACGGAGACGATGTACATATCCGTCTTCTGATACTCGGTGGTGAACTTGATGCCCGCCTTTACTGCGTTTGCAAACAGTTCATCAAGGCCATCCTCTTTGAATGTCGTCTTGCCGGCATTGAGAGTTGCCACCAATTCTTTGTTATAGTCTGTACCGATGACTTCCACGCCGTGGGATGCCATCATCAATGCTGTGGGCAGTCCGATGTAGCCCAATCCGATTACGTTAATCATATTTCGAGTAATTGATAGTTGACAATTGATAATTGATAATTAGTTGATTTCATAGCGGTCAACGGCTTCTCCCTTGAACACTCGTACGATGCGGCTGCAGGCCTTGCCGTCGCCGTAGGGGTTGACGGCCTTGGACATTCGCTCGTATGCCGTTGCATCGTCCAACAACGTGCTGACCTCTTTAACGATAAGGTCGTGGTTGGTGCCCACAAGGTGTACAGTGCCGCTCTTGAGGGCTTCGGGGCGCTCTGTGGTGTCGCGCATCACTAGTACAGGCTTGCCCAAGCCAGGAGCCTCTTCCTGAATGCCACCGCTGTCGGTAAGCACCACAGTCGACTTCTCCATCAGATAGACGAATTCCAAGTATTGGAGAGGTTCTATGAAGAAGAAATTGGGACGGGTAAGGTCTTCACCAAACACCTCGTGGATGGGCTTGCGCACATTCGGATTCAGATGCATGGGATAAACAAAATCCACACCAGGATATTTTTCCGATAGGTCTTTCATGGCTGTTACCATGCTGATGAATCCCTCGCCAAAATTCTCACGACGATGACCTGTGATCAGCACTAACTTCTTTCCGTGGTCAAGACGTGAAACGTCATAACCAGCGGTTTTCAGCACATTGATTTGTTCGTCAGCCAGTGTTTTGTCGCTCTTCAATTTCTCCACCACAAGGTGCAACGCATCAATAACGGTGTTACCAGTCACGAAGATTTGTCCCCAAGCCTTCTCCTCCATCAGATTCTTTTCCGACAATGGCGTAGGCGAGAAGTTATAGGTAGCGATTCGCCCCGTAATCTGTCGGTTCATCTCTTCGGGCCAAGGGCTGTAAATATTATGGGTGCGCAGACCTGCCTCCACATGACCTACGGGAATCTGCTGGTAAAATGCGGCGAGGGCTGCTGCAGTGCTTGTTGTTGTATCGCCATGCACCAAAACCACATCGGGTTTGCACTGTTGGAACACATCGCGCATACCTGTCAGCACTCGGGCTGTAACATCATAGAGGTCTTGGCCTTGCTTCATAATGTTCAAATCATAGTCAGGCTTAACATCGAATATGGTAAGTACCTGATCCAACATTTCACGGTGTTGGCCCGTGACGCACACGATGGTTTCAAAGTCATTAGGGTATTTTTGGAATTCCTTCACCAGTGGGCACATCTTGATG
>Ga0310694_10002380_pt1 | contig 19396 bp, 17 predicted proteins | sample 174DNAGHGhighgp2_FD_203884 | JGI IMG/M metagenome (GOLD analysis project Ga0310694, IMG submission 203884) | Sheep rumen microbial communities from Palmerston North, Manawatu-Wanganui, New Zealand - 1742 DNA GHGhigh gp2 (v2) (version 2) | ecosystem: Host-associated > Mammals > Digestive system... | reverse complement strand
TATTGATGGCGCGGGTGATACCCATACAAAACTGATGGCATGAAATATTGGCAGGCATCTTACGAATATAACGTGAGATGATCTTCATGGCATAACGACCATTACTCATCAGAAAGGAGTAACGGTGGGTTGCTTTCGAGGTAGATCCGTCGATAACGGCGATAAAGTCACTTGTGACGACGAGTCCGTCCTCGCTTTTCTTTTCTGGGTTCTTCGCTATGAGGCTTTGCTCGATGATTTGCATGGTTGTTGGGTGATGAGAATTGGGCGTTGGATGTTGGGTGATAGGTGTTGGTGTATAGTTTGGAGATGAGGTCTGCTCGTCCAATGCGACGGAGACTCTGTTCGATGCCACGACGTTCCTCAGGCTTGTACCAGAAGAAATACTGACGCTGGGCAAGTTTTTCGCGTTGGCTCTTGGCAGAGAAGACTGGTTCGAGCGTATAGGGGTCATAACCCGTGTACCATGTCTCGGTGGCAACGGTCATAGGGGTTGGTGTAAAGTCTTGTACCTGTTCCAGATGAAAGTCCAACTGTTTGGTGATAACGGCCAGTTCTGCCATATCCTCTTCCAGACATCCGGGATGCGAGGAAATGAAGTAGGGAATGATTTGTTGGTGCAGGTTCTCCTCACGGTTGATGCGATCGAAGATGCGCTTGAACTCATAGAACTGTTGGAATGAGGGCTTGCGCATCAGTTTCAGTACGCGATCGCTGGTATGCTCAGGTGCCACTTTCAGACGTCCGCTCACATGTTTGCAAATCAGTTCACGTGTATATTCCATTGCAGCCTGATTGCTGGCTTCATCCTTACTGCGATGCAGCAGTAGGTCATAGCGCACACCACTGCCAATAAAACTCTTCTTGATACCTTTAACGGCATCGACGGCATGATAGATATCCAACAGCTTCTGGTGGTTGGTGTCGAGATTGGGACAAATCTGCGGATGGATGCAACTGGGTCGCTTGCATTTCTCGCAGGCATTAAGGTTCTTACCATGCATGCCGTACATATTAGCCGATGGACCACCAAGGTCTGAGAGATACCCCTTAAAATCAGGCATCTCCACCACTTGCTTCACCTCTTTTAGAATACTCTCCTTCGAACGGCAGGAAATGAACTTTCCCTGATGGGCAGAAATGGTGCAGAAAGCACATCCTCCAAAACAACCTCGGTGAATATTAACGCTATGCTTGATCATATCGTAGGCCGGAATGCGTTTGCCCTTGTATTTGGGATGAGGTTGACGCGTATAAGGCAGATCAAAGGAAGCATCGAGTTCTTCAGTGGTCATTGGCGGATAGGGGGGATTGATGACAACATAACGACCATCGACGCCCTGCAACAAACGGGAGGCGTGCATCATGTTTGATTGTTCCTCGACATAGCGGAAATTCTCAGCCTGCTTGCGCTTGTCTTTCAGACACTGTTCATGAGAATGCAACACGATATCGTCTTCTCGGATGCCACCTGGGATTTCCTCTTTCCGTGCGAGATAGACCGTCTGCGGAATGTCGCGAGGGAGAATAGGATTCTCTGAGAGTTGGCTGGCGAGTTCGAGGGTAGGCTTTTCTCCCATGCCGTAGGTAATCATATCGGCCCCAGAGTCACATAGGATACATTTGCATAGAGAGTCCTGCCAATAGTCATAGTGGGTGACACGACGCAGAGAAGCCTCGATGCCACCGAGTATCACAGGGACATCAGGATAGAGTTGCTTGAGAATCTTGGTATAGACAATTGTGGGATATTCAGGGCGGAGGTCATGCCGACCATCTGGACTATAAGCATCTTCGGAACGCAGACGACGGTTGGCGGTGTATTTATTCACCATCGAATCCATACAGCCAGGAGCTACCCCAAAGAAGAGTCGTGGACGTCCTAGTTTCTTGAAATCACGGAAGTCACCGTGCCAGTCTGGCTGTGGGACAATCGCCACACGATAGCCAGCCGCCTCGAGCGTACGTCCGATAACGGCTGCGCCAAAAGAAGGATGGTCCACATAGGCATCTGCTGAGAACAGAATCACATCAAGTTCATCCCATCCTCTGAGTTCCAACTCCTTCTTCGTCGTTGGTAGAAAATCCGTCAGCCTATATTCCACTATTCACTATTCGTTATTCACTATTCACTAATTAAACGGTGTTCCCTGGATAGCACGGGTTGTGGCCCCTAAATTGTCATTACCCTTATTCTTCCAATTGATATAAAGAATCACCAACTGCTGCAGTCCAAAAGCCTTCATGTTAGGATGGTAGATTACATCAAGGCAGAGATCCAGCAGCGCCTTGTCCTTACCAGCCTGGCTTTCAAGCATGGAGCGGATGTTTAATTTCAACTTCTCAAGCACTTGCTCGTCTACATACCCGTTGGAATCGATCAGGTCTCTAAAGAACTGATACTTCTCAATTGTCTCAAGGTGCTCTTCCTTGACCTCAATACTTCTTGTACCAGAAGAATTTGCTTGTATTTTCATACTAATTACTGTTTGAAGTTATTAATTATTGTAATAGAAATGCTAATATTCCTCGCATTAACACATCCTGCATCTGTTTCGATTTGATACATTCAAAGGGGAAACCGATGGTTAGTGCACGATAGTCGTTACCATTATAGGCCACACAAGCACTCTGAAGATTGCTATAGGCCATTGCTGGATAGGCTGGTTCAACGGGTAACAGCACATCAGGATGCTGGGCAGCGTAATGCTCGCTGTTAGGCTGACGGTGGAAGGTGAAGGTGGTTCCCAGTCCTTGGATACTATCACGCTCCAGATAATCACTTTGTGTGCCACCATAGTCACACTTCAATAGATTGGCCAGAAATTTTCTGTCTTGTTCCGATGTCATGTCTCGCCCTATATAAGCCCCACTTACGAGGAGGGCACCGCCCTGCGTCGTATGGGCCATAAGATGTGGGCGAAGTGCCTTTGGGAAAGCCTGATATTGAATGAGTGAATAACCATCGTTACACTCCAGACCCAAGATCAGGTCTACTAATGCGTAGCCCTCCAAGGTCATCTTGCCATTCTCGATGGCTTTCGACGAACAACTGGCGATGCTGTAACGACGGGCAGAAGCGATCGCACTTGCATGGGTGCGGATATAATCAAAGTCGTTGCCAGCAATAAACTGTCCTGCTAACGAGTCGTTGGTGAAACCAAGTCCTTTTGCTGTTTCCTTACCCATCTGCGAACGGTCGAAACTCGTCTGGAATCCTCGCCATCCTGCTGTCAGTCCATAGCTTACGCCAATATCTTCATTAAGGTCGAAACCTTGTTCTGAGACATTGTCGCGCACTTTTGGTGAAGCAAGACGATGGAAACCGTTTACCACGAGCACCTGCTTCTGGGCTGTGGGATTATAGAGAGCTGATACTACCTCGCTGGGAAAACTTTCACCGCCTGCATTGACAGCAGAGATGCGGAAGGAGTAGAGCTTGTCTGGATCGAGATGAACCACGGTACTCGTCTTATCGCTGTTCAGGAAGACACCATTATCAAACCCCTCATTGTCTTTAGCTGTATAGAGCACATAGCAGGTCGGGACCGCTGTAGGTTCATAAGGATCCTCTGTTGCTGTCCAGCTGATTTTTGCCTCGCCTTTATCGTTTAGAGTGACCGATACGTTGTCTGGAGCCAGCGGTTGTACGACATAGTCCGTATGATGCATGCGTGCCGTATAACGTAACAAGGTCTTATAGATACTACGGGCCAGGTCGAAACGGAAGTTAGGATCCTGAGCCATTCTCATGTCGGCAAAGTTCTGATGCGAAAGGGTCTCGATGATGGCGCTGGGCACTTCCGGCATACGACATTCGGAATAGTTGCGGTCGTAGAGTTCACGCGTCTGCCATTTGCCGTATTTGCGACGAATATCATAGGGGATATTCACGAGCAGATCGTCAGCCAAATCGCGTGAGGCCAGACGCGTGAAACCTGCATTCACCGTAGAATCACGGAAGGTGGTCATACAGATGGTTAGAGTACCGGTGTTCGTCTTGCCGTCGCGGGTATAGCCGGCATCGCTGTGAATGGCCAGCGACAGTTCGATAGGAACACCGCGTCCGGTGGTATCAGGCATATAGCACGAGCCTCCGCTCAACAGGTTCGACATATAGGAACGCGCGTTGATATCGTCGCCATAGTCGTCTTGTCCTTCCTTGGAACTGTATACCTCGTAAGGCATACCTGCCCATTGGGCAAAATAGCGGGAGCCTTCCAGACAACGGGGCATCCCACTTAGTTTTCCACCTCTTTCGATATTACCCATACCACCTCCGAATCTTACGGCATCAGCAGTCACAATACCTGGTTTATCGCTGAAATTAGAGAGTATGACGCGGTTTTGTTCGTTACAGCCCTCATCGAAGTCGAAGGTTCCTAAATAAACCCAGGTAGATCCGCCCATCTGCTGATTGACGTGAAACTCTGTGGCGATACCTTTATGCCAAATGGTATAACGCGCATCGTCTATACTCCCATCAACAGTCTGGTAACTCACATAGACAGCATAGCGTCCGGCCTGTGGAATCGTGGGTTGGTAAATAGCCAACGACTCATGATTCTTGTGATCTGTGGTCTCTATCATACGGGCGGTGCCTGCCTCAAAGGGGTTCTCGTGATCCACGTAGTTACCTGCATGTAAGGCGAAGCCCGGCATTGATGTCATCTGCCAGAAAGAATGTGTTCCCTGCTCCATATAGCCTATCGACAACGAGTCATTATCGACGATGACCTCATGCTTCTGCCAGTCGCGTTCTCGTGGGGTAAAGACATAAGCCCCCGCATTCTCCAACATAGGGATGAGGTAGGGGGTAACGATGGTTTGTGTAAACAGATCTTCGCTGGTGCCGAAGAGGGGAGGACGCTGCCACTTCCATTGGTCTTCTGCGATACTGTAATAGATGCCGTGACTGGCCCAAATGGTGAAATGACGGTTATAGAGTCCACGCGTAATAGAATAAGGTCTTGAGGCATTCTGCACCCAAGGTTTTCCTTTGTAATCGATATCTCCCCAGGTACGACTTTTGTCTACGGGATCTGACAAACGGTTCGGTATCAGTTCTTCGATGGCCCATCCGCCAGTCTTCACCGTTAGCTGGTAGTTCTGAATCGAGTCCGGCAGCAGTTTCCGGACATCATTGTAGATAAAATCTGTCGATGTCTTGGTGAACAACTGTTCTCCGAAGGCATTGTTGGCATAGACCGTTACCGTTTTCAGGGAATCGTTAACGATAAGACTATCCAAGTGTGATTTTGAGCGTATCAGTTGTCCTGCTGCTTTGTAATTGACAAAATAACTCTCTAAAGCATTACTCTGGGATTTCTGAGCCAGAGAGAGCAGGGCCGTGAGACCAGCCCATAGTGTTACGACCAGTCTCTTCTTATTCATCATTCAATGTTTCCAATTGTAAAGTTCTCGGGATACTTACCCTTGAAGTCCTTAAAATATTGTTTTATCTCTCGCATGTCGTCTTCCAGATTACCTGTAGGGATGATCGTCTTGGTACACTGGATGAGACGCTTCTCATAATCCACACCGTATAACAGAATGGGCAGGTTCGCCTTCAAGGCAATGAAATAAAAGCCCTTCTTCCAGTCAGGATTCTTGGATCGCGTCCCTTCAGGTGTGATACAGAGGTGGAAGGTTTCTGCATCTTTGGCACTCTGTGCCATCGAATCGGTCATACTCGTCTTCTTCTGACGATGCACAGGGATACCACCCAGACGTTTGAAGATAGGCCCTAAAGGCCAGAAGAACCACTCTTTCTTCATCAGAAAATTGCTCTTGAAACCTTCTGCGCCGCTATAGAGCTGTCCCAACATGAAATCCCAGTTGCTGGTGTGTGGTGCCAGACAGATAATATATTTGTCCGGATGTTCTTGTGTTACATTAACCGTCCATCCCATTTGGCTGTACAACAGCCATTTACAGAATGATTGCCACATCTTGTTTTCGTCTGTTTGTTTATCAACTATTTAATTGGTCGATGATATCACTGACTTGTGCTTTGAAGTTATCTGTCAGATCTTTGAAGTAAGCCTTTGCACTCAGACCTGGCTCCGGATGTGATGCCCGACGGATAAACTCATCCTCTACTTTCAGGATGCTGAAAAGCAGTGCTTCGGCGTTACCTTGCTGCCCCTTGGCACCATACAAAGATACTGCAATAGCCTCTGCGAATAGATCTTCACAAATCGAATGAATCGCACGCTTTAATGTTCTCTTATTAGCCATAATAATCCTCCTTTTTTCGTTTATTTTGATATATTCACTAAGCAAAGATAGAAAAAAATCTTCTTATATCAAAGAAATACATCCACAAAAAATATTAAAAAGCTGAATTTACCCCTTTTTCTTTCCTTTTTCTTGTAGAAAATGTTTAATTTTGCATCCAAATTGAAAATTATTCATTCAAATTTAAGGATTAAAACGATTATGGAAAAAAGTGCATTGCAGATTGCAAGAGCCGCCTATCAGCCCAAGCTGCCGAAGGCTCTTCAGGGTGCAGTAAAAGTCAAGGAAGGTCAGCCCACTCAGAGTGTTGGCGACCAGGAAGAAATCAAGAAGTTGTTCCCTAACACCTACGGTATGCCAATCGTAGAGTTCGAGCCAGCTACTGAGGCCAATCATACCAAGATGAATGTTGGTATCATCCTCAGCGGTGGTCAGGCTCCTGGCGGTCACAACGTTATTACCGGTCTTTTCGACCAGATCAAGAAGCTGAATCCTGAGAACCGTCTCTATGGTTTCATCCTCGGTCCTGGTGGTCTGGTAGACCATAACTACATGGAACTCACCAAGGAGATCGTCGATGAATACCGTAACACCGGAGGTTTTGATATGATCGGTTCCGGACGTACGAAGCTGGAGAAGGTCGATCAGTTTGAGAAGGGTCTGGAGATCATCCGCGAGCTCGATATCAAAGCCATCGTGATCATCGGTGGTGACGACTCTAACACCAATGCCTGTGTGCTGGCTGAGTACTATGCAGCTAAGAACTACGGTGTTCAGGTGATCGGTTGTCCGAAGACCATCGACGGTGACCTGAAGAACTCTCAGATCGAGACCTCTTTCGGTTTTGATACCGCTTGTAAGACCTATTCTGAGCTCATTGGTAACATCGAGCGCGACTGTAACTCTGCCCGTAAGTACTGGCACTTTATCAAGGTGATGGGTCGTTCAGCTTCTCACATCGCTCTTGAGTGCGCTCTGCAGACACAGCCCAACATCTGCCTCGTTTCTGAGGAGGTTGAGGCTAAGGCTCAGAGTCTCGACGATATCGTTGACTACATCGCCAACGCTGTGGCCGTTCGTGCTGCTGACGGTAACAACTTCGGTACCGTTATCATCCCTGAGGGTGTTATCGAGTTCATCCCCGCCATCAAGAAGCTTATTGCTCAGCTCAACGATGTGCTCGCTATGCCTGAGGCTAAGGAAATCAGCCGTGACGAGCAGGTAGACTTCGCCAAGAGTCACCTCACAGAAGAGAACCTCGCTGTGTTCAATAGTCTGCCTGTAGGTGTAGCCCGTCAGCTGGCTCTCGATCGCGATCCTCACGGAAACGTACAGGTATCACTCATCGAGACTGAGAAACTGCTCTCTACGATGGTAGCCCAGAAGCTCGAAAAGATGAAAAAGCAGGGTAAGTATGTTGGTAAGTTTGGTACTCAGCACCACTTCTTCGGTTACGAGGGACGTTGTGCTGCTCCTTCTAACTTCGATGCCGACTACTGCTATGCCCTTGGTATTTCTGCCGCTCAGCTGATTGCCAACGGTAAGACCGGTTATATGGCTATCGTGAAGAATACTACCGCTCCTGCTGAAGAGTGGATTGCTGGTGGTGTGCCCATCACGATGATGATGAATATGGAGAAGCGTGCTGGTGAGATGAAGCCCGTGATTCGCAAGGCCCTCGTTGAACTCGACGGTGCTCCCTTCAAGGAGTTTGCCGCTCATCGCGACGAGTGGGCTCGCAAGACGGCCTACATCTATCCCGGTCCTATCCAGTACTGGGGACCCACAGAGGTCTGCGACCAGCCTACCAGAACGCTGGCTCTTGAAAAGGCAAAATAAATGTCAAAGAAGCGAGTAGTTCGCCGTAAGGGCGTTGGCGTTACTCATACCTATCATGGTGTGGGTAAACGTCAGCGCCCTAATTTTATTATCCGCCTGCTTCAAAAGGTTCCTTCCTGGGGATGGTGGTTGGGCGGCATTGCGATTGTTGCGGGCTACGTCTGGTTCTTCTATTATTTCTTCGTGTCTCCCTTCGGTTTCCGTTGGCGCGCCCTCTATGGTGATGTCAGCTATCCTGAGGGTTACGAGATTCACGGCATCGATATCTCTCACCATCAGGGACATATCGACTGGGAGGAACTGAAGGACAACGGTATGATTAACAAGTGTCCCATCCGTTTTGTGATGATCAAAGCCACAGAGGGTGCTACGCAGACCGACGAGAATTTCCGCGAGAATTTCTTCCAGGCACGCGAATACGGTTTTACCCGTGGGGCCTATCATTTCTACAGTGTTCACACACCAGCAGAACAACAGGCCTATCATTTCCTTGATGTTGTGAAACTTGAAAACGGCGACCTCCCGCCCGTGCTTGATGTGGAGCATAAGCCAAAGAATCAGACAGATGCCGAATTCAAGAGCTCCGTGCTTCAATGGCTTGATATTGTTGAGAAGCATTATCAGACCAAACCCATCATCTATACCTATTTTAAATTCAAGATGCGCTACCTCAACGATTCCATCTTCGACCAATACCCCTATTGGATTGCCCATTATTATGTGGACTCTTTGGAGTATCAGGGTCCTTGGAAGTTCTGGCAGCATACGGATGTAGGTCGTCTGCCCGGTGTCAAGGGAAATGTCGACTTCAATATCTACAACGGCTCCTATTACGACCTGCGCCAGATGACTATCGGTTCGCAGGAAACCATCGGCGAGAAAGCCTATGGTAATTAATATCTACTTAAAAACAAATCAAAAATGAGAAAACTATTTTTGGCAATGACTTTGTTGTTGCTGCCGCTGATGGCGGAAGCGCAAAAGGTGTCCACCGAGAAGGACATGAGTGCCTATCTCTTTACCTTCTTCAACGACTCCACCCATTCACTGTTTATGGCCATCAGCTACGACGGCTATAACTTCACCCCTCTGAATCACGGAGAGCCCATCATCTCTGGCGACAGCATCGCTGAACAGCGAGGCATCCGCGATCCTCATATCTACCGCGCACCGAATGGCAAGTTCTATATTGCAATGACCGACCTCCATATTTACGCTCAGGAAAAAGGTCTGCGCACTACCCTTTGGGAACGTGATGAGAAATATGGTTGGGGCAACAATCGCGGTTTGGTGCTGATGGCCTCCGACGACCTGATCCATTGGACGTATCACGAGGCTCGTATCGATCTGCTCTTTCCCGAACACTTCGGCGATATTGGTTGTGCCTGGGCACCTCAGACCATCTGGGATCCTACGGTCAATAAATTGATGGTCTACTTTACCATTCTCCAGCAGCCAGGCGGTCGCCTGAGACTCTATTACAGCTATGCCGATGAAGCTTTCACCACCTTAGAGACCGAGCCAAAGTTGCTGTTCGATTATCCCGACGACAAGATCCAGGTGCTCGATGCCGATATCTGTCCGATGCCTGATGGCCGTTACTTCATGACCTATGTGGCACAGGAGAATCCTGCTGGCATCAAATATATGATCAGCGATCGCATCAATCACTTCGACGATTATCACGCTGAGCAGATTGATACGGAAAGAGGCGGTTGCGAGGCCCCGAATGTGTGGAAACGCATTGGTGAGGACAAGTGGGTGATCATGTACGACATTTACAGCATCAAGCCTCATAACTTTGGTTTCCTTGAGACCACCGATTTCAAGACCTTCACACCATTAGGCCATTTCAATGAGGGTGTGATGAAAATCAAGAATTTTACTTCGCCCAAACACGGTTGTGTGATCCACATCACCAAGGCTGAGGCCGAACGTCTTGAAAACTACTGGAAATAAAAACAATAATCCCCGCCAGAAAGTTCTGACGGGGATCTTTATGTTCGTTTATCCGTTCATCGACAGGAGGAATTCCTCGTTGTCCTGGGTTGCTACCAGACGGTCGCGAATGGTGTTCATCGCCTCGATGGGGTTCATCTCTGCAATGTACTTGCGCATGATCCACATACGGTTGAGGGTCGTCTCATCATGCAGCAGATCGTCGCGACGTGTAGACGACTGAACCAGGTCGATAGCCGGGAAGATACGCTTGTTCGACAGCATGCGGTTGAGCTGGATCTCCGAGTTACCGGTACCCTTGAACTCCTCGAAGATCACCTCATCCATCTTCGAACCTGTATCCACCAGAGCAGTAGCGATAATAGTGAGCGAACCACCGCCCTCGATATTACGGGCAGCACCGAAGAAACGCTTAGGCTTCTGCAATGCATTGGCGTCGACACCACCGGTGAGCACCTTACCTGATGCCGGCTGTGCAGTATTATAGGCACGTGCCAGACGGGTGATAGAGTCGAGGAAGATCACCACATCATGTCCGCACTCCACCATACGCTTAGCCTTCTCGAGCACGATACCAGCAATCTTCACGTGACGGTCGGCAGGCTCGTCGAAGGTAGAGGCAATCACCTCTGCATCTACGGTGCGAGCCATATCCGTCACCTCCTCAGGACGCTCGTCGATGAGCAGCATCATAATATAGGCCTCGGGATGATTGGCGGCAATCGCGTTGGCGATATCCTTCATCAAGATGGTCTTACCGGTCTTGGGCTGGGCCACGATGAGTGCACGTTGACCTTTACCGATAGGCGAGAAGAGATCGACGATACGAACACTAGGGTTCGTGGTGGCCTTGTCGCCACACAAGGTGAACTTCTCCTCGGGGAAGAGCGGTGTGAGATGCTCGAAAGCAACACGGTTACGCACCTCCGACGGATTGCGGCCGTTGATGGCCTTCACGTTGCACAGGGCAAAATATTTCTCGTTGTCGAACGGCGGACGAACGGTACAGTCTACCACATCGCCCGTCTTCAGACCGTTGGCCTTGATCTGTGCGGGTGACACATAGATATCATCGGGCGAGGAGAGATAGTTATAGTCGCTGGAACGGATGAATCCGTAACCATCAGCCAGAATCTCCAGCACACCGTTAGCGGTGATCACATCGTTGAATTCGTACTTAGGCACAGCGGCAGGCTGAGGCTGTCCTCTGTCGGGTGCCTGCGAGGTCATAGGACGGTCGAAGATATCGAGCGTGGGGATAGCGGCCTGATCCTCGATGGGGATATCGAGCACGGTGATGAAGTCAGTGCCATCGCCGGGATCACCTTCCCAGACGCCCTCTTCGTTGATCACAGGCTCGTCGGAATCGTGGTACTCGTGTCCGCGCTCCAGCTTCTGCTTGAGCTGCTCCATCATCTGCAACTGTTCCTCGCCAGCCTCCTCGTTATTACCTACGGCGAAGGCCTCCTCAGGCACGAAATCGGGAGCAGCCTCCTCAACGGGGGCTTCCTGCTCTACTGCAGCAGCGGTCTCGGCCTCCTGCTGAACAGCCTCGGCAGCAGCAGCTTCCGCAGCCAGTTCGGCCTTGGTCTTACGACTGCGACGCTTGGGCTTCTCTTCTGCAGCCTCCTCAGCAACAGGTGCCTCTTCCTTGGTCTTCTTGGCCTTGGCAACGGGCGCATCGCTGAACAGCGAGGGCGTCTCCACCTTCTTGCGCTTAGTGGCTGCCTTATCGAGGTTCTCGCCATCCTGACCGTTAACGGTATACACGCGGCTCGTATCTTTCTTTGCGATTCGTGTTCTCTTCTTCTTGGGTGCTTCTCCACTGGCAGCACTGTTCTCAGCGGCCTTATCGAGAATGGCATACACCACCGTCTCAAGCGAGTCGTCCTGCTTGACCTTGATGCCCAATTCGTTTGCGATACCCATTAATTCGGGTACTGCCATTGATTCTAATTCTTCTTTTGTATACATACACAATACAACATCAATGCAGTGTTGAAAACTGCGATTTGTTTGAAAAATGAGTGAAAAATGCTTCCCGAGCGGAAGCGTGTTTTTGAAAATCGAGTGCAAAGATACACATTATTTTCATAACTTCCAAATTTTTCCCGAAAATTTTGCTATCTTTGCACCCAAAATATAGCAGATATGGAAATCAAGAAAGCGGAATTCACCCTCAGTGCCCCGATGGTGTCGATGTGCCCCAAGGATACCAAACCCGAATATGCGTTCATCGGAAGGTCGAATGTGGGAAAATCGAGTCTCATCAATATGCTCACCAACAACAAGAAGTTGGCCAAGACGTCGGCGACACCCGGAAAGACGCTGCTCATTAACCACTTTATTATAAATAATGAGTGGTATCTGGTCGACCTGCCTGGCTATGGATTCGCTAAGCGTTCGAAAAAGGAGATTGCCAAACTCGAGCAGATGATACAGGGTTATATCCTCCAGCGTGAGCAGCTGGTGAATGTGTTCCTGCTGATCGATGTCCGTCTGGAGGCGCAGAAGATCGACCTTGAATTTATCGAGTGGCTCGGACAGTCGAGTGTGCCTTTCGCCATCGTCTTCACCAAAGCCGACAAACTGACACCCAACAAGGTGCGTCAGAACATCGAGGCCTACAAGAAGGTGTTGTCGGAGACCTGGGAGGAACTACCGCCTATCTTCGTCACTTCGTCTGAGAAGAAACAGGGTAGGGAGGAAGTATTGGATTACATAGAAGAAATCAATAAGAGTCTTGGCTAAGGAGATACCATATTTAGACGTACAGAACCTGACCAAGTCGTTTGGCTCGCTGGTGCTTTTCGAGGATATCAGCTTCTCCATCGCAGAGGGACAGAAGGTGGGCCTGATTGCCAAGAACGGTATGGGCAAATCGACGCTACTCTCTGTACTCTCGGGCAAGGAGGGCTACGACTCTGGCAGCATCATCTTTCGTCGCGATCTGAAGGTGGGTATGCTCGAACAGTCGCCTGTGTTCGACCCTGAGGAGAGTGTGCTCGATGCTTGCTTCAATCACCAGGGCAATCCTGAGAAAGTGCTGAAGGCCAAGCAGGTGCTGACGCAGTTGAAGATACGCGATTTGCAGCAGCCGATGGGACAGCTCTCGGGTGGTCAGCAGAAGCGCGTGGCTTTGGCCAATGTGCTGTTGACGGAACCCGACCTCCTGATTCTCGATGAGCCCACCAACCACCTCGACCTCGAGATGATCGAATGGCTAGAAGGTTATCTGGCCCGCGGACGCAGGACGCTGCTGATGGTCACCCACGACCGTTTCTTCCTCGATCGCGTCTGCTCCGTGATCCTCGAACTCGATGACCGCACTATCTATACCTATCGCGGCAATTACTCCTACTATCTGGAAAAACGCCAGGAGCGTCTCGACAACAAACGGGCGGAGATAGCCCGTGCCAACAATCTCTACCGCACCGAACTCGAATGGATGCGGCGTATGCCTCAGGCGCGTGGTCATAAGGCCCGCTATCGTGAGGAGGCCTTCTACGAACTCGAACGTGTGGCCAAGCAGCGCATCGAGGAGCGACAGATACGGTTGAAGTCGCGCAACGTCTACATCGGCTCGAAGATCTTCGAATGTCAGTATGTGTCGAAACGCTTCGACGACCTCATCATCCTGAAAGACTTCTATTATAATTTCTCCCGTTTCGAGAAGATGGGTATCGTGGGCAACAACGGCACAGGTAAGTCCACCTTCCTGAAACTGCTCTTAGGACAGATCCCGCCCGACGAAGGCCGTTTCGACATCGGCGACACCGTGCGCTTCGGCTATTTCTCGCAGGAGGGGTTGCAGTTCAACGAACAGCAGAAAGTCATCGACGTGGTGCGCGACATCGCCGAATATATCGATATGGGTGGCGGTAAGCATTTCTCCGCCTCGCAGTTCCTGCAGTATTTCCTCTTCACCCCCGAGCAGCAGCACAATTATGTGTATAAGCTCTCCGGTGGTGAGCGTCGCAAGCTCTACCTCTGTACGGTGCTGATGAAGAACCCCAACTTCCTCGTGCTTGACGAGCCCACCAACGACCTCGATATCGTGACCTTACAGATCCTCGAGGAATACCTTCAGGATTTCCCTGGCTGTGTGATTGTGGTGAGCCACGACCGTTATTTCATGGATAAGGTGGTCGACCATCTGCTCGTGTTCAAGGGCGATGGCGAGATCAAGGACTTCCCAGGTAATTATACCCAGTATCGCGATTGGCAGACCCTCCAACCGAAAGAAGCCAAAGAGTCCAATCCTTCAAGAGAGATGATCTCCTCCAAAGAATCAAGAGATTCTCGATCATCGAGAGACTCTAAGCGCAAAATGACCTACAAGGAGAAGACCGAGTTCGAGCGCCTGGAAAAGGAGATCGCTGCCCTCGAAGCCGAGCAGAAGCAATTGGAGGAAGCCCTCTGCAGCGGTACCCTCTCTATCGACGAACTCACGGAGAAAAGCAAACGTCTGCCCCAGCTGAAAGATGAGCTCGATGAGAAATCTCTCCGCTGGCTGGAACTCTCTGAAATTGAAAATTGATAATTGATAATTAATGATACACCAGCAATATCCCTCACAACTCCTCGAAAAGGCAGTCTCGGAACTCTCGCGACTGCCGGGCATCGGACGTAAGACGGCCCTCCGCTTGGCGCTGCATCTGCTGCGTCAGGATACCGAGGATGTGGAACGCTTCGCAGAGACCATCGCCCAGATGAAATACGAGGTGAAATACTGTCAGAAATGCCACAACATCAGCGATACCGACATTTGTCCCATCTGTTCCGATCCCCGTCGCGACAACTCGCTGGTCTGTGTGGTCGAGAATATCCAGGATGTGATGGCCATCGAGAACACCCAGCAGTATCACGGTCTCTATCATGTGCTTGGAGGCATCATCTCACCGATGGACGGCATCGGACCTGCCGATATTGAGATCGACTCACTGGTGAAGCGAGTGGGAGAGGGCGGTGTCAGTGAGGTGATCCTCGCGCTGAGCTCTACGATGGAGGGCGACACCACCAATTTCTACATCTACCGCAAGCTGGCACCCTTTGCCAATGTGAAGGTGAGCATCATTGCGCGGGGCATCTCCGTAGGCGACGAACTGGAATATACCGACGAGGTGACGCTGGGCCGCTCTATCCAGAACCGTACCCTGTTCGAAGGAAAATAAAAACATCAGAGATATGAAGAAAATTAGCAAACAACTCACATTCGTTTATATTCTTTTGGCCGCCATCGCGCTAGCCATCGTGGCACTCTATGAATTCGGTGTGTTGGAGTCGGGTGTTTTGGCCGATAGCAAGCAGACCGAGTTTGTGGCGCTCACGGTGATGGAACTGACCTCATTGGCTGCGGCCTTCATAGGCCTGCGCCTGTTCAAGTTCCGCATGATCCACAATGAGCTGGTCACAAATGAGGAACCCGCCATGTTGAAATGGGGCTTGTTGCGACTGTTGATACTCGAAGTGCCGATGGTGGTCAACACCTATTTATATTATATATATATGAACACCACATTCGGCTACCTGGCCATCATCCTGTTGCTGTGCCTGCCGTTTGTGATGCCCACAGAGAGCCGCTGCCTCGCAGAAACCTCCGAAGAAGAAACGACTGAGAAGTGAAATTAACGATTGTCATAGTCAGCTATAATGTACGGACGTTCGTGGCGCAGTGCCTCGACAGCGTACAGAAGGCGTCGGAAGGTATCGACGGCGTCGAGGTGTTTGTCGTCGACAATGCCTCTTCGGATGATACCGTCGACTATATCGGCACGCATTACCTCTGGGTCCGTCTGATTGCCAACGACGACAATCTCGGCTTCTCGCGCGCCAACAACATCGCCATCCGTCAGGCTGAGGGCGAATACGTGCTGCTGCTCAATCCCGATACCATCGTGGCTGAGCCCACCCTCCGCGAGTGCGTCAGCTTTATGGATGCTCATCCGCAGGCGGGTGGTCTGGGTGTGCGGATGCACAATGCCGATGGTACGCTGGCCCCTGAGTCGCGACGGGCCATTCCCTCGCCCTGGGTGTCGTGTCTCAAGATGCTGGGCTTCACCAAGCGCTATTACATGAGTCATCTGTCGTGGGACGAGCCGGGTCGCATCGAGGTCGTCAGCGGGGCCTTCTTCATGCTCCGTCATCAAGCCCTCGACCAGGTGGGACTCCTCGACGAGGACTTCTTCATGTATGGCGAGGATATCGATCTGTCCTATCGTCTGCTGAAGGGCGGCTGGGAGAACTGGTATCATCCTTCCGACATCGTTCATTTCAAGGGCGAGTCCACGCAGAAGTCATCGTTCCGTTATGTGCATGTCTTCTATCAGGCCATGCTCATCTTCTTCCGCAAGCACTACGGGCACCAGAGTTTTCTCTTCACCGTACCCGTCAAGCTGGCCATCTATTTCCGTGCAGCCCTCGCGCTGATTGATATCATCCGTCAAAAACTCCATCTATGAAACAAGTTCATTTGCGGGCCATCGAGCCTGAAGATCTCGATATGCTCTATCGCGTCGAGAACGATGTGAAGCTCTGGAACGTCGGCATCACCAATGTGCCTTACAGCCGTTATGCGCTCCACGACTATGTGGCCAATGCCTCGGGCGATATCTATACCGACCATCAGGTGCGCTTGATCGTCGAGAATGCCGAAAAACAGGTGGTGGGCATTGCCGATATTGTGGATTTCGATGCCAGCAACCGCCGCGCAGAAATCGGACTGGTCATCGAACAGCCTTTTCGCGGACAGGGTTACGGCCTCAGTGCCATGAAGGAACTCGAGCGATATGCCCTCGACGTGCTCCATCTGCACCAGCTCTATGCCATCATCGACGTGCAGAATGAGACCTGTCTGCAGATGTTCCGACAGATGGGTTATCACGAGTCATCACGGCTGAAGGATTGGCTCTTCGACGGCCGTGAATACCGCGATGCCATCGTAATGCAGACTTTTTTTTAAAAAAAGCCCGAAAAAGTTTTGCTATTTCGGAAATTATTCCTACCTTTGCACCCGCAAAAGAAAAAAAGGCCACATGGTGCGTTAGTTCAGTAGGTTAGAATGCCTGCCTGTCACGCAGGAGGTCACGAGTTCGAATCTCGTACGCACCGCCCTCTTTTTCCGCCTTGCAACAAGGTGCGTTAGTTCAGTAGGTTAGAATGCCTGCCTGTCACGCAGGAGGTCACGAGTTCGAATCTCGTACGCACCGCAAAAAGCAGCAGATTCCATCAGGAACCTGCTGTTTTTGTTTACCCTAGCCCATGTAACAAGATTTTAAATGAAAATTTGGAATTTGTGAAAATAATCACTATCTTTGCAGCAATAAAGGAGAAAAATTGCCAGAACAAAGGACATATATTGCTATCGACCTGAAGTCGTTTTATGCTTCAGTGGAGTGTGTGGACAGAGGGTTTGACCCGCTGACCACAAATCTCGTGGTGGCAGATGTGAGCCGCACGGAGAAAACGATCTGTCTGGCCGTATCGCCATCGCTGAAAGCCTATGGCATCGGTGGAAGAGCACGGCTCTTTGAGGTGGTGCAACGGATGCGGGAGGTAAACTATGAACGGCAAAGTAAAGTGCCATCACATCGTTTGACAGGCAAATCCTCATCCGATATAGAGTTGAAACAGCATCCAGACTGGGCTGTTGACTATATCGCTGCCCCGCCACAGATGGCACACTATATTGAGGTGAGCTCGAAGATTTACAGCATCTATCTGAAATACATTGCCCCTGAGGATATCCATGTGTATTCGATTGACGAGGTGATCATGGATGTGACGGCCTACTTGGGTACTTATAAGATGACGGCCCATGAACTGACGATGAAGATGATCCGCGATGTATTGAAACAGACGGGCATCACGGCAACGGCAGGCATCGGTACAAACATGTATCTCTGTAAGGTGGCGATGGATATTGTGGCTAAGAAGATGCCTGCAGACAAGGATGGTGTGCGTATCGCCGAACTGGATGAAATGTCGTATCGTCGCGAACTCTGGGATTATCGTCCTATCACGAAGTTCTGGCGAGTGGGACGCGGTATTGCGGAGAAACTGGCGATGTATGGTATCGACACCATGGGTAAGCTGGCGAGGATGTCTGTACATAACGAGGAGCAGCTCTATCGTCTTTTTGGCGTGAATGCAGAACTGCTGATAGATCATGCCTGGGGTTGGGAACCGTGCACGATGGAGGCTGTGAAGGCATACCGGCCAGAAACGAACTCTTTCAGTAGCGGACAGGTGTTGCAGGAACCCTATGACGCGAAGAAAGCCCGTGTGGTGATACAGGAGATGGCTGAGGGTATGGCGCTCGATCTGGTATCGAAGCGACTGGTGACAGACCAGCTGGTATTGACCGTAGGCTATGATGCGGAGAACCTGACACGTCCTGAGATTCGTGAGAATTATCATGGTGAGATTACCAACAACTATTACGGCAAGGCTGTGCCGAAACACGCCCACGGTACGTTCAACTTTGAGAATCCTACATCCTCATCGAGAGAAATCATGGATGGTGCAGCAGCGCTCTTCGACCGTTGTGTGAATCTAGACTTGCTGATCCGCAGGCTGAACCTGACCACGAATCATGTGGTATCGGAAGCATCTGTCGCTGCCAATGGAAATGTCCCCCAGCAGCTGGACCTCTTTACGGATTATGAAGCGTTGGAGAAACAGCAGCAGGAGGAAAAGACCAAACGCGACAAGGAGCGTCGGATGCAGGAAGCACAATTGAAGATCAAACAGCGTTATGGTAAGAATGCCATCCTCAGAGGGCTGAACTTCGAGGAGGGCGCCACCGCCAAGGAACGCAATAAACAAATAGGAGGCCACAAGGCTTAGACAATTGATAATGGATAATTGACAATGGATAATTACGACGATATCATCAACTTGCCACATCACGTCTCAAAGCGTCATCCGCAGATGTCGATGTGGAACCGTGCAGCACAGTTTGCACCTTTTGCCGCATTGACAGGCTACGAAGATGCTATTGAAGACGTTAATAAAAATACGACTTAACGCTTATTGACGATTGGGGCCGGTGGCCTGTTTCATGCCTTCAAGGAATTTCTCCTGTAATTGTCGGGCAAGAGTGTTGTCAGGGTTCAGTTTCAGGGCCTTTTCGTAGTTCTGCATCACGTCGAGGTAGTAACGCTGGCCGTTCTGGGCAGGATTCTGCACGATGCGCACCATCAGAAGAAAACCCTTGAGGGTGCAGAGGTCTGACTGATCCATGCCTTTCATTTTCTCCATCTGACCGATGGTCTGCTCTGCCTGTGCCAGCACGTTGTCCGTCTGTGCTGCATGCGGATTCATCACTGCAAAGTTCAGACTCTGCAAGGCCAGCTGA
>Ga0310694_10002379_pt1 | contig 19396 bp, 17 predicted proteins | sample 174DNAGHGhighgp2_FD_203884 | JGI IMG/M metagenome (GOLD analysis project Ga0310694, IMG submission 203884) | Sheep rumen microbial communities from Palmerston North, Manawatu-Wanganui, New Zealand - 1742 DNA GHGhigh gp2 (v2) (version 2) | ecosystem: Host-associated > Mammals > Digestive system... | reverse complement strand
TTCGGGCGTTGAAATCAGTTCGAGAATCGGCCTTGCAAAAAAGATTCCCACGAACGAGAGGAATATCCCGCTGAAGAACGCCACCATCACCGACGTGTGGACGCTGCGGGTCACGGAGCGGTAGCTGTGAGCGCCGATAGAGTTTGCCACCACCACGTTCGCGCCCACGGAAATCCCGACGAACAGGTTGATGAGCATGTTGATGACGAACGTGTTCGCACCCACGGCAGCGAGGGCCTTGTCGCCCGCGAACTGCCCCACCACGGCGACGTCCGCCAGGTTGAACATCTGCTGGAAAATGCTGCTCAAGGCAATAGGGATGGCAAACCTCAGGATTTTCCTTCCGAGGGGCCCGTTCAACATATCGATGTTCGTCTTTGATGCCGCCATGCAGTACCTTGAAAACGGGCGTAAATTTAGTTTTTTTTATTCCTGGAATCGATTGTGAAGGCGCTGTAAAAAATACTTCAGTTAAACAAGCCTTTAAAGCATTTTGAAAAATCATCATAGTTGATTTTCCCGAGGGCCGTGTAGGTATGCCCTTCAATGGGTTCGTCAGGCAGGTTCTGTTCGGACAGGCATTCATCTTCCGTAGCGTCAAACAGTTCGGCGAGGAATGTACAAGACTTGCCGTCTGCAGTAACCTTAAAGGGATAGCTCATTTTTTTCTCATTGTGTACGGGATTGATTAGGGAGATTTCAAAAGATTTCCCTTTTCTCGTAAAACTGATGGAATTGTTGGTCCGCACAATATCTTCGCAGGGATCGCAGAATTCATACAGTTCATCATCGGTCAAATGGTTTTCGTGAAATTTGCCAAACATCAGGTTCCAATCGGGGGCCCAGGTGTCTCCTCCTTGATGGGGGTGTCTAGTTCCATCTTGTTCTGCGGCGATATCCTGCATCATCAAAGTTAATGCGTCGGTGCTCGTGACTGGAGCATTTTCCTTGATGGAATACTCCCATACCGCCGTGAGACCCGAGATGTTAAGATACTCCGGGGTGAAAATTTCACTTTCGTCTTCCAGCAAAATCCATTTGCCGCCGAATTTGCTTCCATCGTTAGTTTGTCGCAAGTAGGTCTTCACGATTTCGGACGGATTGGAAAAGAACAGCGTGTCCCCCGAAAGTCGATAACTGTAATATTCCGTGTAATGGTCCATCTGGGGGTCCCATTTCAATTTTCCTTTTTCGATATAGCACATGCCGTTGAAATGGTAATACAAAACGGAATGGAGAGTGTCGAATACGTAATAGCGTAAAACGTCTTTCGTAATAAGGGAGCTGTTTGATATTTTCTCTCCATTCTTTGCTGGGGGCCACGAATTTCCCGGTAAATCTTCTGTTTCCTCGCTTGAAATGGTGGGCGTTGAGCAACTACTCAGAAAAGCGCATGACAACGCTACGAGTGATAGAATGACAAAAATGGATGCGCTGTAGTGATTTTTCATAAACACCAGAAATATAAGTTTTGGTGCCGGGATTATTTCTTGGATTCTGATTATCACTGTGTATTTGCAATCAGATGGTCTTGTATGACAGGGCCCGCCACCGAAACCGCAGCCAGAAAGCAGTTGGAACGCAATGACCTCGCAGTTTTGGAAGAAAATACGATTTAGCTTGACAAATTCTCTCAAATAGTATACATTTGTGCAAGCAAGCGAATAAAGGAGAACTTATGGAAATGAAGTTTTGTCAGAGCTGTGGAATGCCGCTTACTCCAGAAATCTTGGGCACCAACGCCGACGGCAGCAAGAACGAAGAATACTGCATCTACTGCTATAAGGACGGCGCATTCACCGGCGACTTCAATATGGAACAGATGGTCGAATTCTGCTCGCAGTTCGTCGATGAATTCAACAGGAATACGGGCAAGAGCCTTACCCGCGAAGAATACAAGGTGGAACTGCGCAAGTATTTCCCGACACTCAAGCGCTGGCGCCTCCCCGCGGACCAACTTCCGCACGCCACCTCGCCCATGAAGCAGAAGTTCATCGAAGAGGTGAACGCGCTTAATATCAAGGACATGCCGAAAATCGACAACCTCTTTGTGCTGCAGGGCTCGTTCATCAATCAGGAATACAAGATTAACGGCAACAGCGTCAAGCTATTGGACGATAACGCAAGCTACTGGGGCAACCAGGTCGAAAAGCAAAACGCCGAAGGCCGCTGCTTCGGAATCGCCTGCGACGAACGCTACATTCTCGTGAGCGAATACGGCAAAAACGGTGCCGATGCCGAAATCGTCGTATTCAAGAAGCGGAGGAGTCTCTAAAAATTCATTTTGGCGGTGTAAATCTGCAAATTTTGCTAAAAATGGCAGTATAAAATTCCAAATGGCGGTTTAAAATGTTGATTTTGGCGGTATAAAATTATATATTAGGTGCATAAATCGAGGTTTTTCGATGATTTCGCCGTATTTGAAAATTGCTGCCGATAACAATAAGGAACTTCTGTCGTTCCGCCCAATTCCCAAGGATACGCTCAAGTCCCTGCGGGAATTCTACCGCGTGGGACTCACTTACACGAGTAACGCCCTCGAGGGCAACAGCCTCACCGAAACCGAGACCAAGGTCGTTATCGAGGATGGACTCACCATCAACGGGAAACCTCTGCGTGACGTGTACGAAGCCGTTGGACATGCCAAGGCGTACGATCATATTCACAAACTCGCAAAAAACAAGACTCTCGAAGAATCGGACATACTGATGCTGCATCGGCTGTTTTACCAGCAGATAGATGCGGACAAGGCCGGTATTTATCGCAAGGTGCCCGTCGTAATTAGCGGGAGCCGTTACCCCGTTACGCCGCACTTGAAAATTCGTGCCGAGATGAAGAAGTTCGTCGCGTGGTTCAACAAGAACGAATTCAGGATGAATCCCGTGGAATTCGCCGCGCAGGTTCACAAAAAGTTCGTGTTCATTCATCCATTTGTCGATGGCAATGGACGCGTGGCGCGATTGCTGATGAACCTTGCGCTGCTTCGCGGCGAGTACACCATCGCGCTGATTCCTGCCATTAGGCGCATGGAATACGTGTCGGCCCTAGAGACGGCGCACATCGATGACAAGGTTTTTGTCAATTTTATCGCCGATTGCGTCGTTGCGACACAGGCAGACCTGTTGCGACTGCTGCGGAACAACCTTAAACAGAAAAAAGGTGCCGTACGCCACCGCGAAACAGGTGAAAACCTCTCCGAACGAATCCTATCCGAAATCCGCGCGAACCCAGGAATCAACACACCTGCGCTGGCATCGATGCTCAACCTGTCCTTGCGAACGACTCAGCGCCAGTTGCAAGCTTTGACCGAATCGGGTAAGATTGAATTTAGGGGAGCCCGGAAGAACGGTGGGTATTATTTGGTCGGGTAAGATATTACGCTTCTTTCCCGAGCACGGCGCGGGCGAGCTGGTCGGCGCACGAAGTCGGCTTCCCGCCACAGGTGTTGCCCAAGAGCTTTGCCGCGATATCTTCGGCGCTCATGCCTTCGCAGAGCTTTGCAATCGCCTTCAGGTTGCCGTTGCATCCGCCCGTAAAGCGGATGTTTCTGATTTTGTCTCCGTCGCGCGTAAACTGGATCGTTGTCGCGCAAACGCCTCTGGTCTTGAAAGTCTCTTCCATGTGTGTCTCGGGGTTGAAAGTTCACGTTAAATATAGAATGTTGACGGCTCCTTTGTGAATTTTTATTTTAGTTATAGTTGTTTTGTAAAAAAGGAAAGACTCCTATGAAAAAATGGGTTAGGAATTTTGCGTGTGCCATTTCGATAACGGGTTGCGTTCTTGTATTCGGTTGCGGTGATGATTCTTCGTCAGTTGCCCCGTCGCAAGATCCCGCATCGACATCTTCTTCAACTCTCGAAGGCTTTTCTGCAGTGGTGGCACCCGGTTCGTCCGATGCGATTTCTTCTGTGACGCTCTCTTCTGCGGTTATCGAAAGTTCGTCGAGCGTCGCAGCTCCGGCAAAATTTTGCAATTTCTCCATGGTCACAAAGACGGGCTACTACCCGATGGCCGTGACAACGGGCGTGACTTCTATCTGCTTGCCTCTTGCCGATTGCGATACCTCGCTGATAAACCTGGGTTTTGCGCATTGTTACGAAGAGCAGGCGACTGTTGAAGGCTGCTTTGCGAATGTTACCGTAACCGAAGTGGAAGAATGTGAACCGAAAGAAAAGAGCTGCGAATCGAGTAATGGTACGATTTATATCTCCGGACGATTCAGCATGAACTGTAGCAGCATCCTCCGTTAAGAAAAATTTTAAGGAGAATCTTTGTGATGGTTATCCCGTCAATCATGTGGCTTGCGTCTGGTTTTCGGTCAGGCGTGTGCGCCCGTGCTGCTCGCTGAAAATCTTGACCGAAACACCCTTCGCCAGGGCGACCATCCTCGCAGAAACATCCGGCGCGTTCTCTGCCGCAATGTAGTCCTTCATCTGCTTGAAAAGACGGATGAGGGCCATACTCTGTTGTACTGCCAAATCGCCTTTCAACACAGTCATAAGCATATAAATGCCCTGTTCTGTAAAAACGAAGGGATTGGAGCGGCTCATTGTGCTAATGTTTGTGGTGCAATTTTTGCACCGCAAATCTTTAGCGTCATTTGCATCTGTAATTGCGGTAAATTTTTTTGACCGCAATTCCTCAACTTCCCTTTTGGTCAGCTGAAATCGAAAATCCTCCGCAAAACGTTCAATATTATTCTTGACTTGTCTGTTAAAATCCTTCGTGCTATACCCGTAAATCTCCGCCAAGTCGGCATCGAGCATGACCTTGACCCCGCGGATGGTATATATTCGCGATCATAATACCACCTTTTCTGGTGCTGGGAGTTAAACTTTGTACATGGCCTTTCTCTCGGCGACTGCACAGGGGGTTATGCAGAGTTTTAAACCCATGGCGTTCAGCACACGCATGATGGTGTCGAATCTCGGATGCGCGTCTTCCCTTAGCGCCTTGTACAAGCTTTCTCGATTCAGGCCCGCGGACTCGGCTATTTTTGCCATTCCGACTGACCGGGCTGCATCTCCAATAGCATGTTGCCAGAGGACGGGGTCGTTTTCGGCAAGTGCTTCTTCCAAAAAGAGTTTTACGTCTTCCTCTGTTTTAAGAAGGTCTGCGACATCCAAATCAGAAACTTCTGCATCAATTTTTTTCATTGTTCAACTCCTTTGCCTTGTCGATATCCTTTTGTTGCGTCGATTTGTCGCCACCCGCTAGCAGCAGCACAACAATGTCGTCTTTTTTCGTGTAGTAGATGCGGTATCCTGGCCCATAGTGAATGCGCATCTCGTATATTCCTTCGCCAACAAATTTGAAATCTCCAAAGTTACCTAGTTTAATCTGTTCAATTCTGAGGTTTATTTTCGCACGGGCGCGCGCATCTTTGAGTTTGCCATACCACTTGGAAAAGTATTCCGTTTTCTTGATTTGAAGCATTCGCCCTCCTATAATGTAGCCAATCGGCTACAAATTGTCAATAGGCCTGTGAACTGTCGCAAAATTTGCGACAGTTGGGATATCCTTGAGTTCTTCTTTTAAGGCATTGGCAATGTGTTTGCCAATCGTTTTTACATCTCTGCCGAAAAGGATGGCCATTTGCTGTCGATTTAGCCAAACACTCTCGTTCTCGACCCGGACTTCGATATGGAATTCCCCACCCTCCGGCTGGTAAACGACTATCTCGTTTTTGTCGGCCCCGGCCGCACTGGCCGCAACATCTTTCTTCATCGTCAACTCCTCTGGCATACAAGCGGAAAAAACGCCAAAGACTACACACTTGTGCACTAAATATAGATTCAAAAATCCAGTTTGTCAATAGACCCGCACGATTTTTGGCATATTATGACAACCTATTTTGTTTATATTTACATTGGAATAGTTTGGCTTTTATGTCCTACGAATACAGTGAAAATATCCTCGTTCAAGAGAGTGCCGGCGACCTGCTCCAGCATGAGTTGGGCTGGCGTGTTGTATTTGCGTATAATGAAGAAAAATTAGGCGAAAACGGAACATTCGGGCGCACCTCTTACAGAGAAGTTTTATTGCATCGGTATTTTCGTGAAGCACTTCAAAAGCTGAATCCGTGGATAACGCCTACACAAATTGACGAAGCCGTACAAAAGTTCACGGCAACGCTCAGCACGTCATCACTGCTTCAAATCAACGAAGAAAAGTACGGCTTTATTCGCGATGGCATTCCTGTCTCTTACAAGAAACCCGATGGAACTTCGGATGTCAAGCGAGCTCTCGTCATTGATTTTTCGAACCCCCAAAACAACGATTTTCTCGCTGTCAAGGAGATGAAAATTCACGGCGAAATTTATCGCCGCCGTACCGATATAGTCGGCTTTGTCAATGGCATCCCGCTTTTGTTTGTGGAACTCAAGCGTAACGATGTCGCTGTGCAAAACGCCTACGATGACAACTACACGGATTACCTTTCGACGATTCCGCAGCTTTTCTATTATAACGCATTTTTGATGCTTTCTAATGGCGTAGAGGCGAAAGTCGGAACGCTTGGCAGCAAGTATGATTTTTTCCACGAATGGAAACGCCTCAAGGAATCCGATGTGGGTTCCGTTGCACTCCAGACGATGCTTCGCGGGATTTGCAAAAAAGAAACATTCCTTGACCTGTTGGCAAATTTCATTCTTTACGATCATTCCGATGGAAATACGGTCAAGATTCTCGCCCGCAACCACCAGTATCTTGGTGTAAACGAGGCGTTCAAAGCATACGAAGACCGCAAACTTCGCAATGGCAAGTTGGGCGTTTTCTGGCATACGCAAGGGAGCGGCAAAAGCTACTCGATGTTGTTCCTGTCGCAGAAGATTCGTCGATGTGCAAAAGGTTCGCCCACAATCGTTATCCTTACGGATCGTGACGAACTGAATAAGCAGATTAGCGATACGTTTGAAAATTGCGGAATGCTCGGCAAGGTAAAAGCGTCCAAGTTCATTGCCACGAGCGGGAACGACCTTGTCGCGAAACTCAAGGGCAACCCGAGTTTCATCTTCACGCTGATTCAAAAGTTCAACAAGAAAGATTTGGCCCCGATTTATCCGGACCACGATATTTTGGTGATGTCCGACGAAGCACACCGCAGCCAGAATGGAATTTTTGCAGATAACATGTGCGCCTTGCTCCCGACGGCTTCGCGTATCGGCTTTACGGGCACTCCGCTTTTGAAAGATGACAACATTACCGAAAGAACTTTCGGCGGCTACATTTCTATTTACGATTTCAAGCGAGCCGTAGAAGATGGTGCGACAGTTCCGCTCTATTACGAAAATCGTGCCGACAAAATCAAGGAACTCAAGAATCCTGAAATTACGGACAAGATTCTCAATGCCATTGAAGCCGCAGACCTTGACCCGGAACAGCAAGAAAAGCTGGAAAAGGATTTTGCCAAGGAATACCACCTGCTTACGGCAGAACCGCGATTGCGTCTGGTTGCAAAAGATTTTGCACATCATTATTCCGACTTATGGACTAGCGGCAAGGCGATGTTTGTTTGCCTGAACAAGGTGACTTGCGTTCGTATGTACAATTTCGTTCAGGAATATTGGGCCGAAGAAATCGCCGCTCTCGAAAAACAGTTGAAAACTGCAACCCAGCAAGAAGCCCAGGAACTGGAGCGCAAAATCCAGTGGATGCGCGAAACGGAAATGGCGGTCGTCGTAAGCCAGGAACAGAACGAGCAACAGACTTTTGCTAAGTGGGACTTGGACATTACTCCGCACCGCACCAAGATGGAAAAGCGGGAGTTAGACAAGGAATTCAAGGACCCCAAAAATAAATTCCGCGTTGTGTTTGTTTGTGCCATGTGGCTCACCGGTTTCGATGTCAAGTGCCTCAGTTGCCTTTACTTGGATAAACTGCTGAAGGCTCACACGCTGATGCAGACGATTGCACGTGCGAACCGCGTAAACGAAGGCAAGAGCAACGGCCTGATTGTAGATTATGCGGGCATCGTGAAGGCGTTGCGCAAGGCTCTCGCCGATTATACGAATAATGTAAGCGGTGGGCGTGCCGACCCGACAATTGACAAGTCGGAATTGCTGAATCGCATTATCGAAGTCATTGCGAAAACGGAAGCATTTTTAGGCGGCCTCAACGCTCCCCTTGCAAAGGTTGTTGAATCCAAGGGCTTTGATAAGATTGCCGCAATTCAAGATACCGCAAATGCAGTCTGTTCTTCGGCTGAAAACAAAAAGACCTTCTCCACATACGCTGCCGAACTTTCTCGCCTTGTACGCTACACGAACCGCGAAGACGTCACAGCTGAGAATCGCGACAAGATAAACGCGATTGACGCGGTTGCCCGCAACTTGAAGGCAAAACGCCGTCATGTGACCAATGTGGATTTGATGGTGGAACTGAACAAGATTGTGAACGAATACGTTCAGATGGACGTAGGCGGTAAAAAGAATCCCAAGCAGTTCGACATCAGCAAGATTGATTTTGAATTGCTCGGCCGGGAATTTGCCAAGGCGAAGCACAAGAACCTTTTGCTCCGCGATTTGGAAGAACTGTTAAAGGAGCGACTTTCTTTGCTGTTGGCGACCAACTCCGGTAGAATCAATTTTTACGAGCGTTATCAAGAAATCATCAACGCCTACAATAGCGAACAGGACCGTGCGACCATCGAAAAGACCTTTATGGACTTGATGGATTTGGCATCATCCATGGATTCCGAGCAACAGCGCTTTGTCCGTGAAGGTTTCAAGAACGACGAAGAACTTTCCATGTATGACTTGCTTTTCAAGGATAACTTGAGCAAGCAGGACATCAAGAAGTTAAAATCTGTTGCCGTAGAATTGCTCGAAAAGATAAAGGCGAAAATTGGGAGTCTGGACCACTGGACCGATAAGCAAGAAACCAAGGCTGCGGTGGATACCCTCATTCGTGACACGCTCTGGAAAGAGTTGCCCGAAAGTTACGATGACGTGGCCATCAACATGTATCGCGCCCGCGTTTACGAATACGTTTACACCCACTATAGAGTTGCCTAAGGACCAAAATGGATAACAAGAGCTTAAAGAAACTTGAAGCCGATTTGTGGGAATCTGCGGACTTGCTCCGTGCCGATTCCAAGTTGACATCGAATCAGTATTGCATGCCTGTTTTGGGTCTTTTGTTTTTGCGTTACGCCTATGGCCGCTTCAAGAGAGTCGAAGCCGAAATTCTCAAGAACCGCCCGAGTCGCGGTGGCCGCGTTCTCCCCGTAGAACCTAGCGATTTTGCGTCCAAGAGTGCATTGTTCCTTCCGAAAGAAGCTCAATTTGATTACCTGGTGAACTTGCCTGCAAATATTGCATCGGCAAAACTCAAGAACGCGCACGGTCAGCCGCTCAACAGCCTTGGCGAAGTCGTGAACAACGCCATGGAACTTGTCGAAGCCCAGAGTGAAAAACTGAAAGGCGTATTGCCCAAGACCTACACCGATTTCAAGGACGAACTGCTTGCCGAACTTTTGCGCACCTTCAACAACAACGCATTGGACGATGTGGGCGGCGACGTGATGGGTCGCATCTACGAATACTTCCTCAGCAAGTTTGCCAAGAACATCGCGAGCGACGACGGTGTTTTCTTTACGCCAAAGTCCCTGGTGAAGATGATTGTGAACGTGTTGGAGCCCACACATGGCGTATTGCTGGACCCTGCTTGCGGATCGGGCGGAATGTTCGTGCAGACCGGTGACTTTGTGAATGCCGCCGGCATGGCTAGCAACGAAACCATGACTTTTTACGGCCAGGAAAAGGTGGAATACAACGCTCAGCTTTGCCAGATGAACATGGCGGTGCACGGGCTTACCGGAGTTGTAAAATCGGGCGACGAGGCGAACTCCTTCTACCACGACGCGCACAACCTTGCAGGCGAATGCGATTACGTGATGGCGAACCCGCCTTTCAACGTAGATAAGGTAAAAGCGGAAAGCTGCCTGAATGCTGGACGACTCCCTTTCGGGCTCCCTGCGGTAAACAAGGACAAGGAAATCGGCAACGGAAACTACCTGTGGATTTCTTACTTCTACAGTTACCTGAACGAAACCGGCCGCGCGGGCTTTGTGATGGCCGCCTCCGCGACAGACAGCCAGAGCAAGGACAAGGACATCCGCGAAAAGCTGGTGGCTACGGGCCACGTGGATTGCATGATAAGCGTGGGCAACAACTTCTTTTATACCAAGAGCCTGCCGTGCACCCTGTGGTTCTTTGACAAGGGCAAAAAGAAGAAAATTCAGGACAAGGTCCTGTTCATCGACGCTCGCAACTATTACACCGTCGTGGACCGCACCCTGAACGAATGGAACGAATGGCAACTCAAGAACTTGAACGCCATCGTTTGGCTCTACCGCGGCGAAACGGACAAGTATGAATACTTGCTTGTGGAATACCGCAACGCCTTGCTTGCCTACGCCGACACCACCGAAGACAAACAACTCGAAAAGATTCTCCGCAAGTCCGCAAAGATTGCAAAAATATTTGCGGAACTCAAGGAACACCGCGAAACGCTCCGTGCACAGGCGAAAACCGCCGTAGAAGCCGCCGACAAAAAGAGTAAGAAGAAAACCCAGGAAGAATGGGACACCCGCCTCGCGGAACTCGACGAAATCATCGGAGTCGCCAAGGAAGCCGACTGGCTCTACGAAAAGTTCGGTGACGGCAAGTACAAGGATATTCTTGGACTCTGCAAAATTGCCACCCGTGCCGAAATCGCCGAAAAGAACTACAGCCTGACCCCCGGCGCCTATGTAGGCGTCGCCCCCGTAGAAGACGACGGCGTGGATTTTGCTGAACGCATGACCGAAATCCACCAGGAACTCCTGAAACTCCAGGACGAAAGCAACGCCCTCATGAAAACCATCTCCAAGAACATGAAGGAGATGGGACTGTGAGATTAGACGCGGAATACGAGAGAAAAAGCGTGTCATTCTGGAGCGAAGCAATCTAAAGAGGATTTAAGATGTCTTGGGAAAAAGTGAAATTAGGCGATGTTGCGGCAAGTGTCCAAACAGGTCCCTTTGGTTCTCAATTACATCAATCGGATTATTCTGAATTTGGAACACCTGTTGTTATGCCTAAAGACATGATTGGTGGAAAAATTCTAGAAGATTCTATTGCTCGCGTAGAAGAACAACATGTTAATCGTCTAAGTCGTCATAAAGTAAATGTTGGAGATATTCTATATGCTCGTCGAGGCGATGTTGGAAAATGTGCCCTTGTAACTGAAAACGAAAAAGGATGGCTTTGTGGCACCGGATGTTTGAAGGTTACGATTGATTTTTCAAAGGCAAATCCTAAATTTGTTTTTTACCAATTGCAAAAACCAGAAACTGTAGGTTGGGTTGAAAAGCATGCTGTTGGCGCGACAATGCTTAATTTGAATACTGGAATTCTTGAATCTATCCCTATAGAGTTGCCCAAACTGAACGAGCAAAATAAAATTGTTGAAATTCTTTCCGCCTACGACAACCTGATAGAAAACAACCAGAAACAAATAAAACTCCTCGAAGAAGCCGCCCAGCGCCTCTACAAACAATGGTTCATTGACCTCCGCTTCCCCGGCCACGAAACCACCAAAATCGTAGATGGATTACCCGAAGGATGGAGGAAAGATCGCGCAGATTCATTTTTCAATATTACTATTGGCAAAACTCCACCGAGAGCGGAAAAACAGTGGTTTACCGAAGATGGAAACGGAATGCCTTGGATTTCGATTTCCGATATGGGAACAGGTTCTGCATATTTATTTGAAACATCAGAAGGGTTGACTTTAGAAGCAATCAAACGCCATAACGTAAAAGTCGTGCCTGCAAATACAGTTTTGTTGAGCTTTAAACTAACTGTCGGACGAGTTTCTATCACAACAACAGAAATGTGCACGAATGAAGCTATCGCCCATTTTGTCACAGATGACGATTCTTTAAGAGAATACACCTATTGCTATCTCAAAAATTTCCATTATGACGAATTAGGCAGCACATCTTCAATTTCAAAAGCAATCAATTCAAAGATTGTCAAAGCCATGCCTTTTGTCAAGCCAAGTGACGATATTGTTAAAGCGTTTCATAAAGTGATGAAGCCGATTTTTGATCAGATTTTCACAAAACAAAAACAAATTCAAAATTTATCGCAATCCCGCGACCGCCTACTCCCCAAACTAATGAACGGTGAACTGGAGGTGTAAAGTGTACGAACTATCCTTGGATAAAAAGGAACTGAACCCTTTAGAAAAAATCGATTTCAGTTCAATCAAATTAACGGAAAAAGACATTGAAGATATCCTTGTAAATCGCATTGGAATTCTTGATGAAGATGTCAATGATTCAGATGAAGAAAATAGTTCCCTTCTCATTGTTGGTCGCCAAGTTCGAAATGAAGGCAATGGACGCAGTGATTTGACCGCAATTGATAAAGACGGCAATCTAGTATTAATCGAAATAAAAAGAGATGTTAAAGACATAAAAGGTCGTTCTGAATCATTTACTTTTCAGGCAATCCGTTATGTTGCCAGCTATTCAACAATTAAAGATATTTTTGATTTAGCAGAAAAGGTCTATATTCCATTCCTTGAAAAGTATAAGAAAGCAAAACCCCAAGAAGGGCAAAATATACTCGATTTAGCCTTAGACAAACTCGAGGATTTTTTAGGTCAAAATAACAAAATTGATTTAAGTGGGAAACAAAGGATTATTTTGGTTGCTGGGGAATTTGATGAAGAAACATTGTCAGCGGCAGATTGGCTTTGCAAAAATAAAATTGATATTAGCTGTATCCAACTCAATCTTTTTAAGCAGAACGAAAAATATCTACTTGATGTTAAAAAATTAATTCCGCAAGAGAATTTCATTCTTGAAATTGCAGACACAAACTCATCGAAAAGCACCTACAAATCGGGTTCTTCAAAATCAAAGGCAAGATTACCTAAGATTAACACCCTTGTGCGAGAAAAAGTTCTTTTTGTAGGTGATATTTTTGAAGCTAAGAATCATGAAGACGAGTGTGTTGAACTTCAAAATAATTGCCAAGTTAAAATCATTAATACATCTAAAGATACACTTGCTGTAGAAACAATAATGACAATGCAACAATGGCTCCGTAAGGCTCTAGAATGGGATGCTGTGGATACTTATAAATTTGCAATTGTCAAAAAATCCCAAAATCCAGAAAATGAAGGAAAACTAATTTACGACATTCGAGAAAAATGGATGACTTCGCAAAAGAAAAGTGAAAATTAAAGGAAAAGAAATGAATATACTAGATTTAGATTTGGATTTTTTTCAGAATGGTCGCATTACACAATGTTTTGGCTCAAATATTGGAAATGTCACTGCGTGGTCACAAAGTGATGTTATTGATTATATTGATAATAATTTGAATTTAAAAGGAAAAAAAAGACCAGGCCGTATATTTTTAAAACATGATAAAGCTTTTTTCTTTTGGCGAGACCTCATTAGCAAAAACAAATTACAATTTCCTTTTCATATTGATCATGTCGACGCCCATAGTGATTTATGTATTGGATATGGCAATCCAGATTGGGTTCCATTTATGAATCAATATATGAATCAATATTATGCCAATCGACAGAATTTCCCATTAAGTGGAATGAACGAAGGCAATTATTTATGTTACGCAATAGCAAAGAAATGGATTAGTAGCCTAAATTTTATTTTTAACGATACGGATAAAACATACAATGGTCAAGATTATTCGCATCTTATAATGGAAAATTTTGATACAAACGGTAACAATATCCAATTAAGGGGTTTCGATAATTTAAAAGGTTCTGAGACTGATTGCCCTGTAGATGTGAAACGGAAAATAAAAAATACAGATCCGTCGGTTCCTTTTTGTCGCATTCCTGGATCTCAATTTCATTCAAAAATTGATTATGATTTTGTAAATCTCTCTGTATCACCACAATATATAGATAAGAAAAGTGTTAAGCATGTCAAATTTTTTGCTCAATACATAGACTTTATATGATTTTCACATCGTTCCCTTTTGAGTCTTATAAAATCATTGTAAAATAGGAATCTATATATGAGTATATTTGCAGAACAAGTTTTCAATCCATCGGGAATAACACCTACTTTTGATGAGAAGGCTTTTTCTAAGAAGGAGACAATATTTATATGGATTGATATTTTAGGATTCAAAGATAAACTGAAAGATGTGGAAAATTACGATGAATTAGCTTTCTTACTGGATTATTTTCAAGAGCTTTTTAAGCAAAAAGAAGGGTGGTATAGAACGACCGTTATTTCGGATGGAATTGTATTGGAACTGAATCCGAACAGAGAACAATGGGGTTTTGAAAATGTGAAAGCTTGTTTCGATGATATAAAGCGAAAACAATTAGAATTTATTTTAGAAAAGAAATATGTGATTAGAGGGGCGATTGTTGTTGGAACGAGTCGATTAAAGAAGAAAGGTGATAGAAATTATATCAGTAATGGGTTGTCATTTGCTTATGAATTAGAATCAAAAGGAATAAATTGGCCTATAATCGGAACAAATGGCTATTTCTTTAATCGAATAAATACAATGTATCAAGAAGTCGGTCGTCAACAACCCTTTAATGATCTATTCAAAAAGACGTTAACGCCAAATGGACAAGATGTTTATTTTTTAGATGTTTATTCTGATTTAGAAGGTGAAGAACGATCAATTGTTGAAAAAATAATTCAAGATCAACTAAGAAATCACCAAGAAGAAAAAGATAGGTCTGTTTACAATAAATATATATGGCTTTACAAATGCATGCACTGTTATAAAGGTTTCAAAGACACGTTAGATGCTGAACTTGAGGGGGCTGTTCTATGAGCAATTTCATTGAATTAGATCTTTTAAAAGACGAAGACTCCTCTGCAAAAATATACAATATTGATTCTGCAATAAAAGAGTCGAGTATTGCGGTTATTCTTGGCGCTCCAGGTTCGGGCAAATCATCTTTGCTGAAATTATTTGAAAAAAAGAATTCAACTATTACGATTAGGCGGTCCTTTCAAGATTTTGATTTAAATCCTGATGTTGACGATAGTACCCAATATCTTTTGTTAGATGGGCTAGATGAGTTTAGAAATGCGCAAAGAGATAATAAAACAGGAATACTTAAACGAATTGCTTTAAAATTAAAACAGCTTGATAAAAAAGTAAAAATCACTATTGCTTGCCGAGAAATGGATTGGCTAGGAAATACAGATGAAGATGCATTAAAAAGTTATCTGCAAAATGATGTGCAGGTATTTGCCATTAAATCATTAGATACACAAAAAAGAATCGAATTCTTAAGATATTTTGGTTTGGAAGAAATTGCAGATTCTTTCAAAACTTTAATTGTAGAAAATGACCTATTCGATAATCCTCAGATTTTAAAAATGTTTGTAGAGATTTATAAGAAAGATCCATCAATATGTATAACGACGAAAGCTGAAATATTTGACTACTACATAGATTTTTCTCAAGAACACAATGAAGAAAATTTGGCAAATGGTATAAACCAGATAGAACCAGATCTATTTAAAAGAAACGCTGGCTACATTGCATACTATTACATGTTTGCCGATATAAAGAAATTTAATGGCGAATCCTGTAGAAAAATTAGTTCAGTAGATTCTGGATACAGTATTGATGATTTAACAGTGGTAATACATTCTAAATTGATGCAAGATGGAACTTTTGCCCATAGAATGGTTGCAGAATACTTAGCGGCAAAATATTTATATGAAGAGAAAATAAAAAAAGAACACTGGCCAATCAGTAGAATGAAGGCGTTGCTCACAAATGGTGAGAATATTGTTTTTTCGGAATATCGGGGTGTTTATGCTTGGCTGTGTTTCTTTTCAAAAGATCAGAATTTGATAGAAATAGACCCATATTTACAATATCAATATGGCGATAATTCATTGTTTGCCAATGAAGAAAAGCTAAAAATCATATTGGCTATAAAAAAGCATTCTGAAAATAAGCCATTTTTTATGAAATATGGAGACAGAAATAAAGCGGACACTTTGGCTTGGGAAAATGACGAAAAAGATTTAATTCCTTTATATAAAAGTTGTTGGAATACAAAGAATCATTTTCTTCATTTTTTGAATGACATTCTTCTTGTGCATAGTGGTAATCCGTCTAAAGAATTGCGTAACTTTGCTAAAGAAGTTATTTGCCGAAATGAATTAGAATCGTTCTTCAAAGTTTCATTGCTAGAGTTGTTGCAAAATGATTCCGTAATTTTATTTCAAATTTTGGACGACATTAAGCAAGAACGAATTGAGGATGCGAACAATGAATTAAAGGATGAAATTCTAGGATGGTTGTATCCGACGTATATCTCACCTAAAGAAATATGCTCTCACATAAGCTCTTATAAGCCATATTCAGTATATACTCATCGTTTTGAATATCTTTTAAAAACACCAAATAACAAGTTAAAAATTGTTTTGGATGAGTTGTTCCCAATATGTACGTCTATACAAGAAGTTAATATAGATGGAACGTATGAGGATTTATTGGAAAAATATTTTCTGTTTCTTTTGAGCGATGAAACAGAAAAAAAATTTTGGGAGGAATTGGCTTATTATGCGAAAAAGATAAATCATAACTTTATATTTTGGAATGCTGAGGAAAAAGTCTTAAATAGTAAATTTAGCGATGAAAAAAGAAATAAATTATATAAAGAATATTTAAAATTGATAACACCTCATGAAGAGTCTGAAATAAATCTATGTTATGATAATGAAATAAATTTAGTGAATGCTGCTCAGAGAATAAAGCCTCAATCCATTTGCAGTATTATTGAACAATTCCTTCAAGACGGCGAATCTGAATATTTTAAGAGTAATGTCATCCGTAAAATAACGCAGGATTATAATATTTTTGATGCTAGCCAGCTAAAAGAAATGAAAGACATTCTTTTGGATTGGTCAAAACGATATGATTTAAAAAATGCGGTCCAATCATTTCTGAACGAAATTGATAAAATAATCAGGGAAAGCAGAAGATTTAATGGTAATGATGTCTATTTAAAAAAAGTCCATGGAGAAATTGAAAAAAATGAGTCGTATATAGCAGGATTGTCTGGTGATGAAAAACGCCGTAATATGAATATTTTGCAGGCCTGTGCCGGTTATTATTTGCATCATCTTAGTGACAAGTTTGATGAAGCGAGCTTAAGAATCAAAGAAAAAACTTATAACGAATTTTGCAACATACTAAAGGATCTTTTTAAAGAAAATCTTGATGCCAATAGAATCTGTAATGATATAACAACTATAAAGTATATGGCAGAAAATGTTCCGATGCAAAGCAGGAACATAGATTACATTTATTTAGCCATGCTCATTCTAAATAGCGATTATGATTATTCATCTATTACAGATAATGATGTTCGTGAATATTTCTACATCATCTCTATTATGAATAATAGAATAGCGAACATTCGTCATTCTGGTTTCGAAGAATATTATGAAAAGGCTGATTTGAACAACTCCATTGCGGTTTTGAAAAAGTTTTACGAATACTATGTTAACACAATTATTGCAAATGAAGAATCAAAAAATGTATTGCTGAATTACGTAAAATTAGACAACAGTGGCAAGAAAACATTAAAGAAAATCAAACGAATACTCAATTTCATACCGCAGGATAAATCTGAACGTTACAAGTATTTGGTGGAACGATTTCTTGATGAATATGCTGTACAACTTGATTTGGATGAATTGAAAAAAATCGTTATAGACGATACAAATTTAAATCAAAAAATCCAGAGCTTAATCACTTTCAGAGAAAAAAATTATTCTAAAGCTGATAAGGTTTTTATTCTAAACATGTATTCCTTCTTAGGAAATAATTTAGAGCATTTCTCAGAAGATGAAATATTGTTTTTTATGAAATCCGTTCTAAAAATATTTAAAGATGAAACCGTTATGGAAGAACGTAATGGAATCATTGACTCGGAACAATCACTCATAAGAAACTTGAGGTATGGCTTTTTTCAGGGAATAGATGGTGAAAAAGGCTTGAATGTATTGCAACGTTTACTCAACGAAGGTGGTTTGAGTGAGTATTGGGAAAATCGTATAAAAATGCAGATTTATGAATTAACTTCGGAATTGAACGAAAAATCTGCTACAAAGATGTCAATAGAAAAAGCAAAGGAATACATTTTCAATCGAACATATAAAGATGAACTTGATTTTTGGAAAGATGTTTGCGATAGACTTGATTCTATTAAAAAAGAAATAGAAGATGATATAGATAATCAAAGGGATTTTTTCTATCAAAATAAAACAAACCCCAAAAGTGAAGAAAGTTGCAGAGATGTAATTCTTGTAAAATGGAATGATAAATACTCAATGATTGCAAAGGCGACTAAAGAAAGATATATTGCCAATAATAGAGTTGATATAAGTATAGAATGCCAAACGGGTATTCCTGCAATAGTCCAAATAGAGTGTAAAAAAGACAATAATGCTCAAATAAAAAAAGGCATCCCTGATCAATTAGTAGATAAATACCTGAACAAGAAAAATGTTAATTACGGAATATATTTGGTCTTTAATTTTAAAAACAAAGATCCAGAGAATTTGAGGAAGTCTTTGGTTGCGACAATTCCTAAAGGATACGAAAATAAAATTGATGTGAAATGCTTGGATTTGAGGTATTAAGTCTTATGCCCACTCCTAAATTCTCCATATCCCATGTCCTTGTGGACTGCGAAAATGTCGGGCTGAACGGCTTGACCGACCTTGTCGTGAATACGGATGGTTCTCCGCTGAAGTTCGTGCTGTTCCACAATTCCACGAACAAGATAAACCTTTCGCTTACGCAGCTGAAGGATTTCGGCTACGCCCTGAGCGAGGGCCGCGTTGAACTTGTGGAACTTGCGATTCCCGAGAAGATGACCAAGAAGCAGGCCGAAAACGCGCTCGACTTCTACATCGCCTTTTACATGGGCCAGGTGATGCCCCGCGAACCGTTCAACAGCCATTGTGTGATTCTTTCGAAGGATCACGACTACGACCCGCTCGTTCTGCACGTGCAAAAGCAGTTCGGCGAAGACCGTTGCGAACGCGTGGAATCGTACGAGGAACTGGCGAAACGCCTGGGGCTAATCGCGAAACCTCAAGAAGCGAAAAAGGTCGCTGCGCCAAAGAAGCCCGCTCCGCAGTCGGCGAAGCCCATGAAGAAGGCTACGCCACAAAAGGCATTTGACTTGCAAAAGGCTCTCGAAAAGGCGAAGGCGAATCTAAAGGGAATGTCGAAGAATCCGCCCACCACCAAGTCGAAATTGCAGAAGACGCTAAAGAACTGGTTCGCTGCAGAAAAGCTGACCGACGCAAATATTCAAAGCCTGATAGACTCCCTCCAAAACGCAGGTTTCCTGGAAC
>Ga0310694_10002378_pt1 | contig 19398 bp, 13 predicted proteins | sample 174DNAGHGhighgp2_FD_203884 | JGI IMG/M metagenome (GOLD analysis project Ga0310694, IMG submission 203884) | Sheep rumen microbial communities from Palmerston North, Manawatu-Wanganui, New Zealand - 1742 DNA GHGhigh gp2 (v2) (version 2) | ecosystem: Host-associated > Mammals > Digestive system... | reverse complement strand
CCTTGATATAGCCTGCATCGATAGCCGGCTTACGCAGCTGATAGGTGGTATCATCTATGATACGCACGGCGCGCACTGTACCGTAGAGCACTTCCGTCGTATGACCGACGAACACATCCGCATCCGCGCCTACGAAGGATGGAGACGAACCGGTAGAGATCTTCTCGGTATTGCTATAGGTATAGGTATAGGAGGAGTTATACTTGATAGTCGCCACAAGCGGGACAGTGAATGCATTCGTCTTACCGGCCGACATGCTCACTCCGCTATAGGTCGCCGTTGTTACCACACCGACGGACTGGTTATAAGCCGTACCTATCTTGAAACCGAGGTTAACACCGGCCTTGACGGTGATGGCAAAGGGGTTAACCGATTTATAGCTTGCGCCCTTCTCCAGCGTACAACTACTTCCGCTTCCCGGCGGGTCGCGCAGCACGTCGAATACGCGAATATCGGCAGTCACGGCGCGCAGGTCGCCGTTCTCCACATAGTTGCCCGTCACAAATCCGCGCAGCGCCTGATAGTCAAGCGAACCGCCTTCACGCTCTATGGAGAGGTCGAGCGTGCGGAGCGCGTTCGTGCCCGTAGCCAGCAGGCTGAGGTTATCTACCTCTACCTGTATATTCGCCTCGCCGGCTTCGTTGAGCGGATAGGTCGCCGTAGCGGTGTTGCCGCCCGATTTGAAGCCGTTGTAGATTTTCAGTTGGCCGCCGTTCAGACGAACGCGGTCGGTACTGGAAGAGAAGGGATCGTTGTTGTAATAATAATTCTCATAGACCGAGACGCGGAACTGATAGGTGCGGCCCTGCTGGAAAATAGGATACTCAAGCAGGTAGTTCACCTTGCCGATACTATCGACCGTATAGGCGTCCACCGACTTGCTGAGGTTCAGCAGGTTCGATACCGGCAGCGTCTTCTCGCCGTAGCCTTCCTGCGGCATTCCGGCTTGGAGTTGCACGATGTCTACTTCCATCGGACTGCGGTAGATACAGTCATACACGGCGTTGTAGGTGGCATGCAAATCGCCGCTGTCGGAACGCAGCGTCTGCAGCGGAGCGTTAATCAGGTCAAGGGTCGGAGCACCTGCTGCGATATTGAGCAGCGTCGCATAACCATTGGCTGTCGCTTGTACCACTTTGTACTTAACCGGGAACAAGTCCGTCGCATACTCACCGGTCTTGCTATCCGGGCGGATGATGATGCGCTTGAGCTCGTATATGGTCTGCGTGTTATCCACTGCAAAATGGAGAGAATCTTGCGTCAGGTCGTCGGGGTTATGCACCACATGAGCGGTATTGTCACCCTCGAGCATCAGCACCAGTTGAAGGTCATCACCGAGGTTATTCTTACCCAACCCCAAAGCAGGCGGCAGTTTTTGCTGGTCGATACCTCCGGCTACACGTCCGACGAGACGTACCTTCGTCTGGTCATACAGCCGAACGCCGTCCAGCGGTTTGACTAACGAGAAGGTCGTATCGCCCTCCGTCACGAAGAGCCATCCGTCGTTCTTGAACGTATGTCCGGCTTTCGCTACCTGCAGACGGCAAGGCATCGATTTCGGTACCGTCAGTTCGAACGAACCGTCTATGCCGGTGAGATAGGCCTTTCCGTTGCGGCGGATCGTATCGCCGTTCAGCAGGAAATACGCATCGGCTACCGGTATCGTACTCATGTCATAGAGCACGCGTCCCGTGAGGCGGACACAACTGGTATTGACGAAGTTCACGCCGCTCGCGATACAGTTCTTGCTGTCCAGCGCCACGGATGCTACGCCCGAAGAGGTGTTGTTATAGTTGAATATACCGTACTGCGAGGTAGGCGTTATCGTATAGATCGCTCCGGTAGTCACATCATACGGCAGGCTGTCAAAGACGAACGCACCGCTGGCGCCCGTGACCATGCTGCGCGTGAGACCGTTGCCGCTCAGGCTGACCGTCACACCGGCCATGCCCGAGTTGTCGGTCTGCGTGACTACACCGCGTATCTCGCCGAACTCGGTACGCCATCCTATCGCCGTAGCATTGTTGTCAGTGCGCTGGCCGTTGCACTCATAGCGCGCTACGATGGTATACTCATAGTGTTGACCCGGCACGGCGGTTTGGTCAAACCATGTAACCTCTGCGCCTCGATAAATCGTATCCGGCGTACTGCTGCTGCCTTGCGGGATACGAAGCAATATAAACTCATCCACAGAAGGCGCGGAAGCCGTCCAACGCAACTGCACGCCGCGTTTGTTCTCTCCGTCCGTCAGTCCCTGCGAAGCGGTAAAGGAAGTGATCGTCGCTGCCTCATCGAAATAAAGCGACGGTCCGTTGATGGCTACCGGCGCCGTGGAATTCGGGTTCTGGAAGCGCAACTCGGCATCCGACGGGTCTATCTGCGCCGTGTAGGTATAGTGCGTACAAGCCATGTTCGCTATATCCGTGAAGTGCGCTGTCCAGCTGCCGTCCTCGTTGCGGCGAATGCTGTCTTGCGGAACGATGAACTCTATCTCGCTTCCCGACTCTACGGATGTGCGCGTAAGCACCAGTTTCGCGCCGCGGTCCCATGTACAGCGGCCGTAGGCCGTCGTGCGGTACTTCTCCGTCAGTTTCTCGAACATCATCTGTTTCACCGTATCCTTCACCTCGTTCCAGCGATCGGTTACGACGGCAGGTATCACTTTCGTTCCTTGGTTGGGGGTAAATTCCGCATGTCCCTCATACACCCATGCGCCACTATAACGATCTCGGCTATCAAGGATGAACGTATATAGACCGCCGTCCATCTCAACCATCTTCTGCTCAGTCAGTCTGATAATTTCCAAGACAAAATCATTGCCGCATCCGTTAAACAAATAGGTATTGTACCATCTACCTTTTATATCAATCCGTAAGGACCCGGAACTACAGTACGGCAGCTTGATGGTTTGCATGCCTTCACCCCACACATTAACTTCGTGTCGGTCGCCGACTTGGAACTTGATGTAGCTAACTGCCTCATGGAATGCCGGTGTAACATTTACATTGAGCGTAATCGAATCGATCGGCATCTTATTCTCCACGAACTCAGGAGTAAGCTCGCAGTCTGCGGGTACAATAGGCGCATCGGTTATCTGAGCATTGTCAATTTTGATATTGAAATGTACCTTACGGTTGTTCTCAAAATCAGGGTCAAGCGTGTAGTTCGGCTGCGTGAGTGCCAACGGCGCAAGATAGCTGTGCTGCTGCAATGTCGTCTGCTGGGCGAAAGGATGATCCCAGTCCCATGCCGAGGCGGAAGCACGACGTACGCGGTAGTAAATAGGCTGCGCCGGTTGAGTCTTCGTCTTCGCTACCAATTGCAGATTCATCGAATAGAGCGGTTCGCCTTCTTCAGACTTGAGCACATAGTTTTTATAGTCTATATTGTAGTATCGTTGGAGTGAGTCTTCTGTCACAGCCGTTCCTGCCGGTACGGTCGTCTCGTCCACATAGGTGTATGTACTGCTATCCGGAGTCATGGGCAGCAATTGAATCGTCTGCGCATCCGAATAGTCTTCTTTCTGCGCACGCTGTATCTCAAAATAGTCGGTACTCATCAGATCCTCCGCCTGCGGATTGCGTATCGTCCAACTCAGCGTCTTGGCGCCCGTGTAACTACCCTGCGCATCCTTGCCCTCTTTCACTGCGAAATCATATATTCGGTGATACGCAGGGATATTGATGGCGTTTGTCGAACGCTCCACCGTAGTCGATACATCCGAGTTGGGCTGCACCGTAAAGGTCGCCTTGAAATTGCGCTGGATAGTGTCGGCGGTAGGTACGATGATCGAACCGGCGCGATTGCTTACCGTCACAGACTGCGAGTTGAACGTCGTCGTATAGGACTTAGGCGTCTGATATACCACGTATGGTATCGCCGCCTTGCCTTCTCGAACCGGACTGCCTTCTTCGTTCATGAAATACAGGTAGGGCGACTGCAACTCCGGCGCTATCAAATCGTCCGCTCCGTCCATACGGTCGGGGAAGCAGTACCACATCCTCATTTCCCACAGTGAGGTCACATCCTTCGCATCATATTTATAGATAAGCCCGTCTACGCCGGCATAGAAAGTTGTGGCCGTCAGTTCCTGGGGCACGTACCAGTCAAATTCGAGGAAGACGACGCGTTGATAACTGCCGTCCATCGATTTCTGCGCCGAGAGTTCTACTTTCTGATAGTCCGTACCCGGATTTATCTGCTTCGTGCCACCGTCCGCCGTCTTGGTCACTTTGATGGTTCCCAGGATGGCTTTGATCTCCGCCGTACTGTTCTTCTCGGGGTCAGAGGTGTTCTGCGTGTCCGTACTGCGGATATACATAAAATGGGTTACGCCTGACGTCGGGGTCTTGTTGTACGTACCGGAATACCAGAGCGAAGTTCCGTAGCCCAGACGATAGTTGTTCACACGGCCGTACGCCCAGATAGGAATCTTGAAATGCACTACGCCGTTGCCTTTGGGCGTGACGCTGTAGTTCTGGGTTTCTTCCAGGAAATCGTTGGATGCCGTTGCCCGCTCAGGCAGGATACATACCAACGCTGCAATTATACATACAATAATGCGGAAATAACTGTGACCTGTTTTCATTGCGATAATATTTTTATAAATTTGCAAGCGTACGAGGTAATCACCCTCGTACGCCTAATCATAGGCTTTCTCAACCCTCAACTCTCAACCCCTCTCCCCTCCTTTCAGGGAGGGGCCGGGGGTAGGCTTTTTTATTCCTTAACAGGAATCTTGAGTTGAATGGTTTTCTTGTCGCCTGTCTTGACATTGACTTGCACGCTGGCGATACAATCTTCATTCTTGTCGAAGGTAGCGAAGCAGAAACTGCCTTCTTCTTTGCCGGCAATGCTGCTGGGGCTGAAATCGTCGGGAGACTTCAGTTCGAAGTGTGCCACGCCGCTGCCGTTGGTTACAGCCGAACCGGTGGCGTTGGATTTGTAGTTGGCTATACCGAGTCCCAGACCTTTGTCCACGAACTTGTACACCGTAATGCCGCTGAGCGGCTTGCCGCCTTGTGTCACTTCGACATCCACCGTGGCTTCGGTCTTGAAGTTAACGCAGGCGTTCAATGCGAACATGCAGCACGCAGCTGCAAGCATAATCAGTTTTTTCATTGTTAATTTTGAAATCTAAATTCAGTATTTGTTTAGTGTTTAGCGTTTAGTGTTTAGCGCCGTTTGTTAGTTTAGAGTTGATAGTTCATTGACTTTCAACTTCGCTCAACGCTCACCCCCTCTCTCCCCTTCTGAGAAGGGGCAGGGGGATGTCTCTCCCCTTCTGAGAAGGGGCAGGGGGATGTCTCTCCCCTTTGAGAGGGGAGCCGGAGGGGTGTATCAACTCTTCGTAAACACTCCCTTAACGTCACGTTTGTCGTTGTGTGCGTCGGTGTTCTGAATGTGCCGTTTGGTTGAACTGTACGTCCACTCCATCTTGCCTTCGGCGGGGAAGGTCACGTTGAAGTCGTAGGTGTTCCCTCCGTCGCCGCGCATGAACCCTTCGGGGTCGCTGAGGATGATACACCCGTTGGTGATCTCTATCCGTCCGCTGTACTCTGTCCCTTCTTCGTTCACGAAGTTCTCGGTGTAGGTGTAGTACGAGTCGTCGCCGTCTTTCTCCTTTTTGATAGTGAGCGAGCCGCGGTTCACCGTGCGGTCTTTCTCGACCTTGTCGGCATCGATGTTCACCCATTTTTCGGTGTAGGAGTTCAGTGTCCAGGTGCCGATCATCTTGTCGAAGTCGGTGGACTGTTTGGGTTGCGGGTCATTGCCACCATTGCAGGAGCATAGCCCTGCTGTCAGTGCTGCCAGCAGCACGAAAATGATTCTTGTTTTCATTGTTTATAATCTGATTTTCTTTATTCTGTCTTCTGTCAGGCTGCGGGGTCCCCACAAATAACATGCAGTGGGGTGCTTTGCAGCCGGTCTGTCTTCTGTCAGCGCCAGCGGTCTGTCTTCTGTCAGCGCCAGCGGTCTGTCTTCTGTCAGCGTCAGCGGTCTAACTTCAGCGCCGGCACAAACGGCTCGGCTATCGTACCTTTCTGCTCGTCGTTGACGAAGGGGAAGGCGTTCTCAGCCACGAACAGGTTGGTGTAATGTGCCGACCAGTACCGCAGGGTTATGTCCGTTGTCTGTTCCTCGGTGTCCGGACCGGCAATGAAGAGGTAGAACAGTCCGTCCTGAGGTTCGGTTACGCCCAGACACCGGTTGCCGGCGAAGGCAGCCAGCAGGTCGTCTTCGCTGATAGTGAAGTCCGTTGCTTGTGTGGGGTACTGTGCTGCCAGATCGACGCGGATAACGGCGGTCATTGAACTGCTGTAGTCATACTCGTCGGGTGCGGTCCATGTCGGACGTGCCTCGTTGCCTTTGAGGGATTGTGGTGTCTGGTTCTTATCTTTGCAGCCCGTAACAGTGATCAGCAGGAGGCACGACAGGAGTGCCAAGAGATGTCTTTTCATATTTGTGAGGTTTAATTATTGATTCGCATAACGGAGTCGGCAAGCCGCCTACGGCGTTCCCATGACTTCCGCCTGCAAAGGTACAAAATTTTTCTGAAATATGCAAATAAATCCACAATAATTTGCATAATTGGAATTTTTTTTATCTTTGTGTCCGCATTGGTTAAACCTTGCCTGACAATGTCGATTCATTTCGTATGCAGAACCGATTGTTGCTTGTCTTGCTTTTTGTTCCTTATAAAATTGTAAAATTTATAAGGGGGAATTGTATCCTGATTAAGAATTAACTTTCTGTACTGCTGATAAATTGTCCGGGTCTTGTGAATGTCGGACGAATTTTGTACCTTTGTACTGTATTTGATAAGTCTATTAAAGAAGTCAATTAAATATGGTTATGTATAAGTTAGGCATAGATATAGGCAGTACGACCATCAAGATGGCGTTGATAAAAGCCGAGAGCCAAGAGTCGAAAATAGAAAGCCCGAAGGCGGTAGTTCTTGCGACGGACTACCGTCGGCATAATGCCGAACCGATGAGAGTGGGCAAAGAGATGATCGAAGGGATCTTACAGCGTAGCGGTCTTACAGTGAGCGAAGCGAACGGTCTAACAGCAACGCGGTCTAACAGTCCGCAGAACGGTCTGTATATCGGCATTACCGGTTCGGTGGGAATGGGTTGCGCGCAGCGGCTTGGTGTGGGTTTTCATCAGGAGGTGATTGCGGCAGCGGAGGTTGTCAGGCAGTTGTATCCGTCAGTTCATACGCTGGTGGACATAGGCGGCGAGGACAGCAAGATGATCTTCTTTGACCTCCACTACGCAGATAGCAAAAGAGGTCGGCTGCACGCAGGCGCTTGTGCATTACTATTACCGCACGAAAGAGAACCTCTTCCGGCAGATTTTCATGGAGCAGATTCTGGCTGCAATGAATGTTATCGGTCGCTCGCTGGCAAACGAAGAGTCGTTCGACCGATTCATCGAACAGGCTATATCCATGTATTTTGACGCGCTGTCGAGCAATCCGAGTTTGCCGTTTTTTGTGCTCGAAGAACTGGTCAACAACCCCGAGCGACGCAAGTACATGCGTGAGAAGATTGTCAAGAATCCCACATACGCCATGTTCTACATGCAGTTTGATGCGCGCCTGAAGCAGGAGCAGCAAGCCGGACATATTGCCAAAACCGATCCCTTCGATCTGATGATCACCATCGCTTCGCTGACGGTCTTTACGTTCGTCTCGCTGCCGATGTTCCGGGATCTGCTTTCGCAAACCGACGACCAAGTGCGTGAGTATGTGGCTCACCGCAAAGCCGAAATTATCCGCATGGTCAAAAAGATCCTCAAGCCATAAGTTACGCGTTGTAAAATCTCTCTATCGCGCAACTGGCGGTTGGATACGAGTTTCTGAAGAGTTTAGCGTTTAGCGTTTAGAGTTGCGCTGCTATGTGCATGAAGATCTGGGCGGCAGGATGGCCGGCTTGCAGCACGATAGGTGTGCCCTGGTCGCCACCCTCGCGGATAGACTGCACCAGAGGGATCTCGCCCAACAAGGGTATATGCAACTCCTCCGCCAGACGCTTGCCGCCACCGCGACCGAAGATGTAATACTTGTTATCCGGCAACTCCGCTGGCGTGAAGTACGACATGTTCTCCACCAATCCCAGCACAGGCACGTTCACCTTGTCGTTAGTAAACATATCCACTCCCTTGCGCGCATCCACCAGCGCCACGTCCTGCGGCGTGGTGACGACAATAGCACCTGTCAGTTGCAAGGTCTGAATGAGCGTGAGGTGGATATCCGACGTGCCGGGCGGCAGGTCGATCAGGAAATAATCCAATTCGCCCCACTCGGCATCGTTGATGAGTTGCTTGATAGCGTTCGACGCCATGCCTCCGCGCCATACAACAGCCGACTGTACGTCCACAAAGAATCCGATAGACAACATCTTCACCCCGTACTGCTCGATAGGAACAATCAGGTCGCGACCGTTCACCGTGTCTGCCACCGGACGCGCGTCCTCAACGTGGAACATCTTCGGTACACTCGGTCCGTGAATATCCGCATCCAGCAGCCCGACACGTTTGCCCTGTTGCGCCAAGGCTACGGCAAGGTTGACCGCCACGGTGGATTTGCCTACACCGCCTTTGCCGGAGTGTACGGCAATCACGTGCTGCGCATGCAGACTGATTTCCGACAGTTGACTGCCTGCCGCCGACTGCTGCTTGCGGAACTTGGTATGGATATGCACCGCAGCGTTCGGCTCGGCGTAGGTGTGTATTGCCGTCTCGGCTGCCTTCTGCACCGAACGGATGAACGGGTCGGTATCTTTGTCGAAAATAAGCGAGAACGATACCTCTAATCCGGAAATGCGGATATCGTCTTCGAGCATGCCTGCCTCAATCAGGTTCATGCCGTTGCCCGGATAGCGGACGTGGGCAAGTGCGTCAATTATTTGTTTTGGATACATAGTTTCTTCCGTATGAACGATACGTGTCTTTTTCTATTTCTATATCCGGCTCAACGAGTGTGCCCTGCTTGGGCAGTTGCCACACGAGATACTTGATTGTCAGTCCGCGCTCGAGCCACTGACGTTCGTAGTGCGTCTGCAGACGCCGAGCATCCACAAAGATTTCCGATTGCTGATCGCTGATTTCTGATTGCTTGCCGTACAGGTCAGCCGTGTCGCACAGCAGCGGCAGGTTGTTCAGGCGGATCATCTCACGCGTGTAGGTATAGAGGAACGGACTGTCGGTCTTCAGGTGGATCGTTGCATTGTTGCGCAGCAGGTGGCGGTAGCGCTCCATGAAGTAGGTGGAGGTCAGGCGCTTGGTGGCTTTCTTCATCTGCGGGTCGGGGAACGTGATCCACAGCCCATCCACCTCATCTTCGGCAAAGAAGTTGGGCAGCATTTCGATGTTCGTCCTGAGGAACGCCACGTTCGTCAGTCCTTCCAGCGTAGCCTGCTTGGCTCCCTGCCACATACGTGCGCCCTTGATATCCACGCCTATATAGTTCGTGTCGGGATAGACGCGCGCCAGGCCTACCGTATAGTCGCCGTGACCGCAGCCGAGTTCCAGCAACAACGGATGGTCGTTGTGAAAAAAGCGGTTGCGCCACTCGCCTCGCATGGCAGGCACAGTGCTGTCAGCCAGCAACTCCCGTGCACCGCACTGGAAGACGCATGACATCTCTTCCATCTCGGCAAATTTCTTTAGTTTGTTCTTGCCCATGTTTGTTTGAGCAGCCAATCATGGCTGCTGGCTTTGTTTGAGTTCCAGCCCCACATCCGCTATGCCGGTGATCACCGAGTCGCGCATACCTTGCACGATGGCAAACGTATACGTGCCTGCTGCCGGAAAACGCATGGCGTGCTGCATGGTTACGTAACCTGCATAGTATCGTCCGGTACGTGTACTGAGCCATCGCCCGCGGTCGTCTGCCAGACACGCCAGCACGGTGTCGGCACGCAGAGGCGACAGGCTGTCGCAGGCGCTGACAAAGAGCCAGAGGTTCTGATACGCGTATTGCTCCGTATGGCGTAAGGTCAGAGCCAGATCATACGCCTGCGTCGTGTCCTGCACGCTGACAGCCAGGCGCACGGTGTCGTCTATGCTCCAGCCACGCTCAGGCAGGTCGGCGTATGCGCTGCTCACCGACTCGCGCCCGCAGGAGCAGAGCAGCAGCAACACGAAGCTGAGCAATGTATATACGGTTCTGTTCATCTTATTCGCGATCGCGGTTGCGGCGGTCTTCACGGTTCTTGTATTCTTCCCGGTTGCGATAATCCTCCCTATTGCGGTTGTAGTCTTGTCTCTGCCGTCTGTCGTTTTGTCTGTCACCTTGTTTGTCGCGGGGGGTGTTGTTCTGTCTGTCACCTCTCTGGCGGTTGTTCGGTCCGCCCTGACGTCCGCGCCGGCGGTCAAAACGGTTGAGATCATCCTGCCCGACCACGTTGGCGTAGCCTGTCTCCGAACCTTCCGCGGTGGTGTGTGTGCCTCCGAGGTCGTCGGGTTTCTCGCCGCGGTTGTTCATCTCAATGATCGCTTTGGCGCGCTCGGCGGTGATGATCTCGAGGTTAACCGCCTGCCTGGGGTCGGTGGAGTAGGTAACTGTGCCTTGCAGCGGATCGGTGGCAAACAGGTAGTACGTTGCAGTCAGTGTCTCCAGCGGTGTGCGTCGGTCGGGCAGTTTGGCTACCGCTTCCTGGTAAGTAGGTATCTCGTAGTTGAGGCAGCACTTGAGTTTGGCGCACTGCCCGGCAAGTTTCTGCGGGTTAGGCGAGAGGTTCTGCAGTCGTGCAGCACCTGTGCCAACCGACGAGAACCGTGTCATCCATGTCGAGCAGCACAACTCGCGTCCGCAGGGACCTGTACCGCCTATGCGTCCTGCCTCCTGACGTGCTCCGATCTGTTTCATCTCTATGCGGATGCGGAACGTCTCGGCATACACCTTGATCAGTTGCCGAAAATCCACACGTCCGTCGGCGATGTAGTAGAAGATCGCTTTGCCTCCGTCTCCCTGGTACTCCACGTCACCGATTTTCATGTCGAGTTGCATGTCTTTGGCGATCTTGCGTGCCTGGATCATTGTCTCGTGCTCCAGCGCGTGCGCTTCTTCCGCGCGCTGCAGGTCGGCTTCTGTAGCCAGACGGTAGATACTGCGTGCCTCGAAGTTATCGACATCAATGCGGTTCTTGCGCATCTGCGGGATAACGAGTTGTCCTACCAGCGTTACCTCGCCTACGTCGTGACCGGGGTTGCCTTCCACTGCCACTTTCATACCTTTCTCCAGCGGCAGGTTGTTCACGTTGCGGTAGTAGCCTTTGCGGGTGTTCTTGAACTGCACCTCCACCATGTTCGTCTTGGCTACCGTCTCCGGCAGGTCGGACAGATAATCCACTACCGGTAACATGTGTACGGAGTTTCTGCGATACGACTTTTCGGTGTATCGCCCGGATTCGTTATTTAGTACAAAATCAGGTTTCTTCATTCGTTGCTAAGGTACTCTTTAACGTTTCGATACCAATCGAAACCATTTTAACTATTTAACTATTTAACCATTTAACCGTTTGACGGTTTGACGGTTTGACGGTTTGACCGTTTAACCTTTTAACCTTTTACCGTTTTATCAGCACAATGCACTGCAGACAGAGGTCGAACAGCACCATTCGTGCATTGGCGTTTTGCATTATTTGTGCTTCGGCTTGTGCGAACTGTTGCGTCAGGTCTTCAATGTTCCGCTCGTTGATGTATGGTGCGAACTTCACGGAGAACTGCTGCTGCTCGGTTGTCTGGTAGTTCAGTGCCGGCTCGCCGTAGTTGTAGATGAAATTTTCGCGTATCAGCCGTTGTGCGAACTGCAGGAACGCACATTGCCGTTCGCGCGAGGAGTCTTTTGCCATGACCATCGACCACTCGTTGAGTTTCTGCAGTGCGTCGTAGTTCTTTCTGACACCTACGAGCCAGGCGTTGCGCATCAGTTCCTGAAACTCGGCGAACAGTTGTTTGTCTCTGTCCTCGCTGTCCAGCAGCCGCAGTGCCTCGCGGTAACTGCCCGCAGCCAGGCGTGCTGCATCTTTTGCCTCTTGGGTGCCTACAGCCGGCTGCCTGTTGCGTAACGCCGACTCGATCTGCTCGTCGCTCAGTCGGGGCACGGCTATCGGACGCAGGCGGGAGATGATTGTAGGCAGTAACATCTCGGGGTGTTCGCTCACCAGCAGAAAAACAGTCATTGCAGGCGGTTCTTCCAGCAGCTTGAGCAGTTTGTTGGCACAGGTGGCGTTCATCTTCTCCGGCTGCCAGATGATCATTACCTTGTAGCCGTCGCCGAACGACTTGAGTGCCAGTTTGCGCATGATCTCGCTGCTCTCTTTCTCGTAAATCAGGCTCTGCTTCTTCTCCGCGCCCATTGTCTGCGTCCAATCGTTGGCGTCGCAGTAGGGGTTAGCCAGCACCATGGTGCGGAAATCCGCCATATAGTCGTCGCACACCTCGGGACCTTTGTCCACCTTCACGATCGGGAAGGCGAAGTGCAGGTCGGGGTGCTGCAACTTGCCGTACTGCATGCAGGTCGGGCACGTGCCGCACGCATCCGTGTCTGTGCGGTGCTTGCACGCCAGGTACTGCGCAAACGCCAGGGCGAGAGGTAACTTGCCCACGCCTGCCGGACCCGACAGCAGCATAGCATGAGGTATGCGCCCCTGTTGCACACTGCGGCACATCTCACGCTTGATAGCGTCCTGACCTATGATATCGCGCATTAACATGTTTTATAGTCGAAAGTCGATAGTCGAAAGTCGTTAGTCGAAAGTCGTTAGTCGAAAGTCGAAAGTCGAAAGCAACTGACGGCTAATAACCGGCACTTCGCAATCAGCCCACAAAGTTACAAAAAAAATCCCACATTTGCAAATTTTAGTGGGATTTATTTGCAAATTGTCTTCATTTAGCCTTTTGTTTGGCTCTTTGAGTCCATAATAGCCTGTATAACCCTTCCTGCCGCACGGCGTATATCCGCGTCGGTGAGTTGTCCGTTTTGGCGGGCTTTTCGGAGTGCTTTCAGGTCGTCCTTGCTGCCCGGCATAATCAGATCCACGCCAGCCAGCAAACAGCCTGCTTCATCGGCACGATCCTTGCCGGTGGACATCCAATCGGTCATTACCACGCCTCTGAATCCCCACTCTCCGCGCAGCAGGTCGGTGCATAGTTCGCGGCTGTTGGCGCAGAACGTGCCGTTCAGACGGTTGTAGGCAGCCATCACGGCGCGCGGTTGTGACAGCCGTACAGCCAACTCGAAGCCACGCCAGTAGATCTCGCGCAGCGTGCGCTCGTCCACGTCCGACGACATTGTGTAGCGGTTACTCTCCTGGTTGTTGGCGCTGAAATGCTTGAGCGTGACATAGTTACCCGGTGTGGCTTGTACGCCATTGGTGATTGCGGCAGCCAACAGACCGGTCAGCAGCGGGTCTTCGCTGAAGTATTCGAAGTTTCTGCCGCATAGCGGGTTGCGAACGATGTTCATCGCCGGTGCCAGCCAGAACGTTACGCCGTACTCGCTCATCTCTTCGCTCACCGCACGACCCATCTGCTCCGCCAGATCCGTGTTCCAGGTCTGCGCCACCACAGCGGCTATCGGGAAGCCCGTGACAAACTGGTAGAGCATCTGCCCCTTGTCAGGGTCGCCCAGTATGAACCAGCGGAGCAGGAACTTAGGCAGGTACTCATATACGGATATGGATATATCCACAGCGCGAATCTTGCCGTTGGGGTACTGCACGGCACGTTTCTCCAGCCTAACACCTGCCGGACCGTCGCACATCTGTACGTTGGGTATGCCGCGGTTGATGAACTCGGTGGTGGTGTGTCCTACGGCACCGGGTGTGCGGAAACCTGCATCCTCGCCCGACATACCTGTGCCTGCGCAGAACTTGATACACTCCTCGGTGCTCAGTCCTGCCAGTGCCGTTTGCGTCTGTTCGCTCAGGTGCTCGGCTTGCGCGGTGTAGTCGGCGGTGACGGTTGCGAGCGAGTCGGTATCAACCGTCAGGATGGGCAGCCCCTCGGGTATATCGAACGTGTTGGCGTGATGCAGTTCGGCTATCGGTGCTGCTGCGGCACACAGGTTACGGTGGCGGCAGAGCACGACCTGCCTGCCGATACTTATGGCTGCCACTGCTGTCGTTTGGCGCGAACTGTTGCCTATGCTGAGCAGGTACTGCCCTGCTGTGAGCAGAGTAACTGCCTGCTGCTCGTCGTAGCAGGCGAGCGCAGAGAGCGGGAACGACAACTCCAGCGACTGCTGCTGACCCGGCGCAAGAACAGCCGTCTTGGCGAATGCCGCTAGGCGCTGGTACTCGCGATCATCACCCGGACAACGGACATACAACTGCACTACCTCCTTGCCGCTGAACCGCTTGCCGGTGTTCGTCACCTGTACGGAGCAATGTATGCTGTCGCCCGCCAGGGTTGCTCCTACCGGACGGATAGCGAACTCGGTGTACGACAGTCCGTAGCCGAACGGGTAACGCGGCGAGACATCAAAACTGTCGTAGTACCTGTATCCGACATATATGCCCTCCTTGTAGCGCGCCGAGGCAGGATCGTGGGCAAACTCGTTGCCATACGGCACGTCGCCGTAGGTCTGCGGCCAGGTTACCGTCAGTTTGCCCGACGGACAGCACGCACCGGTCAGCACCGATGCCAAGGCTCGACCACCATCCATACCCAATTGCGCCATATATACGATAGCAGCAATGCCGCTCATCTCGTCCAGCGGCGAGAGGTCGATAGGCACGCCGGTGTTGATCACCAGTATGAATCGAGCAAAATGTCCGGCGCAGAGGCGGATGTTGTGCAGTTCAGTCTCTTCCAGCCGGAAACTGCCGGGGGTATCTTTCAGGTCGTGTCCCTCGCCCGATTGGCGGGATACAACATAGACACACGTATCCGTTTCGCAGGCGGCAAGTTCGTCTTGCGTCAGTGCATCGCCTGCCGGGTAACGGTACTCGGCAGCCATCAGTTCGTCCATCACGCGCGCCGTAGGCCACCACAACTTGCGGCGTATGGCTTGCAGAAAAGTCTCTTTGCCGCTGCGCCACAGCCGGTCGTAGCGGTCAATCCAATCGTGGGTAAGAATATCAAAACCTGCCTCTGTCAGTCCCTCCAGCACGGTTACCGTGTGACGTACGTTCACCTCACCGCTGCCACTGCCGCCTTTGATCGTGTAGCCGGCTCCGGCACCGTACAACGCTAACCGGCACGGCGATAACGGCAGCACGCCGCTGTTGTGCAGCAGCACGATACCTTCGGTGGCTATCTCGTACGATAGCCGGCGGTTGGTTTGTTCACGCTCGGAAACATGGTCGGATAAATGTGCATTCGTATTCATAGTTGGGGAGAGGGTATTTTCATATTTATGATTTTATATTTTTGAACAGCCATTCATGGCTGCTGTCTTTTATCTGTCAGCGTAGCGGTCTGTACTCTGTCAGCGCAGCGGTCTATATAATCCATATACTCAATTCGTACAACAGATACACCGGCAGTGTTACCAGCATTAGTGTGAACGGGTCGCCGGTAGGCGTGATTACGGCAGCGATAATCAGTATGCCCACAAACACGTGTCCGCGGTAGCGCTTCAGGTGTTCGCGCTCGAGTATGCCGAGTTTGGACAGCAGCCAGGTCACTATAGGCACCTCAAACAGCAGACCCATCAGTATCGACAGCACCAGCAGCAGCGAGATATACGAACTCAGACTGATCTGATTGACCACCACCGTGCTGACCTGATACATGCTCAGGAACCGGAACGAGAACGGAAAGATCACCAGGTAGTTCAGCGCCACGCCTGCCGCAAACAGCAGTACGGCGCTTAGCACGAACGTCACCGTGTACCGCCGTTCGCTTTGGTACAACGCCGGTGCCACAAACCCGTACAGCCACCATACGATCAGCGGCAAGGCTACCACGAAGCCTATGCACAGACTGACCTGTATATGCGTCACGAACTGTGCCGTTACGTCGATGTTGATCAGTGTCTGTCCCTCGCCTAACGGACGCATCAGAAAGGCGAACAGCCAATCTTTGCAGCAGAACGCTGCCACGGTAGCCACCAGCCATGCGCACAGCGACTTGATCAGCACACCGCGCAACTCCTCCAGATGATCCCAAAAACTCAGACCGTTGTCGTTGTTAGTCTGTTTCACTCTCGTCTTTTGTCTTTCTACTTTCTACTTTCGACTCTTGACTCTCGACTTTCGACTCTTGACTTTCGTCTTTCGACTCGTGACTCTCGTCTTCCTTGCCGTTCACGCCATCCTTAAACGACTTGACACCTTTGCCTATACCTTTCATCAGTTCAGGTATTTTCTTTCCGCCGAAGATCAGCAGGATAACCAGTACGATTAAGATAATTTCCCAAGTTCCGATCATATTGTATTGTGTTAAATTGTTAAACTGTTATATAGTTATCGCGTTATCACGTTATCGCGAAATCACGTCCCTCCTTTTAGGGAGGGGTTGGGGTAGGCTTTACGCCTGCTTGAGTTGCTCCACAAAACTGTCGATCCGCTGCATCTCGGCAGGTATATCTATTCGTTGCGGGCAGTGCGGTATGCAGTTGTTGCATCCTATGCAGTGGTCTGCCTGACGCATGCTTGGCACGGCGCGGTCGTAACCTATCAGCCAGCGGCGGCGGGCCTGGCGGAACTTGCGATCCCCCGGATCGCTCACAGCAGGCATTAGTTCCTCAGCCAGGCAGTTGTTGTAGTAGGTGAAGATCACGGGTATGTTCAGTCCGTACGGGCAGGGCATGCAGTAGTTACATGCGGTGCACGGCACAGCTTTCATGCCGGCTATCTGTTCAGCCAGACGCATGAGCATAACGTTCTCCTCGGCGGTGATAGGTCGCAGTGGCGAGTATGTCCGGCAGTTCTCCTGCAGGTGCTCGATGTACGTCATGCCGCTCAGCACGGTCAGTATGCCTTCGGGTGTGCCGGCGTAGCGGAACGCCCATTCGGCAGGCGTGGCGTGGATATCCATCTTCTTCATCTCACGTACGATAGGCGTGGGCTGCTTGGCGAGGCGTCCGCCTAACAATGGCTCCATAACCAGAACCGGTATGTTTCGCTTATGCAGTTCGTTGTACAGGTACGATGCATCGGTGTTACGCGGATTCATCTCATGGGCATAATTCCAGTCCACATAGTTCAGTTCGATGAGTACAAAATCCCAGTGGTACTTACCCTCGTCATGCCAGCGCATGAGCATGTCGAAGATCCTCACGCCGCCATGGTATGAGAATCCGAGGTTCCGTATCCGCCCTTTCTGCTTTTGCTCTACGAGCCAGTCGAGTATGCCGTTGTCCATATATCGCTGGTTGAAAGTCTTGAGCGGGTCACTGCCGCCGCCTACTGCGTGCATAAGCAGGTAATCGACATAATCGGTCTGCAGGTATTTTAGTGACCGCTCGAACATCGCTTGCGACTCTTGGCGTGACCAGGTCTCGGGTGCGAAGTTCGACAACTTGGTGGACAGGTAGTAACTGTTGCGCGGATGCCGGCTCAGGGCTATGCCTGTCACTTTCTCCGAATTGCCCTGGCAGTACGCGGGCGAGGTGTCGAAGAAGTTCACGCCGTGCGCCAGCGCATAATCCACCATCTCGTTCACCGCCTGCTGATCGATGGGCGAATCGGGGTGCTCACGTTCCGTGCCGCCGGCTTCAACCGGCAGACGCATCATGCCGAATCCGAGCAGCGACACCTTGTCGCCTGTGTTCGGATTCGTGCGGTATGTCATTTGACCATTTACCATTTGACCATTTACCATTTGGTCATTTGCTACATGATCTTTTTTACCGTTCTTGCAGGCGGTAACCAATACCGATGTCCCTGCCACAGCGGCTGTACTATGCTTGATAAACTCTCGTCTGTTCATATTCTCTAAACACACTAAACACTCAACACTAAACTCTCAACTCTCAACACTCCATACGGCTTTAGCCGATCGTTCGAGGCTTGCCGAGATAAGAACCCTCACTACCCCACATGCTGCACCTCGTTTCCTTCCACATAGATGGCACTCAGCGGTCGTGACGGACAGAGGTTCTCGCACTTGCCGCAGCCTATGCAACGTTCCTTGTCGATAGCGGGCACCTGTACGGTTCTGCCGCCTGCTGTGGTGTAGGGTACCATCTGTATGGCGAGTGCGGGACAATGTCGTGCACATGCGCCGCACGGGTCACCGTTGCTTACGGGCACGCAGTTCTCGGCTATCCATACGGCGTGACCTATATGTATGGAGGTTTTTTCTTCGCGTGTGATGGGACGTATAGCGTCTGTCGGGCACACCTGCGAGCAGTCGGTACACTCCGGTCGGCAGTATCCGCGCTCGTAGGACATCTCAGGTTGCATCAGCCGGAGCAGGTCGGCTGACGGACGCAGCACGTTGTTCTTGCACGCACTCACGCACAACTGACATGCCGTGCAGTGCTTCTGCATGTGCCTTGCGGACAAGGCTCCGGGCGGCAGGATCGGTGTGTTGCGCACAGGTGCCTGTTTGTCCTCGATAGCCGCCAATCCGCCGTCCACCTTGATCTTTGTCTGCGCCATGGCTGCTGTTCCTATCGCTACCGCAGCACCTGTCAACATCGCACGACGACCTGTATCTACCGTCTCTTGTCTGTCAGCGTAGCGGTCTGTCAGCGCAGCGGTCTGTACTCTATCAGCGTAGCGGTCCGTCAGCGTAGCGGTCTTTCCTCTGTCAGCGTAGCGGTCTGCCAGTGGAACGGTCTTATACTCCAGCGCTCCGTGCTTGCATTTGTCCAGGCAGTCGCCGCACGCCACGCAGCGCGAGTAATCCACTGTGCCGGCTTTGTAGTCGATGGCTGCGGCTTTGCAGTTCTTCTCGCACAGCGAGCAGTTCTTGCACTTCGACTTGTCGAGTTGCACGCGCAGCACCGAGAACCGTGCAAACAGACTCAGTATCGTTCCTACGGGACAAACGGTGTTGCAGTACGTCCGTCCGTTGCGCCAGGCGAGCACGGCAAGTATGCCCAAGGTCAGCAGTGCCACCACGAACGTTGTCACGCTGCGCATCCACAGTTCCACCTCGCTGAACACGTACCAGTTCTGTTGTGCATCCAATGCTGCCAGGGCGTTGACTAACAGGTCGTACAGCGGACGGAACAGTGCGTTCACTATCCTGCCGTAGGCGGAGTACGGCGCGAGCAGGGTGGTCACCGGAGCAAAGCCGATGAACAGACATACGACAAACACTGCCAGCACGCTGTAGCGCAGCCGGCGTTTCTCGGGCGAATAACGGTAGCGGTTCTTCTTTTGCTTCTTGCCCAGCCAGCCGAAGATATCCTGCATCACGCCCAGCGGGCAGATCACGCTGCAGTACAGGCGTCCGAACAGCAATGTGAGCACGATCAGTATGGCGAGT
>Ga0310694_10002377_pt1 | contig 19401 bp, 18 predicted proteins | sample 174DNAGHGhighgp2_FD_203884 | JGI IMG/M metagenome (GOLD analysis project Ga0310694, IMG submission 203884) | Sheep rumen microbial communities from Palmerston North, Manawatu-Wanganui, New Zealand - 1742 DNA GHGhigh gp2 (v2) (version 2) | ecosystem: Host-associated > Mammals > Digestive system... | reverse complement strand
TGCTGCAGACTGGGGAATCAAGAACATCTATTTCCATTATGGCCTTCTTGGGAATATCCTTTCACGATATACACCAAAGGAAATTGTCTCTGAAGTTCACCCCTGTGATTTTCTGGATACACCCTATTCTGGAACAGAAAGAGCAGGATCCTTGGCTCCCTATTGTGGTATGAGTGAGGCCTGCGACGAAATGTTGAAGATTTCAGGCAACTATTGGCCCTATCAACTCTCGTGGGTTTACAGATACACGGGTAGCCTGCCCAGCCTGTTAACCGGTAAATTGGGTTCTATGGACCGAAGTCTGAAAGGATGGAAACCGCTTGATGGCGTATTGGATACAACCGGTTTGGTTGCAGAAGAATATCCCTTCCCTATCAAACAAGAAAAAATCAATTTATTGGAAAGATTCATCAAAGACTGTAAGCAGAAGAACATCCAACTCGCCATCATCGTATCTCCGATGTACATCTGCTCCAAGGAGGATGTATATAAGATTCCCAGAGATATGGCTGCCAAATATCAAATTCCCTTTATGGATCATTATAGGGATTCTGCATTTGTCGGTCATCCTGAACTATTCTATGATTTCGGACATCTCAACAGGAAAGGGGCTGAGCTCTATTCTGAAATGATCAGTAAAGAATTAAAAAGGTGAGCATTACTACTCACCTTTTTTCTTGCTCCACGATTTCAATAAGACCGATATCCTTTTTCCAGAAATAACAAATCAGACGATTGCCGAATGCTGGAGCAGGAACAGGAGAGAACAAAGGCGTAAAGCCCAATTCTTTCAATTGTTCATAAGTTTGTTGGACATCAGTAACCGTATAACAAGTATGATAAGGTGTCGCCCCTTTTTTCAACATATTCAGCATGGTGGCATTCTCTGGATATGGTTCAACCAATTCAATCGAGACTTCTCCCTTCTTTCGCAGGAAACATATCTTTGTTTTCTGTGTATCATCATTGACAACAGCCTCTGCCGAATATCCCAAGATCCTAAAAGTTTCCGCTGTTCTCTCAATATTCTTCGTCACATATCCGATATGTTCAATTCTAAATTCCATCATACATCAACTTCTTTTTTAGTGATATAACATTCTCTTGGCTGATAACTGTCTACATCCAATACGTACTTCGATCCTTCAGATGCAAGTTCTGATAGAGCAAACCCTAAATTCGGATAATGCTGTTCTACCATCTTATTCTTGGGCGTAGGAAGATACTCACCAATAATTCGCTTATACCCCTTCCTCTTGGCACATTCCACCATCGTGTTTAGGGTAAAATTCTCCATTCCCCGCTTTAAGACTCGGCAACTCATAAACCAAGTATCTACGAAAAGGGTTTCATCATCCTGTTTCTTCATGATGATAACCGCAATCAAGCCATTATCACCGAACTTATCCTCCAGTGTGAAACTCAAATCTATCACTTCAGGATTCTCTGCCATCGCAGTAATATCAGCTTCCGTATAACGGATAGTTCGCAGATTGAACTGATTACTTCTTTGCGACAATTGAGCCACACGGGGGGTATTAAACTTGGTAAATCCACTAACCGTAGAAACCATATCCAAGGATTTCAGAAAGTCGGCTTCATTAGCAAAGGTCTTAGCCAAGGACACACGTTTGGCTTCCACTTGATACTGCTTGGTGCGATCCTTGTCTGCCTGACTATAGGAAGCGGTCTCAAAAAGATTCAACGAATAAAGATACTCCAAATATTTACCTGGATCCTCCGGTAACTCAGGTACCGTAATACCGGGAATATTCTCACGAACCATATTACGTTCAAAAGGATTATCATCCAAGAACACCATTGAGTCGAAGGCAATATTCAAAATGCCTTGAATAGCCCGGATATTATCCACTTTGGTTTCCCAATTTGCCATAAAAACAGCAATATCATCCAACTTCAGCACCATATCAGGATGTCTCTCAAAGGGTTCCTTAGCCGTATCCTCATTATTTTTGGATGCCACACAGATAATGATTCCTCGCTGCTTGAGTTTCTTCACCCACATCTGGAACTCTGTAAAAGCCTTTCCAATACCCAGTCCATGACCTAACTCTATGCCTTCAAGACCATCATCGCCTATCACGCCTCCCCAAACCGTGTTGTCAAGATCCAGTATCAGGCATTTCTTAAACTGCCCCCTAATGGCTCCTATAATATCCACCACACGTGAAGCTACGTAGGGTAAAGCATTCACACTCAGCACCATCTCGGTACTCATATAGACATTCGGAGAAAACATAAACTGGCGGCCAAACAGGTTCTGCAATCCTGCAATATCACAGACAAACAGATTGGGATACTGTTTTGAAAGCAACATCAGTTCATAATTCAATTTGCGAACCTGGAAAGAAAAGGAAGCCTCAACTTTATTCGCATAACTACCAAACACAGTATCCTCAATCTCCGGATAGTTAAAATAGATTATCTTCTTATCAGTAAAGGCGGGATTCTCACAGACGGAAGCCAAGAAAGACAGGCGTTCTTCTGCTACCATCTCCTGTTTCTCTGTAGGCAACAGGCTGTGATGCTCACACAATTTATGCGTAGACTGGAAAATGACAACAATACTGGCATCAAACTGATAAAGATCACTAGTCGGGTCAAGCAGTTGACGCTCTACCTGATTATACTCACCTTCATAGATATCCAAGGCTATATTTCTATCAATAGCCTCACCTTTGATAGATGTCACCAGAAGTTGGGTAGCCGTATCACCGAGTAATGCCACCTTCAATGATGGGGTTTCCAATTCTTTCGTAGCTAAAGCTTTTAGTTCTCGTAAAGTTCGCATATTTGTCGTATTTTTGCCTGCAAATATACAAAAAAAATATGAAAATTAGTAATTATATACCATTTTGTTCTTTTTCTTTCTTTTTTTTTGTACTTTTGCAGAAATTTACAAATTGTGTAATATGAAATATCTATATAAGCTATTGGCAGTAATTTGCATTAGCGTCATCTGTATTATTGGCTATTACAATTATCAAAATCGAATAACCCTTACAGGACATAGAGTAGTTCTCTGTATACCTATTTATGGGCAAAGCCTAGCATTAGGGGAAGAGGCAATCAGAATAACCGACTTTGATTCCCTAAAGATAAAGTATGACGGTAGAATCGTCAATGAACATTTAAACTATCAGTTTGGTGGATATGCGGAAGAAAGATGGAGGCGCTCCGTCAAACGCTTTTTCAAAATTCACAAGAGATCATTCGAATTGTCAGTATACAGGATGGCTGAAGAATTAGCGACCCGACTCGGGAACGACACTGTGATATGTACATTCCCTGGCGGTATGGGGGAGTCTCCGATTTTCAATCTGTCAAAAGAGGCAACTCTCTATCCCAGGTTCATCTATGATATCAACTTGGCATATGAGAATGCCAAAAGCAAAGGATGGGATTTTTATGTTCCTGCTATTTGTTGGATGCAAGGAGAATCAGACATGATCGATTATACGAAAGAAGACTATAAAAAAGCTCTCAAAAAAGTTCAAGTAGATTTAAATCGTGACATTAAGGCCATCACTCATCAGAAAGAAGACATTCGATTTATTTGCTACCAAACAAACGCTGTCACGATTGCAAAAGACTTCAACGCTTCTGACTACGACTGTATAGAGATGAGAACGCCTCAAACCTTTGTTGATTTTATAAATGAAGATTCTTTGTTCGAGGCGAGTGGACCAACATACCCCTATAACTTCATGCGTGAGTATCTCCATATTGATGCAATAGGCCAACAACAGATGGGCTATTTAGAATATTTGACTGCAATGAACATTATTAGAGGAAAAGGTAAGACATATGGTCTGATTCCAAAATCACTCTCTATAGATGGCAATGATGTGTTAGTTCAATTTCGTGTCCCCTGTCCCCCACTTGTATTAGATACCATCTCCGTTAAATATGCTGATCATTATGGCTTTAGTGTAATTAATAAAACTGGAGAAGATATCATCAACGACATCTCTATTGAAGAAGATAAAGTCAGATTAAAATGTATAAAATCGCCTATCGACTGCAAAGTACGCTATGCAGTCAATGGCGAGAAAAGGAAAAGCGGTCGCATACATGGTCCTCGAGGAAATCTGAGAGACTCACAGGGAGAGAAAGAGGTTCTAACCATTGATGGAAAGAAATACCCAATCAATAATTGGGCATATCAGTTCGACACAAATGTAAATCATTAGCACGCTGCTTAAATCCAATGCATCATCTTACCCAAAATCCAACAAATACCAACAGAAATAGAAGGAGGCAATACGCCTAAACTATAGAAAAAGAGATTATACATTTTGTAATGTCTGAATCTCAATATCTCCCCAAGAGTCGCAGGATGTTGAATTTCGTTTTGAATTTCTCGGTTTGTCAATTTCTCTGTAAAGATCTTACGATGTCGTAATGCAATACATACCGCCCTAAACTTATGCTTAACAACACGAGAACAATGAATATCATAAAATGAACGTTGTTTAAGTCTACGGCATCTATCGGTCATAATCTTGTCTGTACGAAATCGTTCCCGTATTTCTTCTGTCGGAATTTTTGCCCTTGCCTGATTGCCCATAATAGACCCCGGCCTAACCACATAATTATATGTTATATCTGGCATTAATACAGCACAGTGAACTTCTGAATAATAATCAGATAAGAACAATGCATCTTCATCTTTTCGAGCGGCTAATCGCAAATCATTATCTATCAGAAAGTATCTACGAAATAACGTATTACAAGCAGAAATGCCAATATGACTATGAAGATCTGAGCATACATAATTAGCGAATGCGTCTGGACCTTCAATAATAGTTAATGAAGAGTAAGAGAAAGCTGGTTCAATCTCATTCGTGTCAAAATAGATTGCTTGCATTGAGGCTATCACAACATCTGCTCTCCGTATTTCCGCTTGATTGACCATAATTTCAATTGTATTTTCAACGATGAAATCATCAGAATCAATGAAATAGATATATTTACCACAAGACTCGTCAATAACTCTATTTCTTGAAACACCAGGACCTGAATTTTGTCTGTTTGTAAATAACTTAAGACACTCTCCTCTTGGATGGCTATTTTTAACGTCTTTAATAATATCCATCGAATCATCTGTACTGCAATCGTCAACAATTACAACTTCTAAACACGGATATGTTTGATTTAAAACAGACAATAGACATTTCCTTATATATGGACCAACATTATACACCGGAATTCCCACTGAAACTAAAGGATAATCACTTTTTTCCATATCAATCAACATTTACAATATACACTACTTATCAACAAACTATAAAATTACACTTTTACCATATTTTCAAACAACAATTCCCACTGCTTCATAACACTATCTTTAGAAAATCTTTTTATATTTTCCCGAGCATTATGTCCCAATCTTTTTCTTTCTCTTTCATCCTCTATAATTCTGCATATTCCATCTGAGAGAGCCTTTACATTCAAATAATCAATTAACAATCCATCCTCCCCGTCTTTTATAATGTAGCGAGGGCCATGAGGACAATCATATGAAACAACAGGAACACCACACGCCATTGATTCCAATATCACTAAAGAGAAACCTTCATATCTAGAGCTTAAAACACAGATTGAACTTTCTAAATATTTATTCATAATATCATCTGTCGGTTCATTAAGAATTATACTACTTTCAAGATGATAATCTTTTATCAAATTAACAACGTCGTTATATAGTTCTCCCGACCCATACACCTGAAGTTTCCAATCTGGATGACGATGATAAACATTTGCCCATGCAGGTATCAAATAATCATATCCCTTCGCATCATTATAGCGACCAACCATTATAACTTGCTTATTATCCAATGCTGCACCGCTTGCTGGGAAAAAAGGAACAGGATTGGGAATAACGTAGGTCTTTGTAATACCGTTCCAATCATCTGCATCCTTTGGCGTAAGCAGGACTAAAGCATCCAATTTTGACGCACTCCGCCACATCCTCCATCGCATATATTTTGCAAGTATCTTAAAAATTCCCCCCCTTTGCTCCATCAAATGTAGACTTCTAAGATGCTTTTTTGTGGTATGCGCTTCACCCATTTTTATTCCATGAAAACTAATCTTTGACAATAATGATAAGCTTCGCCCCATGGTAGTAATGATAATATCTGGATGCTGTTCATTAATAGTTCTTGTCAAGCACTTCTTATACTCAATCATTAACAATGTATATGTCAATAATCGCCTCAAAGCCCCCTGAGAATATTGTCTGTTAAAATCGAGGCCAATATCAATATGCCTTACCTTTTCATCTATCTCAAAAGATAAAGGGCGACCCATTTGAGATTCCGTAACGATTGTCACCTCATAACCATGATTAACCAAATAATTGGCTTTATAGACCAAAACTTTATCTGTGCCGCCTTTGATACTTATTTCCGAATAAATATATAAGATATGCATATAGTGATATACAAAAAAATAATTCCTAAGACGCTGCAAACTTACATAATTTTTTCGAATTATACAAATGTCTTTATAAAAAAGTGAAGGACAACCCTCTCATTTTCGTTGTGTAGGTGCCTTCTTTCACCAAAACTATATTTTTTCTAGTAAATACTGTCTGAATTAATTGGTTTAACAGAAAAACACATCTATATATTTGGAGTATTCAAAAAAATGCACTATATTTGCAAAAAAAATTGAAGATATGGCAAAGGACATCAAGTTCAGCGTAACGATTCCTGCCTACAAGGATCGATATCTGAAAGAGGCCATTGACAGCATTTTGGCACAAATCTACCAGAACTATGAGATTGTGATTGTCAATGATGCGTCTCCTTATGACCTTGATAGTATTGTCAGCCAATATGATGATCCACGCATCCGTTATTTCAAGAACGAAAGGAACTGCGGTGCTAAGAATGTCGTCGACAATTGGAACATCTGTCTTAGCTATGCAATAGGTGACTACTTATTATGCATGGGGGACGATGACAAACTAACCCCTCGTTGCCTTCAGGATTTTGCTGAATTAATTGAGATATACCCTCAACTAGATTTGTTTCATGCACAAAGTGAAATCATTGACGGAAATTCAAAATTTGTCAAGAATCTTGAACAACGCCCCATATGGGAATCTGTGTATTCTTTAATCTACAAACCGCGTTACTCTCATTTAGGGGATTATCTTTTTAGAACAGAGACATTACGTAAAAATGGGGGATTCTACAAACTACCTTACGGGTGGCAAAGCGATGACATTACGGCATTTATTGCAGCTTCCAGCTATGGTGTTGCAAACACTCAAAATGTAGGTTTTCAATATAGAGGTAATGATTTATCAATTAGTTATGACCTATCTTGCATTGAAGACAAAATTGAAGCTGTAAGACAATCAATAAAGTGGCGTTTAGACTTTGTTGCCGATAAATATCCCGAACAGAAAGAAGACCAAGAATTAATAGAACTAATTAAAAAAAATGCAAAAAGACATGGAGAAAGAGATATTGACGAGATGGTTGAATTTGACATACGAAAAAAATTCTGGACAAGAAGTCGGTTCTGGCTGTATTATCACAAAAAGTATGGGATCACCTGTAAACGATACCTTCGATGCGTTCTGAAAGCAATAAGATACAAAATGGCATAAATAAGACATAACATATAAACAATCGCATTGTATGATAACAAAAGAATTACAATCAGAACTTAGGATGAAATATAATCCAGACGGTTCTAACAGGCGTAAAGCACAATTGAGAATGGTTGAAATGTTGAAATTTCTAGACCATTTTTGCAAAGAAAACAATATCAATTATTGGATAGATAGTGGTACACTTTTAGGAGCAGTCCGTCACCAAGGTTTTATTCCTTGGGATGATGATACTGATGTTTGCATGACGCGAAAGGATTATGTACGTTTCACTAAGTTGTTTGAAGGGAAACAGTATGGCGACTTTGTGTTACAAACTCCAAAGACAGACAAAGGTTTCTTTAAATTTTGGAATGTTGTAAGAGATATAAAAACAGAATACGTTCATAGTGATGATATGCCTTGCGAACAAATGTTAAAATACAAAGGACTCCAAATAGATATTTTTCCAATTACTGACAGGTATTCAAAACTATCAATGAAAATAGCTAAGATGTTAGAATGGAGAGTCAAGCATTATTATATAAAAGAGGCTTCCACCAATCATCATATCCGCACAAGAGTGTTATTCTATCTTACCAATAATATCATTTATCCAATATTAAGACTATTAATAAAGAAAAAGCAATCCATCGCAAAATTTGACTATGGAGTCTGTTTTTATAATAGTGTTAGATATATGGATGACATATTCCCATTATCAAGAATAACTTTTGAAGGAATAGAATTAAACGCCCCGAAAAATCCACACCATTATTGCGAACTACTATTTGGAGACAAATATATGGAATTGCCAAAAGAGGATTTAATTTATGACCATCATACAACAATACTTTTCAAATAAAAGAATGATTCACATATGGTGTATATTAGCCTTCTGTGAATCAAATCTTTTATTCATGCATTATTACATTCGCTTGACTTCACACTTGGAAAGTGAGACCGACGTAACCACATATATTGATAATTTCTGTGGAACTATCTTTGACATATCGATCATTTTCCTATTACTATTTGTTTTTTTCAGAAACAGAATAAAAGCTGCATGCATTATTTGTTTTTTCACTACATGGTTATGGTCATTCTGCAATGTCATATATTCCCGTTTTTTTCATCATTACCTTACCATATCAGCGATAGGCGAAAGTGATGCACTAGGAAATAGTATCATTATAAAAAGTATCATAAACAATATACAATGGATAGACTTATATTATCCTGTAATATTACTAATTTTTATATTTATCCTTAATTGCAAAAGCCTAAGTAAAACAACTATTCATATAAAAACAGTTCTATATAGTTTTTGCATATTACTCTTAATAGAACTTAGTATACATGCATGTTATATGCTATCTGATCCATCACTAGTTAGTTTTGGTTATTATCGCTATCGCATATCCACATTGCATGTAAACAAAAGTCGTTTTTCTCTGCAACCAAATTATATTCATTTTATAAGAGGTTCATTTCGTTGTTTAGCTGTAGACATTTTCAATTCATTCCAAGGGGGCATTAAACTATCTGAAAAGGATTTTAATATAATCAATAAATACATTAAATCATCACAAGGCAAAATAGCAAACAAGACCATCAGTAATCCTGAGAATATCATTTTCATTTTGGTTGAATCATATATGTCATTCGTATCTGACATTAAGATCAATGGTCATGAGGTTACCCCCTTCCTCAATTCTATACAACGTGATTCTTCTGTATATTTTAATCGACACATGCAAGAAAACGTCACATTAGGAGAATCATCTGATGGACAGTTCATCTATGTTACAGGTTTATTACCACTACGTTCCACTATTACTATCTCTCGTGCAAAAGACATTACGCTTCCCGGACTACCAAAACTTCTTGGAAGAGAATCAAGAATGATCATTCCTACAATTGCATCTATGTGGAGGCAAGATGAAATGTGCAGACAGTATGGATTTGACAAACTATATACAAGCGATGATTTTGAAGGTGATCATAAAGAGAATCTTAATGACAGACAAGTATTTCAACTTGCGATGCAAAAAGACACCACAAACAAGACAAACTTCTTTTCTTTCATAGTTACAATGTCTATGCACCAACCATATACAGAGCAAATTGACTCAACATTTATCATTCCTACCAGCCAATCTATTTCAAAGGAACTTGCTTGTTATCTGAACGCCTGCCATTACACAGATCAACAAATAGAGAACTATTTCAACTATCTGAAAGAGCAAAATCTTTATGAGAAAAGTCTCATCATAATTGCTGCAGATCATGCTGTTCATTGTACAGATTTTGGAGGCGTAAGCAAGGATTTACCATTTTACATCATCAACGCGGAAGGACTTCCCCAAAATATGATACGAGATAAAAAATGCAATCAAGTAGACTTGTATTCAACATTAATAGATATATTAGGTATTAAGAGTAATTGGCATGGGGTTGGATGTTCCCTATTATCATCTAAATATGAAGATAATATCCCTGCAAGCAAATGGGATATATCAGAATTAATCATACAAAGTGACTATTTCTCTCAAACAACAGACTCTCAATAATAAAGACAAGCTACATTGAATTATTTATGATTACGACTTTATCATTTCACCTATAAATTAATTACAGTTTGATAATTAGCAATCAATTGATCCGTACATTTTGAGACATTATACTCACTTACTATTATTTCTCTCAACCTTGGCTGCGAAGACTTGTCTTCCAATGCTGTCATGACCCCTTTGCCAATCTCTTCTACACTATAAGGATTGACTATCTGAGCCATTCCCTCTTTATAATACTCTTTTGGTCCGCCAAGACTTGTTATCACAATATTGCAACAATGAACAGCTGCTTCTAAGGCTGCCAGGCCTACACCTTCGTTAAGGCTCGGTAATGCAAAAACCTTTGCCCTATTATAGAGAGAAATCAACTCCTCATCAGAGACAAAACCTTTCACCTCGATGTTTGAAGCCCCATCGATAAGGTCTCGAAGTCTTTTCTGAGACTCAGCATTACCCTTATTCCCGACAAGCACAAGCCTAAAGCCATACTTTTTGGCAGCCTTAATAAGATTGGGAACATTTTTTCTTGGCTGTGTCATTGTTCCAGCAAACAAACAAAATGGCTCCTTTTGAATTGAAGAATCATAATGATCCTCACGGAATGACAAAGGAACAATCCTTATCTTTGACTCATCAATACCATATCCTCGTCTCAAATAGTCAGCCTCATATTTTGTACGGGCCAAGAACATTTTGATATCAGGTCGAAGTGCTCTTAGTGCATAGTTCTGTGAAAATAACCGCATTTTTGAGCATCCAACGTGGGTTGCCAGTTTATATTTCCATATAGGGGTGTTCGTATCAATAATAGGAGAAAATACAAAATTGGGATTTAAACCACTTCCCCAATGTATCATATCATAATTCCATAATCCAAAGCCAAAGACATGTACTATATCATATGATTTCCAATCATAATGCCCCCACGGATTTATCCTGTCTACAACATGGCCTTTCTTCTCCAATTCTTTGAGCCATATTTCAGCTTGCATCTTGCTACCATCGCCTTTACCCATATAGCAAGCGCCAGGATACATGATATATGCTATCTTCATACCTAATTATATTACTTATCCTTCACCAAATTATCATCTGAATCTTCATAATGATCAGTTTTATGGAAGATCCTCGTAAAACCTTTTAGCTGAGTCCTTATATTTTCAAAGAAACTCACATACATCGGTTTGTTTCCTATGGTACCATAACCGGTGACTGCACGACAACGACGGTCACGGACAAAGACGATTTTCCCGTATTTCTTGAGATTAAAGGCCATTGAGCCATCTTCTCCACGGATGATGTCAACACGATATGGTTCCTGACGACCATAGTCAGCATTATAGGCAAAGACCAAACCACGTACACTCAATTCCGGGCGCTTAAAGTGCTGAATCCACAGGAAGAGATCACGCGTCATCTCATAGATTTTCAATCCCAACTTGGAGTGGTTCTCATCAGGGAAATAGCCCCATGTCGCAGATGCGCAAGCAACACCTGGTTTAGTCAGATGATCAAGCATAATCTCAAAATACTTGGGAGGATAAATTGTGTCGCTATCCACATCAAAGTAATATTTTCCTTTAGCATGCTGCAAGCCGCAACGACGGGCATAACCACAGGAATGCTGGTACTCGGTATAAAATGGGATTCCCGATTTCTCATAGATCTCAGCAGTACGGTCCTTTGAGTCATTATCTACTCCAATGATCTCTACTGGATATTTGCACTGTATCTCACTCAATGCCCAGAGGCAAGCTTGCAAATGAGTTTCCTCATTGTAGCCAATTACCACGATAGAAGCAAGAGGCTCCGCACTTTGCAGACGTGCCAGACGCTCTCGCGTTCCGTCAATTACCTCTTGCGGCACCTCACTGAAAGGTTTGCCATAAACCGACATATATTTATCGTACCAAGCCATACTTATATTAAGCCTTTAAATATCGCAATACACTTAATCATAAACATACTATAAGAAGAAGGAAGTTCACCCAAAGCCCAAAGCAAAAGATTTCGGATTTTACAATTCTTAAATCTAATAATATCCACTAATGATGCAGGATGCTTCATATAACTATGCAATTGCTTATCCGTGAAAGGAGGATCAATGTATCTACATTTTTTTATCACATTACATATAATATAGAAATCTGACATCAATGCAATATAACATCTATTAGGATAATAAGATTTTGTTTTTATAGAGTTGTTATCGCATTTCAATTGATCTATTGCCCCAAAATACTGTACGATTTTATCCTTTTCAATTCTATTTTGATGCCAAGAATTGGACAAAGAGTTTTCTCTGCATAAATAGGTATAGGTGATATCGGGAAGTAAAACTGCACGATTTGCCATCGTTACTAGATTGAGGGTAAAAGCCATATCTTCCCAAAAATCAGCCTTATAGAAGCGTAGTTTTTTTTGACGGATGAGCGATAACTTGACTAAGAAATTACATGCCGAAGCCTGAAAGCCTGCATATTTCTGATAAGCAAAATCTGCAAAGGAATCCGCATCTTCAAAACACATCTTCGGATATTGGAATAGAGACCGTTCTCCGGATAATTCTATCCGCTCATAAGAACCAAAGGCTACATCGGCTTGGTGCATTTCCACCTCATTCATCAATAGTGTTATCGTATCTTTATCTATCACATCGTCGGAATCCATAAAATAGAGATAATCGCCTGTGGCATTATCAATTATCTCATTACGAGACTCCGAGACACCTAAATTTGAACTATGCGTAAGAATACGCATAGCCTCTCCACGAGGATGAGTCTGGCGGATAGATTCCAGTATATTCAGAGACTGGTCGCCGCTAGCATCATCGACTACAAGGAACTCTATATCCGAATAGGTCTGTGACAAGGCTGACTCCATCGTCCGTCTGATGAAGTTCTCTACCCTGAATACAGGAATTCCTATCGTTACTTTATATTGCATTTATCCTTTCCTCTTATGCAAACCTATTTTTTTCATACATGACACATAGAGCTGATACCAAGTCCATTTCTTAATCTTATAATCTAATGCAAAAATATACTTACCATCATAATATGCAATATTCAACTGATGCCCTCCACCCACAAAAATACTATTATTGGGTATAACATCATGTTTGAAAATATGTTCTTCATAATAATGCTCATCCAATTGAGTAATCTCCATCAAGGAAATATTGTCTCCATAATCTTTGTGACAATCCTGAGTTACTCTTAGTAGTTTCCCTTGGTAATCTATTATAGATCCACCATTCCGTCCAAATTCATTACTTACACATATTGGAGACTGGGGATGCTTTACGAATTCACCTTTCAAAAGATCGTCACTCACATACAATTCTTGATAATACTTCCAATCTTTCTGATAGGAAGTGAACAGATAATATTTGTTGTTGTTACGAAACACATGACTATCATTATAAGAATATATGATATCTGAACTACGTTCTTTCTTTAATAAAGTACGAACATATGTGAATGATGTCAAATCGTTATTTGCACGATATAGTCGAACGGAGTTATCTTCCTGAGATTCTGGAATCATATATATAGAACCATTGTCTTCAAAAACAAATGGGAAAGAAAGGTGAAAGGGCTCTTTCAAAACTATTGTAGGCTCTGACCAATTAAGAAGATCATGTGTCTTTATCATAACAATATAACCAGGATCATCCCAATGCTGTAATTCATAAAAAAGGAACAAGTCATCACCTTTAACAAATAAAAAGGGATCAGCCTGATATAATAATGGTTTTGGTTTCCATAATCCTCGTAATACTTTTTTATAAAAAAGATGTTGTTCATCAAATATATCAAACGACAATGTATCATTAGCAAATAATGCTAATGTAAAAGTAACCTCCTTCCTAAATAAAAAAAACTCTCTTCTGTTTTCAATCATAATATATCATGAATTAAGCTCTATACAAAAATATGCGGGCTTATTAAACAATTTTTCTGCAAATGTACGCATAAAATTTGATTATTCCAAATAATATCCGTATTTTTGCATCCATAAAGTGAAGAAATGATAAAAGTCAGTGTTATATTACCCATTTACAATGTAGGGCCTTATCTCGATGATGCCTTCCTATCTCTTATAAACCAAACTCTACAAGATATAGAGATTATTGCTGTCAACGATGGTGCTACGGACAATAGTCAGGAATACATTGATAAATATTGTGCTATAGATTCCAGAATAAGATGCATTAAGCAAAATAACCAAGGACTTTCTGGTGCTAGAAATACAGGAATGAATTATATTCAAGGTGAATATGTTTATTTCATGGATTCTGATGATATTTTAGAATTAGATGCATTAGAAACATGTTATACTATTGCTAAGAATAATGAAGCTGATGTATGTTTATTTGACGCTGATATTTTTTATGAAAAGAATGCATCAACAATACCATGGGACTATGATCGTTCATCTGTATTAAAGGATGGGAAAAAATATAACGGAGAAGAATTGTTTAATTATCTTATTAATATTAAACACCACAGAGCTGTCGTATGGCTTCAATTCATCAAATGGGATTATCTTAAAAAGATTCATCTCAGTTTCTTTCCAGGGATTATACATGAAGATGAACATTTTACACCACAATTATTGTTACAGACAAACAATATCTATTTTATAAATAGGAAGTTTATCAAGCATAGAGTCAGATCCAATTCCATCCAAGGTAAAAGCTATTCCAAACGTAATATTAACTGCTACCTGACGGTGATAGACGAACTTCTGAAATGGCGGAATACGCCTATCATACATAAATTTGCGAGATATACCCTAAGCAAGGTTTTCTACACGGGACATCAGATACCGTTCAAAGAGAAACCCGCCGTATTCTGGCGGGCTGTTAAGTCGGGATATCTGAAATACATCGGACTGAAATCTGCAATAGTATTTTGGTTTAAGAAGTAACAGCTAAGCCTTTTCAACCACACGTCGCATCTGAATCTTCCAACTCAGACTCTCTACGGTCTTGCGTATTTCTGTAGGATCAAACGTATGAGACTCAATGAAGTCCACCATCTGCTGAACATCAATCGGAGACTCATCGGGAAGTGCCTTTATGATGTATGGTTTATCTTCGAAATCACTATCAATTTCGGAATAGATAAAGGGGATACCACGAGTAGCATACTCGCGATTCTTTAGTGTCTTGATATTTGTAATGCCGCTACGATGACGAGCGAGACTACCAATAGCGAAACAACTCTGATTAAACACATCATTTAGTTCATCGCCAAAAAGTTGGCCATGAAACACAACATGGTCTTTTAACCCATACTGATCGATTAAAGTTTGGATACCCGGATAATCTCCCTGACCATAGAGGTCAAAAGGATCAATACCACCAACTATGTGGAAGATGATATTTCTTGGAGAAGTGGCATTCTTGTAATACTCACCTAGACCTGCTATCAAACGGTCGTAGCCATGCCACAGATGAACTTCTGCAACAGCTATCAGATGAATCGCATCATCGACGGGCTGAAAATGGTGGAGGGGAATACTATCGAAATCTACGCCATTACTGATTCGGATGGTTCGTTGTCCAAATATTTCATCAGCATCAGAAAAAGTAACGATGGCTGACATCTGACGCGCTAAACCATGACGGAAGAGTTGATCAATCTTCAAGCCCAGACGTTCCTGCCGAGAGAAGGTGTCAAACTCCTGATCATAAGGATAGGTGGGAATCTCCGTGACTGACTTAATGCCTAACAGGCGAAGTCGCTTAAACAAACGAATCAGAAACGGATTGGCATTTTGGAAACAACGGGCATAAACAAACTGAATACCGTTGAGTTTGCAATAGTCATAGATACAGCCGTAGTCTATACGCTGACGAAGGCCTGCCACAAACCCTGTACCATAGTCTTGAATGACCTGGTCATCGACATAGCGGCAGCGATGACCTTGGGCATCAAAATCATAGTAACAAAGGTGGACTTCATATCCATTTTCACGAAGGCCTTTCACCTGATAATGGATCTTTTTGCTGATGCCACTCACTTCAGAAAATCCGTGATAGACGAGGAACAATATCTTCATTTTCATTATTTTGCTGCAAAAGTAGGTAAAAATTTGGAATTAAACAAAATAATTTGTATTTTTGTCGTCGTAAATGAAGTCATGACATGAATAACGAGGCTATCAGAGGACAATTCAAGGGCAATCCCAGGTTGAAGAAATTTGTGGACTGGATGATTATGAACCAAGTGCAGACAAGGCCACGATGGTTCATCAGGATGCTGGCTCCGCTCTATCAGCATAGGGGGAAGCATTCGGTGATTCATCGTTCGGCCAGAATGGATACCCCACCCTATCGTAAGTTCTCGCTAGGTGATTACTCAGTCATAGAATCTTTTGCCTGCATCAACAATGCTGTGGGCGATGTTATTATTGGTGACCATACCAGGATAGGCCTGCACAACACAATCATCGGGCCTGTGACTATCGGCTGTCACGTAAACCTGGCACAAGGCATCACGGTAACAGCACTTAATCACAATTTTGAAGATTCTGATAAACGAATTGACGAACAAGGTGTCAGTACGACTCCTGTCACAATAGAAGACGACATCTGGATTGGTGCTAATGCAGTGATTCTGCCCGGTGTCACTATTGGAAATCACTCAGTAGTTGCCGCTGGAGCCGTTGTAACAAAAAATGTTCCACCCCACTCGCTCGTTGCAGGCGTGCCGGCTAAAATTATCAAACAGATATGAGAATAGGTATAGAAGCTCAGCGCATTTTCCGCAAAAACAAACATGGCATGGACTATGTGGTGTTGCAGGAAATCAAGGAACTGCAAAAGATGGATACAAAAGATGAGTATTTCATCTTTGTCGCTCCAGGTGAAGACAGATGCCTGGAGGATACCAGCAATGTGCATATCATAGAAATTGGCGGTGGTTTCTATCCCCTATGGGAACAGTTCACATTACCCAGAGCAGTCAAGAGACTGAATCTTGACGTGTTGCATTGTACCAGTAACACGGCTCCTCTTCGTTGCAACATTCCACTCATCCTGACACTACATGACATTATCTTCCTGGAACCCCGCGACAAGTCAAACAAATCGCTCTACCAGAACATGGGATGGTTTTATAGAAGACTTGTGGTGCCAAGAATTCTCAAGAAATGCAGACGTATCATCACAGTCTCTAACTTTGAGAAGAAGAACATCATGACGAAACTCAATATTCCTGAAGAGCGGATGGCCATGATCTACAATGGTTATAACGAATGGTTCAGGCCTGTGACCGACACAAAACTGGTATACAAACAATACATTGATACCGAAGGGTACTTCTTTTTCCTAGGTAATACAGATCCCAAGAAGAACACTGAGCGGACGCTCATTGCCTATTCGAAGTATCTTGAGAAGTCGAATGTGAAACGCAAACTATTGATGGCTGATCTGGACAAAGAATATCTTGATGGTATCATAGAGAGGAATCATATTGAGAACATCAAGAAAATGATTGTGATGCCCGGGTATATTGTCAACAGCGATCTGCCATATATTTACAATAGTGCTTTTGCCTTCCTATACACTTCGTTGAGAGAAAGTTTTGGCATTCCCCTGCTCGAGGCTATGGCTTGTGGGACACCTGTCATTACCTCTAACACATCATCCATGCCAGAGATTGGTGGCAAAGAAGCTATCCTAATCAATCCAGAAAGTGCTGATGAGATTGCAGAGAAGATGCTGCAGCTGGAGGAAGATGATACGCTATACAAGGAGCAGGAAGAAATTGGTATTCAAAGAGCCAAACTCTTTTCTTGGAAACAGACGGCTGAGCAACTGCTAGACGTATATCATGCAATCCAAAACCAGAAATCATAGGCTTTTCAGCCAAAGAGATCCAGAGATAGGTCTTGCTGAGGTTTTTCCTCTTTTTCTTCTTCGGAGGATTGTTCTTTGAAGTCCAACATCAATTGTTGGGCATCGGGATTGTTCTTGGTGTTCAGACGGTAATAGCCTCGCTGTTCCATACTTTCTATCAGCGAGGAAGGCAACTTGGAGTTTTTCAACAGGTATTGCTGAACATACGAACGGATCTCTGACAGATCAGGTGTATAAAATAATGTTGAATTCTGGTTATAGACATGCTTGGCCAACAGTTGAACACTGATGCCCTTGTCACCCACAGCTGTAAGGATCCTAAGTATCTGACGGTCGTATGTCATAAAGATTAAAAAAGGCCGGTAAGACGATTACCGACCTTTTTTTATTTGTAAGTAAATGGATTAAGCCAAAGTTACTTTCTCATCTTCGTTGGCGAGCTTACCCTCCTTGAAGAGCCAACCCAGACCGAGAAGAGTCTCCTCCTCAGAAATCTTTGCAGCCTTTGCAATCTCCTTTACAGTGAGAGCCTTTCCAGCGGCTGCCAGTGCCTGATAAACATCACCAGCCTTGAAACCTGCATTCTCAGCGTTTACAGTGAGAACTGACTTAGCTGCTGCCTTCTTAACGGTTGCGGTCTTCTTTTCAGCGGCTGCCTTAGGAGCGGCGGCCTTCTTTGCTGTTGCTTTCTTTTCTGCCATAATTCTTAAAAAATTTGTACTTTATTGAAGTTATACTCTTGTTCATTTTTTTAATCGCGTGCAAAAGTACGACTATTTATTCATACAAGTTATTGATATTTAAGTATTTTTGGCAAAAAGGTAACTATTCTTGACGAATATCAATTTTCAACTGCAACTCTTCAAGTTGTTTCGGGTCTAACTCACCTGGTGCATCCAGCATCACATCGCGACCACTATTATTCTTCGGGAATGCGATACAATCACGGATACTGTCGAGACCTGCCATCAACGATACAAAGCGATCGAGACCGAAAGCCAGACCTGCGTGAGGAGGTGCTCCATACTTGAAAGCATTGATCAGGAAGCCAAACTGAGCCATAGCACGCTCGGGGGTAAAGCCGAGAATCTGGAACATCTTTTCCTGGAGTTTACCATCATGGATACGGAGTGAACCGCCACCAACCTCAACACCATTGCATACGAAATCGTAAGCGACGGCACGAACCTTCTCCGGGGCAGTATCCAACAGAGGAATATCATCGGGATTAGGCATGGTAAAAGGATGATGGGTAGCCATCAAGCGCTGTTCCTCATCGCTCCACTCAAAGAGCGGGAAGTCGACAATCCAGAGACAGACGA
>Ga0310694_10002376_pt1 | contig 19404 bp, 19 predicted proteins | sample 174DNAGHGhighgp2_FD_203884 | JGI IMG/M metagenome (GOLD analysis project Ga0310694, IMG submission 203884) | Sheep rumen microbial communities from Palmerston North, Manawatu-Wanganui, New Zealand - 1742 DNA GHGhigh gp2 (v2) (version 2) | ecosystem: Host-associated > Mammals > Digestive system... | reverse complement strand
CTCTCTCGGTCTCCCGGTTGGTCTTACTTCTAAGCCGCACCATGCTCACGGGGCTTTGCCCGCTTACGTGGATCGTTTCGCCTGCGACTGGCCTCGACTTGCAACCACAGACCCATACAAAAGCACCGAAAGATAGTATACCTGTTTGTTGTAGGAAATGCAAACGATTTGGGCCCTTTTTGGCGGGGGAGAAAAAATATATTTATTTATCGGGCCTGCTGCACGTACTGTGCTCTCGGTCCCCCCACGTACCGGGGGCGGGAGAAGGCCAAAACGAGATTGGCTTCGCCGATGCGCCGGAGGGGGGAGTGGACCGGTACCACCACGGGCCGCATGTGCATGCCGATGAGGGTGTCACCCACGTCCATGCCCAGGGTGGCCTTCGACTGCAGACCCTCCACCATGACCGGGTCCTGACATTGCTCGTAGTAGGCCGTGATGCAGGCGCCGCCGGCGTGGGCGTGGGGCTTGACCCATACCTCCACGAGGCCCAGCTTCTCCGCATCCGCCCGCTCCAGGCACAGGGACCGGTTGATGTGCTCGCAGCCCTGGACGGCCAGGTTGAGGCCCGCCTCCTTCACGGCGGGCAGGATGCCCTTCAAAATGGCTTGGGCGGCGTCGGCGCTGGAGTTGGAGCCGATGCGGCTGCCTACGGTCTCGCTGGTGGAGCAGCCCAAAACCATGAGCTGGCCGGGCTTGGGCTTGGCCGCCTTGAGCAGGATGTCCATGGCCTCACGGGCCTGTTGGGTGATCGCTTCAAAATCCATTTCTTCGTCCTTCTTCTTTTATGATGGCTCCAGTATAGCACATTCGTCGCGGATATGGTATACTGCTTTCATGAAATTTACGGACGCTTTGCTCCAATGGTATGACTCCCACAAGCGCGCCCTGCCCTGGCGGGGGGCGGGGGACGCCTATGCCGTCCTGGTGTCGGAGATCATGCTCCAGCAGACCCGGGCGGCGGCGGTGATCCCCTACTACGGCCGCTTCATGGCTGAACTCCCCACGGTTTTTGCCCTGGCTGCCTGCGACGAGGAGCGGCTGTTGAAGCTGTGGGAGGGTCTCGGGTATTACTCCCGGGCCCGGAATTTGAAAAAGTGCGCCCAGGCGGTGGTGGAAAACTACGGAGGCCTGTTTCCCCGGACCGCGGCGGAGCTCGTAAAACTCCCCGGCGTGGGCCCCTACACCGCCGGGGCTATCGCGTCCATTGCCTTCGATCAGCCTGAGCCCGCCGTGGACGGGAACGTGCTGCGGGTCATGGCCCGGCTCTACGAGGACGGGGGGAACGTGACCGACCAGCGGGTCCGGGACCGGTGGACCGGCTTTCTGCGGGATCGGATGGGCGATCGGCCCGGGGACCTGAACCAATCCTTCATGGACCTTGGCTCCCTTATCTGCCTGCCCAAAGCGCCCCTATGCGGCGATTGCCCCCTGGCCCCCTTCTGCGGGGCCTGCGCCCACGGCACCCAGGGGGACTACCCCAACCGGGGGGAGAAGAGGGCGAAGCGGCAGGAGAGCCTGACCGTATTCGCCGTGAGCAGCGGGGACAGCTTCCTGATCCGCCGTCGCCCCGAGAAGGGGCTGCTGTCGGGGCTCTACGAGCTGCCCAACGTGGCCGGGCACCTTGCCCAGGAGGAGATCGGGCAGGCCCTGACCGCCCTGGGGGTCCGGCCCCTGGGGGCCTGGGAGATCGTTCAGCGGCAGCATATCTTCACCCACGTGGTCTGGCACATGCAGGTGGTGCGGCTGAGGGTGGAAGAAAGGGACGACGTGCCGGGCTACATCTGGTACACCGGCGGCGAGCCGTTGCCGGAAGCGTTTTTGAAGTGTCTGCGATAGGCAGGAAGGAGAAAAACCATGATCCTATGGGATAAGGTGCTGCTGCTGTTCCTGGGCTTCTCCTTCGTGGGCTGGGTGTGCCTCATCTACGGCATTTTCCGGGACCGTTGGTTCCGGCGGAAGCTGGAGCGGGAGACGGAGGAAACGGAGGCTCGGATCGACCGATATACCGTCAAGGCCGTGAGCAGCGGTCGGAGCACCCGCAAGGGCTTTTTCCCCGTCCTTATCTTCCCCGTGAACGGGGTCGAGACGGAGATCCAGGCGAAGGAGGAGCTAAAGCCCGACGACCATCCCGAGGGGTCGGCGTTGACGGTGTGGTTCGATCCCTACGAGCCCAAGCGCCTGCATCTTACCCAGGACGACAACGAGATCGGCCGCGGCATGAAGCGCATCGGCTGGTTCTTCATCCTGGGTGCGGTCGTGCTGAGCCTGGTCATCGGCGTCTTCGCGTTCCGAGGATAAATAACCACTTCGCCTCCGCTTCGGCGGAGGCATTTTTTTGTTGGAATCGAAAAGAGATTTTCCGCACACAATAGACACCGACCCACATAGGATGAAAGGAAAGCGTTTCATCGGGAAGGAAAGATCGGTGTCGTCCTGGATCATTCAGACAATGGAATACGACGTGGATTTGGAGCGTTTGCTGGACGCCCGGCTCCGGGAGAGCGGCGCGCCCTACGCCCTGTCCGCGGCCCTGGGCGGCGTGGGCGTGCGCATGGAGGGGCGGCAGGGGCTGCATGCCCTCGCCAAGGCTCTGAGCGGGGTGCTGGTCCATGATCTGGCCCCTTTCGAGGTGGCGGCCATGGCGGACGAGACGCCTCTGGAGCTGGAGGACCGGCGGCAGGTCCTGGACCGGGCGGTGGCCGCGGCGCGAAAGCGGGAGGATCTAAGCGAGACCACAGCCCAGCTCACCGCCTACCTCCAGGAGGAGGGGAAGCTGTGCCTGGAGGGGTTTTTGCGGTTTCGGATGCGCTCCACCCTGCTCTTTTGGCGGCTGTGCGTGGAGGACGCCTTTTCGGGGGTGCTGCTGGAGAAGGAGTACGGCGAAGCGGCGGACGTGCTCCGGCTGCTGCTGAACGCCCGGCCGCCCCGGTGTCCCTCCCTCCGGCTGTGCCTCCATGGGGACGGCCTCTGCTCCCTGACGGACGGGGAGGAGCTTCGGATGGAGTACGTGGACGAGACCGGCGAGGGGATCATCAGCCTCCTCATCGGTATGGCCCCGGCCCGGCTCTTCGTCTACGACCTTTCCGGCGGTGCCCGCACGGAGCTGGTCCACGCCCTCACCGAGATATTTTCAGGAAGGGTATGCCTGTACACGGGAGAATTTCCATAAAACCAATGTGCTTTTCTTTTTCGCGCACCTTTTTCTTTTCACCGAAAAGAAAAAGGTGCGAAAATAAAAGGTAGCCACCGCGTCGCCCTTGTGATATACTAACAAAACAGGAGGCGCGTATGGCGTATCAGGCATTGTACAGGACCTACCGGCCCGAGCGTTTCGGGCAGATGGCGGGTCAAAAGCATATCACCACCATCCTCATGAACCAGGTGCGGGAGGGGCAGCCGTCCCACGCCTATCTGTTCTGCGGCTCCCGGGGCACGGGCAAGACCACCACGGCCCGGATACTGGCCAAGGCCATCAACTGCCTTCATCCCGAGAACGGGGAGCCCTGCCTCGCGTGCGACAGCTGTCGCACGGCCGCCGGGCAGAACGCGGACATCATCGAGATCGACGCCGCCAGCAACAACAGCGTGGAGAACGTCCGCGATCTCATCTCCCAGGCCCAGTTCGCCCCCCTTCAGCTAAAATATCGGGTGTTCATCATCGACGAAGTCCACATGCTCTCGGGCTCTGCCTTCAACGCGCTGTTGAAGACCCTGGAGGAGCCGCCGGAGCACGTGGTGTTCATATTGGCCACCACGGAGCCTCAAAAGCTCCCGGCCACCATCATCTCCCGCTGCCAGCGGTTCGACTTCCATCGGCTGACGGTGCCGGAGATCATCGGCTACATGCAGTACATCCTGAAGGCGGACGGAGCCTCTGTGGAGCCCGACGGTCTTCGGATCATCGCCCGGGCGGCGGACGGCGGCATGCGGGACGCCCTGTCCCTCCTCGATCAGTGCCTGTCCTTCTGCGGCGGCCAGGTCACGGCCAGGGACGTGCAGAACGTGCTGGGCATCATGGACGAGGACTTTCTCTTCGACATGGCGGACACGCTCCTGTCCGGCGACGCCAAGGGGGCCCTGACCAGCCTCGATCAGGTGGTGCGCCAGGGCCGGGACATGGCCGTCTTCGCCGGGGAGCTGGCGGGGCATATGCGTGCGCTCCTCCTTGCCAAGGCCTGCGGCGACTGCGCGGACCTGCTGGCGGTGACGGCGGATCGCATGGCCCGCTACCAGAAGCAGGCCCAGAAGCACCCCAACGCCCGCATCCTCTACGCCATGGAGCAGCTCATGCGGGTCCAGAGCGACATGCGCTACTTCCCCTCGCCCCGGATGCTCCTGGAGACGGTGCTGGTGCGGATCGCCCAGCCCGTGGACGATGGGAGCGTGGAAGCCCTGAGCGCCCGGCTCGCTTTGGTGGAGAACAAATTGAAGGAACTGGAGCAGCACGGCCTTCCGGCGGCGGCCCCTTCGGCCCCCGCCCCGGCGGCCCCCGCCTACGACGAGGACTATCTGCCCGAACCGCCTCCGGAGGATGGCTACCTGCCGGAGGAAGCCTACGACGCCCCCACAGCCGTGCCAGAGCCCCCAACAGCAGCCCCCGCGCCCATGGCGCCGGTGGCGCCGAAGCCGGAGCCCAAGCCCCAGCAGGCGCCGGAGCCTCCGGCCCCCAAAGCGGAAGCGCCCCAGCCTAAGCCGGCCTCCCAGCCCGCGGCGGCAGGCGACGCCGACGCCCTGTGGAAGCAGGTCCTTGCCCGGGTCCAGAAGGTGAACGCCTTCGTGCGGCAGCTGGCGGCCTACGGCCAGGCCACCGACCTTACCGAGGACCAGCTGACCGTTTCCTTCCCGGCGGAATACGCGGGGAAGCTGAAGATGCTTAATTCCCGGAGCGTGGCCGTGATCCAGGGGGAGCTGGACGCCCTTCGGCCCGGGGTGCAGCTGCTTCTTCGGGAGGGGGCCAGCGACGTGGCGGACCTGGTGGGCCTCTTCAAGGACAAACTGACCATCACCTGAACATACACGAATCTTTTACGGAGGTATTTTGATATGGCAAAGCACGGCGGATTCCCCATGGGCGGCATGGGCAACATGCAGCAGCTCATGAAGCAGGCCCAGCGGATGCAGGAGAACATGCAGAAGAAACAGGCGGAGCTCAACGCCCAGGAGTTTTCGGCGTCCTCCGGTGGCGGCATGGTGAAGGTCACGGTGAACGGGGCCCGGGAGGTCCTGTCTGTGGAGATCGACCCCCAGTGCGTGGACCCGGACGACGTGGAGATGCTCCAGGACCTGGTGCTCTCGGCGGTGAACAGCGCCCTCAAGGAGGCTGCGACCACCGTGGAGCAGGAGATGGGCAAGCTCACCGGCGGCATGAACCTGGGCTTCTAAGCTATGGCCATCGAATCCATCGAACGGCTGACGGTACAGCTGGGCCGGCTCCCGGGCATCGGGCGCAAGACGGCGGCCCGGCTGGCCTATCATATCTTGGGCGTCCCCGAGGAGCAGGCCCAGGAACTGGCGAAGGCCATCACCGACGCCCGGTCCAAGGTCCACAACTGCCCCATCTGCGGCACCTACACCGACGGGGAGCTCTGCGAGATCTGCGCCGATCCTCGGCGGCGGGCGGACGTGATTTGCGTGGTGTCCGACCCTAAGGACGTGATCGCCATGGAGAAGACCCGGGAGTTCAACGGCCGCTATCACGTGCTCTTCGGCGCCCTGTCCCCCATGGAGGGCATCGGTCCCAAGGACATCAAGATCAACGAGCTGCTGGAGCGCTGCAGGGAGGGCGAGGTGAAGGAGGTCATCTTGGCCACCAATCCGGACGTGGAGGGGGAGGCCACCGCTTCCTACATCGCCCGACTGCTGAAACCTTTGGGCGTCACCGCCTCCCGCATCGCCCACGGCATCCCTATCGGCGGCAATCTCGAGTATACCGACGAAGTCACCCTGGCCAAGGCCCTGGAGGGGCGGCGGAACCTGTAAAACGAAAAGAGCGCATGGAAGCCCATGCGCTTTTGTATGCCTCAACCACCGCGCGAGTTCACTCCCGCGCCGGTCGCTGGCGGATCGCGGGCCGGTCTGCTATGATAAGGCCATCGAAAGCAAGGAGGACGAACCAATGGAAATGGGAAAGGAGATCCGCCGCCTGCGGCAGGACCGAGGCCTCACCCAGGAGGCCCTGGCGGCGGCGCTGAACGTGACCGCCCAGACCGTCAGCAAGTGGGAGTGCGGCAACAGCATCCCCGACGTGCAGCTTTTACCGGAGATCGCCGTATACTTCGGCGTCAGTATCGACCAGCTCTTCGCCATGACCCCCCAGCAGCAGATGGAGCGGATCGAGAACCGCATCTACGCCCGGGGGCTCTTCGACGAGGCGGAGGAGCGGCAGCTCGAACAGCAGCTGGGCGCTTTTGCCGAGGACCCGGCCCTGAAGGGCCAGGCGGAGCTTCTGCTGGCCAAGCTCTACAACAACCAGGCCGACCAGTACCGGCTGCTGGCGGTGGAGCACGGCAAGGCGGCCGTGGAGGAGACGAAGGGCGACTCCGACGCCGTCAGCGAGCTCTGCAACGCCTGGGGCAGCTATATCCCCGACTGGAACGTGCGGAACCACCACGCCCTCATCGCCTGGCTCAGCGACTACTGCGAGAGGAACCCGAGGAATCGGTGCCCGCTCATGTGGCTCCTGGACAACCTGATCGACGATCGGCGGCTCGCCGAGGCGAAGCAGTGGCTCGAAAAGCTGGCGGCCATGGACGACACCTTCCGCGTGCCCATGTACCGGTATCTGATCGCCCAGGCCGAGGGGAAGGGCGAAGCGGACGACCGGCTCCGGGAGCTGGAAGCCATGGAGGAAGACTGGTGCTTGGCCCTGACTCTGGGGGACATCTACACCCAGCGGCAGGAGTACGACAAGGCCATCGACCTGTACCGCAAGGGCCTGGCTCTCCAGGAATCCCCCAAGTTCACCGACGGGGCCATGTGCATCGCTCACATCTCAGAGATCCGGGGCGACAAGGCGGGTGCTATCGCCGCCTACCGGGAGGTCCTGCGCATCCTGCGGGAGGACTGGGGTGTCGTCAGCGGCGAGACCCGGGACGAGATCGAGCGGGCCATCCAAAAGCTCCAATAAACACGGGCAACGAAAAAAGGACGCTTTCGCGTCCTTTTTCACATGCTTGCGTTACGCTTCGGGCTCAACGGGCGCTTCCGCCGCCTCCACCGGCGCGGCCTCGGGGGCGGGAACAGGCTCGGGGGCGGGGATGGGCTCCGGTTCGGTGGCGTAGACCGGCTCGGGCTTCACGGGCTCGGGAGCGGGGGCCTCATAGACGGGGGCGGGGACAGGCTCGGGGGCGGGCAGATGCTCCTGAAGGGCCTCACCCTGGGCTTTGCCGAAGCTGAAGACCCGGGCCAGGAAGAAGTAGACCAGGGACAGGAGCAGGGCGGTCAGGTTGAGGCTCAGGTTCACGCTGGTGCTGGGCAGGCCCAGACGGCGGATGAACTCGCAGCCCACGAAGTAGCCCATGGCGATGCCGCAGGCCCAGAAGACGATGTGGAAGACGCCCAACAGCCGCAGCCGACGAACGTTCCCGGCGGTGAAGGGGGTATCCTCCTTCTTCATGTGCTTGAACAGGTTCCCGGCGATCAGCATGAGCACGTAGGTGGCGGCCAGGGCCAAAATGCCCGCGCCCACCAGCAGCATGACCACCAGCTTGGCGTCCTTGAGATCCAGGGTCAGCACGCCGTCCTTCACCAGGGCGCCCACGTCGGGCACGTTTTCAAGGCCCAGCTGATTTAGATTGAGATCGTTCAGGGTCAGCACCAGCTTGCCGTCCTTCACGGCGTCCAGAGGCAGGTCGTTCTCGTTGACCACGGCCAGGACCACCAGGCTGACGATCAGCAGCACGGCCACGATGATGAGCAGGATCCGCAAGATCTTCAGCAGCACGAATCCAAAGCCAGCGCCCCGTTGGACCTTCTTCAGTTTCTTTTCCATGTTCGCTATCTCCTTTACCTAATTTTCGTTCAGGCGCCGATACAGCGTCAACAGCTGTTCCGGCGTCAGCGCCTCGCCCCGCACGTCGGCGGGCAGGCCCATACTTTCCAGGACGGCCTTGAGGGCCGGGGTCCCAGTAAGATTATTATACAGCGTCTTGCGGCGCATGCGCAAGCAGGCAGCGGTAAATTTTAAGAGGGATTTGGGAGATTCCTGGGGCGCGTCGGGCCGGGCTTCCAGCTTCACCAGGGCGCTGGTCACCGTGGGGGGCGGCACGTAGGCCCCCGGGGGCACCTCGCCCAGGAGGGTGGCCCTGTAGTAGAGCTGGGAGACCATGGCCACGGGGCCATAGTTCTTCTGGGAGGGTCGAGCGAAGAATCGGTCCGCCGCCTCCTTCTGGACCATCAGCAGCATGCCCGCGGGCTTCATGGAGAGCAGCATGGTCACCACGTCCGCCGTGATGCAGTAGGGCAGGTTCCCGGCGGCCACGAAGCCAGGGAGCAGGAAGCCGTAGTCCGTCTTGAGACAGTCCCCGTGGATCAGGGTCAGCCCCTCGTCCGTCAGGTCCCGCCGCAAAAAGTCGTAAAGCCGCCCGTCCTTCTCCACGGCGTAGACCCGGGCGCCGGCGGCCAACAGCTGCTCCGTGAGAGCGCCGAGGCCCGGCCCGATCTCCAGCACGGTCCGGCCGTCCAGAGGCAGGGCCGTGGCCAGCCGCCGCAGGACCCCCTCGTCCACGCAGAAGTTCTGGCCCAGGTTCTTGTTGGGCAGCAGCCCCTCCCGATGCAGGGCCTGCTCCACGAAGTCTCTCGTGGCTCTCATGCCTTCGCCTCCTGGGCGGCAGGGGCGTCCCCGGCCGCTTCCGGCTCCGCGGGGCCGTCGTCCTGGGCCTCGTGCTCCGGCTCGTCCAGCTTGGGATCCTGGACCGGCTCCATCTCGAGGGGAGCCTCCTCCGGGTGCGGGACCGGCTCCCCTTGGGGCGCCGGGGGCTCCGGGACGGGCTTTTGCAGCAGGGAGAAGTATTTCTGGCGGGCCTTGTCGTAGGCGGCGTTGAAGGCCTGATCGCTGCCCGCGTGGAGGCGTTCGAAGTACAGGTGCTCGTGGTCGGCCAGCTCGGGGTGCACCCGGACCATGGTGGCCACGCCCACGTTGGAGCACACGCTGCCGATCCGGCGGAAGTCCACCATCAAATCGGAGAAAGTGGCGTCAGCGTATACGTTGCACTCCCCCGTGCTCATGCGCTTCAAATGGTTCCGTTTCAGAAGGGCGATAAGCTCGGCCGTGACCTGGACCAGGGGCTCGATCCGCTCGGCGGCGGCCACGTCCCGCTTGCGGAAGGTCCTATCCGTCTCGTCCAGGATGTTCAAGAGGGCGCTTTCCAGCACCGCCAGCTCCGACAGGGCCGTCGAGGAGAAGGCGGTGCTGTTCCGCTTCAGGGCGGCGGCGTGCTCGGCGATGTTCACCGCGTGGTCCCCGAGGCGCTCGAACTCGGAGGTGACCTTGTAGTACTGGTCCAGGATGGATACGTGGTAGGGGAGGCGCAGGTGGGGCAGGAACTCCACGATGTACTTGCTCACCAGGTCGGTCATGCAGTCGATCTCGTCCTCATCCGCCTGGATCTCCATGTGGACGGCGGGGTCGTAGCTTTCGAGGAGCCGGAAGCTTCGCTCGATGTTGGCCCGGGAGGCGGCCAGGATGGCCAGCAGGGCCTTGTAGCAGCTCTGCAGGGCCAGGGCCGGGGTATTGAAGAACACGGGGTTCAGCGCCTCCATCTCGTCCTTGAACCGGCTCTCCTTCACGGGCTCGTCCTTCACGATCCGGCGGCTCAGCCGCTCGTAGGTGGTGAGCATGGGGAAGAGGGCCAGGGCGCAGCCCAGGTTGAAGATGGTGTTGGTGTTGGCGATGATGCTGGAGTTCACCGGCTTCTCCCAGAGGGCGCCCAGCAGCCCCAGCTTGTGGATCACGGTGACCACGACGAGGACCAGCACCGTCTCGCTCAGGTTGAACAGGATGTTCACGATGCCCACCCGCCGGGCCTCCGCCTTGGCGCCGATGGAGCAGACGATGGCCGTGGTCACGCAGTCGCCGAGATAGATGCCCACGATGACGGCGTAGATGGCCTTGAAGGTGAGGAGCCCCGTGGCGGAGAAGGCCTGCAGGATGCCGATGGTGGCGGAGGAGCTTTGGAGCATGAACGCTACGCCCGCGCCGGTGATATAGCCCAGTACCGGGTTTTCGCCGAGGCCGGAGAACAGGTTCTCGATGAGCCCCGACTGGGCCAGGTTGTTCACCGCGCCGGTCATGTTGAGAAGGCCCGAGAACAGGATGCCGAAGCCGATGGCGATGTTGCCCACGGACCGGGCGTTCTTGAAGAAGCTCCCCATGATGAGCACGATGCCGATGATGAGGGCGATGGGGGCCAGGGTGGAGGGCTGGAAGAAGCGAAGGACGCTGGTGCCCGAGGCGTCGATATCCAGAAGGCGGATGATCTGGCCTGTGACCGTGGTGCCCACGTTGGCGCCGATGATGATCCCCAGGCTCTGGTGCAGGGTCAAGATGCCCGCGCCCACGAGACCGGCGGTGATGACGATGGTGGCGGTGGAGCTCTGGATGAGGGCGGTGACCAGGACCCCCAGGAGGAAGGCCTTCAGGGGGTTGTCCGTCACCTTGCCCATGATCCGCTTCAGGGTGCCGGAGGAGTTTTCCTTCAGGGAGTCCCCCATGAGCCGCATGCCGTACAGGAACATGGACAGGCCTCCCAGCAGGGAGATCACGTTGAATATATCCATATAAAACCTCAGTTTTCAGTATCCCGATTCTTTCCTAATATAACCTTACTATGCTGTGCGTCAAGTGTCAAGAAGAATCGCCGCATAAAAACGCGCATGGTTGCCCATGCGCGTTTTGTGATGTTTGGTCTTGCGGCCAAGTGATGCTTCGCGGCTGTGCCGCAGAGTTTTACTCCCAGGCCCAGCCGAAGAGGACGTAGTGCTTCACCCACTGCCAGGGGGTGTAGGTCACGGTGACGACGCAGCTGGCCGTGGCTCGGCCGTCGGCGGAGGTGGCGGTGATGGTGGCCGTGCCGGGGGCGTGAGCAGCGACGACGCCGTCGGGGGACACCTCCGCTACGGCGGGATCAGAGCTGATGAAGGTCCAGGTGGGCTCCGTGGCGTCCTCGGGGGCGATGGCGGCCGTCAGCTGGGCGGCGTCTCCCGCGTGGAGGGCCAAGGATTCGGCGCTGAGAGTCAGCCCTTCTGCGTAGATGTAGGGCAGGGCGGGGATCTCCCGCCGCTCCAGCACCTCGCCGCAGGTCTGGCAGACCTTCTGCTCCTCCCCGGCCACGTTCACCTGGGCCGCTTTAGCCACGGTCCATTCCCCGGGCACATGGCCCAGGGCTGGGATGACCTCCGTGTACCGGTCGCCGCAGTTGGCGCAGACGAAGACCTTCTCCCCGTTCTCGGTGCAGGTGGGGGCGGTGTCCGTTTCCTCGTAGGCGTGGCCTGTGGCGGGGACGGGCTCCGTGTAGCTGTGGCCGCAGAGGGCGCAGGTATAGGTGTTCACGCCTTCCGCGGTGCAGGTGGGCTCGGTGGTGAGCGCCGCCGCTCCGTACTGATGGACCGGGGGCGTGTAGCTGTCCCTATAGCTGTAGCCGCAGGTCTCGCAGGCGTGGGTGGTGTAGCCCCAGTTCGTGCAGTCGCCGGGGGTAAGGGTGTCGGCGTACTTCGGTTCCTCGCACTTCTCCGGGGACAGGCGCACGGGAGTCTTGGACTCGAATTTGGCGTAATGGGAGGTGAACATCTTCTCCCGCTTGCAGCCCCGCAGGGTGTCCTCGCCGATGGTGGGGGAGCAGTAGGCCCGGCGGGACTTGGTGATCTCGAAGAAGGAGAACTCCGTGTCGGCGGTGGTGTTGTAGACCCGGGACTGGTAGCGGCTGCCCTTCACCTCCTTGAACATGCCGATGAGGCCGCCGTTGTGGCAGTAGCCGTAGACCTCGGAGAACCCCCGGGTCTTCACCGTGCAGTTCTCGATCCTCCCGCTGCCGCAGGAATAGACGCCGCCGATGAACTCCTCGCAGAGGACGTCCTTGTTGGTGTCGGTGAAGACCAGCTCCGCGTCCACGGTGCAGCCCGAAAACTCGCTCTCCCAGGAGAACCCGCAGAGGCCCCCTACCCCCGCGTTGACGGAGGTGAGGGTGAGATGGCTCCGGGTCTGGACGGCGCAGTCCGCGACGACGCTGTGCTCGGCGTAGCCCGCCACGGCCCCCAGGAAGCAGTGTTGGTCCGTGGTGACGTCGATGACGGCGTTGACCAGATTCACCCCCCGGATCTCGGCGTCCTTCACCACGGAGAACAAGCCCCCGAAGACGGTGTCGTATTCCTTTCGGTTCCCGTCGTAGGTCATGGTCCTGTCGGGGCCGGGGGCGGTGACGGTCAGGTTGTAGAGGGTGTGGCCGTGGCCGTCCAGCTTCCCGGAGAAGGCCAGGGGCACCCAGGGCTCCCCGCCCATGTCGATGTCGCAGGTGAGTTCGTAGGTCCCCGCCGGGTCCTCGGCCATGCGCAGCAGACCCGCCCGGTCGGCGATGGCCACCGGGGCCCCTTCTTCCTCCCCGTATACGGCCGGGCAGACGCCCAACAGCAGCAGGGCGCACAGCACGGCGGCAAAGAATCGTTTCATATCTCTCTCCTTATTCCCAGCCTTCCATCCGATCCATGATGGCGTAGAGGGCCAAATACTTTTCGTCCATCATCCCCACGCTGTCCCCCAGCTCCAGCACCGTTTTGCTCTCCTCGTCGCTGGTCCAGGGGGGCAGCCCTTCGCCGTTGGGGTCCCCGGTCCGGGCGAAGTTCCCCACGTACCCCAGGATGGTCCTGGACAGGGCCCTGTCGCCGTCGTCGAAGACCTGGGAGGTGGCCGGGATGTTCCCGTAGAAGTAGGGCAGCTCCCCACTGTGCCAGGCCCCCAGGCGGCCGTTATGCTTGCTGAAGTAGTATTCGTAGGCCGGGATGCCGTTCTGGGCGGCCAGCCGGTCCAGGCAGTGGTGGGGGTAGTTGAAGAACACCGCCCCGTAGATCTGGGCCCAGTAGCTGTCGGCCTCCTCATCCGTGGCGGGGGCGTAGAGGGCCAGCACCTCATCAGCGTACTCCTTGAAGTAGGTCCGGATCTTTCCCTCGTAGTTCTTGAGGTTGGCGTGGGCGAACATGATGAAGGGCCCGCTTTCCTCGGCGTTGTAGCCGTGGAGGATGGCCTCCTCGTTGTGGACGCCCTTCCGGTAGGATTCGTAGGGGGTCTCCGTGAGGGCGTACCCGTCCACGGTCATGTGGTGCTGGGTGTAGGCCTCGTTGACGATCTGCTTGGCAGACAAAGCCCGGAGCTGGGCCGGAGTGCTCACATGGTAGCGGGCTTTCAGCTCCTGGCCCGATTTCAGCGCTTCCTCGAAGCTCCGGAAGGAATGAGGCGGCTTCACGCCGGCCACGGTGGAGCTCTCCAGAAGGACCCGCCGGAAGAGGCCCTTTGCAAGGGGCGAGGTGCAGAGGGCGCTGACGCTGGCGGCCCCGGCGCTCTCCCCGGCCAAGGTCACGTTGTCCGGGTCCCCGCCGAAGGCAGAGACGTTGTCCCGGACCCATTGGAGGGCCTTGATCTGATCGAGAAGGCCGTAGTTCCCCGTGGTGCCGTTCGGGGATTCCGCCGCCAGGCCCTCGTCGGCCAGGTACCCGAACACCCCCAGCCGGTAGCCCAGGTTCACCACGATGACGCCCTCTTTGGCGAGGCCCGTGCCCGCGTAGTCGGCGTACCAGGGCTGGCCTGTCTGGAGGGTGCCCCCGTGGATGTAGACCAGGACCGGTAGGCCGCTGACCTGCCCGGCGGGCTTCCAAACGTTCACGTAGAGGCCGTCCTCGCTGACGGGCGGCACGTAGTTGTCCTTCAGGGAGATCTTGTAGTCGTGAAAGCCGATGATCTGGGCCAGGCTGTTATAGATGGGCAGATGGACCGGCTGCATGCACATGGGCGCGAAGTGGTCCGCGTCCAATACCCCCTCCCAGGGCAGGGGGTCCTGGGGCTCCTTCCAGCGCAGATCCCCCACGGGGGGCTGGGCGTAGGGGATGCCGGCGTAGAGCTCCACGGCACCGTCCGCGATGACGACGCCCCGGACGGCCCCCTTCTCGATGGTCACGGGCTCCGTGTACACCGGAGCCTTCCCCTCGTAGGCGGGCACGGCCCTGGTGGGGGGCCAGGTCAAGAACAGGATCAGGGCGAAGGCGGCGAGATACCCCGCGTATCCCAGGAGCTTTCCATACCACTTGCCGCCCTGGAGCACCTTGCTGAACAGCACCGCGAACCCCACCGTGGCGGCCACCAGCAGGGCAAAGCCCAGGAGCGTGTTCTTGTTCAGCTCCAGCACCGCCGCCATGACCAGGAACAGCAGCCCCGTCACGATCCCGAATCCAACCATCTATGCACCTCCTCGCTTCTTTCCGTCCAGTATACCATCTCCCGCCCCAAAAGGGAACACCCCCGCCGGGGCAAAAGCGGCGGGAAAACGGCGTTGAAAGGGCGGCGCCGGTTTGATATAATCAAATACAGCAGAAACGAAGGAGGCCCTATGGAGCGCACCATCTTCTATGAGCAGGTCCGGGACCGGCTGATCCGGTACGCCAGGGTGGACACCCAGTCCGCCCGGGTGAGCGACACCGTGCCCACCACGAAAAAGCAATTCGATTTAGCCTACCTGCTGCGGGACGAGCTCACCGCCATCGGCGCGGCGGACGTGTGGCTGGATGAGGAGAAGTGCGTCCTCTACGGCCGGGTGCCCGCCACGGCGGCCGGTGGAAAGGCCTTCGGACTGGTGACCCATATGGACACGGCTCCCGACGCCCCCGGCGCTAACTGCCGGCCTTGGGTACTGGAGAACTACGACGGCGGGGACATCCTGCTGAACGGGGAGAAGGGCATCGTCATGTCCCCCCGGGAGTTCCCGAACCTGAAGAACTACATGGGCCAGGATCTGATCCTCACCGACGGCACCACCCTGCTGGGCGGCGACGACAAGGCCGCCATCGCCGCGGTCATGACCATGGCGGAGCATCTGCTGAAACACCCGGAGTTCCCCCACGGGCCCATCGCCCTGGCCTTCACTCCCGACGAGGAGGTGGGGGGTCTCGCTCGGGATCTGGACCTGGATCGCTTCGGGGCCAAGGTGGCCTACACCCTGGACGGGGACTATCTGGGCTACTATGAGGACGAGACCTTCAACGCCTCCCACGCCACCGCCCTGTTCCGGGGCCGCAGCGTCCACACGGGCACGGCCAAGGGGATCATGGTCAACGCCGGAGACCTGGCGGCGGAGTTCGTCTCCCTGCTGCCGCCTGGGGAGAAGCCCCAGTTCACCGAGGGCCGGGAGGGGTTCTTCCACCTGGTGTCCATCCGAGCCAACGTGGAGCTGGCCCAGGTGGACCTGATCGTCCGGGACCACGACGCGGGCGTCTTCGCCCGGCGGGAACAGCTATTGCGGGATTTGGCCGATCAAATGGCCCGGAAGTACGGCCCGGAGCGCGTCAGCCTCACCATCGCCCCCACCTATCGGAACATGAAGGAGGTCATCGACCGGTACCCCTTCCTCATCGACAACCTGACCAAGGCCATCTCCCTGGCGGGGCTCACGCCCCGGTCCCTTCCCTTCCGGGGCGGCACGGACGGGTCCGCCCTCTCCCATCGGGGGCTACCCTGCCCCAACCTGTCCGCCGGCTACGAGAACGCCCACGGCCGCTTCGAGTACGTGCCCATCCCCTCCATGGAGAAGAACGTGGAGATCCTCCTCCACCTGGCCCGGCTGTTCGGGGAAACGGAAGCGTAGGATGGACGGGTTTTCCTCGGCGGAACTGCTGTTTTTCCGGGGCCGAGAGGGAGCCCTGCCCCTGTATGGGGCGGTGCGCAAACGCATCTTTGAGGCGTGCCCCGAGGTCAGGATCGAGGTGAAGAAGACTCAGATCTCCTTCTTCGCCCGGTATATGTTCGCGACAGTGTCCTTCACCCCCGTGGGCCCGGCCCAGGATCGGCCCCAACCCTTCCTCACCTTGAGCCTCTGTCTGCCGTCACCGCTGGAGGGGGCCCGGGTAGCCGCGGCGGTGGAACCGTATCCGGGCCGGTGGACCATCCACATCCTGTTGGGTCGGCCTGAGGACGCAGATGGGGAGCTGACCTGCTGGCTCCGAATGGCGGCGGTATTTGCTGCGCAAAGGGGGAAGCGGGCATGAGATTCGAATTCGACGCTGTTTTACACGAGCTCCCGGAGGGTGGGGCTTATGTGGCCTTTCCGGGGGATATCCGGCAGATCTACGGCCGGGGCCGGGTGAAGGTCCGGGCGACTTTCGACGGCATACCCTATGAGGGCAGCATCGTGAACATGGGCCTCAGGAACCCGGACGGGTCCGTGTGCTATATCATCGGCGTGCTGAAGGCCATCCGCCGACGGCTGGGCAAGAAGGACGGAGACGTGCTGCACGTCGTCGTGGAAGAAAGAGGATAGGAGGCAGCTATGACCGTCAACGTATATGAACAGTACTTTGGAGCGGACCTGATGGCAAACGGCGTTTTGCGCCGGGGCGCCCTGGTCATGCTCATCGCCGACTCCGAGGCGGGCCATATCCGCTACGAGGCGGCCGTCACCTTCTTTCCCCATGAGGAGGAGAACGACTTCGCCGTGTCCTACGACGCCTATTACAGCACCGTCCTCTTCGACGGGCCGGGCCGTCGGTCCAAAAAGCGGGAGGAGAAGCTGCTGGTGGGTCTGCCGGGGGAGATCGACGCCCTGGCCCAGGCCGCGGGCGGCGAGGTCCATTGGGATCGGCCCCTCCGGGAAGCCCGGCGAGGCTGAAAAGGCCCCGCCTTGACAAGCGGGAAGGGCTGCTGTACAGTTATATATAATGTGAAAAAACCATGGAAAAGGGGGACCGTCGCATGAAGTGTGTCAACTGCGAGAAGACGGAGGCCGCCGCCGGGTGGGACAGCCTGGCGTTCGAGCGCCGCAAGGAGTGGCAGTCTGTTTATGAGTGGGCCACTGGCTATGAGAAGGCGGGCCTGTGCCCGGCCTGCCGGGCGGATCTGGCCAGGGAGAACGCGGCCATGCTGTTCCCGAAGCAGCATCGGGGCCTGTGGATCGCCGCCAACTTGCTGGGCGGCGCAGGCGCCGTGCTGGCCGTGCTGGACTTCTTCTACGGCTTCAGGAACGTCACCATCGTCGGCGTGGCGCTGCTGCTGGCGTCGGTCCTGCTGGGCTATATGAAGTGGAAGGACGATTCGGAAGGGCCCCTGTTGGGCGTATCCATCTTTCTCTTCGCCGTGGGTGCCTACGGGATCGTTCGGACCCTGTTTTTTGCCGACTGGCGGGAGGCGGTGGACGTCCTGGGCTGGATCGGCCTGGCGCTGCTCGCCTTGGCGGCCCTGGCCTACTGGCTCGGCGGCGCCGCCCTCAAGGCCCACGCGGCCAAAACGGAGAGCCCGCTGGACGCCCTGCTGCTGGGCAAGGCCCAGCCGGAGGGGTATCGGTACGTGCCCCTGGGAGAGGGGCTGTACCGGAACAAAAAGGCGTTCCTGGAGGTCAATTCCCTGCTGGACAAGAACGAAGCGCAGGTGTATGACGAGTTCATCGCCACGGGAAAATGGAAGGAGCTGGTGGAGAATCCCCAGCAGTTCCGCTTCCTCGGCATGTGAGCTTATGATATAAGGAGGAAAACCGTATGTGGACGAGAAGAGAGCTGAAGGAGCGGGCCAAGGCCGCTTTCAAAGCCAATTATTGGAGATGCGTGCTGGTGGCGTTCATTTTGGCCCTGCTCATCGGCGGCAGCGCGGGCAGCGGCGTGCGCAAAAACGAAACGGCCGACTTGACCACGGAGCAGCAGAAGGCCATGGCGATCCTGGCGGAGGACGAGAACCTGGGCCGGCTGGTGGAGGGCATGGAGAAGCTCTCGGCCCTGCCGAGCAGCAAGATCAAAATCTCCCTGGGCGGTCTCGGGCTGGTGGGCTTCCTGCTGTCCATCCTGGTGTTCAACCCCCTCATCGTGGGCTGCTACCGGTTCTTCCTGCAGAACAGCCGGGGTCCGGCAGAGCTCAATGAGCTGGGCGCGGGCTTTAGGGGCGACTGGGGGAACGTGGTGCTGGTCATGTTCCTGAAGAACCTGTTCCTCGCCCTGTGGACCTTGCTGTTCATCATCCCCGGCATCGTCAAGGCCTATGCCTATCGCATGGTGCCCTACATCCTGAAGGAGCATCCGGAGCTTTCCGGCACCCAGGCCATCACCCTGTCCCGCCGGATGATGAAGGGCCACAAGGGGGACGCCTTCGTGCTGGATCTCAGCTTCATCGGCTGGATCTTGCTGTCTGCCCTGACCTTCGGCATCCTGCACCTCTTCTACGTGGGGCCCTACATGGAGGCCACCAACGCGGAGCTCTACAAGGCCGTCCGGGCCGACTACGAGGCCCGTCTCGCCGCCGGGACCGCGGTGTAAGCTGGTTACAATCCCATACAACGATTTTTCACACTCCGTTGCGCTTTGCGGCGGAGCGTGATATACTATGCCATCATCCATCATCGCATCGGCGAACAGCCGCGGAAGAGAGGTCCCCTATGTTCGGAAGACGGCCCGACGGGCGCCGGATCGAGAAGATCGATCCCATCATGAAGATCACCCCCTACATCATGCCGGAGCGCAGCGACGCCCAGGTGTTTTTGAAGCACCGGGCGGATATGGAGCGTATGTCCGCCTATATCCGGGAGCAGGCCCAGAAGGGGCAGCGGATCAGCCACATGCAGATCATCGTGGCAGCCTACGTGCGGGCGGTCAGCAGCAACCCGGAGATGAACCGCTTTATCATGAACAAGCAGCTCTTCGCTCGGAACAACTGCTCGGCGGCCTTCACCATCCTGCGAGTGCCCCACCAGCCCGACGCTGGGGAGGCGGTGGTGAAGATCAAGTTCGACCTCACCGACACCATCTACGACGTGCGGGACAGGATGGACGCCGCCGTCAGCGCCGCCCGGGGGGAGCAGGAGCAGGGCCCCGGGTTCATCGACAAGCTTCTGGCCTTCGTGTTCGCGGTGCCGGGCCTCGCCACAGTGATCGTGGCCTTGGTGAAGTTCCTGGACCGGTACGGCATCTGCCCCAAGTTCCTCATTGAGGAGCTGCCCTTCCACGTGGGCATGTACATCACCAACACCGCCTCCATCGGCCTCCACGAGGTGAACCACCACATCTACAACTTCGGCAACGTGGGCCTGTTCTTCGGCATGGGCACCTCGGAGCGGGTGGCCGTGGAGGAGGACGGGACCCTTCGCCTGAAGCGGTTTTTGCCCATCGGCATCACCGCCGACGAGCGGGTCTGCTCCGGCGCCCACTACGCCCGGTTCTTCGCCGACATGC
>Ga0310694_10002373_pt1 | contig 19456 bp, 6 predicted proteins | sample 174DNAGHGhighgp2_FD_203884 | JGI IMG/M metagenome (GOLD analysis project Ga0310694, IMG submission 203884) | Sheep rumen microbial communities from Palmerston North, Manawatu-Wanganui, New Zealand - 1742 DNA GHGhigh gp2 (v2) (version 2) | ecosystem: Host-associated > Mammals > Digestive system >... | reverse complement strand
TGCTGGCTCCGCATATCACCAAGAAAAGCCGTGTCTATAAAGGCGGCTCTTGGGCGGACCGTATTTACTGGCTCAACCCATCCACGCGTCGCTATCTCGACCAGGACAAGGCTTCGTCCAAAATCGGCTTCCGCTGCGCTATGTCAACGCTCGGTGACCAAATACCGGGTACACCGGTTATTAAGTAAACTGATTACTGAACACTGACAACTGAATACTGATTACTGACAACTGAATACTGATTACTGACAACTGAATACTGATAACTGATAACTTAATACTAACAATTATGCAATTTCCTGAAGATATTCGCTATACCAGCGAACATGAGTGGATTAGAGTGGAAGGCGATGAGGCCTTTGTAGGTATTACCGACTACGCGCAGTCGGAATTGGGCGAAATCGTGTTTGTCGATGTGCCTACATTAGGCGAAACAGTGGGACAAGGCGAAGTGTTCGGCTCCATCGAGGCGGTCAAAACAGTCAGCGACCTCAATATGCCCGTTTCCGGCGAGGTGCTCGAAGTCAACGGTGCACTCGACGTGCAGCCTGAACTCGTCAACAACGACCCGTACGGAGAAGGATGGATCATCCGCATCGCCGTCAAGGATGCAGCAGAACTGGACAACCTGATGGACGCTGCCGCATATCAAGCAAGTTTGTAAAGAACCAGGCTCCTAGGCCTCTAGTATCCTAGGGTTCTAGTATCCTAGTATCCCATAAAAAAAAGGACCGCGTTAAACGGTTCTTTTTTATATATTATATATGGAACGCACGCGCGCGTAAACGTGTGATTTTGCATAAAAAGTACCATTTTGCAAAGTCAACATAGCAAAAACGGCGATATGTACGCAATTTGCGTTAATTTTTACACATTTTTGTAAAATAAATGTTGTATCTTTGCACCCGATTTTCTCTTTGTGCGTATAATACGCGTACGCATAAGGAAATGACCAACATAACGAAACATAAAATACCAAATACAATGAGATACTTTCTACACGTAGTTAATCAAGCCCTCGCGGCGGTAAAGAACACCCATCAAAGTTATTCTGCACTCACGGCAGAGCAAAACTTGGATTTGCCGAACAACGTATTTGATCGGATAAAAACCGATTCAAGTTCAAATTCATTACGTGGTAATCCGAGGCCAAACCGCTACCCTTGCGCTACCCTTGCGCTACCCTTGCGCTACGTAGCCATGATTTTTGCCGTACTCACTCTGAGTATCGGACAGGTGTGGGGAGCGGAATATGCGTTGGTAAGTAATCCAACAGGAACTCCAGCTTTAACCACTAATTTTAGATATGGAAATCTTACCTTGAATAAAAGTACTGCCGCAACCATTGATGGTATTGGTTTTAAAAAGGGAATAGGTTTTGGTAGCACTCTTTCTTCTATTAGCGGAAAAGAAGCAGGAGATAATAATATCATGTATGATGTTAAAACAACATCTACAAAGTTCACTGTTTATGTTGCCGGAGCGACTGGAACATTGTATTTCTCGAAAATCGCAGAAGGAGCTACATCGACTACCGTGGAAAACAAAACAATATCTTCGAATCCTCAAAAAATAGAATTCACGCTCAGTAGTACAACAAATACTTGTGTCGGATTTTCTGTTAGCAGCACAAGCATGTACATATACCAAATTATAGCTGAGGAAACAGGAACAACTCATAAGCAAGCGGGAGAAGCAGGTTATCAGTTGAATTTAAATAAAGGACGTTATGCAGGAAATAAAGCAAGTTCTAATTCCGGAAAATCAGGGTCAATAGATAATATTGAACTTGCTACATACGACAAGATCGTTTGTACATCTTCTTCCGCGATACAATTAGAGAAGAATTCTGCTAATACTTATATTAAGTTTACAACTGGTACATCTGCTGTAAATTTGAAAGTCACATTTTCTGCAGGAAGTCTGATTGTCAATACTTCTAAAAGTACGTCTGGGGGAACAAGTTTAGTTACAAACACAGCTCAGGCATTAGCAGCAAGTACGACTTATTGGATTATTAATACTAATGCAGGTAATAGGGCATCCATCACAAAGATTGCTTTTGAGGCTGCCAGTGGTGTGACTAATCCTTCTTTTAGTCCTGCCACGGGAAGTTCTTTAGTGAAGAGCACCGGAACAGTGACGCTCTCATCTTCCGGAAACACGGTTTATTACAAATGGAGCCAAACCAATAATCAATACGCGAGTGGAGCAGGTGCCACATTGGCTGGCGCAGCAGACGGTAGCGGCACATCTCCGGTGAATGCTACTGCTCCTTCGACGGCCGGAACATGGTATCTCTATGCTGTGGCAAAGAATGGCAGTGATTATAGCGATGTAGTAAAAGCTACCTATACAATTACTAATCCAACTCACACGTTAACATGGAATTTGGATGGTGGCACGGCTACTGGCGGAACAGCAGCCGGAGCCGTTGCAGAAGGCGCAACTTTAACTGCTCCAACTGTATATAAAGCTGGATATGATTTTGCAGGTTGGAGTCCTTCCTTACCGGCAACGATGCCTGCGGATGATGCTACTTATACTGCTACATGGACAAAAGTTTATGCAAGTGGGACATATAATTTCTATAACAATGCTACGTTAGGAACTTCTCCAAATCAAAAGACTATAACAACAGAATACGCTGATTACAATGCTTTCCGCATAGATAATATATTCTTCAGCGCCATCAACATGGCATATGAAGGAGGGTCAACCGCAACAGGATCTGATTACAAAGGATGGAAAATAAAAAAGAATAACGCGACCATTAAATTCTTTGTTGAAAACGATAGTGAAGTAACTATTTCTATTGGCCGAGATAATACGCTAAATGTAAGTTATACAAATACCGCCGGTGCAAGTCAAACACCAACAATAACTTCTGGCAATAGTAGTACTTATTCGGTTAAGGGGGGTACGATGGTTACCTTAACTATGAGTACTTCGAGTACAATAACCATCAAGCAAATTGCAATCGCAGCTATAGCAGGTTGTACGGCGCCGAATCATGTGGATGTAACTCCGACAGCGGAGGCGGGGAACTACGGATGGCGTTATACCATCGGCGAGACGCTGAAACTGACTGCCACTCCTTATTCCAGTGAAGGCACAAGTTCGCCGATAACATCCGGTATAACCGGTTATCAATGGCAGAAATACGTTGGTAACGAATGGGTGAACCTCTCAAACGGTGGTGATATCTCCGGTGCAACAAGTGCTAACTTGGTCATCAGTAATCTTACCTCTTCCAACGGTGGTAGTTATCGTTGTGTAGTAAGCACAGGTGCAACATGTTCATTGGCAAGTGACGGATATTGGGTACGCGTTTTCACATTGAACGGAAACTACTCTGGTTCTGCTTGGACAGAGAATCCTATTGTCTGGACTGGAGCGAATACCGGTGTTGCGACCATTAATTTGAATGCCAGTTCGACCTATATGTTCAAAGTGACGGACAATGACGGTAAATGGTTCGGATACACAGCAAATAACTTTATTATTCAGCCACAGGCAAGGGACTGCGGGACAGAGAATAGTGATATTCGCTTGTTTACCGGTCCTGCGGGTGATTATACATTCACCATCAATATACAGCACGCAGCCGAAGGCTCTCCTTATGTTAATATCAGTGTGGGGTATCCTGAAGTAACGCACCCGAATGCAGGATACATGTATATTACCAAGTGGTGGGATTGCTATATCCATTATTGGGAAGGAACAAATAACGATTTAACTGCTTGGGGAAATGACCCGAAACTCAATAGTGACCGCTACGTTGAAATTTGCGGCACGAACTATTGGTATTTCCCTGTGATAGCAACCTATAATAAGTTCATAGCTAAAGATGCCACAGGAGATGCAGGCAATACAACCGGTGACCAAGTCTCTACTGCCAATGGTGGCAAATATATCACCAATGATGGAAGTTGGGGATGGCATGATTTCTCTACTTATAGTATTTCGTTCGATGCAGGTGGTGGAACGGGAACGATGAGTGCGATTGAGGGTCTTTGTCCGAATAGCAGTCAAGCGATTACGGCAAATGCTTTTGAGAAGACGGGATACACGTTCAATTGTTGGCATGCAGATAAGGCTGTCAAAGTGGGCGGTAGTACTATTTCTGCCGGAGGCGACATAGCCGGCGGCGCAACGCTCCAAGAAATCAACAACGATATTACTCTCACCGCTCAATGGACGCCGAAAACAACGACTATTACGTTGGACAAGAACAACTCCGATGCATCGGGTTCGACAAACGGTAGTGCAACCGTGACTTATGGAAGTGATGAGTTGGCAACTTATACCGCTGCAACGCGTACGGGATATACAATTTCTTCCTACAAGACGGAAACAAGCGGAGGATCTATCATTATTAAAGATGATGGCTCGCTTAACTCCGGTAATAAGGGAGATATTCTTGATGATGGGCATTGGTCATACGATGGAGCGTCTATTACTCTCTATGCACAATGGACTGCCAATAAGTTTGATGTAACGCACACGCTGAGTAATGTTAGTCGGTCAAGCGGCGGTGAAGCAGGAAGCAACAAAGCTACTTATGGAACAGAATATAGCGTAGTGTTTGCAGCTTCGTCGGGTTATACCTTGCCGGCAACGGTAACGGTAACTATTGGCGGTGCAACGCAAACGGCAGGTACCGGCTATACTTGGAATCAAGGCACAGGTACACTGACCATTCCGGCTGCTTATGTAACCGGCGCAATCGTCATTACCATAACGGGCGAGGAAGAAGGTTGTACGCCGACTACTGCGTCAATTACATTTAATAATAATGTAGCAGGAAAATACAATACTGCCTGGGTGGCAGGAGATATCACAACCTCCGGTGGTGCAACCTATTCGTTGACTAATTGCTCTGTGGATAATGACCATCCAATGACAAAACCGGCTATCAAGGGTGCTAAAAACAAAACCTTAATACAAATTAACATTCCCGCCGGAGCAACGAGCGGAACTATTTCTGTGAGCGCGGCTACATATAATGGTGGCGCAGCAACTATAGCAATAACAAACAGCGGCGGTACCGTATTAGCTTCGCAGAATTTAAACAGCACAACAACAAATGCAGATGCAGGCAGTTGGTCCGCACCGACACTAAAGACAGCTTCTTATAATATTACGTCCGGCGGTACGTATTATATTAAAGAAACAAGTAATAATAATAATATATACATCTATGCTTTCTCAGCATCGGGAAGTATTCCTTGCGACGAAACTGCTCCGACGTTCGTGTCGTCTGTTCCGGCAAATGGTGCTACAGGTGTAGCAACCAGCGGAACGATTGTGCTTACTTTCAGCGAAGCATTGGGTAGTGTGGATGCAAGCAAGTTCACATTAACCGGTGCCACCAAAGGAGCAGTAGCCATTGACGGCTCGGATGCAACGAAAGTGAATATCGCTTATTCCGGTGCTGCAAATGAAGCAACCGTAACTCTGGCAACCGCCGCTGCGGCTGTCAGTGACTTGGCAGGCAACGCCCTTGCCGCGGCACTGAGTAATATCAGCTTCACTACTGCAGCAGCAGGACCGGAGGCGTTGATCCACTGGATTGTGACTGTTGATGCAAGTACATGGAGCTTGAATGGAAGCCCGACCACGACAGATGGAACAAACATTACCTCTATTAGTTCTTCTATTGATGCTGCAGAAAGCCCAAGCGTGGGTGCAAGTGGTACAACCGCGAAAGTAGCATTAGCTGCTGCAAGCGACAATGTGTCCAACGCAGCAAGTTTTACCTTTACGGTTAATTCGGCTAAAAAAGTAGAGCCGGAGAGAGTAACATGTCAAGTATTTAATGTGGGTTCCGGTAGTGGAGATCAATTGTCCTACAAAGCGCAATTGAGTGACAACAATGGTCATGTTTATTATAGTACGAATTCTGTAAAACCCGCTTCGGCAGCTACATTGACAGATGCTACATTTACTTTTGCGAGCGATTTAGTACTTACAGGCAATGTGACGATGAAAGTTTACGGCTACCAAGATGGAGGAACTAAAGGAACGGCATTCCGTATGGGTGCTGATGTCAAGTTGTTCGGTGAAGTACAGAACGCAGCGGATTATACCGTAACTCACACAATGAGCAACGTAACGAAATCTGCCGGCGCAACATCCGTCAAGGAAGGAAATAACTACACCGCTACTTATGCAGTTGCCGGAGATTATGCATTGCCGGAGAATATTTCTGTAACTATCGGCGGTTCTCCTGCAACAGCAGGAACAGACTACACTTGGACGCAAGGAACGGGTGTGGTAACTATCCCAGGAAACAAGGTAACAGGTAACATTGTTATTACCGTTACCGGTGTTGAAGCTTCCTCCATATTAAATGTGACCTATAATGGAAACGGGTCCACCGGCGGTTCTGTACCAACAGATGATACAGATTATGAAGCAGGCGATATTGTGACCGTGAAGGGCAATACAGGTAGTCTGGTTAAGACCGGACAGAGTTTCCTCGGCTGGAGCACAAACGCAACGCCGAGCAGCGGTACCTTCTATCCGGCAGGGTACAAGTTCGAAATGCCGGCTGTGCCAGTGACGCTGTATGCTGTTTGGGGAACAGGTAGTGATTGTATTACAATTACAGACTTTGAAACAAGTAGTCATAATAATAGTAGTAGTAGTAAACCCGATTCAGAGGGTAAGTATTTCTATGGCTACAAAGGAACCAAAGATGCATCACACGCAGTTACTATCACTGCGACAAACGGCGACTGTATAGGTCTGAACTCCGGTGCAAACCTGAAAGTATATGGAGGAAAATATGTGAATATTTATGCCGACAATACAACTACAGGCGGTACTCCATCTACATTTACGAACGTAACCTCTATTTCTATCAAAGCGAAAGTAACGAACGCTTCTTATATCGCGACCTTTGATATTATGGTAGGTAACACGACCATCGCAGACAATGTATCTCTATCCGCTGCTACATCTTCTTTCCAGACTTATTCGTATAGTGGATTAAACAACCTGAGTGGAAAAGTAAAGATTATCAATAATAATAGTGGAAGTTCTTCGTATAGTTTCTTGGTTGATGATATAGAAATCTGTACCGGTTCTGGTGCCTCCGGTCATACCGTTTCGTTCGATATGAACGACCATGGTAGCGCAATAGCAAATATTGCCAATGTACCGGACGGAAGCAAGATCGGTGCGCCCATACCGGAACCGACAGCAGTGGACTGGGATTTCGGAGGTTGGTATAAAGAAGAAGGTTGCACTAACGCATGGGACTTTGCAAGCGATGTAGTAAGTAGCAACACTACGTTGTATGCAAAATGGACCAACTGTGCACCGACAATTAGCACTCACCCGTTAACTGCATCCTACCTACAAAACGCATCGGCAACACCTCTGACGGTAGCCGCCGACGCCAATGGCGGCGGTGAATTGAGTTACCAATGGTGGGTAAAAGAGAATGACCTACCTGAAGAAGATGGTTCTGCGATACCGGGCGAGACGGGTACTTCTTTCACTCCGAGCACAGAACTGTTGGGTACAACCTATTATTACTGCGTCGTTTCCAATGATTGCGGTAACGTGAAGACCAACACGGCAGCGGTGACCATCAGAGATACAAAGCCCGACCCGAAAGCGATATGGACAGTACAAGAGCCGACCCATGGCGGTAAAGGCTTTACCTTCTCCGTAGAGGTGAACAAAGCTGATGACGGCAACTGGGACGGCACGTTAGAAGCATCGATGCTGACGCTCTCCAGCGAGGCGGTATTGGATGAGTCCTCTATCGTAGTGAATAATACCAATAAGACCATCAGCGGTACGTATGGCGTGAAAGGTTCGGCTACCAGCCCGGTGACCTTCTATCTGCTGCTGCCTGCTACGGATACCCAAGCAGCCAAACGTCTGGACTATGACCAATCGTTCGCTGAGTGCGTAGGCGGAAGTGGCGATTCGTATGACATCCGTGTACGGAAAAACTATACCAAGGAAGGTAACTACTACCATTGGGCAAATACGGATGGTTGGATATCACAGAAAATATCCACTTCTTTCAGTAGTGAGAAAGCTTCCACCAAGATGGGCGAATCAAATCAGTTCGACTCCATCTATAACACTAACGGACAATACGTATGGGTGCGTACGTATCACGCGAATATAAACAAGGTACGTATATACGCTGATTTCCGTGCCAACGACATGACGGTCAGCAACGTATATAAGCATACCGACTATTTCACGGCAAATGACAAATATATCGTAAGCTATACGGCAGCCTATAACGGCAGTGCAGCAACTAACTTAGGCGATGCAGCGCAAGGATATGTAGATATTACGTTAGAAGAACCGATGAATGCCAACGATATAGTGCTTGTGAAGTTCAGTGACGCGAAGGTTCGTACATTAGGTGCCGTGCTGACAGAGGCTCGTTCCGGTGGTTCGTTAGAGACTGCGCTCGTATGGAGCAACAGTCAGGCGAGCGGCACCACAGTGACGAAGAGTGAAGATGAGTTGGATTTTACCATCACGGCTAACCGCAGCGGAGCAAACGCGCTTGCTTCGCTCGGTACAATCAACTATAGCAGCAGTGTACCGTCGGTAGCGACCGTCAATGCGGCGACAGGTGCTGTCCATATAGCGGATAATATCGATTTCGGCGGTGCGGATTACAAAGAGACGACCATCACCGCTCTGCTCAACCCGTCCGGCTGCTACAAGCGCTCATCAATAACATACGTGCTACGCGTGAACAAATATGTATGTACAGAGGCGGCAGGAACCATCGGTGTGGTAGATAGAGGCTGTGCAGGCATGGATCTGACCATCACCGGCTATGAGGACGGAGCTTCCATACAATGGTATAAAGACGGTGTTTCGCTTGGATCTGCCTCCGGTGCACAGACTGCCACCTATAATGCTACCGAACCCGGCGAATATCACGCCGTAACATATAAGACTTGCTACATCACTTCCACCAATAGCGTCACCTTGGAAGCCGCTACTGCAACGGCAGAGAAGATCGTAGATAGTTGGTACGTGAAGAACGGTCGCCGTACGCCGGACATCGCTCTGGTTCAGACGACAGGTGCAACCAGCTTCACCATAACCAGCGGAGGTACACCGGTTGAAAATATCGGCGGTTGTACGTTCGAACTGAAAGACGACGGCATCATCTATCTGCACGGACAGAAAGAGAACGGCGATGCTCCAAGCGATATGACCGCCGGAGATATGACGATTACTATTACGGTAAGCGGTTGTGCCGGTACTCTCAGTGGATTGGATATCACGATTCACAAGCAAGCAGAGACTGCGAAGCCGAACATAGCATTCGTAGTAGATGGTACACTGCGTAAAGATGGTGGTACGGCATCCTCCGTATTAACTGCCAAGACGAGTGATCGTCCGATATGGATATACCTGAGCGAATCGTACGACTTGACCGGATGTAATGCGTACTGGTCTGTTAACAGCAAAGAGTTACGTGAGTACTACTCGCAGTTTGACGCAATACTTATAACCGATGATCCGAATACCAGCACAAACGGTACGGGCGGAGTATCGTACGTGAAAGCTCTTGGAACAATGGTGGACGTACGTCCAATATTGACGATGGAGGCGTATGTGGGTAAATTCAAAGATGGTGGATGGCATGTGTATAACGCATCTCCTTCTTCTCCGAATCCGCGCCAGGTAGAGATGAAGCTCGAATGTAAGAACCACGACATTTTCAAGGGCTTGGATCCGGCAACAAGTGAGAATGTGCGTATGACTCTCGAAAATGGCAATGAGTATTGGCACGTCATAATGGTGGATACGACATTAGCGCCCTACCATAATACAACAAGTGACTACGAGGCTCTGCCAGCACTACAAGGATTTGATCCGACCAAGTTTGACCATATGCTCGGTGTCGGTACTATCTTTAATGAGACGCTGCAAGGTGGTGTGGAGCGCCAAGAGGAACCGGCTGCACGTATGATGATTCTTGGTATTCAAAACAACGCTATGGGGGCATTGACAACCGAAGGTAAACTGGTTATTAAGAATGCACTCGACTATCTGTTGAAGACCAATATGGAAGATGTGAACGACTGCTCGAATTATTTCACGGCAGCTGTAGATAACCTGTGGGACAACAACGAAAACTGGTCACGAGGCGAAGTTCCCGATTTCGAGACACGAGCCCGTATCCTCAAGCCGGTAGTGATACCCGGTAGTGCATCAGCACAGCATGTAGCCCGCGTGGATATAGCAGCAAGCGGTAAGAGTAAGCATATCGGAGGTGAGGAATGTAACGGTTCGATTACCATAGAGCCACAAGGTGCGCTCATCGTAGAAGGAAAAGTAAGCCGTGCCAAGGCTCCTAACTTCGGTATCGATGACCTGATGCCGACGGAAAACAGCGACCTTTATATCCGCGCTTCCGCAGCCGGTAACGGCACACTGATCATGGATAACTCCGACGGACAGAACAAAGCATATGTAGAGATGTACAGCAAGGCTCAGAACAACGGCGGCACTACCACATGGCAGTATATAGGCGTGCCTCACAGTGATGTGAACAATGCGCAGCGTAACTATTATGACAGTTGGCTCTATAGTTGGAATCCCACCAACGGATGGGAGGTTGTGGTCAACGGCGGCGCAGTGCAGCCATGGACAGGCTACAGCATCACGCACCCCGAAGCCGGACATACCTATGTGATGGAGGGTACGCTGGCAGCTACCGGCGAAGTAGATATAGATGTGCCCGCCAACTCATTCCAGATAATCGGTAACAGTTGGACGGCTCCGATTCAGATACACAATTTTGAGGATGACGATTTCGGAGATATAGAGCCAACTATTTACTTCTTCAACACAGGACTGGATGAAGATGGTACCGGAACACTGACTCCTAATGCGACAGGCGAAGCCCGTTGGGCGGCAGGAACATACGTATCCGTTCCCATCCACTCTTCACCCTATTTGGGCAAGGACTCTCTGATAAGCTCGTTGCAGGGATTCTACGTAACGAACAATGCCGGAGCCGCAACACTGCACTTGGATTATGACAAACTTGTCCGTCCTATGTATCCGTGGCAAGATTTGAAATCCGGTCCGATGCATGCGCCTGCAAGCATGAAAATGCGGAATGATGACAAACCGGTGGTAGCAAAACTGTTTGTGAGCGGCAACCGCTACGACGATCGCTTGGTAATACTGGAGCGCAGTGATTTCAGCCGTGGTTACGACCGTGGATGGGATGGCGAGAAATGGGCAGGAAACAATGCTTCTCCGATGATATGGGTAGATAATGAGAACGGTGGGGCTGAAGCCGTAATGGCTACCGATGACTTGGAAGGAACAGTCATTGGTTTCCGTGCAGGTGAAGATGAGCAATATACCTTCTACTTCAACTATGACGGAATGGAAGAGGCTCTCTATCTGTTGGATTTGGATACGAAAATCTATACACGGATGCTGGAAGAGAACAACTACACCTTCAATGTCTCCGATAAGGATACACACTACCGCTTTATACTGACACGCAAAAATCCGGAAGTCGCCACAGATATTGGTAATATACAAAGTGATCCAGTACCAAGTATTAAGGCAAAGAAACTGCTCATTGGAGAAAAGTTGTATATCCTGCTCAACGGTACGCTGTACGATGCAACCGGTAAAGTAGTTAAGTAATGGTTTAGTATTTAGAGAAAGGACAACGATTATGAAAACTACTAAGATAAATAACATTGGTAAATTATCAATGGTTAATGATTATTGGTCATTGGCTATCGGGTTGCTATTGCTGGTTATGCTGCCTGCTCAGTCGGTTGCTGTGACATATGGTAATGTACAAAAGGACCAAGTACAAAGTACAATGTATAATGTACACAGTTCCACTTCCTTCGGTATTGCTACTGCGCCGTCAGTGGGATTCCAATCCACGAGTGCCTATTCGGGGCAATGGAACCAGGATGCACAGCAATCCATGCTCAATGAGGACGGTTCTGTGAACAGCGGGGTTTATATGGGAGCTCCGAGACGGGACCCGATATCTCCGGGCGGCGGCATCAATGGACCGGGAACACCGGGTAGTCCTACTAACAACCAGCAACCTCTCGGCGACGCGCTACTGCCGTTGCTGCTCCTCGCGTGCGCGTTCGTGATATATAAGGTGTTACGAAGACGCAGAATCATAGAATCCTAAGACCCTAGTATCCTAGTATCCTAGTATCCTAGTTAAAAAATCACACTATGGCAAAGCTTAACGATGGTGGCTTCTTAGAGGCCAATGGCGATTATAGAGATCTTATCTTTTATAAAAAGACGAAGATACTCTTTGATATGACCTATTGGTATAAAGAACGCTATCTTGAGCGCGGGGACCGGACACAAGACCAGATGCAGCAGGCTGCACGTAGTGGAAAGCAGAATATTGCCGAAGGAGCAGAAGATGGATTAACAAGTATAGAAATGCAGTTGAAACTCGTGAATGTAGCGCGTAGTAGTCTAATCGAGCTGCGCGAAGATTATGAAGATCAACTCATGGTTCATCGTCTGAAACAATGGGATAATACGCACCCTCGTTATGATGCAATGGTCAACTATTGTTTCCACCATCATAAGATTGACGACTATAGGAGATACTATGAGCAATGGAGTATTGAAGAGTTCTGTAATGTAGCACTAACGCTCATCCATCAGGCGGATAAAGGAATGTGGACATGGATAAAGAAGAAAGAGAGGATGTTCTTGGAAGAAGGCGGCATTCGCGAAAAAATGTCCGCTGCTCGGAGAAATACGAGAGGATATTAGGATAACTAGTATCCTAGGGCCCTAGGGGCCTAGAATCCTAGACTATAAAAAACGACAATGAAGACAACGCATATCCTATTTATTGCTGCGGCGGGATGTATTCTTGCAGCTTGCGGACAAAAGACACAGCCCGTATTTCCGGATGAGAAAGAGGCAGTGTTATACAGCCGTACCATGATTGACGCGCGCATGAGTGCGTGGTATAACAAGGATGCGCAGGTCGGTTTTCCCAATGCAAACAGCACCAACGGCATCGTTCAGCCGGAAGCAGCGGCAACATGGGACTACGTGCCCGGCGTGGTAGCGAAAGGGATACTGGATGTATGGAGCCTGTATCGCGATTCCGCATGGGCGGATGCGTGGTATGAAGGTTTGGCGGCATGGGCAGAGAGCGATGCTTGTGTGGCTCATGCGGCTCAGATGATGAAAGGAGGAATCCTCGATGACCTGAACTGCGCGAAAGTGTATCTGGGTTTGTACGAAGGAGCAAAGCCCGGCGGGAAGTATGAAAACGCCGAGCGTGCTGCGTTTTACATGGAACAGATGCGGCTGGCGGCAAAGGGTTTGGAGGAGCACAAGGCACTTTATTCTATAAAGTGCGAAGTACCAAGTGACCAAGTACCAAGTACGAAGGAGGATAGTTACGAGCCGGAGATAAACGGCGGTTGGATGCACAAAGCGACGGGAGATCCGACTCAGAGTTATTGGGGACAGATGTGGTGCGACGGGGCGTATATGGGTCCGGCACTGCTCGCCCAGCTGATAGCAGCAGGCGCAACAGAAGGCCTCAACCTCGGATGGGAGGATGTTGTCAAGCAGTTCACCGCCTCATGGCCCTATTTATGGGACAAGGAGAAGAGGCTGCTATACCATGTACTGTTTACGGACGTGACGGTAAACAAGAACGGAAAGGCGATCTACGAAGCAGGACACCTATATGAAGTACAAAGGGACGATGGACAATGTACAAAGGTATATCACTCTGAGGAGTTCTGGGGACGAGCGGACGGATGGTATATCATGGCGATAGTGGATGTACTGGAGGCGATGGACAAAGCGCAGTATCGCGGAGCGGGATATGATACGTTGCGGGGTTATTTGACGGAGTTGGCAGACGGTCTGGTGGCGCGTCAGGATAAAGAGACGGGATGCTGGTACCAGTTGCTGCAATACGGTACGGATAAATGCGCCACGCAGGGTGTGGACGAAACCGGTTCTCCCAAGTACACCAACGTAGCGGAAGGCGGCACACAATGCAACTATCTGGAGTCATCCGGCTCGTGTCTCATTACCGCAGCACTGCTCAAAGGTACGCGACTGGGATACCTCAATCATGCCGATGCCGGCAAGCGCGGTTTTGAGGGCATTGTGAAGCAGTTTGTCAACCATCATTCCATCAATTCATCATTAGGCGGCACAGCCGCATCATTAAATATCACTTCTTCCTGTCAGTCGGCGGGGTTGAGCAAAGACCGCTTGGGCAATGCGGCATACTACCTGATAGGCAAAGATGTACCTATTCAGGACAACACGGAAGGGAAGGTGCTCGGAGCTTTTTTGATGGCCGCGGCAGAGTATGAGCGATTGTGCACAAATTCCGTTAATTTGTGAACAAGTATTCCAATAATTTGTAGTAATTTTGCCGTCGCTAATCAAAAAAGCGAGCAAAATCATGAAAAAGTTCACTCTTTGTGTAATAGCATGCTTGGCGGCAATAGCTGCACGTGCAGACTGGACGGAGGATTTTAACAGTCTGACCTCCGGTAGTTGGCAACAAGCAACGGCAGTCGAACTACCTTCGGGTATCTGGACGATGGGCGGCGATGCGCAGCGTAATAGTTCCAACGGCGTTATTTCCATTAAGTTCAATTCCGCAGGCGCGTATATGATTATGCCCGCGACGGACAGTATTGCTACAATCGAGTTCAAATACCGCTCCGGCGGCAGCAAGAAAGAAGTGGAAGTGGCGTACCGCGTAGGTGAGGGCGAATGGAAAGCAGTAGATACCCTCCGTATCGCCTCTTCCTCATCGGCTTTTGCATCGTATTCCCAAAAATTAGGAGCAGACTCTCTACAGGCGGTGCAGATTCGTATCAGCGGTATTACCAATAATGTGTATATCGACGATGTGACAGTTAAGCAAGTCGCTGCGGGAAGCCAAGACGGAGGCGGCGGGACGGTGGTTCCGATAGAGCCGGATCCGGACTTCACACGCCCAACGTACGTAGCCACGCATAAGACTTATTATATATCGCCAGCGGGTAATGACGAGACGGGTGACGGTTCATTTGAAAAACCATGGTTCAATATAGGCAAGGCGGTATCCGTAGCACAGGCAGGCGATGTGATTTTCTGTCGCGGCGGAAGGTATAAACTGTCCTGGCGCGGAACGGACGGCAAACTGACGGTTCGGATGAGCCAATCCGGTACAGCGGCTGCTCCGATAGTGATCTCCGCGTACGAGGCGGAAGCTCCTGTCTTTGATTTCGAGCAGCAGTTGCTTGATTGCAACCGAAACAAGAACAAAGTGGGTGACCGCGGCATGCTGATTACCGGCGACTACTGGATCCTATTCGGTCTGCATATGACGCATGCGGCAGATAATGCCATCAAGTTGGAAGGTTCGCATAACCGCATTGAGCGTTGCGAGTTCAGTTATAATCTCGATACGGGTATCCAACTCGGCTTCGGTCATAAATTCAGCGATACTTTCCCCGGTCTGAGCAACAACGACGGCAGCCATTGCGCGTACAATGATATCGTCGATTGCGATTCGCATCACAACTGCGATTATGATGCCAACTATGGCTCGGATGCCGATGGCTTTGCATGCAAGATGCATAACGGCAAGGGTAACCGTTTTATCCGCTGCCGCGCATGGCGTAACTCGGATGACGCGTGGGATCTCTTTGAAACCGACTATGATGTGATTCTGGCAGAGTGCTGGGCTTGGGAGTCCGGCAACGCGGCTGACCATATGTGGGTAAAAGAGTATTTCGACGGCAGCGCATCTTTCTCTGGCAACGGCAACGGAATCAAGTTGGGCGGTAACGGTACAGGCGGCAGCAGCAAGGGGATTCACTATGCATACCGCTGCGTGGCTTTCGGATGCGACATAACTTCGTCCGTCAAGGGCTTTGACTGCAACAGCCACAAAGGAGGACACGTCCTCATCAACTGCCTGGCATTTGATAACTCCTATGATTTTATGTTTGAGTCCGGCGGCTCGGATGCCAATACGTACTATTATAACAATGTCTGCTTCGGCAAGCAGGAGGCGTGCGTCGGAACCGATGATTATAATGCCTTGGGGACATCGCTGTCCAAAGATGCATGGACGAACCATCTGGTAGGACCGGGTACTTTCTCACGCTCTGACTATGTTTCGCTGAGCGAAGAAGATGCTATTGCCCCCCGTCGCGGAGACGGCTCTATGCCGAGCCGGTTTGCGCGCTTGATGCCGGGTAGCAAGTTGGTGGATGCGGGATGCAATGTACCGGAAAATATAACGCCTAACTTGGCGCAGTTAGAGACTGATTTCCCGTTCCTGAAATATCAGGTTTATGGCTCCGCGCGTGATTTGGGTCCGTATGAGTTAGCACAAGAAGAAGCACCGATGGCCGTGCAGCAGATTGTATCTCCGGACAGTCACGGCGCATTGGTGATGATAAGCAGCACTCCGGGCGAGCAGATCGCCAAGTTCAGCGTACCGGCAGACGGTGATGGGTATCTGACTGTTTACGACATGAGCGGCAGGACACTAAACCGCATCGCCATCAGCAGAGTGACATACGGCGTGGATTACTACCACCCCATCCCTACATCCGGTATGAGCGGAATGTATTTAGTACAACTTACTGCGGGGAACTATAGCGTAACGGCTCGTATGCTGGCTCGTTAGTAAGCGTGTAAAAATTGACAGAAAATGTGGAAAGTGCGCAAATAATAGCGTACTTTTCTTTTTATGCTTGCATAAATCAATAAAAATGAGTACCTTTGCACAATTTTTTAGAAAGACATAACAAACATGAAAACTCTTACTCTTAAATCTACAAAGTTAGTCCATTTCACAATCTCCCTTATAATCTTATTCGGGTGCTCTATTTCAGCATCCGCAGCAGTGACATATTGCACCTCATCAGCAGTCGGTTACGGAAAAGAAGTTACCGGCGGCGGAAGTGCTACTCCGGTGTTGGTGGGTTCTGTCAGCGAGTTGCAGTCTGCACTCAACAAGGGAAAGAACAAAGTGATTATCATCACCAAGAGCCTGACGTTTACCAAGATGCTGAGTGTACAGGACGGTTCGAACGTGACGCTGTTAGGTCTTCCGGGCGTGACGTTGACCAGTACGCAGCAAGATAAATCGAATTCGGGTATATTGTATGTTAAGCGGTTCACCAATTTGATTATCCGCAACCTCACTTTTGTCGGTCCCGGTGCATACGATTGCGACGGGAATGACCTGCTGTGCTTTCAGGACGTAATGAACGCATGGGTGGACCACTGCGATTTTCAGGACGGCGTGGATGGTAACTTCGACAATAAGAACGGAACGGATAACGTAACCGTCAGCTGGTGCCGGTTCCGGTATTTGAAAGCCCCGAAGCCAGGAGGATCCGGCGGCGCGGCTGACCACCGTTTTACCAATCTGCTGGGCTCGTCTTCTTCGGACAAGCCAAGCGACGGGACATATAATTTGACCTGGGCGTATTGCTGGTGGGACGACGGTTGCAAAGAGCGTATGGTTCGTTGCCGCAACTGCGATTTGCATTTTCTGAACTGCTACTGGAATAGTTCGGTAGCGAATTATTATGTAGGTCCGGAAAATGCAAAGTGCTATTTCGAAGGGTGTACCTTTGAGGGAAAAGCCAATTCGTCTTCGAAGATCTTCAAGAGTTACGGCGGAACGAATGCCTGCAAGTTTGTGGATTGCGCAGGTAACTTGCCTTCCAATTCTGGAACTGTATCTAAACCGTCATATACCTATACCGCTTCCGATAGGGCGGAAGCCAAGACAGCGGTGACGAATGCCACTTGCGGCGCCGGAGCCACGCTGACGGTAACAACAGCGGGTGCCGTATCCAGTACTTGTGACAGTGGGGCTCCGCTTCCGACTGTCTATACGGTGACATGGGATGCAACGACCAACGGCGGTACTTGCGGCACGGCTACTTCGTCCGTAACGGAAGGGGCGGCTATAGGAACCTTGCCGGAAGCCACCAAAGATAGTCATACTTTTGACGGCTGGTACACTGAGCCGAGCGGTGGTGATTTGATCAGTCCAGCTACGACAGTGTCAGGCAATGTAACGTATTATGCGCAGTTCACGACTACACCTGCTCCGGTTTATTATACCGTTATCTGGGATGCGAACGGCGGAACGTGCGCAACATCTATATCAGAAGTGCTGAGCGGTTACACCATCAGTACACTGCCTGTAGCGACCAAGACGGGCGACTTTACCTTTGACGGCTGGTACACGGCGGTACACGGCGGCACAAAGATAACGGCTTCGACGGTTATCAGCGGTAACGTTACCTACTATGCCCATTATACCTATACCGGCGGTGGCGGAGGCGGAACTGGAGATTGTATTGACTGGACTGGATCACCGAATTCTTTTACCGATGGTTCAATGACGGTATCTACAAATCTCATTCTGACAAGTGGTTCCATCGGCAATCCGTCCAATGTGGATATCTATTCGGGTGGTAAAGCAGTCAGTTTTGCCGTAGATGGATCTTCCAGATATTTGGAAGGCCATTTGAATGATGGAAATGATATAAGTAGTGTAACGGTTAGTGCTGCAACAAACCAAGCAAGTGCTCAAATATATGCTATTGTATTTAGTCCCAATGCTGCATTTACTTCCGGTTTGACGGTTTATACGCATTCTGCCCCTTCAAAAGACATTGCCAGAGATGATTCTAAATTAATTCATGAGTTTAGCGCACCATCAGGAACAAAGTATTTCCGTATATATCGAAAATTTGTTTACGAAGAGACTACCTATGGAAACAATCAAACAATCCGAGTTTATGGTTTAGAAGTATGTTCGGTTGGCGGTTCTACACCTCCGCCGGCATCGAATTTCGTTCTCTCATATGACGAGAACGGCGGTTCGGGTACGATGGCGGATGACGAACAGACGGGGGCAAATGTGACTGTAAAGGCGAATGGTTTCACGGCACCGACTGGTTATGCGTTTAAGGAATGGAATACCGACATGAACGGCGGCGGTACGACGTATGCGGCAGGAACAGCAGTAACGTTAATTGAAGACATGACACTGTATGCTATCTGGACACCTCAGAGCTATACCGTAACGCTGAATGCAAAAGGCGGTGCCGGCGGCTCATCGAATGTGACGGCTACATTTGATGCGGCACTCCCGAATATCACTGTGCCGACCCAATCTGGGTATGTCTTCAAGGGGTATTTCACCGAAGCAGAAGGTGCCGGTACGCAGTATTACGATGAGAACGGAAGCAGTACGAATAACTGGACCATTCCGTCGGCAACAACCCTGTATGCATATTGGGAGGCCGGTACTACTCCAGACATGACCGGGTGTTCGCTTCGATTCTACTTCTATAATCCGGACGACGCCGAAACAAACAGTGTGACGCAAAACGAAGGCTCCTTCTTTACCATGTCC
>Ga0310694_10002372_pt1 | contig 19460 bp, 13 predicted proteins | sample 174DNAGHGhighgp2_FD_203884 | JGI IMG/M metagenome (GOLD analysis project Ga0310694, IMG submission 203884) | Sheep rumen microbial communities from Palmerston North, Manawatu-Wanganui, New Zealand - 1742 DNA GHGhigh gp2 (v2) (version 2) | ecosystem: Host-associated > Mammals > Digestive system... | reverse complement strand
TGGCATGATACCAGAGGAGTGGAGTCGATGATGGATATGCCCGTGCACTTGCCAAGAGCGTATGTCTGGAGGAAGAGCAACAGATGCAGTCCAACCTGAGCCTGACGCTCCACGAAGCGGTTGTATGAGACGGTATGCGGGAAGTCCTTCCTCATATGCTGGCAGACGTAGCCAAGGTAGAAAGACTTCAAGTCGCGGAAATGGTGCGTATGGAACAACAACAGTATGGTCATTATCTCGCTGTCGGACATGCGGCTCGGACGGTTGCGATGGCGCTTGCCGGGGACCTCTAAAGTGTGTTTTTTCAACTCTGGAGCAAAATATTTGCAGAATTTTTCGCTTTGCTCAACAACACGTCGTCGAGAATACAGAAAATTTCTATTAAATTTGCAGTTGTCATGGGAATGGGTATTAATTCGTAACTATTTGATTATCACCTATAAAGTTACTAAAAATATTCCATTCCCACAACTTTTTCAACACTTTTCTTACGTCGAACTCACGTAGTGTTTAGTGATAATTAGCTTTGACTACTTGTCTCTCTATCTCCAAGACATATCTCTTGCTTCTAACTTTCATGCCTCTCAACCTCCAGACATATCTCATGCTTATTACTATCTTGCTTCTAATCCACTAAATCATATCTCTTACTTCTTGCTTCTAACTTTCTTACTTCTAATATCACTCACCCCCTCACCTCTCACTACCAATCTCCTGCCTTTTCCTCCTATCACGCTATAGATTTAACAGAATAATCAATCATATTTTTAAATCCGTGTCGAAGATTAAGTAAACTACGACGTAGTTTTATTAATCCGTGGCGTAGTTTTATTAATCTACGTCACGGATTTAACTTTTTCATGCTTGTTCTCAATTAATAATAAACCCCGAAAGTTAGAAATCAACTTTCGGGGTTTACTTGATTATTTGACTTCTATAAAGAAGGGAGTGATAAAGCCTGTCAGTCTCATTCCTTATCAGCTATGAACAAGGGAGGTTATTTCACCACAACCTTTCTTCCTTGCCAGAAGTAAATGCCCTTTGGCAATCCTCTTAACGACTGTGCATTTTTCTTCACCAATGCACCTTGTGTATTATACACATCATTGGTTTCGTTTGCCCTGCCTAAAGACATCACTCTCTGAATACCATCGGTCACACCAGCCACACGCAAGATACCCTTGCTGATGTCTGACGTATCCCACTCTATCGAATAAGTAACGGTCTCTCCCGTTTCAGAATTAACCTTCTCGTAAGTTGCCGGCAACTCAAACTTAGGACTGCCACTGAATGTGTTGGCTTCCCAAAGCACGATGGAATCGCCTACCTCTGGCGCATAGTTCTTATACAATGAAACGACAATCGTTCCATTCATCACCAAACGGTTGATTTGTCCCATGAACGTTCCACCCTTAGAACTGTTGTTAGCAGCACGAAGGGCATTCGCAATGAGGGTACTACCAGACGAGAACGAAACATTCTTTGAACCGAAGTTCATGATTCCTGAATAAGAAGCGGCTGTAACGCCAATCTGCAACGTACCGTTGATGGTATAAGAGGAATTGGTGAGCGACTTGGTAGAAGAGGTTACTCCAGAGAGGATTCCATCCTTTGAAACGGTGAGCGTACCCGTACCGAGCGAAGTGGTGGAAGAAATATTCAACTCTCCTTCCTGAACGGTCACTGCACCCGTGTTGGTCCATGCGCCAGAAGCAATGATTTTACCAGAGCCTACCTTGACAAATTGCGTTCCATTACCGACAACGGTTCCGCTCCATCTCCATGACTCATCGTTACCAACTCTCCATGTGTTGTTACCTGAAACGCCACCACTGCTAAATGAACAAACACCGCCTAAACTGCCTGAGCCTGTGAGTTTGCCAATAGCGAAGGACTTAGCGCTGTTTTGCACCTCTACCCCACTGGCAATATCCATCGTGCCATGAGGCATTCCAGATGAGTTGTCAAGGGTGAAACGACCAGAGGGATCGCCATTAGACACTGGCTTCACCGTGCCTTGGAACTCTGACCAGTTACCACTGATGCGTGTGCGGGTAGCATACCATGCGCTGCTGCCTGAACCTCCCGAACGTACGGGGCATGAAATAGAAATCGTTCCCTCACCAGTGAGCTTGTTGCTGTATGTAGCATCATTCACCAAATTCCATGTACCACTCTTTCCTTCTGGGATATGAATGGCATAATTAGAACTCGTGTTCTCAGAAAGCGTTCCACTGTTGAACTCAACCGTTCTTGCAGGAACATTACATGAAACACATTGAACCGTACCACCTGCAATCACCAATCTTTCGAGAGAGGGATTGGTGGTATTCAGTTTCATCCATCCACCACCCTTCTTGGTCAACTTGGTACCCGTGATAGAACGGTTGACGATGTAATCACCCGTGTTGTTAATCACACCACCTTCCTCGGTGAGTACAGACATGGCAGAGCCTTGCGTGACGGCAGCCGTGGTACGCAACTCTGCACCATTCTCGATCACCATCTTGCTTGAGGCAGCATTCATGGCTCCTAAATTACCCAATGCCTGATTAGCATTAGACAAAGAAGAAACAATGACTGTTCCGCCAGAGATACGAGTGCCACCATTATAGGAATTATCGGTCTTGATGGTAAGCGTTCCATTACCCTTCTTCACCAACTTGGTAGCACCCACGATAGCACCAGAGCCATCAAATACATAGTTCTTGGAGTTATCTACGATGACAGAATCTGCCTCAATGTCGCTATTGATGTTGACAGAGAAATTAGAAGCATTGTCATTGAACAGCACCTTGTCGCCCGTCACGAAGACCTCGTTGGTCAAGGTCTCGTCGGCTGCATTGGTGAAATTATGTGCAATGGCCAAATCCCAAGTAGAACTTTCATTACCATTCCATACAATAGATGAAGGTTCGCGAAGTCCTTCCACCACGAGATACAATTTACCATCTTCCAAAGAGATATACGACTTTAAGCTTTTATCGACTCCCTCCACCTTGATGTCAGACAAATTGCCCGTCATCTTTTCAATCTCTCCGATGAGGTACTTTCCAGCCTGCAAGGTCTCACCTTCACCTTGATGTGCAACAAACTCGAAGACGGGCACCATGTACTTAGGTCCATAATCCCAATCTTTGGTTTCAATGCTCACGTATTTCGCAATCACCTGGTCAGCCGACAAGTCATTGTAAATATCGAAAATCACACGCGAGCCAAAGCCTAACACCAGAGAGTCTGTGGTAATCATACCCTTGTTATCAGACTTACCTGGACGCAACTTGGCATCATAGTCCATCTTGATGGAACGGAACACACCACCGTCAGAATTGAGCTCGGCAAAACGATTCAACCAAAGAGAAGAGTTCTTCAATGTACCGTCAAAGTTCAATGTACCAGCCCATACATCCGTATTGCCAGTATATTTCTGTTCTACCTTGGGCAAGTCGAGGATTCCATCACCTTGCTTCACCAATCTCATGGCACCAGAGAATGCGCCACCCGACACAGAGCAAGTAAAATACTCATAGTTGATTTTAGGATTGGTGGTACTGTTGCTATTGGTACCTTGTACCCATGAGGGAACGTTGAACGTAGCGATATATGGAGCTGCTCCATCTGCCACATTGATTTTCGTATCATTGGTTTCGCAGACAAGCACATGCTGGTCGTTGTTGGCAGCACTGATGCTATTGCCATTAGCAATTTCCACACGTCCAGTCATAGTAAGAGGTGGTGGAGCTTGCGTAATACCCTCCAGTTCACCAAGGAAATAGCTGGGATGAGGTGGTTGGTTGTAACCACACATCTGCCACACCATTGCCTGACGATACTGATGATCGTGCCAAAGAGTATAGATACGGTTGGTGGTAGGGATATTGGTAGTGTAAATACGAATCTTTGTATTTCCCTCAGCACGCAATACCAACTCTTCACGCCAGTCGCCGAAGATATCTCCCTGCGCAGAAGGAGTATTCTTTGTCCAGTTGCACATGTTACAACCCGAAGTGGTAAACAAACGACCTCTGCCAGGTTTGATAATGGCAGCCTCCTTTTCGGTTCCAGGACTATTCAGCACCTCTGACAACAAGTCGTCATCCCAGTAAATACGGAAGTTCAGGTCTCCCCAAGCAATCATGTCAGCCTTTTCGCCAACCACCTTGTCAGCCACACAACTGACCATACCACTCTGGGTTGAGCGTCCGATACTTCCAGGATAGTCGTTGGTAAAATTAGCACACAAGGCACGACCGTCATCAGACGTGCTTTGCAAACGATAGTAAATCTTAGAAGTAGTAGCGTCACGGTAGTTCATGGCAGGACGCGTCTCGTTACATGAGAAATGCTCTTGTCCGTGACGGTAGGGGTCAAGGTCGCCGCAATGCTGAGCGTCACCGTGTCCCAAACCAGTAGTGGAAAGACCTTTTCCATTATCGTCAATCACCATCGAACCAAACACGATTTCGTCTCTTCCATCCCAATCGACATCGGCAATACCAAAGTTATGATAGCCATTGCCGAACCAAGGACTTGAACCGGAATATTCCTTCCAACGCCAACGCTCAGAGAGTTGGTGAGTCTGTGGATCAACATCAAGGGCAATAAACTTATGACGAGTATAACAGCCACGTCCCAAGAAGATACTTGCATGGCGACCATCGAGGAAAGGAGCACCAAAATAATGCTTGGTGGGACGGTGACCAGCGATACCTGCTCCCCAGATAGAACCTTCAGCAGATGAACCCAACAAATCGGTGGTCTCTCCCACATCATATCGAGGAAGAGGATAATCCATCCACTTCTGTCCGTTAGGACCAATGCCGTATGGCTCACCCGTTTCACCATTGAGATAAAGCAAGAACTCACGGCCAGAATTGGTATATTCCATTCCGCTCCATCGGGTATCAGCATTCATGTCGCCAATATTCACCACGGTTCCATCTGCCTGATGAATGATCATGTTGTCAGCACCACGCATGATCACCTCTGCCTTACCGTCTCCATCCCAGTCGTAAGCAACGGCATTCAGTTCGACATTGCTACCGCTCAGGATATTGGGACCACAATCAATCCACCACAAGCGCTTACCTTTCAAGTTGTAGCATTCAATGTGGTTGAATGCGTTCTTGTTAGTCAATTCATAATTGAGGGAGCTCAATCTCTTGACGATAAACTCACAGACGCCATCACCCGTGACATCAGCCAAGGAAATGTCGTTGATAATATATCCGCCGGAAGATGTTACATTGCTTCCATCACGCCCATAGACAGGAGAAACAGGAAAATCATAATACTGACTGTTCCAACGAGATACCTCCGCACATTTCTCCATCTCCTTGCCACGTACTACAGGAGCTACCTGGTATCGGCTGGAAGAATTGCCGCCAGCATCAACAAAATTAGATACTTTCAAAGGAGTGGTGTTGATCTTTACTCCATTGCGATAGAGATTATAATCCGTATCATAATACTCCTCGCCAAACACCCTCCAACTGACAAAATTACCGCCGGAAGATGATGGAACAGCCACTAAGCCACGATCGAGTTTGTCTGTCGTTCGTTGGGCTTGCACTCCTAAAACTACGCCCAATAAAAGAGCAATTAAAAAAGCCTTCCTCATATTATTAATATTTATTGATTTTTCGATTGTCAATATGAACAGAAAATAGTTCAAGCATACAAAATTACGCAATTATTATTACAAATCAACACTTTAAACAAAAAAGTTAATAAATAATAACTATATGACACGTAAACGTGAAAACGATATATTACATGGGCAATAATTGTTCATCTTCCACATCACAGCGTTCAAATCCCATCTCCTTTGCCTTTTCCTTGTCGAAAGCATAGTAGATAGCTGTTCCTTCCACACATTTCTCCCCATTGGCATTTTCGATGGTTGCCTCAATGGTAACCCAACTGCCACGAATGGAAACAATCTTGGCACGGATGGTCAGTTGGTTGTGCGCCGTACTCAATGACTTGGAGTATTTCAACTCTAATTTAGAGGTCATACCAGCCGTTTGCAACTTACGAGTCACCACCCATCCACATATCTCATCTATCAACGTGGCAAGTATTCCGCCGTGCATCACACCTACCCAACCTTGATAATAATCCTGCGGTCTCCAGAAAGAGATGATTTCGTCACCTTCCTCAAAAAACTCCATGTGTAAACCAAATGGATTGCCGGGACAACACCCGAAACAGTTATATCCTTCACGCTTGAGATATGGATTTTTTATTTTTCTCATAACAATTCTCCTTTTATACTATTTGTTTAAAAAGTAAATTCCAACATCATTCTCACGCCATGCTTACTGGCAGTAGGCAAGTCGTTATAAGCTAATCGTCTCACATATTGCACATGCAAGAACTTGAATATATTATGTATTCCCACGATAGCCTCTACGTAGGGTTTGTTTTTATCCATGATGTAGCAACCACTGGGGAAAGCCATCAGTATGTCGCTATTGGCATTTTGCTGCAAATAGGGATTGTTCTTGTCGGTCAACGTTCCCCACAGACATTTCACACCGATGTATTCACGCCACTTCAGTTTCTTGAGCAACGGGATTCTGTTGAACAACTTTCCGTTGAGGTTCCAACTTAGGTCAAGGCTCACATAGCGGTCGTTGAGGAACTCCATGTTATTGATTAAGTTGAACGACTCATCCCTTGCAATATAAGAAAGATTGGCTGCGGGCATGATCAACAACGGATAAGGAACTTGGTTCCACTGAATACCACCTTTGATAAACGCATCAATATTACCCCATGACTTCATCCAGAAACGCTTATAGATAGATGCTTCGGTGAAATTAAACCGATAATCGCCACCCAAGAAATCTTTCAAACCAATCGTATGGCCAATCGTAATCACAGGCGCATCAAGGTTGACGGGCGTTCGTCGCTGTTTGGTATTGATATAGGTTCTTCCAGGGGCAATCTGAAATTCGAGATAAGCCTCCGTTGTACGAATCTTACCATTGTGCAAATAATCTTTCAGGCGGTCATCGTTGACATGGGGAATAGTCTTTCCACTACTCAGAGGTGAAAAGAACAATGCGGCACATGCCTCGTTTTCTTCCGTTCTAAGAGAAGCAGTGGTCTTGAAACCCCATTCCTCCTCTCGTTCAAAAGACAGTTTCTGTCTGTTGTAGAACATCATCTTATCCACCTTTGCCCATTTCAAGGCAGAGAACACGTTATCCTTATCAGTATGGATAAACTTATCAGATGGCGATGTGATATCGTATGTGGAAGTGAAAGTCAAGGTTTGTTTGGGAAACTCATGAGGAAGAAATTCCTTCTTGTTGAACGAATAGGTGAGTTCTGCCTTATAGTAATTTTTCTTACTACCCCATCCTCGTGCCACATATCCCCCCAAGAACCAATGGGGATTCAGTTTGGCTGTGGTCTGTCCACTCAATCGAGTGCGGAACCCATCAATGAAATTGGCGGTCAGTATCGTGTTGATAGGTCCTATGTCCACTTTGCTGGGATGGGTGTCGTTTCCAGTCTCAACATAGTTTTCTATCAACGCCTTCAACCCAAACAACACATATTTAAACCCTTTCAATTGCTCGATACGATGGATAAACGCATTCATCGAAGACTCGCTCTTGGTAAGCTCAATGGTTCTGTACTTGTTCCAGAAAGCCTCGTCGCGCATCATGGCATTAGCCTCCCGTTTCTCCTTAGCCTTTCCACGGAACAGTTGTTTAGGCAATGCATCGAAAGCATAATCACTTAACCGCGTAGTTCGTATGACAATGGCTTTGGAAAGAAACCTATTGATGGACAATTCCACAATCATATCATCCACCGAAAGAGCCCATTCACCATTGGCAAGACGCACATACTCTTGCATCACTTGCAAATTCTCCACAAAATTCACGTCGCTCTGGATGGGAATGGTCAGGTTGCACCGTTTCACATGCAAGGAGGAATCAGCCAAGATGTATATTTCACCTCGGAAACCGAAATCCTGTTGGTTGTTGGGAAGGAATTGTAAGTGGTAGCAAAGGTCACGTCCCACATAAACAGTATCTTCTATGTAATAACGATAGAAGGAAACCGCATCTTTGCCGATAGGACTGGTAAACGGGAATTGCAACAATCGGATTTGGTCTTCGTAAATGTCGATGTCGGTAAACACATCCTTCAAGATCACGTTCAGGATGTCACCCGTCTGAAGGAAATGGTTGACACCCGTAGAGTTTTGTCCTTTGATGATGTCTTTCTCAGCCTTTGGGTTCTTCCGATAGATATGTTGGCTAACCGTTTCGTCAACGGATATGGGAAGCACCAACTTGTTATTGTACGGACAAAGTTCCACTTGGTTTAACAGCCATTGACGTTTGCCGACAAAGCCACTATCCAACATATCGCCAAGCTGAATGTCGTTGAAGGCAAGCGTTATCTTCTGATACTTATTATATTGGAAAAAGTCGTGGTTTCTCAAGTCTGTCTTCTTCTTGGCGGCAATGACTCGCTTCATCAACTCTACGGCAGGATTGTCTTTTCGTGAGTATTTGCCGCGCTTTTGTCTCACAACCACCTCGGCAAGTTGTTTGGTATCAGGCTTCAACTTCACGTTATAGGTATCGGGAATCTTCCCGTTAATCATCACACGCTTAGATTGATAGCCCACGACACTGAAGGTCAGGTACCAGCCATTGTGTCGCTCAATGGAATAACGACCTTGTGCATCACCGCTAACTGCCACATGATTGCCTTTGTAAGAAACACTGGGATACAAGAGCGTGTCGCCCGTAACAGCATCTGTCACTACTCCATGAATCTGAGCGTTGGCAGAAATGAAAGCTACGCACAACATGAAAAACAAAAATATCCTGTGTTTCATCACTCTCTATTTACAATAATTGTTCTAAATCATTGATTATCAAATCAGGAATACGTTCATCGTACACCTTTTCTTCCCATCCTTCACCCTTAAACCAAGCCGTTCGACAACCGATATGATGGGCAGGCTGGATGTCTTTATAAAAGCTGTCTCCCACCGCCATAATCTCGTGGGGGTTCATTCCCAACGCATTGACACCCAAAGAGAACAGTTTGGGATTGGGTTTTCGCATCTTCACCACAGCCGACTCTATCACTTCGGCAAACAATCCATCCAGTTCAAACTCCTTGAGAACCTGATTCATGTTGCCATAAAAATTAGTGACCAGTACCATCGGGTAATCATCATGCAACTTACACAATACATTTCTGCTATGCGAAACGATTTGTTGTATGTGTAAATACACATCATCCACTACTGCCTGGTGTTTTTGCAAAAATTCTTCTTCATCAGCATTCCATTTTCCATTCATGCACAAATACTCCATCTCCAACCTGATTTTAGCGTCGATGGTCTTTTTGAGCGTGAAAGATGGTTGGATGATGGGTTGATTGCCCAAGGTTCGTTCACCATAGACATAAGCCTCACGAAACTGTTGCTCGTTGACAGGAACATGCTGTCTTTGATAAGCGTGCCATAGGAATTTCCCCCAATGACAACCAGCCGTGTCTATGGTTCCGCCAAAATCGAAGATAAATCCCCTGATATCATTTCTCCATGCTTGTTCTTTCATACATCCTTGCCTTTAGAGATTTCATACAGTAATGAATTACACAACGACTCATGCTCACGGTGCATATATATATATAAGGTGTGCATGATGGTCATTTCAAACAGAGGATAAATCCAAGGTTGGTCTATCAGACACGTCAGGTAAATGCAGATAGCTCTGGTATTGAATGTCAATATGTTTGTGTAAGGCATCAAGGGACGGGAACCATCCAAAAAGCGTTTCCTGACGGATTCCATATTGATACCTTGACTCTTCTTTTCTTGATATTTCCTGAAAAAAGCCTGAAACAAGGGAGTTCTCTTCTCTTGACTCTTACAATAATTGGCATAGTTATAAAAGAACAGTTGGGAGAAAAGCGTTCCGTTTTTCTTCTCTTCCTCGAAGATAGCACGTTGTTGGCGATAATTATCCAACTCGCTGCCTTCCTTGCCTTTCAAGAAAAACAAATGAATCTGACGATAATAGTCGCTCAATGAACTCTGGGGAGAATGACAAACAAACCCTGCAATCGCCATGACAATCCAAATCCATATTCCCCATTGCGTTTCGGTGAAGAGAATGTTCTGCTCCATCATCCTCAAAGCCAACGCCGCATAAATGCAGATAAACCAAATGTCGCCTGAAAAACCGTCAAGCACTCTTCCCAATAACGTCTTCTTACCAGTCAGCCTTGCCATTTGTCCATCGGTACTGTCACAGAAATTGGCAAACATCAGGAATAAGATACCCATCACATTGTGCCACAAATCTCTGAAGTAAAACATCACTCCAGCGCCTATGCCTAAAAAGATAGACAAAATGGTAATGGCATTAGGATGAACACCGAGCTTATTCCAGAACAATGCAAACACCAAGCCAACAGGACGAGTGAAATGAACATCCAACCACTCTTCCGTATCTTCTGACTTGAACGATTGTCGTAATAACTCCTTGAATTTGCTCATTGCATTTTGTCTTTTATCAATTTGGCAATTGCTTCAGCCGCCTCATTCCTGCATCTTGAGAAACTCGGCCAGTCATTGAAGTCGATGATAAACATACGTCCTTCCTTGTCTATGATAGCATCTCCACCGTATATTTCTAACGAAATCACATCTGCCAACCGTTGTGCTTCATGGCTCAAATACGCTTCATCAAAAGCGTAATGGTGGGCTTCACCATTCACAGACTCATGGGAGAATTTGGTTTGTCTGTCATCTGTGGGATAGAAATAGCGGAAGAAATGATGTCCTACACCATAAAACTTCACCACATCTCCCACGACATGAGCACTCACGACTATATCCGTAATGCCTCTCGCCAAGAATTGCGATTTGGCTTTTAGCAAAGAGGGCTCATCCTTACAATATACCACGTCTTCTTCCTGTTGTGTGGCAGCGTCACCACGCTTGAGCCAATAGCCATTCTCACCTTCTGATGGTGGAATGGGAATCTGGTGCGAGAGCATCAACGAATGCAGATTGCTTCTCGAACATTTTTCCACCGCAAATCCACTATTCACGACTATCTTCCCTTTCGTCTCCAGTCTTTTCAGACACTGAATCGTAGTTGGGAATCGTGCCATGGAAAGATAAACGTCAGCCTCGTATGTATCGTCAAACAACGATTCTTCTATCATCGGAACATCAGAACTCAGCAAATCAGACGACAATTGCAAGATAGCCCTGTCTTTCGCTTCGGAATACGGAGAGAATCGCGCATCTCTCTTAACCGCCAATATGTGATATTTCTTTCGTTCCAATGGTATTGCCTTTCAAAAATTCATTTGCCACAAGAATATCCGAAGCATGATCGATATCAAGAATCTTACTGAACGGAAAAGCCTTGAGCCTTAGCCCGTCGGTTATCAATCCACGCTGGAAGTTTCGCATCCTACTCTCCCCTCTTTCCATACATCTGTGCAAGGTGTGAAGGGCAAGTGGCGTCAACCCATAGATTCCGCCAGAGATGTATTGGCAATGATGGTCTTCATCGTAAAACCCCGTGATATTCAGATCATCGTCTGTGCCGATGTACAGAGGTTTTTCATCTTCCACATAATCGGTCACAGCCATCAGTGCGTCAATTTCGTTGACTTGTTCGTGAAACGCACGGAGGTAATCGCCAAACTCATCCTCATGGAAGATGGTATCTACCGTGGTCAGCACAAATGGAGAATCAGCCAGAAAACTGCTTATCTCGAAGAAACTATGCATGGAACTGGGTGTGCTCTTCACGACATATCGCAAGGGAACACGCTTCCCACACAACCCATTTTCCCGTATGTCATTTAAATGAGTGCTTACCAATGAGGTAAGGTCATTGCAAATCACCACTATTTCCTCAGCATCGTGGTTCATGAAGATTCTCATCAAGCGGTCTATCAGACATTCCCCATGTACTTTCACCAATGGCTTGGGCTCCTTGATTCCCTCCTGGTAAAGACGCAAACCCTCGCCAGCTGCGATAATGGCGTATTTCATTACTCGAACACTTCGTCTATACCAAACTCATCCATCTCGTCTGCAGACGACTTACATGGGTCAAACTCTTCCGGAATGTCAAATTTGGCATCGGGGTTGTATCCCAACGACCTATCTGCAAACACCTTTTTAATATATATAGCAAAGATTGGCAAAGCCATCGTGGCTCCCTGACCCATTGCCGTAGAGTTAAAGTGAATGTCACGGTCTTCTCCACCTACCCAGCAACCAGTCACGAGTTGTGGAGTGATTCCCATAAACCAAGCATCTGAATTGTTATTGGTAGTTCCGGTCTTTCCTCCCATTTCATTCTCAAGATTATACCTGAAACGAAGGCGGTGGGCAGTTCCGTTGTTCACCACTTCTTGCAACAGCACCAGCATCTTATACGCACTCTCGGCACTGATGACCTCGTTCATGCGAGGCTGGAATTGTGCGATTGTGGCTCCGTCGCTGTCTTCTATCTTTGTGACAAACATAGGAGCAACGCGGATTCCATGATTCACGAAGGTGGTATATGCGCTCACCATCTCTGCCACAGACACCTCACAAGGTCCTAAGCAAAGCGACATAGAGGGGTGGATATCGGGATTGTTGATACCGTAGTCGTGGAGCATCTGCACAAACTGCTGAGGATTAAGACGACTCATCAAGTAAGCCGAAATCCAGTTGTTGGATTGAGCCAATCCCCATTTCAGCGTTACCATTGCCCCATATCTGCTTCGGCTACCGTTACGAGGAGTCCAAGGCTTACCAGCCACCATATAGGTACGTTGTACGTTGGGAGCCAAGTCGCACGGTGAGAATCCGTTTTCCATGGCAAGTGAGTATAAGTATGGCTTAATCGTAGAACCCACCTGACGGCGACCTTCGGTTACCATATCATACATGAAATGCGTAAAGTCGAGTCCTCCCACGTAAGCCTTCACTTGTCCGTTGACAGGATCCATACTCATGAAGCCGGAACGCAAGAACGACTTGTAATAACGGATGGAGTCCATAGGAGTCATCGTTGTGTCTTTCTCTCCCCTATAGGTAAACACGCTCATCTTTGTCTTGGTATTGAAGGCGTGTTCTATTTCGAGGTCACTGGCTCCGTATGCTTTCATCGCCCTATATCGGTCGCTCAACTTAATGGCGCGGTTCATGATGCTGTTGATCTGTGCCTGAGAGATGTCGCTGGTGAAAGGTGCGTTCTTCTTAGACTTATTGGCAGCGAAGAACTGAGGTTGCAGATATTTCGCCACATGCTGATAGACGGCTTCCTCTGCATAGCGTTGCATACGACTGTCTATCGTGGTATAAATCTTCAGTCCGTCTGTATAGACGTTGTAATTGCCACCACCCTTCTTCACGTTCTTATTACACCAGCCATACAAGGGGTCGGTTACCCAAGCGATAGAGTCGATGACGTATTGGTTTTTCTTCCAACTGGGATAAGTACTCTTATCTGGTTTCTTCGCCATCATGTATTGACGCAGGAACTCACGGAAGTAAGGAGCTGTTCCGTCCTTATGGTCCGTACGGTGGAAATCCAACTTCAATGGCTCGTTACATGCTTCCTCATACTCTTGTTGAGTAAGATGTCCTGCCTTTAACATCTGAGACAGCACTACGTTTCTGCGCTCCCTGCTACGGTCAGGATAACGCACGGGATTATAAAGAGAAGGATTCTTGCACAATCCTACCAATGTTGCCGACTCTACCAATGACAATTGGCTCGGCTCTTTATTGAAATAAGTCTTGGCAGCTGTCTTGATTCCCACCGCATTATGCAGGAAATCAAAATAATTTAAATAATGTGCAATGATTTCTTCCTTGGTGTAATAACGCTCCAACTTGATGGCTATCACCCATTCAATAGGTTTTTGGAGCAAGCGTTCCAGTTTGCTGTGTGCCTTTTCGGAATAGAGTTGCTTGGCTAACTGCTGTGTTATCGTAGAGCCACCACCAGCATTCTCCCTTCCCAAGATACCGCGCTTGATGATAGCACGGCCAAGCGCCTTGAAGTCAATACCAGAGTGCATATAGAAACGCTCATCCTCTGTTGACACCAAAGCTCGCACCAGATAAGGCGAGAGATTGTTGTAAGACACGCAGATACGGTTCTCTCTGTCAAAATTATAGGTTCCCATGACCAACCCATCAGAAGAATAAATCTGAGAAGCGGAACGGTTGATGGGGTTCTGAAGGTCATCCAACCCTGGCATATATCCTATAAAGCCGAACCAAATACCAAAAAAACCTATCGTGGAGGCTATGATGCCCACTGCCAAGAAGCCCCACAAAAAACGTATAAATGCTTTTCTCATGTTGTCAGTATCAAAAATATCTGCAAAATTACAATTTTCTTTTAAATTATCATCATTATTCAGAAAAATATCCGTAACTTAGCACTCGAATTTGCAACCGTCATCCAAAACAAAATGGAAAAACATAATTTTGTAACAATTGCCGACCTATCGAAAGAGCGGATATTGTATCTCATCGAGTTAATTCAAGAGTTTGAAAAACATCCTAACAGGGAAATTCTAAAAGGCAAGGTTGTTGCAACCTTGTTTTTCGAACCTTCCACACGCACACGACTTAGTTTCGAGACTGCTGCCAATCGACTTGGAGCACGTGTCATCGGCTTCTCCGACGCAAAGGCTTCAAGCGTGAGCAAGGGAGAAACGCTGAAAGACACCATCCTCATGGTCTCTAACTACGCAAACGTGATTGCCATGAGGCATTTCATTGAGGGTGCAGCTCAATATGCCAGCGAAATAGCTCCCATACCTATTATCAATGCGGGTGATGGGTCTCACGAACACCCATCGCAATGCTTGTTAGACTTGTATTCTATCTATAAGACACAGGGCACCTTGGAAAACCTGAACATTTACTTGGTGGGGGATTTGAAATATGGAAGAACCGTACATTCTCTCATTACGGCTATGTGTCATTTCAACCCGACATTCCACTTCGTGGCTCCCAAGGAATTGGCTATGCCCAACGAATACAAGATTTATTGCAAGGAACATGGCATCAAGTTTCAGGAACACACAGCTTTCAACGACAAGGTGATTGCTGATGCAGACATTATTTATATGACGCGCGTGCAGAAGGAAAGATTCTCTGACCTCATGGAATATGAACGGGTGAAAAACGTCTATATCCTCCACAATGACATGCTGAACAACGTGAAGCCGAATATGCGAATCCTGCACCCTCTGCCCCGCGTGAACGAAATTGCTTACGACGTAGATGACAATCCTCATGCTTACTATATCCAACAGGCACAGAATGGATTGTATGCACGCGAAGCCCTGTTCTGCTATGTGCTGGGAATTACGATAGATGATGTACGTGCCGACAACACCATTATCAAATGATATGTTTAGCCTTCGCAGACATGGTCTTTACAATACTCAAACCATAGGTTTAGGAAACACAAAGCTCAACCCTGTAAACAACAAGAAATATGTACACGGAAAAGAAAAAAGAACGACTGGTTGCCGCCATTAAGAACGGTACGGTTATCGACCATATTCCCGCAGAGAAAACGTATCATGTGGCTTCTCTGCTTGGACTGTTCAACACCAAGACGGAAGTGACTATCGGCATCAACTTTGCCTCAAACAAAGTGGGGAAAAAAGGGATTATCAAAGTGTCGGACAAGTTTTTTACCAACGATGAAATATCCCGACTCTCCGTGGTGGCTCCTAAAGTAATCCTCAACATCATTCAAGACTATGAGGTGGTGGAGAAGAAAACGGTGGATACGCCCGATGAATTGAGGGGCATCATCAGATGCAACAACCCCGTCTGCATTACCAACAACGAACCCATGAAAACAGTGTTTCGAGTGGTGGACAAGGAACGCGGCGTTTGCAAATGCCACTATTGCGACAAGGAACAAGATATTAACAAAGTGGAACTGATTTGATACTATTGACTATCAATCACGTACAAATCTTTCCTTTTTCTTGTCAAATTAAATAAATAGTAGTAACTTTGCAAACGAAATTCATGTACCCGAAAGAATACAACAATACACAACATACAAGAATTTACAAATCATGAAAAGAGACAACCAAATTTTTGAGTTAATCGAAAAAGAACATCAACGCCAATTGAAAGGAATCGAGTTGATTGCCAGTGAAAACTTCGTGAGCGACCAGGTGATGGAAGCAATGGGAAGTTACCTAACCAATAAATATGCAGAGGGATACCCAGGCAAACGTTACTATGGTGGTTGTCAGGTGGTAGATGAAGTGGAACAGTTGGCTATCGACCGTGTATGCAAGCTTTTCGATGCTGAATACGCAAACGTACAACCGCACTCTGGAGCTCAGGCTAATGCTGCCGTATTACTTGCGGTTCTTAAACCTGGCGATACGTTCTTAGGACTTAACTTGGCACATGGCGGACACCTCTCTCATGGTTCTTCCGTGAATACGAGCGGTATCTTGTACAAGGCAATCGGCTACGACCTGAACCCTGAAACGGGTCGTGTAGATTATGACGAGATGGAGAAACTGGCAATTGAGCATCAACCCAAATTGATTATCGGTGGAGGTAGTGCTTATAGTCGTGAGTGGGATTACAAGCGTATGCGCGAGATAGCTGACAAGGTGGGAGCTCTGCTGATGATAGACATGGCTCACCCTGCTGGTCTTATCGCTGCCGGATTGCTTGAAAACCCAGTGAAATATGCTCACATCGTAACATCTACTACTCATAAGACTCTGCGCGGTCCTCGTGGCGGTATCATCCTCATGGGCAAAGACTTCGAGAATCCTTGGGGATTGAAGACTCCAAAGGGACAGGTGAAGATGATGTCTGCACTGCTCAACTCTGCCGTATTCCCCGGACAACAAGGTGGTCCATTAGAGCACGTGATTGCAGCTAAGGCTGTGGCATTTGGCGAAGCATTACAACCCGAATTCAAGGAATGGGCTCAGCAAGTGCAAAAGAATGCCAAGGTTTTGGCAGACGAACTCATCAAACGTGGATTCACCATCGTGAGCGGTGGAACGGATAACCACTCTATGCTCGTAGATTTGCGTTCTAAATATCCCGACCTCACTGGAAAGGTGGCAGAGAATGCTTTGGTTGCCGCAGACATTACCGTGAACAAGAACATGGTTCCTTTCGACTCTCGTTCTGCATTCCAGACTTCTGGTATCAGATTGGGTACTCCTGCCATTACCACACGTGGAGCCAAGGAAGACTTGATGATTCAGATTGCAGCATTCATTGAGGAAGTATTGAATGCACCAGAGGACGAGACCGTGATTGCAAGCGTTCGCCAGCGCGTGAACGACATCATGAAGAACTATCCTCTCTTCGCTTATTAAACATTCATGCTTCAACTCGTATTGACATATTTCATTGTGGCACTCTCCATTGGTTACGCCATCAAAAGCATATATAAATCAGTGAAGAGTGCCAACAATCCTTGCTACGGATGTGATGGATGTGCCTTAAAAGAGTTGAAAATGAAACAAAATAAGCCTTGCCCCAATAAAAAGTGACAGATTTATTTGGTATTCACAAATAATTATTATACCTTTGCATCCGAATTTAAAAGGTACCTTGGCCGATCGGTTAGGTAACGGTCTGCAAAACCGTGTAGAGCAGTTCGACTCTGCTAGGTACCTCAAGGAAGCAGTCATGAATTTGACTGCTTCTTTTTTGTTATTTATTCTCTTTGTTTTCGCACACAAACAATGACGTTTTTCATCAACAATTTAGACGTTTTGGCTTGTTTTTGATAAAAAACTAACTTTTTTATGCTTTTTCTTCAAAAAAACTATCTTTTTGTTTGGTATTTCAAAAAAATGCTTTACCTTTGCAAACGAAATCACAAACGCTATTGTTTAAATACATTTTAAAAGTAAAAAGATTATGAATGCAACAAAAGTTGTTGAGAATCTGAAGCAAAGATTCCCCAATGAGCCGGAGTACATCCAGGCAGTAAGTCAGGTATTAGGAACTATCGAGGAAGAGTACAACAAACACCCCGAGTTCGACAAAGCTAATCTTATTGAGCGTCTTTGCATCCCCGATCGCATCATTCAATTCCGTGTTACATGGACAGATGACAAAGGAAACGTTCAAACAAACATGGGATACCGCATCCAGCACAACAATGTGATTGGTCCGTATAAGGGAGGTATTCGTTTCCACGCTTCCGTAAACGCTTCTATCTTGAAATTCCTTGCTTTCGAGCAAACATTTAAGAACTCACTCACCACACTTCCTATGGGTGGAGCAAAAGGTGGTTCCGACTTCTCACCACGTGGCAAGTCTAACGCTGAGGTTATGCGCTTCTGCCAAGCCTTCATGAGCGAGCTCTATCGTCATATTGGTCCCGACGAGGACGTTCCCGCAGGCGACATCGGTGTAGGTGGTCGTGAAGTAGCTTATATGTTTGGTATGTATAAGAAACTGACTCATCAGTTCCAAGGTGTGCTTACCGGTAAGGGACAGGAGTTTGGCGGTTCGTTGATTCGTCCAGAAGCTACTGGTTACGGTAACGTTTATTTCTTGCAGAACATGCTCGCCACAAAGAATATCGACATCAAGGGCAAGACTGTGCTTGTGTCTGGTGCTGGTAACGTGGCTCAATATACTATCGAGAAACTGATTCAGTTGGGTGCTAAGCCTGTTACATGTTCTGACTCTGACGGTTATATCTATGACCCAGACGGAATCGACCGTGAGAAACTGGATTATATCATGGAGTTGAAGAACGTAGAACGTGGACGTATCAGTGAGTATGCTGAGAAATATGGCGTGAAATACGTGGCTGGTGCAAAGCCTTGGTTCGAGAAAGCCGACATCGCTCTTCCTTCAGCTACACAGAACGAAATCAACGAAGAGGCTGCTAAGGCTCTTGTTGCCAACGGTGTAATCGCCGTAAGCGAAGGTGCAAACATGCCTTCTACCCCAGAGGCTATCAAGGTGTTCCAAGATGCTAAGATTCTCTACTCTCCTGGTAAGGCTGCTAACGCTGGTGGTGTGGCTGTATCTGGATTGGAAATGAGCCAAAACTCTGAGCGTCTGCACTGGAGCCGTGAGGAAGTTGACCAGAAGTTGCACGACATCATGAACGACATTCACGCTAATTGTGTGAAGTATGGAACAGAAGCCGACGGATACGTGAACTATGTAAAGGGTGCTAACGTGGCTGGATTCCTGAAAGTTGCCAAAGCTATGATGGCACAGGGTATTGTATAAGCATATAAATCCTATACCTTATATAAAAAGGCTGTCGGAAAGGAGGGCACTGAAAAAGTCCTCAAGATAGGAAGACTTCTCGATTATTAACAAAAAAGCAGATTGCACATAGCCGTTACACACGGATTAGCAATCTGCTTTTCATTATGCCCTTTTATGCCCTTTC
>Ga0310694_10002371_pt1 | contig 19464 bp, 7 predicted proteins | sample 174DNAGHGhighgp2_FD_203884 | JGI IMG/M metagenome (GOLD analysis project Ga0310694, IMG submission 203884) | Sheep rumen microbial communities from Palmerston North, Manawatu-Wanganui, New Zealand - 1742 DNA GHGhigh gp2 (v2) (version 2) | ecosystem: Host-associated > Mammals > Digestive system >... | reverse complement strand
GCGCCCACGACGAAATCCTGATCGACAACACCCCCGTGGCGCGGGTGGCTCCGCAGAGCGTCGAGGCGATCCTTCCCTCGTGGAAGGCGGCCACCAAAAAGATCATCCATATCGACGAGGCCCACAACACGTTGACGGTTCTGTTCGTCACCGTGGACTGCAACTACGACTGGCGGCCCTACGACAATTCCGGCGCGGTGGTGAACAACGGCGCGAACAACTGGTATCCGCCGAAATACGCCTTCTACGTGCAGCGCGGCGGCATTTCCGAACTGTGCCCCTACGCGGCGATGGACACGCCGCGCAATGAACTGCCTGTGATCGAGATGCAACCGGACCTTGAAGCATCGTGGTTGTGGCGAGACCTGCGGGCGATACGTCCGACCATCTACATGCAGAACAACCGGCTGGACAACCTGTCCGACGGCTTCGGGATTGCGGCTCCGGGGCAGGAGATCGAGGTGTTTTTCTGGGCCGGGCTGGTGATGATGGGGCTGTACGTTCCCAACGAATCGGACAAGCGGCGCAAGATCGGGCTGACCATCTCGACGGCGGCGGACGGCAGCATTTCGATAACGAAGAAGGTTGGCGACCCGGAGCCCTTCGCGCCCATCGACAAGAACCGGCTGGATTCCCATCTGACCTACGAGCCGCCGGGCAAGCCGCGACCCAACTTCAACACGGGCACCATTGCGGACGGCTACCATACCAAGACGATTTATGAGGACTTCGCCGAGACGAAGCAGATTGTCCGCGAGGAAGCGGCGCGGCTGGGCGACGCGGTTTTGTGGGTGGAGTTGAGCGGCAAGGACAACTACTCCCGCGACCGGGACACCGACAGGGAGGATTACGAGACGAACCTCGTCAAGGCGTACCGGCACGACGGGCCGGAAGGGCATTTCGTCATCGCGGAAGAGCGGCAGATATTGTCGGGTTACGCCGATGACGCGGCCAACACGGTACGCGCCACCATATCCATGATCGTGTTTACCCATATCGACCTGCGGCACGGCATCTACGGCTATTGGGACGTGACCTGGTTTGACGACGTGGAGGCGAAATATTTTTCTCCGGACGTTTCGTCGAGACCGCCGAGCCCGTATTACATCAAATGGGAACACTACGTGCGGTCGGCGAGCGGCCGGGCGCGGACGCACGCCTACGAGTTTGAAATGCCGTTCTGCCTGCACGGGCCGTACACGGCCGCTCAAATCGGCTCCGGGAGCGGGTCGGGGAGTGTGATGGACGATGAATACGCCCGGATGCAGACCATCCGTTTATTGTCGTGGTTCCTCAATCAGGGGGCGCTCGTCGACAAGGGGTATCTGCACAACGTCTGGGATTTTCCCCGCCTGTTCGAGAACGGCGAGGAAAAGAACGTGGCGGAGATGCAGTACCGTTTTCCGTTCAGTCTGGACAGCTTCACCTACGCGCCCGTCAACTTCATCAGCGAATTTTTGATGATGACCGCGCCGAACCGGGGCAGCAGGCGGGCGAGCGCGACACTGAAATACGAGACGACCTTCAACGGATTCGTGACCGCGCCGTCCGACGACCCGAGCCATTACCGGCCCTACGCCTTCGACCTGCATCCCCTGCCGAGCAAGGAGCCGGGGGTGTGGCCGTATTTCCGGAACTGCTGTCTGGAAACCGGCGGCGACTACCTTCAGTATGCAAGCGAATTTTGGAACGAGCCCGGCGTGAACGGCATCCTTTTTTCCGAGAGCATGGAGTTCGAGGGCGCGGTGTTCGGGTTTGGGGAGTTCGCCTACAACGTGCGGCTGAAGAAGGAGGGCGAGGCGGCGGTGCGGGCGGCTTCGCCGGGGATGGAGAAGCTGTTGCGCTGCACCGGGCGGGACGACGCCATAATCGGTGTGGACTGAGGGATGAGGACCGAGGGGGAAAGGCGATGCTGCGACTGAATCTGAAGAACCGGGCCATATCGCAATCGACGCAGAAGTACAACAGCATGTGCATGTACCAGGGCGTGCCGCTGGCGGCGACGGACAGGGGGCTTGTGCGCATCGGGGGCTACACGGACGGCGGAGCGCCGATTCGGGCGTGGATGCTGTCCGGCAAGTTCGATCTGGGCGCGGACAACATCAAACGCTTTCGCTACTTCTACTTCGGCGTCATGGGCGACGGGGACTTGCGGCTGTCGATTTGGGCTGACGACCGGCTGGTGCGGGACTACGTGGTGCCGGTGGAGGCGCACCGGGGCCGTCAGGAAATCCGCGTCATGGTCGGGCGCGGCGCGGCGGCGCGGTACTGGCAGTGGAAGGTGGAGAACGTGAACGGGAGTTTTTTCGTTCTGTATTCGGTGCGGGCCTTGCCCGCGCAGGTTTTAACCGGACAAAGGGGAGGGTGAGAGTATGGCTCCAAGAACCAGGGATAGGGACGACGTGGTCAGTTACGCGGCAAATGGGCAACAGCAATCGACAACAGCGCAATCGTCGCAGACATCGCCGCAACCGACGACGCCATACCAACTATTAAAGCAAGAGGATAACGCACAGATAGCCAGGGTACAGCGCGAACACGGTGTCCTTCCCGCTGTTGGGTTGGGGGCAAAATTGTTTACCCAACGCCAGATGAGTAAAGTGGCCGACTGGTTAAGCCCGCTTGGTTCGCCTCAAAAGGGGTGGCAGGCCATGACTACAGGAGCGCCCGAAATCAATCCTGGCCCGGAGCAGGCGGCGGCCCAAACGACCGGCGGCGGCGCGGCCAACGCGGCGGAGCAGACCGAGCAGCAGCAGGCGACAGCGCCGGGCAGGCCGCAACCCGCGACGAACCCGCAACCGGCGGCGGGCTTCAAGACGGAGACCCGCCAGATTGGTGGCGCGGAAGCCAACGTGACGCTCAATCCGAACAACCGCGTCACCAAGGTGGTATCCGGCGACCCGAACTCTCCGGGGCCTTACGGCATGGTGGAACTTGTTGACCCCAACGCCAAGGCACGCGGCCTGCCGACGGCGGAGCAGCTTGCGGAGTACCAAAATCAGCAAGCGGCGATGCGGCGGTACGGGAACATCATGCGGCCGAACGGCGAGAGCGACCGGGACTTCAACGCGAACAGCCAGGTGGTCATCACGCCGGGACGCGGGAGGGCCACGAACAATCCGGGCTACACGTTCGTGGGCGGCGCGGGCGACGCGGCGCGATTCTTCCAGCCTGTCGGACGCCCCGGCGGCTACAATCCGTACAAGCAGCGGTTCCGCACTCTGTTCGACGAGCAGATGGACGCGCGGCGGGCGGCGCGGGCGCAGCCGGAGAAGCCGCAGATGGACATGACGTTGCCGGGCAATTCACGCCGGGCCAAGTACCACGAGCAGATGCAGGCGTACAACAACGAGCTCAACCAGGGCTACGGGCTGGACGCGAAGCAGATGGAGAACGCGCTTCAGCGGCAGCGGTTGGCGCAGGAGTACGGGTTGGGGATGGCGCAACAGGAGAACGACAACATGCGCACTCGCTCCGCGCTGTTGCGGGACGCCGCCGCGATAGCGCAGGGGCGGCAACCGGCGCAGGTGCAGCAGGCGGCTCCGAAGGTGTTCCAGACCACCGATGAAGACGAGACGGGCGGAAAGCGTACCCGCTTCTTCACGCAGGGAGACAATGGTATGCAGGAATTGCCGATAGTGTCGGCCGATGCCGGGAACCAAAACATAGAGTTCGAGGGCTCCCAATATGAGGATTTCATGGCGGCGATGAAGAAAAAGAACAAGCGGGCGTATGACTGGATTCAACAATCGCCCAACCCGCGCGAGGCGGCGCTCTTGTGGATACGGCAGTCCGGCGCAAGGGTCTGAAAGACGGCGGACTGCGCCCACGGCATCCCGGCAGGCTCCCGCCCGCCGGGATTTTTGTTGCGCAAAAGGCGGGGAGAGCATACAATAAAACGGCGACCGGGAGTCAGCCCAAATCCTCCCGACCGCCGGGGGCAATCCCCCTGCAAATAGTTCTATTTACAGCGTTATGCCCCGGTATGGAGTGCGATTCCTACCGGGGCACAATCATTACCGGAAGAATTTTCGGTCAACGATCAGCACGATGATGTTCGCCAGAATACCGGCGAGCACATTCGACAGGAATTGCTCCATAGGCGCTACCTCCTTTTGTCCCCCGACCCTTTCGGGCCGGGTTGGGCTAGGGAGATTGCCCCACGGGCATTATAGCGTATGGAGGACGCCGCGCAAGCGGAAAGCCCGGCGAGTTTTCGCCGCGCAGGCGAACGCCCCGCGTTGACTTTTCAGGAGAAACGGCTATACTGACAACGACATAACACACCGAAAAACCTTACCGGGACGCCGCGAGGCGAGCCCGGAGAACATGAGGCCCGGTGCAAAGCTATTTCGTCGCATCCCGCGACGGCGCTTTGCATCGGGCCTTTTCCATTCTGGGAGGATAAAACATGAACAATATCAATCTTTTTCGTGAGGCCACGAAGATGTTCTGCGCAGCTTGTGCAATTTTTGCACAAGTTGGTTGCGCCGGGCCGCAGGTGACGGCGCTGGACGTGGAGATTGCGCGGGCGCAGGCCGAGGCGGCCCGGGCCTGCTACGCCGTGCAGATGCCGCCCGCCGACGCCGACGCCCGCGACGCCGCGCTGTTGGCAATGGCCCGCGCCCTGGCGGGCGACCCGTGCCGGGCGACGAACGTGTACGACAGCCGGGCCGCCATCGCCGCAAGCCAAAACCGGGCCCTGGGCGCGGCGGTGTCCGGCGTCGTGATCGGCGCGGGCATCGTCGCCGGAGCGGACGTACTCAAGACGGCGTTGCGCCAGACCGGCAACACCACCAATACCAACATCACGGGCACGGGCAACGGCGCGGCCCACTACGACACCCGCGCGAACGTGGACAACAGAATCAGCACGCGCGGCGACAACGCCCCGGCATCGGCGAGCACGCCCGCATCCGGTCCCGACCTGTCCACGCCCACAACGCATTTGACAGTGGAGGCGAAGCCATGAACGGGCCGGTCGTGACATGCAGTCATACCATCGGTGCTATACACACCGTGCAGTACGAGTTCCATTGTCGCAAGGATGGGTGCCCGTGGTTCTCGAATGAAACGAGCGGGGCAAACCAGTGCGACTGGAGAGACGAGGGCAGGCTTGGAAGAATGTGCGGGCATTGGCAGGCGCAGGTTGAAGCGCTGAAATTTTTGGCCGAATACACCGTGAATACGGCGCGTGAATGGGGGGCGGACCTATGAGCTTCCAACCGGATTACGAGCACTGGTTAGAGGTTGTCCTTGTGGCGCTGGTGGCTATCGGCGGGTGGCTGTGGCGCTTGGGCCGGAAGGAGCAGGCGCAGGAAGACCGGATAACCCGGCTGGAGCAGTGGCGAACGTCCTTCGAGGGCGATATGCGGGACGACATCGACCGGGTGGAAAGCGAGACGGAAACGCACTTCGCCCGGATAGAAGACCGGCTGGACAACATAGAAAAGAAGCAGCACGAACAGGATGTGGTGCTGGCGCGGATAGAGAGCAATCAGGAAAACCAGCGCGAGACGCTGCACGAGATAAAGAAGGACTTGCGCACCATCATGGGCGAGGCCCGCGATGGCGGGAGCCGCATTTACGACCAGCCGAGGAGGGAACCATGACGCCGATGATGCGAATGCCCGCGCTCCGGCAAATCTACCGGACGCCGGACGGCCCGTGGTGGCGGAGGGCGCTGGGCTGGTGGCGGGCTCCGGTGGTGTATGAGGTTGTGGAGAACTTCATCCTGGACATCCGGCTCCATCCGAAGGTCGAGCCCGTCAAGCTGTGCCTGCCCGCCGGGTTCCGTTCCGACCTAGCGAGCACGCCCAGGATCAGCTGGCTCTTCGGGTTCCGGCCCGACCATCCGGCGCTGTGTCTGGCCGGGCTGTTCCACGACTACTACTACCGGCACGGCGGATATTTCTCCCGCTGGTGGCCGAACGACGCGAACGAGTGCGTCCACGGGTTCCGGGACGGCGGCAAGCGCTTCGCCGACCGGGTGTTCTGCCGCATGGTGGCGGAACTGGCCCACGTGAAGACGCCGGGCTATGCGGCCCTGGCCGCGCTGGCGCTGTTCGGTTGGCCCGCGTGGAAGGCGAACGCCAAATACCGGGAGCTCGCGGCCCATCTTGGGCAGGACGGCCCCGGCTACAACACCGTCACATTGCAGGGAGACTACACCGATGAAGACGAATGAGACGCTGGGCCAGAAGCAGCGGCGCTTCGGCCGCATGGTGGCGGCGCTTCTGAACAAGGCCCTGGAAATGGGATACGAGTACACCTTCGGCGACGCCTACCGCGACCCCAGGGCGCACGGGGAGTTTGGCCGGAAGATAGGGTACAGCGCGGGCAGGAGCCTGCACAAGCTGAAGCTGGCGATAGACCTGAACCTGTTCAAGGACGGCAAGTATCTGTCGTCCACCGAAGCGCACCGCCCGCTGGGCGAATGGTGGGAGAGCATCGGCGGGACGTGGGGCGGACGGTTCAACGACGGCAACCATTACAGCCTGGAACACAACGGCTGCAAGTGATTGGGCGCGGCGACGACAAGACCGACCGTGGGCGGCCGGGGCGCGACGGGAATCAGCCACAGTACCGGGAGGGGTATTGCCCCGCAACTGCGCCGAGACCTACGCGCTTGGGCGTTTCCGGCTGGACAGCCCAAGGCCCGCAACTGATTGGAAACCACACAAAATCGGAAATTCCGATTTTTCGATAGCGAGGAAGCGACATGGATCAGGAGCTTTTCAACAAGGTCATGGCGAGCTTCGACGAGGAGCGGGAGCCGAAGCGGAGCGTTGGCGATTGGGCCAAGGACATCGGCCTGACGGCGGCAAAGGGCGTCGTCGGCGCGGGCGAGGGTGTGGCCGGTCTGGCGAACATGGCGACGCTCGGGTTGTCCGGCAGGGGGCTGAAGGCGCTGGGCTATGATCCGAAAGCGACGAAGGAATGGCTGGGGCAGTTCCACAGCGAGGCGCACAAGAAGGCGCAGCAGAACGTGTCCGAAGCCGGGAAGCAGGCATGGCAGAACGTCAAGGATGAAGTCCAGGGCGGATCGTGGCGCGACCCGGAAGTGTACAAGGCCATTGGCCGGGAAGCCAAAGACGTTGGCCGGGCGCTCATCGAGAACCCAAGCATCGTGGCGTCCTCCATCGGCGAATCCATCCCGACCATGTTTGCAGGCGGCGCTATCGGCAAGGGCATCAGGGCTTTGGGCGCGGCGTCCAAGGCGGCCCCGAAGGTGGGCGCATGGCTGGCGAAGCCGGGCGTTGCCGGAGCCATTGGCGAGGGCGTGATAGGCGCGGGCGCGGCGGCGGAGCAGATTCGGCAGGAATCGCCGGACGAGAATCTGACGGCCAAGGGTGCGCTCTATGCCGGACTTACCGGTCTTGGCACTGGCGTTCTGGGCAGGCTCGGCAACAAGGCGATGGGCAAGATGGGCATCGCCGACATCGAGGAAATGTTGGCGGGCGGCACGCGGGCGGTCGGCAAGGCCGGACAAAAACTTACCCTTGGGCAGGCGGCCAAGGGCGTTGTCGGCGGCGCGATTGGCGAAGGTCTGTTCGAGGAGCTTCCGCAGAGCGCCCAGGAAACGGTGCTGCAAAACATCGCCACCGGCAAGCCGTGGTACGAGGGACTGGGCGAGAGCATGGTTCAGGGCGCGTTCGCGGGCGGCGTCATGGGCGGCGGCGCGAACGTGTACAGCGCCCTTCCCGCGCAACAGCGCAAGGCGATGGCCGCGCACGAGGCGGAACGTCGAGCCGAGCGGCAGGCCCTGGCGCAATCAGCCCTTGGCAATGCTTACGCGCAGGCCAGTCCTGGCGTGATGGAGGCGACATCCGCGCTGGCGGCGCAGGGGCCGGACGACCTGACGCCCGCTCAAAAGCTGGCCGAACTGAAGGCCGAGCTTGGCGAGCAACTGGATCGCAAGGACGCCGGGCAGGGTTTGGTCGGTCTGTTGCGGCGGGCGCAAGAGCAAAAGGCGCGACAGGAAGCGGCGGAAGAGCGGGCCGCGTTTTCCGGGACGCAGTACGCCGACCTGGCGCAACCGACGACCGAGGAAATAGCGCGGCAAAATATCCGCGTGACGCCGGAGAACTCCGTGCTGGCAGAAGGCGGGGCCACGGAAGTCGGACGCGCGGTGGAAGATCGGCTTGGGCGGCAGGAAGCGGCGGCGAGCGCGGAGGCCGAGCGTTCCGCCATCGCCGACATGTACCGGCGGCTGTTCGGATATGAGGAGACGGGCGAAGGCATTCCCGTTGACGAGGCAAATTCCAGGCTGGCGCGGGGCGAGGCCACGGAAGCAGGACGGCGTGAGGAAACCCGGCTGGCCGAACGGGAGAAAGAGGCGGAGAGGCTCGCGGCCCGACAGGAAGACCTTGAGGAAGCCTTCAGCCAACCGGCGACGACGCCCCGGTATGAGGCGGTGGCGCTGGAGGATGCGGACATTGCGGCGCGGCAGCGCAAGACGGAGCGCCAGGCGCGGGAGCAGGAGCGGATTGCCGCGCTGTCGCAGCGGACGTGGGAGCCGGGCAATGTTCCGCCGGAGCTTGGCGAGCGGCTGGACGGGCTTCGGCGGCAGATGGACGCGGGCGAGGCCGGGCAAAAGTTCTTCACCGAGGGCGAGGACGGCGAGCTCCATGTTACCGGCATGGCCTCCACCAATCCGGTATGGATGCGCAGGCCCGGCAAGCAGGAGGCGGAGGCCGACCCCGACCGGGCGCTGTTATCCTCTGTGGGCAAGAAGGAAATCCGCAACGTGCTCGACAAGGGCGGCAGGGGTGAAACCCTGACCGACCGCCAGCAGGAAATCTGGAGCGCCCTGCAACGCAAGGCGTGGCGACACGGCACGGACGACTACGACGCGCAGGGCATCGGGCAGGAGTACGAGGACTACCAGTACGCGGCGAAGCGCGGAATCAATCTGGAAGCGCCGCGCGAGGTGGCGGCGGGCAGCTTGCAGGACGGCGACACCGTATTGGTGCGCGACCGCGAGGGCGAGATCGACGCGGCGAGCGTGAGCACCGACCCGAGCACGGGAACCGTCACCATCAAAGACGGCGTGGTTCGGCGCTACGGCTACGGCGACCCTGTTCAGATCGAGGGGCTGAAGCCCGTGGAGCGGACGGAAAGCCCGATTGTGTCCATGCTGATGGCGGAGCAACAGGCCCAGCGGCAGGCGCGGGACGCCGAGCTTGAAGCGCAGGCGGCGAGCGGAACCATCGGCAAGGCGCTTGCGGCGGGGGACATTCTGATTGGCGAGCAGCAGCCGGGCTTGGGCATCGGGGCGCTGATGGGCCAGGCGAACTCCCCCAGTCCGCTTCGCGGACTTTCCAGCGAAGCGGTGAAAGTAGCCCCTCCCGGAGGGGGCCAGGATGCGCCGGTTGCAACGGCGGCGCAGGCCGCACCGGCAGGAGAAAACGCCCCGAGCGGAGAAGGCATAGCGGCATTGCTGGGCACGTTGGATGCGGCGCGGCGCGAGCGCGGCCGGGCCGAGCGCCCGCAGCGCAGGCAGGAGCAACGCGAGGCCAAGGCGCAGCGGGTGAAGGCGGCGAAGCACCGGCAACACGAGGCCCGCTTCGCCGAGATCGGAGCGCCCTACCATCGCAGCTTTGCGGGCGAGGCGAACTGGAACGACATCATTCCGAACGCGCAAGGCTTCATCGAGGAGACGCGGGGCCGGGAGCGGCAGGCTCGTCAGGACTTGGCGCGGGGCGCTTACGGCACGGCCTACGGCACGAACGCAAACGACGCGGCCGACACGGCCCTTGCCGAGGGCAGGAGCCGGGCGCGGCGCGAACTGGCGAGGAGCGCGACCGGCGAGCCGCTCAACGACAAGGCCAAGGAGGACATCGAGCAGTATTTCAAAGTGGGCGATATTGGCAAGCCCAACGTCCGGCTTGTCCACGTGGACGACATGATAAAGGGCAACGTGGTTGAGAACGCCCGCACCGTGAAAACCGCCCAGCACTACCTTGACATGGCGGAGCAGGGGCGGAAGCTCGACCCGTGGCCTGTGCGGCTGAACCCGGACGGCTCTTCCGCCGACCCGACATTCTTCATTCACCTGAAAGATCGCGGCGCACGGTACGCGCTTGTTGAAGTGATGGACGACGCCGGACAGCAGGGCCAGCAAGCGCCGAAGAAGCAGGCGGCGAAGCCCGCACCAGCGCAGGCCAAGGCGCAGTCCGCTGAAGACTTCGCCCGGACGCTCAAGGACTACGGCAGCGCCACCAACACGAAGGGCACGACCTACGAGCTTCAGGAATTGAAAGGCAATCCCGGCAAGTTCAGGGTGAACGCCACCACCAGATACGGCGAGCGCGTGGCCGTCACCAACAAGGGCCTGCCGCTGAACGAGGCGCTTGAGTACGCCCAAAACATATCTGCGGAGGAAAGCGGCGGCGTCAACCTGCGCGTGGCTGTGCGGGCCGCAAGGGAGAACGCCGGGAGACAGGCGGAGCCGGATCCCACATCAACGGAGGCGGCGGAGCAGGCGCAGACGCCCGCGCTTGAGCCATCGCAAACTTTGCGTGACTTTGTGCGACAACTGAAGGGAAACGGCGAGGCGGTTGATAAGGACGGCAATCGGTACATCTTGCATTTCCCCTACACCGGCGTGGAGGTAGTCAGGGCGGACGGCAAACGAGAGAATCACTTGTTGGGGAGCAAAAAGGAATTTGGCTTTCCTGGGGCGGTGAGGCTGGCGGAAAACTTGGCGCTGGATAATTCCTACGACAAGCAGCCGACGGCGGAGCAGCAGGCCCAGACGCCCGCGCAGGAAGCTGTGGAGGAAGCGGAAGGCGTTGGTGCGCAGGTGCAGACCACGATTGACCAATTTATACATGAGCAGGAGCAAATTAGGCTTGCCCGTTTCAGAGCCCGCACAGGGCATGAGAAACTGGACACCGCCCTGATTGAACGCGCCCAGAAGAAAATCCGCAGTCTTGCGGACGAGTTGAAACAGAAGATTCAACTACTGGAGCGGCAAAAGAAACGCATCCAACGGGAATTTGGCGAAGCGAACACAACGGAGGATAAGGAACGCTTGCGAAACGACCAAGCGCGAGTGAACTTCGAGATTCAGAGGGCCAATGAATACACCTACTGGATAGATGACGCACTGTCTGTCGAGACAGAGCAGGAGCAGACCCCGGCGGCTACTGCGGAACCTACTGCGGAAGCCGGGCAGAGTACGGCTCCGCAGTCTGGCGAGCAGGCGGAGCGCCCGTGGCTGGGAGATTCGCCCTTCGAGCAGGCTGTCGCCAACATGTCGGACGAAGAAGCCGACGCCATGTTCGACAGCATGTTCGGGCCGGAGGAAGGCAAGCCCAAAAAGAAGCTGTCCGACCTGCCCCTGAAGAAGCGGGTGAAGGCGAGCAAGGCCGGAACCCGCGCCAAGAAGGCCGTCAAGAAGGCGCAGGACGGCGACAAGGCGCTTGGGCAGATAGCCAAGGAGGGCGGCAAGGCGGCCATCGAGACGGTGAAGGAAGTTTTCGCCGGGCTGGACGCGCTCTTTACTCCCAAAAACACCTTCGGTTCTGGTATAATCTTCACCGAGGAAAGTTACCAGGCGGCGAAGCCCCACTTCATAGAGGCGGCGAAAAACGCCATCCGCCTGAAGTACAGCATCGAGGAATTTTTCGCCGGACTGAAGAAACGCTACGGCGACGCCATCGCGCCGTTCGCCCGACGCTTCTGGAAAGAGCTTCGTTCCGGTGAAGTGAAAATCGACATCAACGAGGAGAACGACAATGGCGGAGAAACTGTTACCGAAAGCCAGTCACCAAAGGCTGGATCAACTGCTTCGCAGCCATCCTTATGGCAAGCCGACGATGGTATGGCGGGAAATCGCCCTGGAACACTGGAGGCTGTACCGGCCAAAGTGGGCGGCCGAAATGGGGGAAGAAAGCCTGATAGCGGAAGCCGTGGAAGCGGCGGAAAAGACGCAGGACGAGATTCTGGAACTGATACAGAACGGGTTCCAGTACCACGAAGCGGAAGAGATGGTCAGGGAGAAGTACATACTGGTGAAGCCGGGGACGGACGAAAGCCCGATGTAAACCAGACCACATCGCCCGCCGCGATTCCGGCGCAAAACTTCCGCATCACGCCGGAGCTTGAGCTTGGCAAGGGCGGCGAGACGCGGAAGTACGAAGACAACGTGGCGGCCATCCGCACCCTGAAACAGATTCAGGCGGAAGGCCGCCGGGCGACGCCCGAGGAGCAGGCCGTGCTGGCCCGCTATGTGGGTTGGGGCGGTCTGCCGAACGCCTTCAGAAACCCGGCGGACAAGAGCATCAAGCCAGGCTGGGAAAAGAGGGTGGAGGAACTGGAGGGACTGCTTTCCAAGGAGGAACTCGACGCGGCCCGGCGCTCCACCCAGGACGCGCACTACACCAGCCAGGACGTGGTGAACGCCATCTGGCAGGGCATGAGGCAGCTTGGCTTCAGCGGCGGCAACGTGCTCGAACCCTCCATCGGCGCGGGCAACTTCCTTGGTCTCATGCCGCAGGAGCTTGCGGGCAAGACCCATTTCATAGGCAGCGAACTGGACGGCATTACCGCCGGGATAGCGAAGCTGCTTTATCCGCAGGAAACCATTCACCACACCGGCTTTCAGAAACTGCCCCTGCCCAGCGGCGGCATGGATGCGATGGTGGGCAATCCGCCGTTCGGGTCCACCAAGCTCGTTTTCGCCCGGCAGCCGTGGCTGAACCGGTTTTCCATCCACAACCAGTTTGTGCTTTCATCCCTCGACGCGCTCCGTCCCGGCGGCGTGATGGGCTTTGTCGTGTCCCGTTATCTGATGGACAGCCAGGACGCGACGGTGCGCAAACTGATCGCCGACAAGGGCAAACTGCTTGGGGCCGTCCGCCTGCCGGGCACGGCCTTCAAGGAGAACGCCCGCACCGAGGTCGTCACCGACATCATCTTCATCCAGAAGAAGACCGCCGAGGAGCAGCAGGCGTGGGACGAAAAGCCGGAGAAGGAGCGGCGTTATCCCCTGTGGGTGGAAACGCGGGACTTCAACGGCGGCGACCCGAACCTTGAGCCCGTGTCGGTGAACGCGCACTTCCTGGACGAGCGCAACGTGTTGGGCGAAATGAACCGCGAAGGCTCCATGCGCCGGGAGAACGACCTTGGCGTGAGCTACACGGGCAAGGACTTTGGGCGCGATCTGGCGGCGCGGGTGCAGGCGCTGTTGCCGAAGGGCATCATGCCCGCCAACGACCCGGCCAAGGGCGAAGCCGTCCGGGCGGAAATGGTCGAGAACATGAAGCACGTCTTCGCGGGCAAGGCGCTGGGGGACATCAGCTTCAACGAAAACGGCGAGCTGATTCAGATATACGAGCGCGAATCCGTCACCGGCGAGGGCACGGTATTGACGAGCCGGGTGGTGACGCCGGAAACGCCGTGGGACGGCAATCTCAAGCAGGCTGCGGACGGTCGCTGGTATGAAACCGTGGACAAGCTGGACGCCAACGGCAAGGCCGTCAAGGAGAAGGGCAAGGACGGCAAGCCGACGAACCGGAACGTCAAGGAAACGCGCTGGTACGACAGCGAGGCCGACGTTCCGGAGAACAAGCGGCTGAACAAGGAACGGTATGATCGTCTCGTGGAGGCGACGAAGCTGCTCGACCTGGTGAAGCGGCAGATAGAGCTTGAATCCAGCGACGCGCCGGAAGCGGAGATCGAGGCCAACCGCAAGAAGCTGAACCACGCCTATGAAGCATTCACCACGGACGGGAACGGCAAGAAGACCTACGTCAACGACCCCAAGGTAGCCAAGCTGGTAGCGGACACGCCCAACGGGCCGCTGCTCCTGTCGCTGGAATCCAACTTCCGCAAGGCGGCGGCCGGACGCCCGGCCACGGCTACCAAGAGCGACATCCTGACCCGGCGCGTCATCTTCCCCGCCGGGGGCGACGCCAAAATTCAGAGCATGGGCGACGCGCTGAGCGTGAACCTGTCTGAAATGGGGCGGGTGGACATCGAGCGCATAGCCGAACTGCGCGGCGTGGGCACCGATGAAGTCATCAAGGAACTGTGCGACGACCCGGAAAAGCCCCTCATCTTCCACGACCCGGAAAGCGGGCGTTGGGAGAAGGCGGACGAGTACCTGTCCGGCAACGTGCGGCGCAAGCTGCTCGCGGCCATAGCCGAGCGCGACAGGGCGGCCGAGACCGGAGCGCCCGAGGCGGAGCAGCGCCGCTGGAACCGCGCCGTGGCGGCGCTGGAGGCGGTGCAGCCGAAGCGGTGGAGGTCCGACCAGATCACGGCGACCGCCGGGGGATCGTGGATACCGGCGGACGTGTACGCCGACTTCTACGAGCATCTGACCGGCGGCAGGATCAACATCCGCTTCACGGCCCTGACCAACACCTTCGACATTGCCGAGGGGACAACAGGCGGGCGCGAGGAGGCATGGGGCACGCCGGAGAAATCCGTGATCGACCTGTTCCGGCACCTGCTCAACAGCCGTCCCGTGACGGTGTACGTGAAGACGAGCGACGGCAGGAGCGTGAAGGATACCGTCGCGAGCCAGGCGGCCAGCGACAAGATTCAGGAGATCAAGGAGGAGTTTTCCAACTGGGTTTTCCAGGACGCCGAGCGGCGGGAGCGCCTGACCGACATCTTCAACGACCGCTTCAACGTGCGGGTGCTGAAGCAGTACGACGGCAGCCATCTTGAATTGCCGGGCAAGGTGCCGGACAGCATCATCAAGATGCGGAGGCACCAGATGAACGCCATCTGGCGCGGCATCGTTGACCGCTTCGTTTTGTACGATCATGCCGTGGGCGCGGGCAAGACCTTCACCGGCATAGCGCGGGCGATGGAGCGCAAACGCATGGGGCTGTCCAGAAAGCCCATGATCGTGGTGCCGAACCATCTGGTGAACCAGTTCGCGTCCGACGTGTACCGGCTCTATCCGGCGGCGAAGGTGCTGGCGGCCGGGCCGCAGGACATGTCCGCGTCGAACCGGCGGCGGCTCTTCGGCCGCATCGCCACCGGCGATTGGGACGTGGTGATCGTGCCCCATTCCAGCTTCAACTTCATCGGCATAGACCCCGACCTTGAGACAAGCTATCTCGCCGAGGAATTGCAGATCGTCATGGACGCGCTGAAGTCGGAGGGGGCGATTGACGAGGACGGGAACCCCACGCCGGGGCGCAAGAACCAGACCGTCAAGGACCTTGAGAACGTGAGGCGGAAACTTGAAGAGCGGCTGGAGGCGATTCGTCTGCGGGCGAGCAAGAAGGACAGGCTGTTGACCTTCGAGCAGATGGGCATCGACGATTTGACCATCGACGAGGCCCACGAGTTCAAGAACCTGTTCTACACCAGCAACATGACCGACGTTCGCGGCATGGGCAACCGGCAGGGTTCAGACCGCGCCTACGGCGTCTATACCAAGGTGAAGTCCCTGCGCGAATCCGGCGGTTCCGTGGCCTTCATGACGGGAACGCCCATCTCCAACAGCGCGGTCGAAATGTTCACCATGATGCGCTATCTGGCGGGCGACGCCCTGAAGGAAATGGGACTGGAGCATTTCGACGCCTGGCGCTCGCAGTATGTGGACGCATCATCGGCATGGGAGCCGACCGAGAGCGGCAAGGGCATCAAAATGGTGAACCGGCTTGGCCGCGACTGGAGCAACATGCGCAGTCTGATGGACATGTACTATTCCTTCGCCGACTGCGTGAGCAACGAGGACATCCAGAAGTGGCACCTGGAGGACACCGGCAAGCCATTCCCATTGCCCCGCGTGATGGGCGGCGGGCGGCAGATGGTGGAGGTGAAGCCGACGCCGGGACAGGAACGGATCATGCGGGAGGTGATGGACGGCTTCGACCATCTGAACGATATAAGAGACCCGAAGAAGCGCAACGCCGAGCGGTTGACCCTGATGGACAGGGCGCGGAAGGTGAGTCTGGACGCCCGCGCCGTTGACCCGCGTCTGCCGGGCGACGAAGGCGGCAAGCTGGGCGCGGTGTGCGACAAGGTATATGACCTGTACCGAAAGAACGCCCGCAGGAAGGGCACGCAGCTCATTTTCCTGGACCGTTCCGTGCCGCATTCCAAGGGCGACGACGCGAAGGTCAAAGAGTACGACAAGCTGATGGACAAGCTCGCGGCGGCCGAGGCGAACGGCGACGAGGAGGCGGCGCGGAAGCTGGTGGACGATCTGGAAGCGTACAATCCCAACGAGATCGAGGAACTGCGCAACGCCATGAGCGGCGGCTGGAACGCCTACCAGCAGATAAAGGACAATCTGGTCGCGATGGGCATACCGGCGGCGGAAATCCGCTTCGCCCAGGAGGCGAACACCGACAAGCAGAAGCAGGAACTGTTCGACGCGGTGAAGCGAGGCGAGGTGCGGGTTCTTATCGGCAGCAGTCAGCGCATGGGCGCGGGCACCAACGTGCAGGACAGGCTTGTCGCCCTGCACCATGTGGACGTGACCTGGAAGCCCAGCGACATAGAGCAGCGCGAGGGGCGCATCATCCGGCAGGGCAACCTGTTCGCCACCGAGGGGAGCGCGGAGTATGACCCGAATTTCGAGGTGGAGATTTACGCCTACGGCACGGAGCGCACCATTGACGCCAAGATGTGGAACCTGAACGCCACCAAGCTCAAGATGGTGAACGGCATCCGCCAGTACACCGGCGACTTCAACATGGAGTTTGACGATTCCGATTCGGTGAGCATGGCGGAAATGGCGGCCATCCTGTCCGGCGACCCCCTGCAAACCGAGCGGGTGCAGCTTGACAGCGAGATCGACAGGCTGGACCGGAACCACAAGGCGTTTCTGCGCTCCAGGTACGCGGCGGAGGACGCCCTGAAACGGGCGCGGGAAGTGCTGGAGAACAGCCCGTCTGCCATTGCCTTCCACAAGAAGTACGCGCCCGTCATCAAGGCGGGACGGCAGGAGGCGAAGGCGTGGCGGGACGGCCTTTCCGTGGTGATCGACGGCGAGACCTACACCGGCGCGAACTATCAGGCGGCAAAGGACTATGTGGCGGCAGCCATCCGCGAGACCAACGAGAGCCAGGGCAGGGTTCCGCTGTCGGTCGAGATCGACGGCGTGAAGTATCATGCCCAAGGCAAGATCGACGACGCGCTGGAAAAGGCGCTGGGCGACAAGGATGGATTTGTCGGCGAGTTGAACGGCGAGCGCTACGCATCCGGGGCGCAGATGCGCCGCAAGATAGCCGAGCTTGTGGAGAAGGCGGTCGAGGGCAAGGCCCCGATACTGGACGACGTGCGGCTCGCCAAAGTGAAAATCGGCGGCATCGAGTTCGATCTTTCCTTCTCTACGGAGATGCGGCGCACCGACCGGGGCGAGGAATACAAGGGCATCAAGTTCTACTTCGAGCAGCGGGGCGTGGAGGCCGGAGAGCGGAAGCACCGCATCGCAGCCGAGGCGAGCGGCTCCTTCATGAAGGACGGGCGCTTGGGGCTGAACAGCATCCAGTTCATGTTCAACAACCTGGAGCGGGCGCTGACGCGGGTGAGCGTTGACCTGGAATTTCTGCAAAAGGAATACGACCGGGCGAAGAAATCCCTGCCCACGCTTGAGCAGGAGGCGGCGAAGGATTGGCCCAAGCAGGAGGAGTACGACCAGAAGAAGAAGCGGAAAGCCGAGGTTGAATCCATTCTTGACGCCCAGGCCAAGGCGGCGGAGAGCGGCGGCTATTCCGCCCCGGACAGCTTGCGCGACGAAATCGAGGCGGGCGCTGGCATCGACTTTGAGGGCGCAGTGATACCGGACAGCCGGGCGGGCGACGCGGCGCGGCTGTCTGTCGCCGCCGTACCGGTGTCCGACCGGGCGGACATCAAAGAGGAGCTTGCACAGGCCATCGGCAAGACGTGGGCCAACAAGATTCTCCGGGCGAAGAACGGCAACGTCCGCATCGTGGAAACGCAGGAAGAAGCCCGGCGGATGGTCGGCGCGAACAACGAGACCGTGAAGCGGAGCGAGAGTGGAACCATCCAGGGCTTCTACCTGAACGGCGTGGCCTACCTGGTGCGGGACGGCATCGCCCGTGGCAACGTCATGGGCGTGCTGATGCACGAGTACGGCGAGCACGCGGCCCAGCTTGGCTTTGCCGACAACGTGGGCTACCGGGCCATTCTGGCGAGCATCAAGAACCGGCAGAACGAGAACAGCGAGACCGGCAAGGCGATTCAGGCGGCTATGGCGCGGGTGCCCAAGGGCACGAAGCCGGAGCACTACTGGAACGAGGTGGTGGCCTACCTGGTGGAGGCGAACGCCAACATCAAGACCACGGCGCTTGACCGGATAACCCACTTCTTCAGGAAATGGCTGCACAAGATTACCGGCTTGGGCGCGGACAACTTCACGCACAAGGACCTGGTGCTGTTCGCACGCGCGGCGGTGAAGGCGGCGGGACGGACTGGGGCGAAGGCGACTGTGGACAGGGCGACCCATGACATGCTGGCGAGCTTCGCCAAGGCGCTTGGCGTTTCGCCGGAGCAGTTGCAGGCGGAGTATGACGCCGTTGTCGCGCAGTACAAGGACACGCCGCAGTGGAGGAAAGCACCCAACGGGAAGGACAGCAACCTGAACGAGCGGCAGTGGGTGCTGGTGCGCACGCCGAGATTCAAGAACTGGTTCGGCGACTGGGAAGTATTGAACGCCTACAACTTCGCCACCGGAGGCGAGCCTGTCGCCCGGTTGACCGGCCAGGAATTTCAGAAGGACGGCGTTCCATTGACCCAAAAGGTGCCGGATTTTTACCGGACGAAGTACGGCGGGGTCGTCGCCAACCCGGAATTGGGCGAGGTGAAAATCGACACGGAAGGCGTCAAGGATTCCCTTGGGCACGGCATGGGCAGCCTGAAAGCGGCAGCCTTCGCCGCAGTGCCGGAGATCATTCAGAACGGCGTCGTCTTCAACAGGGAAACGAACTGGAAGGGCCGGGGATACGATACGGCGGTCATCGTCGCCCCCATCACCATCGGCGGGGAGAACTACGTCGGCGAGGTGGTGGTCAAGCGCGGCTCACAGCGCCAAGGTTTCTACCTGCACGAGGTGGAAATAAGCAAAGGGCTTGAGAAGGCGTTCAAGACTGCCACTGGCAGCGCCCCTCAAGCCCGGACTTCTAGGCTCATTTTAAGCTCGAAGCTGGGAGAAGTCAAGAATTGTTCCCAAGTCGTGGACGAGAACGGCGAGCCGCTGATTGTCTGGCATGGGAGCAAGCAAAAATTCTGGGTATTCGACCCCGAGAAGAGGGGCAAGAACACCGGCACAGAATTGAGCAAAAAATGGTTTTTCGCTGGCGATAAAGCCACCGCATCTTCCTACCACCATCCGGCCAATCTCCGTGAGATCTTCTCCGGACCGGGCTTCAACTACACCGGCGAGAGACTGGAGCGGGAACTTCAGGCAGTCATGGAGCGAGGTTCGCTACACCCGTTGTTCATGAACATGAAGAACCCCCTTGT
>Ga0310694_10002370_pt1 | contig 19465 bp, 16 predicted proteins | sample 174DNAGHGhighgp2_FD_203884 | JGI IMG/M metagenome (GOLD analysis project Ga0310694, IMG submission 203884) | Sheep rumen microbial communities from Palmerston North, Manawatu-Wanganui, New Zealand - 1742 DNA GHGhigh gp2 (v2) (version 2) | ecosystem: Host-associated > Mammals > Digestive system... | reverse complement strand
GGAGACCGTCTGGGAGGAAGTGCCCGTGGTGAAGAAGGTGAAGAAGACGCAGCCCTACGAGATTGAGAAGCCCGTACAGCTGCACAAGGAGGTGTTCTACGACATCCGCGTCAGCGACAACGTCGATCCGAGCGTCATCCAGGCTGAGGTGGCTGACTTCATGAAGAAGAACCCGCAGTCGAAGGTGACCATCGTGGGCTATGCCGACAAGGGCACGGGTAACGCCCGTCTGAACAAGATGTATGCCCAGCGCCGCGCTGAGACCTTCAAGAAAGACCTCATCGAGAAGCATGGCGTCAACCCCGACATGCTCATCGTAGACTCGAAGGGCGACACCGTGCAGCCGTTCCCCGACAACAACGACAAGAACCGTTGCGTCATCATCGATGCTGAGGGCAAGATGACGGTGAAGGAGTTCCGCGAGATTGAAGTCGAGGAGACGGTGATGGAGAAGCGCGAGAAGAAAGTGATGCGTACCATCACAGAGTAAGGAGCGATATCGGGTGAAGACTCGTGTCTTTGCAACAGCAGCAGCCTACTTTTGCTCAAAAGTAGGCTGCTGCTGTTATTATGCGCCAGCCGGCTTTTGGCAGAGCAGAAGGACGCGGCTGCCGTCGGCGAGAGTTGTGGCAAAGATGTAATGGTCGCCACCCTCTCTGAGCTTGAGCCTTTTGCGCAGGGCGTCAGCTGTCAGCGGGAAATTGCGCACGCTGATGTTGGCCTGTTTCAAGGGCAGCACTTTTTCTTTCAACTCTTGTTTGTTCATGGAGCTGACGGCTGTGACACGGAATATGCGGCCAGGGAAGTCGTCGACAGGCGCATCGGAGGTGAAGAGGTGGCTGTTGGGAGCGATGGGCGTAACGCCATAGCGTTGGGCCAGCTCGGCAAAGAGGCCGGCCTTCATCAGGGCGGGGTGAGGCTCGTAGAGGTAGTGGGTAGGTGGAGTAGGTTTGGTAGGTGGGGTAGGTTGAGCAGGTTTGGTAAGGAGGAAGATGTCTTGCTTGTCGTCGTTGCTGCAGACGAGGATGGGCTCCTTGGTGCCCTTGGCTGAGAGGAGGAGCAGCAGCTCTTTGCACTCGCCGCCAACAGCCACGATGTGCACCTGCTCCACATGGTCGCTGCCCACGTCGGCCATGGCCTTGCGCCAGTCGAGCATCGGCGAGAGCTTCAGCAGCACGTAGTCGGCCTTGGATAGCAGCTCATCTCTTAGAGGCAGAATATTAGGAGTGCAGTCGCTGATGCCGAAGGTGCGGGCGCCATGCACATCGCGCCGCGCAGGGTCGATGAAAATCAGCGTGACATGCTCCTCCATGCGGTGGAGAAACTCCTCCGCCTCAGCACAGACCACTGAGAAGTTGATAGGGACTGTAGTCTCTATAGTCTCTATAGTATCTATAGTTTCTATAGTATCTATAGTCTCTATAGTACTTGCCAGCACCTGAAGGTTGTGGTGAGCGATGGCACAGAGCGTCTCGTCGCGCTCTACGTAGACTCCTTCGTCGAACAGCGTACAGAGGAAGGAAAAGTCTACACCGAAGCCGCCCGTCAGGTCAACGAGCTTGCGGAAGCGGGAGTTTATGGGACTCATGGGTCCTATGGGACTCATAGGTCTTATAGGACTCATAGGACTTATAGGACCTATCACCCCCATCACCACCTGTGCCTTGTAGCGGGCTGTGGCCTCACTGCTGCACTGCTCCATCGACAGGTGGGCAGGATAGCAGATGTCGCTCAGGGCTGCCCACGAAGGAATCTTGCGGCGAGCTGCCTGACGACCGCTGATCTGCTGCAAAGCCAGAGGTAAGTCGACCTCAGCGTCCTGACATCCCTTTAATGCAAGCTGGCGCACGTCGTCATCGGCGTGCGCCAGCGCAAATTGTTTCGTTTTCTCGTTGAGTATCATGGTTATTGCCATACCAGTTGGATGTCTTCGATATTCTCCTTCAGATACCACTGCTTCACCTCCTCCACTACCGAACCGGGATTGATGGCCCACGACCTGAACATCTTATAGGCCGTTTTGGTGTTTTTCGTCTCTGAGCCTGTCGTGTTGCTATAGCCGCAGATGCTCTGCCACTCGTTGGGATAGAGGAAAGTGCCGGGTACCAGAAGCGCCCAGGGGTAGTTCTTCGTCGGGTTGCTGATGTACGGTGTCAGCTTGTCTGTGTAGTTCTCGTATTCCTTGAGCACCTGGTCAAACTTGAATGGATAAGTATGCACCTCCCACAAGCGGTTGCTGTATTTCTCAATGACGAACATGTCGTAGTTCATGATGTCGTTGAAGAGCTGGGCGTGTTCCTCGCTGTCGAGTGTCATGGTGAGGGTGATGACTGTCGGTGTGGCAATCCTTCCCCTTTCATCGCCGGCGAGGCGTTTGTCCATGGTGTTGTAGAAATAGGCATGCATGTACTGATTGTTGCCACCCGCGTCGGCCTTTGACATGGCCCAGTGGGCATCGTTGAAGAGGCTCACCACCAAGTCGTTGATCTGGTTGCCGCGGGCATCCTTGCCCAGTCCCGTCTCTGGATTGACATAGAAGAACGTTTCGCCTTTGTCGTTCATTACAGGCGTGACATACCTCATCGACTCGTAACTGGCAGCGTAGTCAACAAATGTGTTGGTGCCAGCCACCACGGCATCGGGCATGAGGCCCTTGATGCGCATGGCGGCAGCAATTTGCTTGTTAGTGCCCACGGCGTTGAGCACCACCCTTACAGTTACATTCTTTCCGCTGACGACGGGATTGACCGTGATAACGCAGTCGTTGAAATCGTAGTCTCCCGGGTGTGGAAACTGGTCCTCGAAGCAGAAGCGGTAGGTGTTGCTATGCTCCTGAGCCGTTGCTGCCGTCCCGTCTTCTGTCCCGGCAAAGCTGAGGTCTATCGTCTCTCCGTTGACCACCTTCCTGGACATGACGACTTGATGGCTGTTCTCGTCACGGCAAGCCACATAGACCGTGGGCTGTGCCAGCAAGTAGGAGAAGTGCAGCACTGCCGTCTGTCCGCCCACGGCTTCACTGGAAGCCAGCAGCGTGACATACGAAGCAGTAAGCGGGTCTTCCTGATAGATGGCCACACGGTACTTCTTGCCGCTGTCGCCGTTGACATGGGCTTGAAGGGTGGCAGAGCCGAAGACGGCCCACGTGTGGTTGGGATTCACACTGCCAACAGGGAAGGACCTGATGAGCAGTTCATCGTATTTCTCTTCCACGAAATAGTTCTCCTTGCATGCTGTCAATGCCAACGACAGGGATGCGAGTGCGACAAGAAGCTTTGCGTTTGTGATTTTCATTCAAGTTTCCTAAAGTTATAACTATTCAAATAGAGTTTATACAATCCTTTTCCCAATAACGCATTTTACGAATGGCTGCGCGCAGTCATCTTGCCATGCGGTCATCGGGTTACTGGTGACTGACGACGCGGCGGCGCTGGCGGTCGATGTAGAGACCTTTCCTCATCGTGCCGCCCTTCGTTGACTGGCCGTTCACCCGCCGGCCCTGCAGGTCGTAGAGCACGGTGGCGTGGCTGCTGTCGGTGGTGGCGGCGGCGATGCCGCTGGAGCCTTCGACAGTGAGGATGCCGTCGACGAAGGTGATGTCGTAGTTCTGGGCGGTGGCGCCGCTGACAGTGATGGCATATTCGCCGGCGGGGCTGTCCTTCGTGGCCTCGCAGGTGATGACGGGTTGCGTCAGCAGCACATCCTCCTTCTCCTTGTTGCGGAATCCCTTGCAGCTGAACCCAAACTCAGGATTGTCCTCTCCCTGCTTGCGGGTGTAGGAGTTGGCGGTGATGGTGAGCGGAGCGGGCGTGACGGTGAGGATGCCTTCACGGCACACCAGGCTCTTGTCGGTGATGGTGCCTGGGCTGACCGTGATGACATAGTCGCCCACGGGTGCCGTCGGCTCTGCCAGCATGTCGCATGTCAGTTCCGGCTCGCCGTCGATGGGTGCTCCCGAGACCTTGTAGGCGAGTGTGGCCTGCTTACGGCCATACTGTCGGCTGGCGGGCTGTGCCGTCACTGTCGGAGTGCCGGTGTAGGCGGTGATGTCGTAGGCCTTCCATGAATCGTGAGCCTGATAAGCTTCCACCAGCGCCTCCGGTACGAAGACGGTGGTCTTGGCCGACAGGCCGCTCATGCCCGAGACGTTGACCACGCCGTCGTCGGCCATCAGCACGAGATACTGCATCGGACTGCCTGTGAAAGCCATGTCGCCGATGGTCTTCACCTGCTGTGGCACATAGACGGTGGTGAGCGAGGTGGAGCTGCGGAACGCGTTGGCCGGTATCTCTGTAAGGGCTGTGAAGTAACGCAGCACCTCCAATGACTTCATCTGCGACTGGTTGCGGAATATCTCGCCGATGTCGGTCACGGCGGCGGCCTCCTCTATGCTCAGCTCGTTGTCGCCGTTGGTGTCCCAGTTTTCCAGGCACACGGTCTTGGCGCGGGCATCATTGATGTCGATGTAGTGCAGCTTGGCGCGCAGTGAGGCGATGGCGTTGAGGATGTCGTCGGCCGTGCTCTGCAGGTTGTCGTAGACGGCCTGCTCGTCGGTCGTGTCGATGTCGCCCTTCTGGCCGGCCACCAGCAGCAGTTTCTTCAGCTGCTCCACGCTCTTGTCAAATTCCTTTGCCTCGTTCATGCTGTCCTGGCTGATAAACACCCACTGGCACTGGCGCTCGTGTCCCTTGTAGGCGATGTCCCAGTAGATGCCGCTGGTGTAGTCGTAGGTGTACTCCGTCTTGTGCTCATAGTCGGTGCCCAGATACTCGCCCTCCACGTAGTCTGCCGCGCCCTGTGGCACCTGCAGTGTGAAGATGCCTTCAGCCACGCTGTCCACCTGCCAATAGGCCGATGCGCTGAGCTCGCCGTCGATGAAGCAGGCCTTTACGCCGGTGCCCACCTTCTTGTCGCTGCTGGTGCGGAAGAGTATGCCGCCCGTGGCCGTGTTCTTCAGATAGAATTGTCCTTCAGGCATGTTGGCGGTGCGGCACCACTCGTAGAGGAAGCCGCTGCGCCCCACGACGCCTTGCGTGCCGTAGGCTTCGCCGCTGGTAATCATCTTGCGCGTGGCCACGTTCATCACATATCCACGGGCACCGGCATAGACTGTCGACGGCTGCGGCTGTGTGCGCGTGCGTACTTCTTCAATAGTGCCGAAGTTGCGCCACACGGGAGCTGCAGCATACAGTTCCTTCGTGCCGGTGGGCACCTGCAGGGTGGCGCTCTTCACCGTGGTGGTGGTGAAGGCATCGCTGGCGATGTCAATGGACAGCGGGTCGGGATTGTCGATGCGCACGGACTTCAGCTTCGAGCAGCCCCTGAACACCTGGTCGCCGATGGTGATGACATACTCAGGCAGGTTGATGCTGGTGAGGCTTGAGCAGTTGCGGAAGGCGTAGTAGTAGATGCGCTCAATGCTTGGTGGCAGCGTGATGCTGGTCAGCTTGTTGCATCCTTCGAAGCTGCTATCATAGAGGTCTTTCACACTGGTGAAATACTGGAACTCGTCGAAGCTGGTGATGGCCTTGCCCTGGAGGTGGTTGCTGACAGAATTGATCATCGCTGCCTCGGTGATGCTCAGCTCGCCATCGCCGTCGAGGTCAAACTTCGTGATGCACGTCTGGCGCACGATGTCGTCGGCAAAGTCGATGAGTTTCATCTTCTGGCGCAGCGTCTTCTGTGCCTGGCGCATCTCCTCGACGCTGCTCTCCATGTTGTCGAGCACGGCCTCTTCGGCGTCACAGACTATGTGTTTGGCCTTGGCCATGGCGATGAGGTTTTCCAGTTGTGCGGCTGCCACATAGTTGGCGTCGCGGTCGGCATCGTAAGCGACGAAGCGCCACTGGCATCCCGTCTCGTTGCCTTCGTAGACGATGTCGCTGTAGACGCCCCATGTGGGCTGAATGTACTGGCTTGGGTGGTCGCTCTGCACGCCCCAGCACCAGGCGGCGTTGTATCCGTCGTAGCCCGACGGTACGCTGAAGGTGTAGGTGTTGTTGCCGATGTCGCTGACGAGCCAGTGTGCACGCTTGTCGAGGTTGCCGTCGACGAAGGCGGCCCTGACACCGTTGCCCACGTTGCCGTCTTCGTTGGTGCGGAAGGTGTAGTGGCGGTCGTTGCCGGTGTCGGTGGAGTAGAGGGCGTAGACGCCTTCAGGCATCGTTGAGTTGTGTTTCAGCTGGAATAGCATCGGCTCGCCGTCGGTCACCACGGCCTGCGTGCCCCATGCCTCGCCTCGGCTGAGGAAGCGTCCGGTGCCCTCGTGATAGAGATAGACGGGCGTGTTGGCGGTGAGCGCTGTGAATGATCCGCCGGTGCGGTTGCGGTGCTCCTTGATGGTGCCGAACTGGCTCCACTGTGCGTCGCCCTCGAACCAGGCTCGCGTGCCCTGCTGGATGTGCAGCACGGCAGTGGCTACGGAGGCATTGGCGAAGACCTGCTCGCCCATCGTGATGTTCTGGGGCAGGAGGCTGGTGACGGTCAGCTCGCTGAGTTTGTTGCAGCCGCTGAAGGCCTCGTCGCCAATGCGTTGCAGCGTTGACGGCAATGTCAGCGATGTAAAGGCACGGCAGTCACGGAAGGTGCCGGCCTCAATAGCTTTCATGCTGGCAGGCAAATCGATGGGCTTCAGCAGCAGACAGCCGCTGAAAGCCTCTTCGCCGATGCTCTGCAAGGAGGTGGGGATGCTGAGTGATGCCAGTTTCTTGCAGTCTTTGAAGGCGCGTGCTCCGATGTGTTGTATGTTGCGTGGCAGCTGCAGGCTGGTCAGTTGCAGACATCCGCTGAAGGCCTCGTCGGCAATGGTCTGCAGGCTGGTGAAATAGCGCAGCTCGGGGAACGAGCGGATGTTCTGTCCCTGCAGCACGGTGCCCAGGTCGGTGATCAAGGCTGCCTCGCCGTAGGTCAGCACGCCGTCGCCGTCCTGATCCCACGCTGCTGTGCAGAGGCGCTTGGCCGTGGCGTCGGCAATGGGCATGGCACGCTCCTGATAGTTCTCCGGCTCGATGCCGATGATGCACTCGCGGCCATCGGTGTAGCCGCTGCCTGAGCCACCGATGCCCTGGTCGCCGGGGGTGAGATTGGACAGATAGTAGTAGTCATCGCTTTGTCCGCCCCAACCCCAGTTGATGTGGTAGCGGCGGTCGCCGTCGTAGCCGTCGCACACGAAAGCATGGCCTACGTCAGCATCGGCACCGCTGATGTACACGGGCCGTCCCTGTGCCAGCTCGCTGTAGATGACCTCGTCCCACTCGTCGCTGCTCAGGCCGTAGAGGTACTTCACGCTGCTGCCGAACCCGAAATAATTGACGAGGGCATCGGCCACGGCTCTCGACTGGGCGCCGCTGGAAGAGTTGGTGTAGTCCATGTTGACAGCCACGCCGCAGTAGTGCATCAGCTGGGCCACGGCTTTCTTCTGCAAGCCCGTGGCGCTGCCGCCGTAGTTGTCTATCATGTTGTTCCAGTCGATGGGCGAGCCGGCGGGGATGCCTTCCACATGGAGGTGACCATAGGTCTCGTGTTCCGTCCAGGTGTCGTAGGCGGGTATGGCGGCCTGTGTCTCGGTCACCATCTTCGACCGGTGGTAATACAGTATCTGGGCGTAGGCCGTCGCCACGCATCCTGTCACCGAGCGGCCCAGGGTGAAGTACATGGGGCACTCGTCGTTGTAGGGCGATTCCTGGCTCCACCTGCTGGTGACCAACGGCTTGATGGCGGGGTGGGTGGGCACGCGGTGGATGCTCTGTGGTGTCTGTGGGGTGATGGGCCTGGCCTGGAAAGCCTCAATCTCCTTTGCATAGCCTTCGAGCCACGACAGCATGTTGGGCGGCATCTTGTCGTAGTCGAAAGTGCCGCTGTTGCAATAGCCGAGGATGGTTTCGTTCAGCTCGTCATCGCCGGCCACAATGACGAAGCCCTCCTGCTCTCCCCGGTTGAAGACGAAGTAGGGCGCGGTGGCGTCGCTGGCGCTGCTTGCCCTGCTGAGGCTGTTGAGCCTGCCGGGATAAGCAGCGACGGCGGCTTTCAACTGGCGGGCATCGCCGCGCTGTATCTGGAACTGACGGGCAGCCTGGCGAGCCTGCTCACGGGTGATGGGACGAGCCGAGGCATCCAGACAATGGGCAGTCATCAGCGTAAGGGTGATGACTGCCATCAAGGTGTTTCGAACTGTATTTTTCATAGTAAAGGATAGGATGTAGGCTTAAAGTTTTTCTCCGTAGCACAGGTCGCCGCAGTCGCCAAAGCCTGGCACGATGTACTTGTGCTCGTTCATGCCCGGGTCGATGGCGGCGCACCACAGGGTGACGTCGTCGGCGACGTTGTCCTGCAGCATCTTCACACCTTCGGGCGTGCCGATGACACAGGCTATGTGCACCTGTGCGGGGCGGCCGGTCTTCAGCAGTGCCTCGTAGGCCGCCACCATCGAGCCGCCGGTGGCCAGCATCGGGTCGACGATGATGAGCGTCTTGCCCTTCACGCTGGGCGAAGCCATATACTCGGTGTGGATGCCCACCTCGGTGTGCTCGCGGTTGGTGTACATGCGGTAAGCGGAGACGAAGGCGTTGTGTGCATGGTCGAAGAAACTGAGGAATCCCTCGTGGAAGGGCAGTCCGGCGCGCAGCACCGTGGCCAGGAGAACGTCATCCTCGCGTGCCAACGACGTCTCGGCTATGCCCAAAGGCGTGGTGACGCTCTTCGGGCGATAGTCGAAAGTCTTGGAAATCTCGTAGGCCATGACCTGGCCGATGCGCACAATGTTGTTGCGGAAGAGCAGGCGGTTGCGCTGGTAGCTCTTGTCGCGTATCTCGGCCATGAAATGGTTGAGGCAGGAGTTCTGTTCCTGCATGTTCACTATTCTCATACCAGCGAGAAGGCTACGTCCATCATCTTTGTAAACGTGTTCTGACGCTCCTCGGCCGTGGTGGCCTCGCCTTTGAGGATGTGGTCAGAGATGGTGAGGATGGTGAGTGCACGCTTGCCAGCCCGGGCGGCGTTCATGTAGAGTGCTGCGGCTTCCATCTCTATGGCCAGCACGCCCATGTTGATCCAGCGGTCGTTGTGGGCATTCTCGGTGTAGAACGTGTCGCTCGACATGACGTTGCCCACCTTGTAGCGATAGCCGAACTTCTCGGCAGCATTGGCCGCACCGCGCAGCAGGTCGAAGTCGGCGATGGGTGCGAAGGTGCCGGCCAGCTCATACTGCATGGCATAGCTCGAGTTGGTGCAGGCGCCCATGGCGATGCAGAGGTCGCCCACGTTCAGGTCCATGTGGAGGGAGCCGGCGGAGCCCACGCGGATGATGGTCTTCACGTCGTAGAAGTTGAACAGCTCGTAGCTGTAGATGCCGATGGATGCCATGCCCATGCCGTGGCCCATCACGCTGACACGCTTGCCGTTGTGCGTGCCGGTGAAGCCCAGCATACTGCGGATGTTGTTGAACTGCACGGGGTTCTCGAGGAATTTCTCGGCCATGAACTTTGCGCGCAAGGGGTCGCCGGCCATGATGACGGTCTCGGCTATTTCACCCAGCTTGGCACCGATGTGCGGGGTTGGAGTGTTGTCTTTCATGTTATAAAGGTTTTTAGTTTATTTCTTTACCATTGCCAAGTCTACCGGCAGGGTGACACCGTTGCGCGTCATCGTCCACGAGTCGGTCTCAGCATCGTGGTTGAACAACACGATCTTGCCGTCGGGTGACTTCACCTCATAACCGGTCTTCGTCGTAGTGATGGTATAAAGCACACCATCTTCACCCATCACCTTCTGCACCTTTCCGGTAGCAGCCACAGGGTTGTCGCCAGTCCAGAACTCGATGGAATTGAGCACCAAGGCATCGACGAAGAGACAAACGCTACCCACAATGGGCTGCAGGAAGAAGCCTACAATGGCGTTCACAAACTTGTTTTCTGTCATGGAGCACTGCCACTTCTCGTAGTTATTGAACAGGCTGAACGAGCCAATACACGAGCTGGTGAGCAACGTGCCACACAGCAGCAGAGCTGCCACTTTCAAACTTTTCTTTTTCATATCTGTACGGTTTGGTTAAAAACAAATGTGTCGCTGCAAAGTTAGCAATTATTTGCGAAACGACATCATAATTTGATAGAAAATTTGAAGAAAAAAGAAATGTGCATCACTTTGCAATTAAATAACCGTGCCCCAGCCTTCCTTTGAGGGTGGGAGTGGGTCTGCTCTGTACACTTTTAACAGTCCTTTACTTTTCTCGGCTGGAGCCCTGCCGTGAATCTTTTGGCTGTTCGAAGAAGATAGACTCTTTGTACCTAACATGGGAAGATGACAATTGAGTGAAAATAGAGAAGAACATCGAGGAACTTGAAAAAGTTGGAAGAAATATATTGCGTACACTACTTTTTCGTTGAATAATTTTGTGCAATGGATAAATATGTTTACCTTTGTGCCAAAAACAGAGGACTATGGCAACAGCAGTATCAATAAACATCAATATGCCGCGTGGTGATATGGCTTTCATCCGGCAGTTAGGTAAACGCATGGGATGGACAATCTCTGAGGCCAGACCGTCGGACGCTCTCTATGATTCAGAGACAAAAAGCTACCTAAACGACGAGACTATGCAGGCCATACGCGACGTTGAGGCAGGCAAGGTGGAGCAGTGTAAGGATATGAACGAGTTGTTGGCTTACGGGTAACTACAAAGGTTATAGAGAATGTCATATAAATCCTGATTGGCTGCTTATCTACAAGAAGAAAGAGACTATCAGGGTGGTATCATTGTCACGCACAGGAACCCACTCGGACTTGTTCAAAAAGTGAGAGTGGTAAACTACATGGCATTCTCAAACCTAATTCATTCAGGCGCATAGTTGACAGACTTGCATTTTCAATGCGCAGACAAAGATAAATATGCCAAATCTCCGCTCCCCACGAAGATTTGGCAATTTTCTTTGGCCGTTTGCCGGATAATGACTACCTTTGTAGCCTAAGTGGAGAAACGTCACATGGGCGCGTCTCTGTACAAAGACCCAAATAATAGTTGTAATACAGAATGAGAATGATGAAGACATTAAGGATACTGGCTGCTGCACTCGGCCTCATTTTCTGCGGTTTCATCGATGCTGCACCGAAGAAAGAGTTGTTTGTCCCGATGGACTATTCCACCTGCGGCTACCGTGGTAGCAACGAGGCGCTGCCCGATGTGGCAGTGGCTGTCAGCGTGACGTGGCAGGAGGGCGACTGCTCACCGCTCATCCAGCAAGCCATCGACGAGGTGAGCCGTCGCAAGCCCGACGCACAAGGGCGCCGCGGCGCCGTGCTCATCGGAAAGGGCCGCTACAGGCTCGACACACCCTTGCGCATCACTGCATCGGGCGTGGTGCTGCGAGGCGTGGGCAGAGACGAGACCATACTGGTGAAGCACGGCACCGACCGCGGCGCCCTGCTCTACATCGAGGGACAGGCCGATGCACCGGGCGACACGCTGGCTTTCATCGGCGACAGCATAACGGCGGGCAGCAACGCCATTGCCGTCAGGTCACTCAGCCATCAGCCATCGCTGACCATCCATCAGCGTGTCACCATCGTCCGACCCTGCACATGGGAGTGGATTGACCATCTGGGTATGCGCGACTTCGGCGGCGGACTGGACTACACCGGTTGGAAGCCCACCGACATCGAGCTGTGCTGGGACCGTATGGTGGCAGACATTCGCAGCGACTCGCTCATCCTCGACGCGCCCCTCACCACCGCCATCGGCCCGGCCTTTGGCGGAGCCTATATCATCAGGGGCAGGCATGAAGGCGAGCTGAAGGAGTGCGGCGTAGAGAATATGACGATGGAATCGGAAAAAAACGACTGGAATCCGAAGGATGAAGACCACTGCTGGGATGCCATCTTCATGGAGCAGACACGCGACAGCTGGGTGCGCCGCGTCAACTTCCGTCACTTCGCCGGCTCGGCTGTCAACCTGCAGCTGCACACCAGCCGCATCACTGTGGAGGACTGCATCGCCGCAGAGCCCGTGTCGGAGATTGGCGGCTGGCGCCGTCAGGTGTTCCTCACGCGCGGACAGCAGACACTGTTCCAGCGCTGTGTCTCCCGACAGGGCATCCATGACTTCGCTGCCGGCTACTGCGCCGCCGGGCCTAACGCCTTCGTGCAGTGCGAGGGCGAGCAGTCGCTGGGCTTTAGCGGCAGCATCGGCTCGTGGGCACCGGGCTTGCTCTTCGACATCGTGAACATCGACGGCCACGACCTGTGTTTCAGAAATCTGGAGCAGTTTCAGTTCGGCACAGGTTGGAACACGGCCAACTCGATGTTCTGGCAGTGCACCGCCAGCACCATCTGGTGCTATTCGCCCGACAAGGACAACCGCTGCAGCGGTCACGGCTGCTGGGGCACGCTGACGGGCAACGCCGAGTGGACCAGCAGCAACGACCATGTGCAGCCGCGTTCCTTGTTCTACGCGCAACTGCAAGCACGAGTGGGCGACACTGGCCCAAAAGCCTGGCTGCTGCCTATGAACACCAACGCCACGTCGTCGCCCACCGAGGAACAGGCGATGCTGATGGCCCAAGAGTCGCTGCACACGCCGCGCCTCACCATGGAGATGTGGATAGACAGCGTGACATATACTGCACCTACCGAACCTACCGCACCTACCAAACCTACCCGTTCAGTAGGTTTGGTAGGTGCGGTAGGTTCGGTAGGTTTTGTAGGTCTCACCGCTGAGGGCCTGCTCCTCACCGGCAACCAGTATGACATCCCTTGGTGGAGCGGCCGTGTGAAGGATAACTTCGTGACGAAAGGCGCCAAGCCAGCCATCACCCGCTTTGTGCCCGGCCGTGAGGGAATGGGATGGACTGACCGCATAGACAGCGTCGTGGCCTTTCTGGCCGACGGTCACTACAGCTCGCTCTCGCACAACTACGGCCTGTGGTATGACCTGCGCCGCACTGACCACGAGCGGGTGCGCCGCGCCGACGGCGATGTGTGGGCACCGTTCTATGAGCAGCCCTTCAGTCGCAGCGGTGTGGGCACAGCATGGGACGGGCTGTCACGCTACGACCTGACGCGGCCCAACCAGTGGTACTGGAGCCGCCTGCGCGAGTTTGCCGACAAGGCTGCAGCACGCCATATCCTGCTCTTCCATCACCATTACTTCCAGCATAACATCCTCGAGGCAGGCGCCCACTGGGTGGACTGCCCGTGGCGACCGGTGAATAATATTCAGATGAGAGTTGAGAGTTCAGAGTTGAGAGACATTTCTTCTGGCGATAGTAATGTCTCTCAACCAAAAAACAGTAATGTCTCTCAACTCTCAACTCTCAACCCTCAACCCTCAACTCTCAACTCTCAACCCTCAACTCTCAACTCTCAACAAAAAAATCCCTTCCCCGAGCCTGTGCCCTTTGCCGGCGACAAGCGTATCTTCCTGGCCGAGCAGTTCTATGACGAGACCGACTCGGTGCTGCGACCCCTGCACCGACAGTATATCCGCATGTGCCTGGACGAGCTGAAAGATCAGCCCAACGTCGTCCACCTCATCAGCGCCGAGTACACCGGACCGCTGCACTTCACCCGCTTCTGGCTGCAGACCATCGCCGAATGGGAGCAGGAGACGGGGCGCCATCCCCTCATTGCCCTCAGCTGCACACGCGATGCCCAGGACAGCATCATGGCCGACCCCGTGCTGAGCCGTGTGGTCGACATCATCGACATCCGCTACTGGCATTACAACACCGAGGGCCTCTGGGCTCCGCGTGCCGGCCGCAACCTGGCGCCGCGACAGTGGATGCGCAAGGAACGCGTGGGGAAGACTGGCTTCAAGGAGGCCTATGACGCCGTGCGCGAGATGCGCGAGCAATATCCCGACAAGGCTGTCACCTTCTTCTCGCAGCAGTACCCGCAGTATGGCTGGGCCATCCTCATGGCAGGCGGCTCGCTGCCCAACGTGCCGTTGCAGGCCGGCGCCGGTCTGCCTTATCACGACGACCTGCTGCGCGCCATACCCAAGATGATGCCTCTTGATGGTGGCGGCTGCGTGGCGCTTGGCAGCGATGCCGAGGGCTATCTGCTCTACGCACAGGCCGACACCGTCAGCCTGAACATCATTCCCGCCACTTACGACCTCTTCGTCATCGAAGCCTCCACAGGCCGCGTGTCGCTGTTGCAAAAGAAGCTGAAAGCCAATGGCCCGTTCCTCCGCACCGGCCTCCGCACCGGTCAGGTGCTCTGGCTCCGTCGCTTGCGCTGAAAGAAATCAGGAGCATTTCCATCACTTTTACCGCCTGTTAGCGAGATAATTCAAGAAAAAGTGTTACCTTTGCAAACGAGAATCAACAAAACAGCTCATTTATGAATGGCTTAGTTCCCCATATTGTACAGTATCAAGGATCCAAGCGAATATTGGCTCCGCAGATTCTACATTACATGCCGCAACGTTTTGAAAGGTTAGTAGAGCCTTTTGCCGGCATGGCTGCCATAACAATTGCTGTGGCAAGGCAGGACCGGGCAGAAAACTATGTTGTCAACGACCTTAATGCCCCATTAGTAGAAGTGCTGAAGTCAGCCATTGAGACACCCGCAGAACTCGTAAATGATTATTCAGTGGTATGGAACGAACAGTTCTCATACGAGAAGGGCAGTGTAGAACATTACTATAAAGTGCGTGATGACTTCAATAGTGGCATGCAGTCACCAGCTAATATGCTATACCTTTTAGCTCGTTGCGTAAAGGGATCTGTGCGCTACGGCAGTAATGGACTGTTCAACCAGTCACCTGACAAACGCCGCAACGGCACGTCCCCTAAGACATTGAAACTTAACGTAGAAGCCATCTCTTATTATCTGAAGGGACGCACTGAGTTTTCATCGTTAGACTATCGCGAAGTGTTGGAAAATACCCGACATGGGGATGTGGTTTATATGGATCCACCATACCAAGGAGTATCCAACGCACGCGACAACCGCTATTTTTCAGGCATTGAGTTCAAGGATTTCGTTAATGCCATAGACCGATTAAACAGCAAAGGTGTAGACTTCCTTATCAGTTATGACGGTAAATGCGGCAACAAGCAGTACGGCGAAGACCTTCCCAAAGAATTAGGGCTTCAGAAGGTGATGCTAAGGGCTGGCTTGTCAAGCCAAAGCTTGTTACTGGGAAAGAAGGAAATAACCTACGAAGCACTCTACATCAGTCGTGGTATACAACAGTTTGCACCAATGGCTCAACCAACATTTCAGTATTCACTTTTTGAAGAGTTTGCCGTATGAAAAAGAAACTTCCGAAGGATTTTCTTGCTCGCCTAAATGCGGTCACAGCTAAACGTCCTAAAACCGTCATCAAGTTTATTTTGGAACACGGTTCCATTACTACCGAAGATTTGAAAGCACTCGGCTATGAACACCCGCCACGTGCCGCCCGCGACGTGCGTGAGCAGGGCATACCACTTGAGACATTCCGGGTGAAAGATTCTACTGGAAGAAGCATTGCTGCATACCGTTTTGGCAAATTGTCAAAGGCAGAAGATAAATTGTCGAAAGTCTCTGGTCGGACAGTCCTTTCTTCAGCGTTGAAAAAGGCACTGATTGAAAAATATGGATCCAAGTGCTTTATCTATATGCAACCGATGGAGGAGCGCTTGTTACAGATAGACCATCGTGTACCTTACGAAATAGGAGGTGAAAGGGGCAAAAGCGATATTGACTGTTACATGCTCTTAAGTCCATCAGCAAACAGAGCAAAGTCGTGGACATGCGAACATTGCCCTAACTGGGAAAGAAAAAATGTTGATTTCTGTGTCAGCTGTTTTTGGGCTCATCCAGAAAACTACACTCACATCGCTGACAATGAGCAACGACAAATCATCATCACCTTTTCTGGTGACGAGATAGAAGACTATAACCGTCTTATAGCTCTTGTGGGAGCCGACAAAGCAGAACAGACGATTAAGGAAATGATAGAAAAATATATCAAATAGATTTGTTAGAATTTGTGCACACATCCAAATAATAAAAGATAAGAACATGAAAGAAATGGAACTGAAGTACGGATGCAATCCGAACCAGAAGCCGTCGCGCGTGCTGATGACCGACGGCAGTGAACTGCCCATTGAAGTGCTGAACGGCCGCCCCGGCTACATCAACCTGCTCGATGCGCTGAACTCGTGGCAGTTGGTGAAAGAACTGCGCGAGGCCACCGGCATGGCCGCCGCCGCCTCGTTCAAGCATGTGTCGCCCGCCGGCGCTGCCGTGGGCCTGAAGCTCAGCCCTACGCTGAAACACATCTATTTCGTCGATGACATTGAGGGGCTCGACGACTCGCCCATCGCCTGTGCCTATGCCCGTGCCCGCGGCGCCGACCGCATGTCGAGCTACGGCGACTTCATCGCCTTGAGCGACACCTGCGACAAGACGACGGCTCTCATCATCAAGCGCGAGGTCAGCGACGGCGTCATTGCCCCAGGCTACACCGACGAGGCACTGCAGATACTGAAGGAGAAGCGCAAGGGAACGTACAACGTCATCAAGATAGACCCGGCCTACAGACCCGACCCCATAGAGCGCAAGCAGGTGTTCGGCGTGACCTTCGAGCAGGGCCGCAACGAGATACGCCTCGACGACCCGAAGCTCTTCGAGAACATCCCCACGCAGAACAAGACATTCAGCGACGAGGCAAAGCGCGACCTGATGATTGCCCTCATCACCCTGAAGTACACCCAGTCGAACTCGGTGTGCTACGTGAAGGACGGCCAGGCCATCGGCATCGGCGCCGGACAGCAGAGCCGCATCCACTGCACAAGACTGGCCGGACAGAAGGCCGACATCTGGTGGCTGCGACAGCATCCGAAGGTGCTCGCCCTGCCCTTCCTGCCCAACATCCGCCGCGCCGACCGCGACAACACCATCGACGTGTACATCTCGGAGGACGAGCACGACGACGTGCTGCGCGACGGAGCATGGCAGCAGTTCTTCACCCGTCAGCCCGAGGTACTGACGCTGGCCGAGAAGAAAGAGTGGATAGCCAAGAACACGGCCGTCAGCCTTGGCAGCGACGCCTTCTTCCCCTTCGGCGACAACATCGAGCGTGCCCACAAGAGCGGTGTGCAGTACATCGCCCAGGCAGGTGGCTCCGTGCGCGACGACCATGTCATCATGACCTGCGACAAGTACGGCATCGCCATGGCCTTCACCGGCGTGCGCCTGTTCCACCACTAATATAATGCATTATATGGACGATTTCCAGCAAATCCTTGAGAACGGCATCTCCTTCGGACGTGGCGGTGAGCGTCGCGACCCCAACGAGGGCAAGGTGAAGACCAAGGCCAAGAAGAAACAATACATCACAGGAGCTCACGGTAGCGGCTCGGCCAAGCAGAAAGCCAAATACCGCGAGCAGCGTGCCAACCGCAAACACAGGTAATGCAATGAGAAAACTGCGGACAATAGAGATGCAGCGATTGACGCCGGAGGAGTTTCAGAAGGCGGAGAAGCTGCCGCTGACGGTGGTACTCGACGATGTGCGGTCGATGCACAACGTGGGGTCGGTGCTGCGCACGGCCGACGCTTTCCGGTTGGAAGAGGTGGTGCTCTGCGGCATCACCGGCACGCCGCCGCATCCCGAGATACACAAGACGGCGCTGGGTGCCGAAGACAGCGTGGCGTGGCGCCACTGCGACACGGCGCTGGAAGCAGTGCGGCAGTTGAAAGAGCAGGGCATCACGGTGTTCAGCGTAGAGCAGGCCACAGAATCAACAATGCTTCCCTCGTTCCAAACGGAGCGGGGGAAGCATTATGCTATTGTTTTAGGCAATGAGGTGAAGGGCGTGCATCAGGAGGTGATCGACGCCAGCGACGGCTGCCTGGAGATTCCCCAGCGGGGTGTGAAGCACTCCATGAACGTCTCCGTCACCGCCGGCATCGTCATCTATCACATTGCCTGCCAGCTTATAGTATAGACTTTTCGTGCTTTAGGGTGTCACCCTAAAGCGCAAAAAAACTACATATAGAAAAATTACTTATACCCCTAGACGGGCATTTCATGCAGCGCGATGAAATATCATCCAGCTATTGCTTAATTAGTTTAGCAATGACTGTAACCAATTCATGGGCCGGTTCTACAATTGTACGCAATTCCTCTTCACTTACAGAGAAAATGCAGTTATAATCTCCCTTTTCCCGCAATTGTTCCATCCTCGTCAGAAAGCCACCTAACTTATCCTCTATGATTCCAGTTTTAATGAAATGCAATCCAAACTGGCTCAACATGCCGGAATGTCTTTTACTTGCTAAACCATTATGGATAAACAAGGCTTGAACAGCATGGAAACAAGCATAATAGTATCTGTTAGCGGCTAAGTCCCATTGTTTCAGCTCCTGCACCATTTCTGCTTGCTCCAAGAAGCGGTTGGCCTTTTCCATTTGAAGACCCACCATTGTTTTCCTTTCATCATCGTTCAAGCTCATAGGGCAATAGCATCTTTTACTACATTATGATAGAAAGGGGTGATTCTGCTGGCCTCCCATTCCTTTTTGGTGTACATGATGGGGTTGATTTCCGCACCGATGTCCCATCCCAACTTTGTAAGGGGATAGGTCACAGTATCGTAGTCTTCTGGCATCAATTTTTCCTTGTCAAGAACGATTAAGATGTCCCAGTCTGAATCTTGACGTGCATCACCACGTGCCTGTGAGCCATAAAGCATGGCTACAGCCTGCTTCGGCAGACTCATGGAAAGCGCCTTTTTGATGCTGTCAAGTACTTGTTTATCCATAATATGTTCTTTTTCTTGCGGGCAAAGTTAATCATTTTTTGTGAATAAACAATCTTTTTTTCCACTCTTTTTCCTTTCCTACCAAACTTTTCGCGGGTTTTCTTTGCCGAGGCATTGACACGCTGACGATGCAGATGGACGGCACGGAGCAGATCTTAGACGCTAATGGCCGGCGCATACAGAAGCTACAGCGAGGTGTGAACATCATTCGCATGCAGGGCGGAAAGATAAAGAAAATTGTGGTGAACTAAATAATAGGACAAGACCAAACATCGTGGAAATTCCTTTGTACAGAGGATTTCCACGATGTTAGGTCTTGTTTCAAAAGGCCTGTGTAAAGACTTCAAAAATTATGTGGGGTCTCCACAATTTACGAGGCAGGGGGGAAGAGCACCACGCCCTCCTGTTTCTTGCCGTCCATCATCACTTTGAGAGGACGATTGAAACGCACGTGGCGCACGTAGGTGGTCTCTTCGATAGCGGGCATCTGGTCGAGGACTTCCTTCTGGAAGATACCGTCACCCGTGTAGGCGTTGATGGTGAAATAGCCCACGCCGAAGCTGGTGAGGTTCTGGAAGAAGTGTGTGCCCTGCGAAGGGTCTACGTGATAGTTCTTCAGGCCCGTTTCCACGATGACGCGTGCTGCCGAGATATGCGGCCACTTCACGGGTATGCCCAGCCAGTAGTCGCTCGAGCCCCAGCGGCCCGGGCCGATG
>Ga0310694_10002369_pt1 | contig 19465 bp, 14 predicted proteins | sample 174DNAGHGhighgp2_FD_203884 | JGI IMG/M metagenome (GOLD analysis project Ga0310694, IMG submission 203884) | Sheep rumen microbial communities from Palmerston North, Manawatu-Wanganui, New Zealand - 1742 DNA GHGhigh gp2 (v2) (version 2) | ecosystem: Host-associated > Mammals > Digestive system... | reverse complement strand
TAAATTTTCTAAATTTTCAAAATTAGAAAAATCTTTTATATAACCTTGTTCTGTTGATATTTTTATAGATTTTAATTTTTTTAAAGTATTAGGAATATATTTTATAAAATCATCACATTCTTCCCAATTATTAAAATAATCATCATATGATATATTTATTTCTAAATTTTGTAAATTAATTAAAGTTTTAGGAATTTTATTTAAATTATAACTACAACTTAAATATAATTCTTCTAAATTTATTAAAGTTTTTGGTATTTTTTTTATATCTATATTATTAATCATTAAATATTTTAAATTAATTAAGGTTTTAGGTATTTCTATATTATCATTATATTTTTTCATTATAAAAATATAATTCTTCTAAATTTATTAAAGTATTTGGTAATTTTTTTATATTATTATAATTTTTTATTTTTAATTTCTTTAAATTAATTAATTCTTTTGGTAAATATTGAATATTATGACAATTATTTATTTCTAATTCTTTTAAATTATTTAATTTTTTAGGTAAATATTGAATATTACGACAATTATTTATTTTTAATATATTTAATTTTTTTAAATTATTAGGTATTTCTTCTATAAAACGACAATTATTTATATTTAATATTTTTAATTTTTTTAAATTATTAGGTATTTCATATAAATTATCACAATAATTTATATCTAAAGTTTTTAAATTAATTAAATTATTAGGGATATTTATTTTATTACAATCATTTATTTTTAATACTTTTAATTTATTAAAGGTATTTGGAATTTTAAAATAATTATTACAATTATATATTTCTAATTCTTCTAAATTAATTAAATTATCTGGTATAATATAATTATATTCATTTATTTTTATTTTTTTCAAATTAATTAATTTATTAGATATTACTTGAAATTTACAATTATTTATTTCTAATTCTTCTAATTTAATAAAATTATCTAATATAAATGAATAATTATAATCTTTTAATTTTATTATTTTTAAATTACTTAATACTTTTGGTATTTCTTTTATATTATAACAACAATATAATTTTAATTCTTTTAAATTAGTTAAAGTATTTGGTATTTCTTTTATTTTATTACAATCATTTAAATGTATTTTTTTAAATTAATTAAAGTATCTGGTATTTCTTTTATTTTATTACAATTATATATTTCTAATTCTTCTAAATTAATTAAATTATCTGATATATAATTTATATTACATTTATATATTTTTAATTTTCTTAAATTAATAAATTTTTTTAAATAATCATAATCAAAAGTATTATTATTATATAAATCTATAATTAATTCTGTAATTTTTTCATAATCTATATAATAAATATCATTATTATTTTTTATTGTTATACTCATTTTATTACTTAATATATTATAATATAAATATTTAAAATAATTACATAATATATATTTTTATTGAAAATATTTTTATTTCAATTTTAAATAAAAAAATTAATTAAAAATCATCACCAAAATCATAAGTTATTAAATTTGAATTTTTATTACATTTAATTTTAATATTTGATTTTTTATAACTATCATGATCTATTTTATAAATATTAATTTTTAATTGTTTTGAAGTAGTTTTAGGAATTTTAATATTCCCCAAAGAATTTTGACTTAAAATATCTATTTTTTTTAAATTTTTTAAATTTTTAGTAGAATAAAGTAATTTATCTATATTACAATAAGTTTCTATTAATATTTTTTTTAATTTTTGTAAAGTTTTAGGAAGTTTAAATATAAAATTTCCACTAATACGTTCTGTTAAAATTAATGTTTCTAAATTAATTAAATTATATGGTATTTTTAATTCATTTTTTATATGCATTATTGGAAAATGTTTTTTACAATCATTATTATAATCAAAACAATCATTTAATTTTAAATAATTTAAATTTATAAATGTATTTGGTATTTCTTTTATATTTAAATTACTAATAATTAATTTTTTTAAATTTATAAATGTATTAGGTATTGTTTGTATATTATTTTCTTCACCACTTAATTCTAATTTTTTTAAATTAATAAAATTATTAGGTATATTTTTTATATATATACCATAATTACATATAATTAATGTTTCTAAATTAATTAATGTATTTGGTATTTCTTTTATATTATGACAATCAATATATAAATGTTTCAAATTAATTAAATTATTTGGAATTTCTTTTATTTCAGTTTTTTTAAAATAACCAATTATTTTTAATTTTTGTAATTTAATTAAATTATTTGGTATTTTTTGTATATTATCACATTGTTTTATTTCTAATTCTTTTAAATTATTTAATGTATTTGGTATTTCTTTTATTTTATTACAATAACATATTTTTAATTTTTCTAAATTAATTAAATTATTTGGTATTTCTTTTATTTTATTACAATCAATTATTTCTAATTTTTTTAATTTATTTAATGTAGTTGGTATTTTTTTAATATTATCACATCTAATTATTTCTAATTCTTTTAAATTATTTAATGTATTTGGATTTGGTAATTCTTTAATATTACAACTAACAATTTTTAATTTCTTTAATTTTATACATTTATTTATAAAATTAAAATCATTATTATAATATTTTTCTATAATTAATTCTATAATTTTATCATAATCTTTTATTTCTTTTATATCATTATCATTTTTTATTGTTATTTTCATTTTATTTTTAAATAAATATTTAAATTATAATAAATAATAATAAATAATAATAAATAATAATAAATAATAAAAATATTTTTTAAATCATTTTTTTAAATAAAATATAATAAAAAAATATTATTTTTTTAATAATAAATAATATAAAAACTTTTATAAATGATAACTTCTTATAATTTAGGACAACAATTATATAAAGTTTCTAAAGAAGTTAATACTTTAAATACTGATATAAGTGATAATCCTAATAATACTTCTACTAATGAAACTTATACTAAAGAAGAAATTGATTTATTAATTAATAATATTAATAATTCTTCTAATATTGAAGGTAAAGATATTAATTTTAACTCTTTAAATACTTTATCTAATGCTACTATTGGTAATGATTTAGATGTTATTGGTAATATTTCTTCTAATAATATATCTTCTTCTGGTTATATTAATACTACTCAACTTTTAATTAACGGTGAAGATATTAATAATATTATTGATACTAAAATTAACTCTAAATTATCTTCTTCTAATTCATCTAATAATTCTAATAATTCTAATAATTCTAATAATACCAATAATACAAATGATACAAATGATATAAATGATACAAATGATACAAATGATATAAATGATACAAATGATACAAATGATATAAATAATATAAATCCAACAATAAATTCTTTACAAACTAATCAAAATAATCAAACTAATCAAATATCTCAAAAAAATTTAAGAAGTATTCCTTTAAATAATTCTATTTCTCAAGAAGAAGAACAAATAGAACAAAATGAACAATCTAATATTGATTTATCTTTATATGTTTTAAAAGAAGAATTAGATAATTATACAACAACAGAAGATTTAAATAAAAATTTTGTTAATAAAGATATATTAGAAACAAATTATTTAAATAAAGATGATATTGATAATATTTATATTAAAAAAGAAGATTTAAAAGATTATTCTACTACAAAAGATTTAAATAATATTTTTATTAATAAAAATGATTTAGATGATTATTTAACTAAAAAAGAAATTAATGAAAATTATATTAATAAAGATGATTTAAATAATTATACATCAACAGAAGATTTAAATAAAAATTTTGTTAATAAAAATATATTAGAAACAGATTATTTAAATAAAAATGATATGGATAATCTTTATATTAATAAAGATGAATTAGATAATTATATTACTAAAGAAGAAATTAATAATGATTATATTAATAAAGATGAATTAATTAATTATAAAAAAGAAATTAATGAAGATTTTATAAAAAAAGATGAATTAAATAATTATATTACTAAAGAAGAAATTGATAATGATTATATTAATAAAAATGAATTAAATAATTATATTACTAAAGAAGAAATTGATAATGATTATATTAAAAAAGATGAATTAAATAATTTAATAGATAAAAATACATTAGAAACAAATTATTTAAATAAAGATGATATTGATAAACTTTATATTAAAAAAGAAGAATTAAATGAATATATTACTAAAGAAGAAATTAATGAAGATTTTATAAAAAGAGAAGAATTAAATAATTATATAACAACAGAAGATTTAAATAAAGATTATGTTAATAAAGAAAGATTAGAAGAATATATAACAAAAGAAGATATAAAAGAAGATTATGTAAATAAATTAGATTTAGAGAATTATGTTAATAAAGATGAAATAGAGAATTATGTGAATAAAATAGATTTAATAAGTAATTATGTTAATAAAAATGATTTAAATGAATATTTAATAAAAGATGAAATAGAGAAAGAATATATTAAAAAAGAAGAATTAAATGAATATTCAACTTTAATAAATTTAGAAGAGAATTATATTAATAAAAATAATGTAATAAAAATAAATAAAGATGATAATAATATATATTCGACTTTAAAAGTTGATGAGATAATAAATAAAGAGAAAGAAAATATAAATAAAGAAATAGAAAATGTAGATAATAAATTTAATGAATATATAAAAATGAATAAAATAGAAAAGGAAGATAATGAAAAAGAAACAAAAATATATTCAAAAGAAAAAATAGATAATAAATTAAATAAATATATATTAAAAGAAAAAATAATAAAATTAGAAGATGAAAAAAATAAATTAGAAGATGATAATATATATTCAGCTAAAAAAATTAATGATTTATTAGATACAAATTTAATAAATTATATAGAAAAAGAGAAGATTATAACATCTTTAAAAGAAGTAGATGATAATAATAATGAAATGATATATAATAAAGAATGTATAGATGAGTTATTTATAAATAATAAGATGAATTATAATATAAAAGGAATATATGAGATAGATATAAATAATATAAATATAGAGAATGAAGAGATAATAGAATATGATATAAAAAAGAATGATATGATATTAAATAAATATAAAGATGAATTAATATTACAAAAATTTAATGGAGAGAAATTAATAAATATAAATGCTAAAGAAGGTTCAATATGTTCAATAAATAATAATGAGGAAGTATATATATTATATAAAAATGAGTATGATAATAATAAATATTGGGAAAATATATGTAAATATAATCCTGAAGAAACATTAGAATTAACAAATAAAAAATCAATACATACATTAGGAGAAATAAATATAAATGATAAAACAATAATAAATGAAAAAGGAGAAATAGAAAGTGAAAAAATAAAAGTAAAAGAAATAGATACAAATGAAATAAAAATAAATAAAATAAATATAAATAATAAATTTGAATTATTTGGAGGAGAAATAAAAATTAATTATATTATTGATTATGATGAAGAACAAACTGAACAATTACTTAATAATGAAAATGAAATAGAAATATCTAAAATTTATATTGGAACTATTTTAAAATATATCAAAGATAATAAAGAATATGTTAGTATTAATATTCCTCAATATATTATTGAAAATAATTTAAACAATAAACCTTATTCTTTATTTATTGAAAATATAGAAATTAATGATATTATTTATAATACTACTGAATTTAATCCTTTAGTTAATTATTATGCTATAGATGCTAATGATGAAATACAAAGTAGAGGAACTTTATTATTCGAAAAAATAAAATTTGATAATAATTATTATTACTATTTAAATAAAGTTAATTCAAGTGGTAATTCTATGTTTAGTAATCTTTATTCTTATTATATCAACTTTAATAATATTGTTTTCTCTAAATCTTTAATTTAATTATTTTTTTATTTTTTTTTATTTTTATTTTTTTTATTTTTTTTATTTATTATTTTTATCTGTTATAAATAAATTATTAGATTTTATACCATTTTTATTTATTGTAATAATAAATATCTTTAATAAATATATTATTTATATTGTTTCATATAAAAGTTTTTTATATTAATTATCCATATTGAATTATTTATAATGTATATTAAAAAGAGAAAATAAATTATTATATATAAAAAGAGAAAGTTAATATTATATATAAAAAAATAAAAATATATATGATATAAAAATAATATACATTATAATAAAAAAAATATTTAAAAAAATATATTTAAAAAAAATATAAAATAATATTTTTAAATTTATTATTTTTATAAAAAAAATTTTATAAAAAATGAAAAAAGATAAAAATAAAATAATGATAAATAAAATATTATAAGTAAAAATTATAATAATATATTTATAAATTTATAAAATTAATTATAATTAATTATAAATAAAAGAAATAATAGAAATAAAAGAGATAAAAGAATATGTTATTAATAGATAAATATAAATGTAAAAATGATTATGATTTATTATATAATGAGGATATAATGAGACAATTAAAAAATATAAGTAAATATAAGAATATACCGAATATAATATTATATGGGAATATTGGATCTGGGAAAAAAACATTGGTAAATTTATTTTTAAAATATGTATATAATGATGATATATTTAATTTAAATTATAGAATAATAGATAATGGACAAAATAAAAAAGAAATAAATTATAAATATAGTCCTTATCATATGATATTAAATTTTGTTAAAAATTTTGGTTATGATAAATGTGTCATACAAGAATTAATTAAAACTTATGCGGCAAGTATATTACCACCGGATAATAGAACAAATAAAACATTTAAAACTGTTTTTATCCAAAATATAGAAAATTTATCTTATTATGCCCAAATGTCTTTGAGAAGAACTATGGAAAGATATAGTAATCAATGCAAATTTATTTTTACTACTGATGCTATTAATAATATTATTGAACCTTTAAAATCACGTTGTATTTGTATTAGGGTCCCTAATCCTTCTAATCATAATTTAAAATTAGTTTTAAATAATATTTATTTTAATGAAACTAAAAATATTAATACTCATTTAATTGATTATATCACTTCTCATTCTAATCATAATATTAAAAATTCTATTTTATTATTAAATTTATATTTAAATATTACTTCTTCTTTAGGTTATAATAATTTTATTAATTCTAATATTAATTTCCACGATGTTATTTTTAAATATACTTTCGATAGTTTTATTAATGAAGTTGTTGATAATATTTTAAAAAAAAATTTATATTGGTCTTATAATAATGTTAGTAAAATTTATAATATTATTATCTCTAATATTAATCCTAATAATATTTTTAATTCTATATTAATTAAATTAATTAATAATCCTAATCTTAATATCTCTCAAAAAAATGAAATTATTAATATAACTCGTCGTTATAATATTAGAAGCGCTAATTGTAGAAGAATTATTTTTGAATTAGTTAATTATATTAATTCTATTATTATCTTCTTATTAAATTTCTAATTTTTTTATTTTTAATTGATATATATTTTTTTTATTTTATAAAATATAAAAAATAAAATAAATAAAAAAAAGAAAATAAATAAATAAAAAAAAAATAAAAAATAAAAAAAATAAAAAAAAAAAAGAAAAAATACTTTAATTAAACATTAAAGTATATGAATTGGTTAATTGGATGAGAAATACTTTAATTAAACATTAAAGTATATGAATTGGTTAGTTGAATGAGAAATGCTTTAATTAAAGACATTAAAGCCTAAAGACTTACTTTAATTAAACATTAAAGTAAAAAATAAATTGATTAAATGAAATAATCAATTTATAAAAAGTATCAATTAACTTATCACTTATCACTTATCACTTATCACTTATCACTTATCACTTATCACTTATCACTTATCACTTATCACTTATCACTTATCACTTATCACTTATTACGTATTCTATCATCTTTATCATAAGTTTTATCATATGGTTCTAAATATATCATCATAATATCATTTAACAATAATAATATGAATGATATATAGATTACCAACCTCCACCTGTTCCACCTGATAACCAACCACTATAATCGTGTTCTTCTGATAAGAAACTGTATTCTGTATTATCGCGTGCGTTAATTATATATATATTATTATTTAAGGGGGTCATTGATTTAGAGGGTTTGATTAGATTAGATTGTTCTGTTAAAGTTGATAAGTTTGGTAATAAGTTAGCATTAAAATGTAAATTAATATTATCCATAGAAAAAATAAATTATTAGATTTATCAATTTTTTTTGTTTTTTTATTATTAATTAATTATTAATTTAATTAGACATAATTAAATATAAAGAAATAAATAAATAATATATATATTATTTCAATTTTTTAATAATATTATAAATTATATCTTTTATTTCAATTTTTTTTATATTATAATATAATATAAAATATATTATAGAATATAATAAGATGAATTCAAAGAATTCAATAATAAAGAAACAAACTAATATTAAAACATCTAATTTATCAAAAATACAAAATAAACCACCACAAATAAAACAACAAAATCAACAAATAAAACAACAAAAAGGGCCGAATAAACAACAACAAATAATAAAACCAAATATATCATATAATTATTATGATAGGATAAATTTTATATCATTAAAAGGGAAAAGAGCGACGAATGAGGATAACCATTTAATATATAAAAATAATAATTATGAGGTATATGGTATATTTGATGGACACGGAGGGAAAGGTGTATCATTATATTTAACAGAGATAATACAGAAATTATTAAATAATAATGCGTTTAAGATACCTTTAAGAAAGGATAATGTAAAAAATATATGTTTTTTGATACAAAATAAGATAAAAGAAAATCCAAAATTATCAATTCAAGGATCAACGTGTTTATTATTATTTAAATTTGATAATAAATTTCAAGTGATAAATGTAGGTGATAGTAGATGTATAATATGTTCAAATAATAAACCAATACAGGTCACAAGAGATCATAAACCGATAGATCCATTAGAAGCAGAAAGAATAAAAAAAATGGGAGGAAAAATAACATTTGACGGTGTAAATTATAGAATTAATGGTTTATCTTTATCACGAGCTTTTGGAGATTGTGAAACAAATTATACAGAACCTTTTCCAGAAATTTTTTCTAAAGTTATAACAAATAAAGATAAATTTATTATTTTAGGTTGTGATGGATTATATGAAACATTAGATAATAATACAATTTGTAATTTTATTTTATATAATAGTTTTGATAAAAATGGATTAAGAATTAATAAAAATATTAATATGGCCGAAAAATTAGGAAGATTAGCAATAAAAAATGGTTCAGAAGATAATGTTAGTGTTATTATCATTTATTTACAATAATTTTTTCATCTTTTATTTAAATTTTTTTTATTAAATAAAATAAAAATAAAAAAATAAAAATAAAAAATAAAAAATAATAAAATAAAAATAAAAAATAAAAAAATGATAATAAAATAAAAATAAGAAAAAAAAATAAAAAATGAAAAAGAATTAAATAATTTTAAATAATATTATATATAAAAATATAATTATAATAATATTATATTTTTAATTTATATATAATTATTAATATAAAAATGTCAAAAATTTGTGAGATAAAGGATAAAGAAACATTAGAGAAATCGATAGAAGATAATGAGTGTAAATTTTTAATAAATCCAATAATAATAAAGAATATAACAGCACCGGTTATATTATATCCAAATCAATTAAATAATGATTTATTAATACATATGAAGAATAATTTAGAGGAGTTATATAAAAAGAGATGTTTTAAAGATATAGGATTTATAATAGAGATATTAGATATAATAAAATATTCAGAAGGAATAATATATCCGGAACAGAATGAAGGATGTGTTCAGTATATAGTTGAATTTTCTTGTAAAATGAGCGTAGTAATAAAAGATACAATAATTATAGGAAAAGTAGAACAAATAAATCAACAATTTATATTATTATCACATTATCCATATAATATAGTAGTAGAATATAATAATATAAATACAAACAAATTTGAATATATATCACCAAAAATAAAATATATTAATGGTGATTATATTAATAAAGGTGATTATTTAAAAATTAAAATTATTTGTTCTCATCTTATGAATGGTGATACAAAAATTATAACTTTAGGATATTTAGAAGATATTGTTAATGATAAAGAATTAGAAGAATATTTTGATAATATTTATTCTAATTAATAATTTATTTTAATTAATAATATTTATTTTAATTAATAATTTATTTTAATTGATAAAATTTATTATAATTAATAAATATTTCATTTATTATTTATATTTTTATGATTTATTTATTTTAATTAAAAATAAAAAAAAAATAAAAAATTTGATTTTTTATATATTTTAATATATTAAATTAATTTATATATTAATTCAATATTAATAATATAATGTGTTATAAAAAATATAAAATATAATTATTATTATAAAACTATTTATAAATTATATTATATATTTAAAATTTCAAAATTAAAAATTTTCAAATTTCAAAATTTAGAATTAATTAAAGTTTTTATTAAAAATTTATTAATTATTATATATTTTTATGTTTAGTATTTATTGTAATCCATATAATCCTATTAATCCATATCCTAATAATCCATATTATAAACCATTTAATCCTAATGATTTAAATAAAACAAAATCATTTAAACCAAAAAATAAATATAAAAATAATTATGAACCATTTAAAGATGAAATAATACAATTTAATACAGATGAAGAAGAAATATATTTAAAGGACAAAGAAATTATAAGTCATAGTTATGGGATAATAGCGGTAAAATTAAATGTAAGTAAAAATATATATTTAAATGTGAAAAAATATTTAAAATCTATAGATAAAGAACAAATATTTAAAAAAGATATACATATAAATTATATTAATAGTATAAATAATAATATAAATGATAGAAATGAAATATATAATAAATATGAAAAAGATGAAATAAATAATAAAGATGAGATGAATAAAATATATAATGAAGAGAAGAATAATAAAATAGATAAATATAAAGAAGAGAGAGAGAAAATAAAGATACCGATAGATATATCAAATATAATAAATTTTTCAATGTTTAGTGGAATAAATAGTAATAATAAGACAATATCATATTTATTAGTATCAAAGAAACATACATATGGATTTACGGATTTAGTGAATGGGAAATATTCATTTGCGGATAAAAAATATATATTTAATCTTTTAAGACAATTAACAGAAGAGGAATATAATAGATTAATAAATGATGATTTTTTAACATTATTTAAAGAGGTAAATTATATAATAGATGATAATAATTTAAATAAAATAAAAAATTTAGATAAAATGGAGAAAAGATTTTATCAATTAAGAGAAAATATACCGAAACAATATAATAATGTTGTATATAGTTATACAACTCCAGATTGGGAATTTCCAAAAGGAAAATTAAGAGGAAATGAAAGTATTTTAAAATGTGCCCGACGAGAATTTCAAGAAGAGACCGGCTTAACACCAGACCAATATACATTATTTAAAAATATTAAACCTTTTCAAGAAGTTTTTGATGGAACCGATGGTAAAAAATATCAATATACTTATTTTATTGCTTTAATTAAATATGATGTTAATTTTGATAAAATCCTTACTAAAGAAACATCTAATATTGGTTTATATGCTTATTTAGATGCGGATAATCGTATTCGTCATTATAACGGTTTAAGAAAACATATTATTAAAGTTATTAATGATAATATATTTAAAATTTTATATGATACTTCTATTAATATTTATAATAATGAAGTCTTAAAATATTATAATTATTTCCATCTATTCCCTTCTTCTCAAATTATTAAAAACGATATCTTTAATTTCTTATTTAAATCTTCCCAACTTAATAAATCTGTATCTTCTTCTAAATCATCTGATTCTTCTTGTTCTACTCCTGATTCTTTATCTTCTGATAAATCTGATAAATCTGATAATTCTGATAAACTAAATATTATTAATAATATTGATTATGATATTATTAATAATGTTTATAATAAAAACAATTATGATAAAAAAGATGATGATAATAATAAAAAATATGATAATAAAGATGATGATGATAATAAAAATGATGAAAATAAAGATGATGATAATGATAAAGATGATGATAATAAAGATAATTATGATGTTGAAAATATTATTAAAATTTTAAATTCTTCAAATAGTAGTGGTAGTAGTGATAGTGGTAGTAATAATAATAGTGATAGTAGTAGTGATGGAAGTTTAGGATTAGGAGGATAAATTATTCTATTTGTAATATTTTTTTTATTTATTTATTTTTTATTTTAAATATTTTTTTTATTTTAAAAAATATATTTTTATTTTTATATTTTTATATTTTTATAATTTTAAAATATTAAATGTAATTTTGAAATTTAGATATAATTTTATAAATTTATATGTATTTTTTAAATTTAAATGTAATTTTGAAATTTAGATGTAATTTTGAAATTTAGATGTAATTTTATAAATTTATAAATTTAGATGTAATCTTTTAAATTTTAGATGTAATCTTTAAATAATAGATATAATTTTATAAATTTATATGTAATTTTTAAATTTAGATGTAATCTTTAAATTATAGATGTAATCTTTAAATAATATATATAATTTTATAAATTTATATATAATTTTTAAATTTAGATGTAATCTTTAAATTATAGATGTAATCTTTAAATAATATATATAATTTTATAAATTTATATATAATTTTTAAATTTAGATGTAATCTTTAAATTATAGATGTAATTTTTAAATAATAGATATAATTTTAAAATTTAGATGTAATCTTTAAATAATAGATGTAATTTTAAAATATTAAATGTAATTTTATAAATTTATATATAATTTTTAAATTTTAGATGTAATCTTTAAAAACTTAGATGTAATCTTTAAATAATAGATGTAATTTTAAAATATTAAATGTAATTTTATAAATTTATATATAATTTTTAAATTTTAGATGTAATCTTTAAATATTAGATGTAACTTTAAATATTAGATGTAATCTTTAAATATTAGATGTAATCTTTAAATAATAGATGTAATTTTAAAATATTAAATGTAATTTTATAAATTTATATATAATTTTTAAATTTTAGATGTAATCTTTAAATATTAGATGTAACTTTAAATATTAGATGTAATCTTTAAATATTAGATGTAATCTTTAAATATTAGATGTAATCTTTAAATATTAGATGTAATCTTTAAATATTATATGTAATCTTTAAATATTATATGTAATCTTTAAATATTATATGTAATCTTTAAATATTATATGTAATCTTTAATATTATATGTAATTTTAAAATATTAGATGTAATTTTAAAATTTAAAATTAAAAAATAAAAAAAAATAAAAATAAAAAAAATAAAAAATAAATTTAAGAAAAAAATAGATTAAATAATATTATTTAAAAAGAAAAAAAGATTAATAATTTTTTTTAATATTTAAAAGGATATTTTTAAAATCGTTTTCTGTAATATTTTCGTGATTATAATAATTATTAAAATTAATTTTACAATCATTAAAAATTTTATTTCGAATTTGGACGATATTATTACTATAATTTCGAATAAGATATTTATAACTCATATTATTATCATTAATATATTCGATAATATAATCGATAATATCTTCTTTATTAATATTTTCATATTTAAGGCGTAAATCGATATAAAAGATACACCAACTAACACAAAAACCTTCTGGGTCACCCATAATTCTACGATTATCGATATTTTCTAAATATTGAAGGTTAATAGTATTAATTTTTTTTTGAGAAGAGATATATTTAAAATCATTATTAATAAATTTAATAAAGTTTTCTAATTTATTATCTAAAACATTAAAATTAAAAATAGATTTTAAAATATTACCAATTGGGTCATATCTTTCACATTCTTTTTTTTCGGTATCAAATAATAAAATATTAGCGTGTTTATTTTCATTATCAATTAAAATTAAAAATAATAAAATATATTTCTTTTTTTCTTTTATTTTTTGTTGTATTTGATTAATAATATAATCATTATATATTAAATTAGGATAATACCATATAATCATAGAATATTCTATTACACATTCAAAGTCATTTTTTAATTTAATTTTATATTGATTATAATTATCACAAATATTATATCTTATTTTCTCATCTGGTAATATTACATCTAAATTTTTATATTTCTTTTTTATATATAATAATCCACTTAATATATCTATACTTAATCCACTAAATAATGATACGATATCTGTTATTTGGTAAAAATCTCTTATATAATCTAATTTATAATTATCTTCATTATATAAATTAATATTCATCTCTATATTTTTCTTTAATTTTTCTTTATTTATATTTTTTTTACTATTTAAATTTATATAACTATCTATTAATAATTCTTTAAATCTATTTTTCTCTTTATTATCTTTTATATAACTCATCATATATTCATTATTATTATTCTTCTTCGTAAAATCTAATTTTTTATATTTTAATATATCTATAAATTTATCCCATATATTATATTTACATAAATAATATAATCCTGTATATCCTTCTTGATTTTTAAAATTTAAATTCGTATATTGTATTAATATATTAAATATATCCATATCCATTAAAAATAATTGTATCTTATTCATATTACTAAATATTAAATGTAATGGATAATTTAAATTTATATTATAAATATTAAAATTTATATTTTTAAATATCTTATTATTCGTTAAAAAATATTTTAATATATTTATATAATTATTCTTTATACAATAATGTATTATCGTGTTCCCATTACTATCTATATCATTCACATTTATATTTTCATAATTCTCAAATATTTTTTTTATTATATTTAAATGATTATAATAACATAAATAATTTATTGGTGTCCCACTTATTATTATATCTTGTATATTAAAATCATAAAATCTATTCTTATCATTATCTATTATATATTCTATAAAATTTATATAATTCTTCGATGCCGCTAAATGTAATATGGTCTGATTATCTTTATTCGTAAAATTTATATTATATATATTTAAATCCAAAAAATACTTAAAAAACTCATATCTATTATATTTTATCGTATATAAACAAAAATTATTATTATTCTCATCTAATTTATATAAATTCGATTTATTCACTATCATTTTAAATACTTCCTTATTATTATATATTATCGTATAATGTAATGGTATTAATCCTTGTTTATCCTCTTTATTTAATATCGATATCCCTATATGTCTCTTATCATATTCTAATAATAATTTTATTATATCTATATAATTTAATTTTATCGGTATATATAATATCGTATGCTCATTCTCATCTAATATAGTCTCTAATCTTAAATTCTTTATCTTTAAAAACTCTTTTATTATCTCTATCCTATTTAAATATATACAATAATTTATTAAATTTATATTATTCTCATTCGTTATATTATTATAATCTAATAATATATTCTTCTCTATAAATTTTCTTATTTTTATTATATTATTTTTATATACATCATCAAATAACTCTTTTATTTCCTCTCTCATTTTTCTCTCATATATATATATTATTTTTATTTTTCTTTTCCTTTTTCTTTTCTTATTTTTTCTCTTCTATTTTCTTCTACCTTCTTATAATTTTCTTCTATCATTCTATTTATTCTTATTTCTTTATTTATTTTTATTCTCTTCTCTTTTCTCTCTCTTTTCATTTTTTTCTTTCCTTTATATTATTATATATTATATATAATATGTTATATGTAATATGTTATGTTATTTATTATATTTTTATTAATTTATATTTTATTATTCATTTTTTAAAAAAATTGATATTTTAATTATTTTAATATTATTTTTATTTATTTTTATTAATTATTTTATTTTAAATTTATTTTTTATTATTATTAATTTAAATTTATTATTATTAATTTAAATTTATTATTAATTTAAAATGTATATTGGAAAAGTTTTTGATGGAAATAAAAATTTTAATAAAGATGATTATGATAAATATGATGATTTTACTAATATAAATCAATTACAATATCATAATTGTAATATAGATGTTTTAAGTCAAAAATTCCCTAATATTGATACTCTTGTATTACTTAATTGTAATGATATTAAAACTATTAATAATTTCTTCCCTAAATTAGAAAGACTTTATCTTTTCGATTGTGCTGAATTATCTAATATTGATGCTTCTTTAACTAATCTTATCCAATTATTTATTACTAACTGCCCTAAACTTATTAATATTCCTAATACTTTCTCTAAACTTACTCAATTAGGATGTATTCAAAATGAATGCACTATTATCCCTAAATGTTATGAAAATATCCTTAATAAATCTTCTGATAATGATGATGATGATGATAAAGATATTGAAGATGACGATGATAATGAAGATGAAGATGATGATAATGATGAAGATATTGAAGATGATGATAATGAAGATGATAATGACGATGATGATAATGAAGAAGATGAAAATGATGAAAATGATGATAATAGTGATATAGAAATTCAAAATATGGATGAAGATGATAATAATGATGATGATGATGATGATAATAATGAAGATGATGATGATAATAATGAAGATGATGATGATAATAATGAAGATGATGATAATAATGAAGATGATGATAATAATGATGATGATGATGATAATAATGAAGATGATGATAATAATGATGAAGATTATAATAATGATGATGAAGAAATTTTTGAAGAGGATGAATAAAAAAATGAAAAAATATAATTATTAAAATTTTTAAATAAAATATATTATTACTTTTTTCAAAATGTTTAAGTTTAAATACGATAACGATTATTATACTGTTCCTGATATAAGAGATGCTTACGAAACCATCCTTTATATAATCCTTTTGAGAGATTATAATATGGATGAATTTTTAGCCGGACGTTGTGCTGAATACTTATTGGATAATCTTTATTCTACTGTTTCTTTTTTAATTGTTCCTTATAATGTAGAAGATGATTATCACGAATTTGATTGGAATGAAAACGATGAGGGTTTTGAGCTTTTCAATCAAACTATTATAATGTATGGTTTAGAACACGCCGAATAAATAATCGTTTTTCTTTTTTTTTTATTTTTTTCTTTTTTTTATTTTAATAAATAAAATTTATTTTATTTATTTATTTATTTTTATTTTTTTATTTTTTTATTTTTTTATTTTAATAAATAAATTTTATTTTATTTATTTTTTATTTTAATAAATAAAATTTATTTTTATTTATTTTAATAAATAAAATTTATTTTTATTTATTTTAATAAGTAAAATTTATTTTTATTTATTTTATTTATTTTTATTTATTTTATTTATTTTTTTATTTTATTTATTTTAAAGGATAATAAATAAAAGAAGGAAAAAAATAGGACTTAAAGATTAATATGTTGTAAAGATTGGGGTATTTGAGGTTTTTTTAAAGAAGGAGTTGAGGATTTCATAAAACCATTAGGTTCTTGTAAAGAAGAAGGTAGATTAGGTTTTTGAAGGATAGGAGAGGTAGAAGAAAAAGATGGTTGATTAAATTGTTGTTCGAATGGTGCGTGATATTGTTTATTATTTTCTTCAATACGTTGTTTAATAGTTTCTTTTAAATTATTATATTCGTTTTTAGTTTCATCTTGGTAAGTAGTTTTATTACCTGTCATAGTATTATTCATAGCTTCTTGTTCTAATTTAGATATAGCGGAATTATTAGAAAACATATTCATAATATATTTAGATGATGCATTAGTGATCATAGTCATAACTGCGGCTTGGACAATTATAAATCCAATTCTAACAACTGGGGAAGCGGTTCCAACTGAAGCTTGATGTTCATTATAGAAATCACCTAAAGCATCTAATAATTCTTCTTTAGAAGCTTCAACGTTATTAGTTAAACCGTCTAAATCGATACCTAAGGGGTCCCATCTTTTATTACCAAATTCTAAACCTTTTAAAACAGTCATTAAGATATTATAATAATTTTTAACGGCTTGTTTTTTAACAGTTAAACTAACTTGATAATCATATTCAGCTTTCATAGTCATATAATCACTATTTAAATTATAATTTTGTGTAAAAATAACTCCTTTATTTCTTGATAAATCAGCCATTTTATTAATTAATCTAAATTTTAAGAATTTTTTATATTCCGGGGTCGCATTCTCATATTCTTCTAAATCATTTTGTTCTTTTTCTTCATCTTTAAATCTTTCAATATCTTCTCTTATATTATTTCTTATATCATCATCTTCATTAACACTTAATTTAGATATATTACTATCATTATCATCATCTTTATTTTTATTATCATCATCATAATTATTAGATAAATCATTAATTTCTTTTTCAATAGATTTAGTTATGTCGTCGTCATCATTTTTTTTATTATAATCATCTTTACTATTATTATCATCATTTAAAAAATTAGTTAAACTATCTTCATTATCACTATTTGGATTTTCATTAACTTTTATACTATTCGCTAAAACACCAATATTTTCAGTTTGTTGATATTGTTCTTCAGACATATTAAATATAATTATATTTTAAATTAATAAAATTTTATTTATTATTTAACATAAATATTTATATTTATTAAATATTTATATTTATATTAATTTTAATTTAATCAAAAAAAATTTATATTAATTATAAATTCTTTTTATATGTAAATTAATAAAAAAAAGTTTTTATTATAAATATATATTTTATTTAACTATTTAATTATGTATAATAAAAATAATTTTAAACGAAAACCTCCAAGATTTAATAAAATTTATAATCAACCTAATATTATTATTAATAATTCCTCCTCTAATGAACAATTAATTCCTCAACAAAACCAATTAAATCAATCTAATCAATCTAATATTAAAATTATCTCTACTTTTGATATTATTAATTCTAATATTCAACCAGACCAATCCCAAGATTTTATCTTCCAACAACCTCATCTTATCCAATCTAATCCTTCTTTAGATTTATCACAATCATTAATATCAACTCAAGAACATCAAAATCTAAATATTGATAATCAAATTAATCCTATTAATCCTAATAATTTAAATATACAAAATAAACTAAATGAACAAAATAAACAAAATGAAGAAAATGAAGAAAATAAACAAAAAGAACAAAATGAAGAAAAAGAAGAACATAATATAAAAATACAAGCACCAATATCATTACAAACACAAACAATAAATAATCAAATAAAACCATATAAAACGCCGGAAATGATAGAAAATACATTAAAATCTATAAATTCATTTACAGAACCGTCAATAGTTAATTTAAATAATAATCAATATCAACAACAACAAATTCAAGATATAACAAATAAATTTAATAATGATATAAAAAATATAGAAAAGAATA
>Ga0310694_10002368_pt1 | contig 19465 bp, 12 predicted proteins | sample 174DNAGHGhighgp2_FD_203884 | JGI IMG/M metagenome (GOLD analysis project Ga0310694, IMG submission 203884) | Sheep rumen microbial communities from Palmerston North, Manawatu-Wanganui, New Zealand - 1742 DNA GHGhigh gp2 (v2) (version 2) | ecosystem: Host-associated > Mammals > Digestive system... | reverse complement strand
TATAGTACTCCACATCCTCGGGAGCCTCATGGTCCTTCAGATAGGTGTTGAGCATCACCTGATGGACGAATCCCGGAGTGTACTTCACGCCTGCGGCATCGGCTGCAGGATCGGGACGGTCGAGGGCCAGATGGAAGTGGAAGTTCTTGAACTCCTTCTCCAGACCGAGGAAGTCCTCGAGATAGAACACCTCGTTGAGGGCGCGTGCACCGTAGAAATAGTGCATCTCGCGGTCGGTCGTCTTCAGGGTCTTCGTCATGTGCATGATCTGTGCACGGAGCGGAGCCATACCGGCACCACCACCAACCCAGATCATCTCCTTCTTCGAGTCGAAGTGCGGATGGAAGTCTCCGTAAGGTCCGCTCATGATCACCTTGTCGCCGGGTTTCAGCGAGAAGATGTACGATGAGGCGATACCCGGGTTCACTTCCATGAAGCCGCTCTTGTCGGGTTTGAACGGAGGCGTGGCGATACGGACGGTCAGCATGAACACATCACCCTCAGCAGGATAGTTAGCCATCGAGTAAGCACGGATGGTGGGCTCGGGGTTCTTACATTTCAGCGGGAACAGTCCGAACTTTTCCCACGACGGCAGATATTCGTCACCGATGAGACTCTTGTCGAAGTCCTTGTCGTAGTCGATGCAGTCGAAGGCAGGGATCTTGATCTGGGCGTACGAACCGGGCAGGAAGTCCATGTGGGCACCAGCGGGCAGCTGTACCTTGAACTCCTTGATGAACGTAGCCACGTTCTTGTTCGAGATGACGGTACACTCGTACTCCTTCACGCCGAGGATACTCTCATCGACATGAATTTTCAGGTCACCCTTCACCTTACACCGACAACCTAAACGCCAGCCGACCTTGATCTCCTTACGAGAGAAGTGGGGCTTCTCAGAGTCGAGGATCTCCCCGCCGCCTTCAAGCACCTGTACCTTACACTGTCCGCAGGAGGCCTTACCACCACAGGCAGAGGGCAGGAACACACCGTTCTCATTGAGCGTAGACATCAGCGAGTTACCCTGGGCTACGGAGATGGTACGGTCGCCGTTAATCACAATATTCACGTTTCCTGAGGGCGACAGATACTTCTTCGCCACGAGCAGGATAATCACGAGCAGGAGTATGACGATGAGGAATACTCCGATACTATATGCTATAAACTGTGCCATACCTTATCAAATATTTAAGCCAGAGAAACACATCATCGCCATAGCCATCAGGCCGACGGTGATAAACACGATGCCGAGGCCCTGCAGGGGCTTGGGAACATCCGAATACTGCATCTTCTCACGGATGGCACCCATGGCAACGATGGCCAGTGTCCAACCGAGACCGGAACCGAAGCCATAGACAATGGCATCGACGATCGAGGTGATGGCCTGAGAGTTGGAGGGATCCATGAGGATGCGCTGCTGCATGAACAGTGAGGCACCCATGATGGCGCAGTTCACGGCAATCAGCGGAAGGAAGATACCCAGGGCAGCATAGAGCGAAGGTGAATACTTCTCCACCGTCATCTCCACCAGCTGCACCATGCCTGCAATCACGGCGATGAAGAGGATAAACGACAGGTAGCTCAGGTCTACGCCTGCCACGAGACAGTCAGGACCTAAGACCTTGGTCTGCAACAGATAGTTCACGGGTACGGTGACGGTGAGCACGAAGGTCACTGCCATTCCGAGGCCCAACGAGGTCTTCACGGTCTTCGACACGGCAAGGTAGGAACACATGCCGAGGAAGAAGGCGAAGATCATATTGTCGACGAATATCGACCGAAACAGTAATGAAATTATATGATCCATATCTTATTTCTCCTTATAAAAGTAAGCACGATGAACCCAAATCACACAACCAACGAGAATCAGTGCCATAGCCGGCATCGTCATCATACCGTTGTTCACATAGCCCATGTCGTAGCAGGCATCGGGAACAATCTGGAAACCCAGCAGCGAACCACGGCCCAGCAACTCACGTACGGCACCCACGATGACGAGGATCATAGCGTAGCCTAAGCCGTTACCCACACCATCGAGGAATGAAGGCCAGGGCTTGTTCTGCATGGCGAACGCCTCCAGACGACCCATAAGGATACAGTTGGTGATGATCAGACCTACATACACGCTCAGCTGAACGCTCACGTCGTAGGCGAAAGCCTTCAGGATCTGAGAAACGATGGTCACGAGAGCAGCCACCACCACCAGCTGCACCACGATACGGATGCGGTTAGGGATGGTGTTACGGATAATCGAGATGATCACATTCGCAAAGGCGGTGATGACCGTCACAGCGAGACCCATCACGATGGCAGGCTTCAACTGTGAAGTCACAGCCAAGGCCGAGCAGATACCGAGTACCTGGCCGAGGATGGGATGGTCGAGGTTCAACGGATTGGTGAAAACCTCCTTATTTTGTTTACTGAATAATGCCATAGTTTACTCCTCCTCTGCTTTTGGTTCTTCAGTGACTGTAGAGTCAGCGGGCTCAGGTGTGCACATCATCTTCGTAAAGAGTTCGACGGCATTCTTCCCTGCATCCTTCAGTCCAGCCTTAATCATATCATTCACACCATTAGAGGTCAGCGTGGCACCCGTCACGACATCCACCTGAGTCGTGGGATCCTCCACCTTCTTCACAATCGAGATGGCCACATCCTGAGTACCTTCAACGAAGACTTTCTTGCCGATGAACTTCTCCTGCCAGGCCTGAGAGTCCTTGATCTCAGCACCGAGACCGGCGGTCTCACTCTCGTGGTTGAAATAGGCACCATAGACAGTCGGCGTCTCATCACCGTGGATGGAGACGTAACCGCTGATGCCACCCCAGAGTCCCATACCCTTCATAGCGACCACGAGGATATCCTCACCGTCGATCTCACAAAGGTAGTACTTCTGTCCGTCCTTCTCGGCTTCTTCCTTCACCACCTCGGCATACTTGGCTTCAGCTTCAGCGCCGTCGAGGTCGCGGATGTTCAGCGAGTAAAGGATCTGTTTCTTGATGTCGAGGGCCACGTTCGCATCCTGCATCGGCTTCAGGGCCTGATAGACGAATGCCAGCAGGAAGGCCACGATGACCACCAGAATCGCACTATATATAATAATGTACGTATTCGAATTCGTATTCAGTTTCATTTGGTACCTCCTCTCTTTAAGCGTTTCGAGATATTGCGCTCCACAATGAAGTGGTCGATCGTGGGAGCAAACATATTACCAAAGAAGATGGCGAGCATCATACCCTCGGGATAACCGGCATTCATCACACGGATGATGACAGCCATCGCACCGATGAGGAAACCGTAGATATACTGGCCCGTCGTGGTGCGGCAGGATGTCACAGGATCGGTAGCCATAAACACGGCACCAAAGGCGAAACCGCCGAGCACGAAGTGATGCCACCAGGTGATGGACTGACCGGTCTGTTCGAAGATCATTGCCAGCACGGCACCACCCACGAACACGCTCAGCATCGTGCGCCACGAGGCGATGCCCATCACGAGCAGCAGACAGGCACCGATGGCGATGGCGATGAGCGAGGTCTCACCGATGGAGCCCGGGATGAAACCGCAGATCATATCACAGATAGAGGCGTTGGGATCAATACCCTGAGCCATCTGTCCGAGCGGTGTGGCAGCGGTGAATCCGTCGGGCAGGTCGTTACCCAGTCCGAAGATCGAGCTCTGAGCCACCCACACCGTGTCGCCCGTCATCTTTGCAGGATAGGCGAAGAAGAGGAACATACGGGCTGCGATGGCGGGGTTGAAGATGTTCATACCCGTACCGCCGAAGATTTCCTTACAGAAGATCACCGAGAAGGCGCAGGCCAGGGCCAGCATCCACAACGGACAGCCGATGGGGATGATCAGCGGGATGATGATACCCGAGACGAGATAACCCTCCTGGATCTCCTCACCTTTCCACTGGGCCCAGGCAAACTCAATGCCCAGACCTACGATGTAGCTCACGAGGATCTTTGGCAGCACTGCCAGGAAGCCGTAGAAGAATATCTCGAAGAAACCAGCCGTAGCCAATGTCCCTGCGGCGAGATAGTTCTGATAGCCGATATTATACATACCAAACAGCATGGCAGGCATCAGGGCGATGACCACCATACTCATAATGCGCTTCGAGTCAATGGCGTCGTGAATGTTGACGCCAGACTTTGACGTGTCGTTAGGCACAAGCGCAAACGTCTCAAAGCCGTCGAATACGCTGCGGAAAGCATGCAGCTTGCCGCCCTCTTCGAAGCTTGGCCTCATTTTGTCGAATAAGTTTCTTATAGCACTCATGTCTTTATGCGTTTTCTTTACGTAAAATATTCAGTCCTTCACGCACGATGCGCTGCAATTCAAGTTTCGAGCTGTCCACGAACTCTGCCAGTGCAAAGTCCTCAGGACTAATCTCATAGATACCCAGAGCCTCCTGACGGTCGATGTCACCGGCGATGATGGCTTTGATCAGGTATTCACCATAGATATCCATCGGCAGCACCTTGTCGTATTCACCGCTCATAATCATATGGCGCTCACCACCCTTGATACGGGCATCGAGTGCATACTGCTTCTTGCCACAGAGCCAGGAGAAATAGCTGCGGCTGACGGAGAACTGATTGAATCTCGGCAGTATCCAGCCCAGCATCTCGTCGGCATCGTTACCCTCGGGAATGACGGTGATCTCAGAGGTGTGAGCCCCTAAGAAACCTTCCTTCGTGGTCGGTTTGCCGGTCAGCACGTTACCGTTGATGATGCGCACGTTCTTCGAGGCATCATAGCTGTTCGACAGCAGTGTCGAGAGTTCCTCACCCACGAGCATATCGACATACGCGGGATTGTTGATCTCACTGCCGCAGAGGGCTACCGTACGCTTCAGGTCCACCTTGCCCGTATTGAACAGACGGCCGATGAAGAGCACCACCGTCGGATCGCCGATGGTCCACACCACCTCACCCTTGTTCACCGGGTCTAAATGGTTCACCTGAACACCCACGTTGCCTGCGGGGCACTTGCCCTTGAACACATTCACCTCTACATCCTTCATACCTTCGAGCGATGAGCCTTCACCCACGCCGAGGTAGGTCTTCGCCATCTTCGACAGGGCGGTGAGACCCGTCTGGAAGTCCTGCTCCTGACCTTTCACCTCATACTCGAAACTGGCAGCCAGGGGCTTGTCCCTCAGGGCTGACACGAAAATTGCCTTAGGCTTCGTCTCCGGATTGGTAGACACTGCGTAAGGCAACTGGTTGATGTAACCGAAGAGTCCTGCTTCCAACAGGCAGTTCATCACCTGCTCACCATTGAGTTTGCTGACGTCCTGCTTGCCGAAGTCTTTATACTCCTGCGTGGCATCAGCATCCACTTTGATGCAGAGCACTTTACGACGTTCACCGCGCACCACCTCACGGACGGTTCCGCTGACGGGCGAGGCAAACTTCACTTGCGGGAACTGCTTGTTGACAAACAGTGCATCCCCGGCCTTGACTTTCTCACCCTCCTTGACGACCACCTTCGGAGTGACACCCTCGAAATCGTCCGGCACAAGTGCAAACTTGCCGTTCGATTTCAGCTGGATCTTCTTCTCCTCAGCCCGTCCTTTCAGGTTGATGTCCAAGCCTTTTCGTAAACTAATCACATTTGCCATTTATATAAAATTTAGTTGAATAGTTGGATTAAACGACGCAAAATTAATAAAAATTAGGTATATAAAGCACAAAAATTGACAGGAAAATGAAAAAAAACCGATTATTTGTATTATTTTTGCAAAATAATTGCGCCGGAAGGCTTTTTTTTGCCACTTCGGACTGACAAAATGATTAAGAATTCGCAGCAACTGAGTGAGAATATTTAAGTGGATTTTCAGCATCGTCCTCTGGACAGTCATCGCACTGAATGTGATTGCCTTCGGTGTCACCCGACTGCCCGTTTCTCAGCGTTTCCTCGGCGACAAGGTTTCGGGCTTTGTCAGTGAACTCCTCGGCACCGACGTGAGCGTCGGACGAGTGGACCTGGGACTCCCGAGCCGACTCATCCTCGACGACCTCGTGATCCACGACCAGCAACAGAAAGAGATGATCCGTGCTGCCCGTGTGTCGGTGAAGATGGACATTCTCCCGATGCTGGAAGGAAAGGTCGCCATCAACTCCGCACAGCTCTTCGGTGCCCGGTTCCATTTGTATAAGCCCAATGCCGACGCACAGACGAACTTCCAGTTCCTCATCGACTCCCTCGCCTCGAAGGACACCACCACCCACAAACCCCTTGACCTGCGGGTGAACTCCCTCATCGTGCGGCACGCCAGCGTCGCCTACGACCAGCTCGACCAGCCTGAGTCCGAAGGACGCTTCAATCCCGCCCACCTGCAACTCGACAACATCAGTGCCCACATCAACCTGCGTGCCCTCACCGACGACTCTTTGAACGTCACCGTGAAGCGCCTCAGTTTCAGTGAACTGTCAGGCCTCTCAGTCAACCGTCTGGGATTCCGTGTGGTGGCCGACCGTCAGCACGCCCTGTTGCGTGACTTCCTCCTGGAGATGCCCAGCACGAAGCTGAAAATCGACACCCTGATGGCCTCCTATCAGCTTAACGGAAATGACCTCGTCAAGGGTTCCCTGTCCTTTGCAGGCGATATCTCTGACACATACATAACACCCTCAGACCTAAGATGTTTCGAGCCGATATTAAAGAACTACCAAAGACCGCTCTACCTCACCTTAACCTTCAACGGGAGTGACCTCCGGCTCAACATTCCCAGCTTCCGGCTCAACACCTCAGAGGAAGATGTAGATATCCACGTGGACGGCTGGCTCGAAGACTACCAACACCCCTCTGCCTGGCACCTGCAGATGCACCGCGTCCAGCTCTCCGACGCCAGCATCGACTTCCTCTCGAAGGTCATTCCTGGCTGTCCTCCGGAGATCACACGTCTCGACGGCCTGCAGATGCTCGGCACCTTCGACCAGGACCACAACGGCCTGATGTCGCTCCAGAGCACCATCCTCTCTGGCGCTGGCAACATCGAGGTACAGGGCACGATGGACAGCCAACAACACTTCGACTGTCTGTTGCAGACCGAGGAGCTCAACCTGCGACAGCTGCTCAACGCCTCAGACCTCGGCAGTCTCATCGCCCGCATCTCCCTCCACGGCAACCTCTCTCCACACTCCTCACTCCACACTCCTCTAAAAGACATCCAGGCCGAAGGACTCATCACCCACTTCGACTACAAGGGCTATCCCTACCAGAACATCCACATCGACGGCGACTACGCCAACAACACCATCTCCGGCGCTGTCAGCATCGACGATCCCAACGTCAAACTCGACCTTATGGGACAGCTCAACGACCTCATCACTGAGGCCAGGCACGCCCGGCACGACGTGATGGTAGATGGTGTCATCACCCACTTCGCACCTGCCGCCCTCCATCTCTCCGACGAATTCGAAGAAGGCGTCATCTCCGGCGACATCCATGCCGATTTCACCGCCAGCAGCCTGAACGACGCCCAGGGCACCGTCCGCATCAGCAACGCCGGTCTCTCCGCCACTACCAACCACCGTGCCTACCGCCTCGACAACCTCATCGTCACCACGGGCTACGACAACGACATCCACTTCGTCTCTATGAAGAGCGATTTTGCCGATGCCACCATCCGGGGAGAATTCGACTACGCCACCCTGCCCCAGAGCATCATCGGCCTCGTAGGCACCCGACTCCCCACCCTGCCGGGACTGCCGCCCGTACGCGACGACACGAACAACAACTTCAGCCTGCGCCTTATGATGAGCAAGACCGACTGGCTGCAACGCTTCCTCGGCGTCGATCTCGTGCTCCGCCAGCCCCTCATGCTCAATGCCCGTGTCAACGACCATACCCGTGAGATCTACCTCGAAGGCGACATCCCCGCCTTCACCTATAACGGCGCACAATATGCCGACGGCATCGTGAACATCAGTTCCCCCGGCGACACCCTCAAATGCGACGTGGGCATCCGCAAGCTCCTCGACGAAGGACACGCCATGACAGCCATCGCCAACCTCAGTGCCGCCAACAACAAACTCAACGCCTCGCTCTCCTGGGACAACCACAACCCCGCCCAGCAGGTCAGCGGACAGATGAACGGCATCATCCAGCTCTACCACAACCTCAACAATGAGCCCGAGGCCCACATGCGCGTCATACCCTCGCACATCGTACTCAAAGACGGTCTGTGGGAGGTGGAACCCTCCGACATTATTTATAATAAGCACCACCTGCTCGTCGATAACTTCATGGTGCATCGCGGAAAACAGCATATCCTCATCGACGGCATCGCCTCCAAGAGCCATCACGACTCGCTCTCCGTCGATCTCAATCAGGTGGAAGTGGAATACATCCTCGACCTCGTCAATTTCCACTCCGTCGAGTTCAGCGGCAAGGCTACCGGACGCGCCACGGGACGCGCACTCTTCGACAAATTCGCCGCCAATGCCGACATCCGCGTCGATGACTTCAAGTTCGAGAACGGACGCATGGGTGTGCTCCACGCCAACGCCAACTGGAACCAGGACGCCCAGCAGATCGACATCCGTGCCGTGGCAAAGGACGGCCCGGGCGTCAACACCTACGTCAACGGATTCATCTCGCCCGTCCACAACACCATCGACCTCGGCATCCGCGCCGACAGCACCTACATCGACTTCATGCACAGCTTCACCCAGAGCTTCATCAGTCAGATCACGGGCCACACCAGCGGCGACCTGCGGCTGGCAGGCACCCTCGACAACATCAACCTCACGGGACAGCTCGTCGTGGGCGGCAACCTCACCATCGAGGCGCTGAACACCACCTACTACCTCGACCGCGACACTGTCACCTTCATCCCCGACGACATCCGCCTGAACCGTCTGCCCCTCCACGACCGCGACGGTAACATAGCCTACCTCTCCGGCGGCATCCACCACCGACACCTCACCCACCTCACCTTCGACCTGCAGGCCGAGGCCAACAACCTCCTGGCCTACGACTATCCCGACTTCGGCGAGTCCTCCTTCTACGGCACCGTCTATGCCTCGGGCATCGTCAACATAGAGGGCCGTCCCGGTGAAGTCTCCATCGACTGCAGCGTCACCCCCCAGAAGAACTCCTTCTTCGTCTATAATGCCGCCAACCCCGATGCCGTCTCCCGCTCGGAGTTCATCGTCTGGGAACATACCAGCAAATCAACTGTAAACCGTAAACCGTCAACTGTAAACTCTTACAAGACCGACATCTACCTCAACCTCCTCATCACCGCCACGCCCGACGCCACCCTCCGCCTGCTGATGGACGCCAACACCAACGACTACATCACCCTCAACGGCGACGGCAACATCCGCGTCACCTACCACAACAAGGGCGCCTTCAATATGTTCGGCACCTACAACGTCGACCACGGTACCTACGGCGTCACCATCCAGAACATCATCAAGAAGAACTTCCTTTTCAACCGAGGCGGCACCATCATCTTTAGCGGCGACCCCTACCAGGCCGCACTCAACCTGCAGGCCGTACACACCGTCAGCGGTGTCAGCCTCTCCGACCTGAACATCGGCAACTCGTTCTCCTCGAACACCATCCGCGTGAACTGTCTTATGAACATCTCAGGCATCGCCGCCGCTCCACAGGTGGACTTCGACCTCGAAATGCCCACCGTCAATGCCGACGAACAGCAGATGATACGCTCCATCATCAACGGCCAGCAGGAGATGAACCAGCAGGTGATCTACCTCCTCGCCATCGGTCGCTTCTACACCCAGGGCGTCAACAGCATGGCCAACAACGCTCAGAACGACCAGACCTCGCTCGCCATGCAGAGCCTCCTCTCAGGCACGCTCTCCGCTCAGATCAACAACGTCCTCAACCAGTTCCTCAAGAACGACAACTGGAACTTCGGTGCCAACATCACCACCGGCAACGAGGGCTGGCACAATGCCGAATACGAAGGCATCGTCAACGCCCGTATGCTCAACAACCGCCTGCTCTTCAACGGACAGTTCGGCTACCGCGACAACGCCAAGCAGGCCACACCGTCGTTCATCGGCGACTTCGACGTGCAGTACCTCCTCAACCCCAACGGCAACCTCGCCCTGAAGGTCTATAACCAGACCAACGACCGCTACTTCACCAAGTCCTCCCTCAACACCCAGGGCCTCGGCATCATCATGAAGAAGGATTTCAACGGCCTCCGCGACCTCTTCACCCCCCAGAAGCGCAAAAAAAAGAAAAATAAATAAAAACAAAAAAAGATTATGGAAAAGAAAACTGATACCCTATTTGCATCGCTACTCGGCATATTTATGTTTTTTGTGCCGGTAAATGCTAATGCACAGAATCGTGCAGGTAATCTTAATGCGCCATCCAGTCCTACGCAAATCGAGGTTAGGGAACGCACGATCAGCGACTTGCTCTATTTCCCTTTCACGTGTATCGAAGACCCTATGCCCACAAGAGAACAGGCCTGGCAGGTGGTGACAGACATCTTTGGTAACTGCGAAAGCATTAATCTCTACCCGGGTCTTCATGCTGGCGTAGTCTTCGATTTCACCTATCGAGGAACTCCCATCGGCATTTGTAATTATGACTGGTATGACAATAGAACTTGGTATGACTTCTTCTTTGAAACGAAAAACGAGGCTGATCAGTTCTATAACGATCTCGTCAATGACATATGTAGCGCAGGCATCCCGCTCACTAAAGACAATCTTTATGGAGGTATGTCGAACCGCAAGAAGCCTGTTTCCGTCTTCAAATGGGTGAGTGTCGATGCCCCGGTGAAGGTAAAAGAAGTCAGCCCGTCAAACATTGAGACCGCCGATCACGTCGGAAAGTACAAAGTGGAATTAGGTGTTATGAAAACAAAGAAATAATTTGAAGTTAGCTCAAGCACCGTACGTTTCTTCCAGCGGAAGTAAACATTATTTACCAATATCTCGGGCAGCCATAAGCTGCCTTTTTTAGGCCATTTCCGTGCCTTTGACTTTCCATAGACGAAAGTCGGACTTTCCTTACTTGAAACCTCGACTTTCCTTAGACCAAACTCTGAGTTTATATAGGGCTCTCTCCGTAGCGCTATTCACAATCATGTAGATGTAAACTATTTTCAAAAGACAACCATCTTATTCATTATGCATTGTGCAATTGTGCAATTGGTCTTATCCGTTGGTTCAAAATTCTTTCAAATTTATAATAATATTATATATATTATAACATATATATATAATATTAAATATAATAGATTGTTTTTTCCTGCACAATGAAAACCACTAATTGCACAATTGCACAATTGCACAATGCACACAAACAAGGATCTCACATTGTGCCCTATAATTTATTGAGATTTCCAATTATTTTGAGGATAATTTGCAAATTTGAAGAATTTTTCGTATCTTTGCAACTGATTATTTGAAAATCGATAAGAGATAAATGACAATATATGCAATACGAACAGACTTTCAATGCGATAGACAATATCCTGCGCAACGAGGCGGGATGCAGCACAGAGTTGGACTATCTGGAGCAGACCTCCTGGCTGCTGTTCCTGAAGTATCTCGACGACCTTGAGAATGAGCGGGATATGAAGGCTATGCTTTCCGGCAAGCAGTATAAGCCCATCATCACGGGCTATATGCGCTGGAGCCAGTGGGCTGCCCCGAAGACAAAGGAAGGGAAGATCGACGATGTGAACGTTATGACCGGGCCTGACCTCGCCAAGTTTGTGGATGAAAAGCTCTTTCCCTATCTGCGCGATTTCCAGAAGACGGCCAGCAGCGCCAATACACTGGAATATAAGATCGGTGAGATATTCGCAGAACTGCGCAACAAGATCACCTCGGGCTATAATCTCCGTGAGATCATCAACAAGATCGATGAACTTCACTTCCAGAGTGCCGAGGACAAGCACGAGATGACGGTGCTCTATGAGAGTAAGATAGCCAAGATGGGCAATGCCGGGCGCAACGGCGGTGAGTATTACACACCCCGTCCGCTGATTCGTACCATCGTGAAGGTCGTTGACCCTCAGATCGGCGAGACGGTCTATGACCCTGCCTGCGGTTCTGCGGGATTCCTCTGCGAAGCCTTCAACTATATGAAGGAGAAGGTGCATGGCACTCAGGACTCCAAGACGCTGCAGGAGGATACCTTCTATGGCGTAGAGAAAAAGCCTCTGCCGTATATCATCGCCACCATGAACATGATTTTCCATGGTGTGGCAGCTCCTAATATCATCAGAGGTAATACGCTGGCCATCAACCTGAGTCAGATTCAGGAGAGCGACCGAAAGAAGGTGATCCTTGCCAATCCGCCGTTTGGTGGCTCTGAGCGTGGAGAGGTGAAGCAGAACTTCGACATCAACACCAGCGAGACGGCCTATATGTTCATGCAGCACTTCATCAAGATGCTGAAGACGGGTGGCCGTGCGGGTATCGTCATCAAGAACACCTTCCTGAGCAATGGCGATGCCTCGGCACTTCGTAAGCTGTTGTTGGAGCAATGCAATCTGCATACCATCCTCGATCTGCCGTCTGGCGTTTTCCAGGGTGCAGGCGTGAAGACGGTGGTGCTCTTCTTCGAGAAAGGAAAGAAGACGGAGAAGATATGGTATTATCAGTTGAATCCCGGTCGGAACCTCGGCAAGACCAATGCCCTGAATGAGGAAGACCTGGCTGATTTCCTAAGACTTCAGAAGACGAAAGCCGACAGCGAGAATTCCTGGACTGTAGACTGTAGAGACTTGGGCGAGGATTGTGACCTCTCCGTGAAGAACCCGAATAAGGTGGAGGAGAAAGATGAGCGCACGCCACAGGAAGTTTTTGAAAATCTGAATAATCTGCAATCTCAGGCTGATGATATTTTGGAGGCTCTTCAAGAAGAGTTCTGGAAAGACGATATTGAAGACGTTTTCGGCTTTGCCGACGAAAACAGCGACGACTATATCGTTAATCACCGTCTCACGAAAGAAGAGAAGCGCGAATATGACGAACTTGTGAAACAGGCTGACGAACTCAGAGAAATGAAGAAATCAGCCAGTTCTGATGAAAGAGACAGCCTAAAGAGGAAGGTTTCAAAATTGTATGAAAGGATGGAAGACCTCATCGATAAATACAAGGATGATGAAGAAGAATATGAGGAGGACGAGGAATGAAAGAAGGTTGGACTTATAAGAAGTTAGGAGATATTGCTGTTTCGATGGCTGATGGTCCCTTTGGAAGTAATCTGAAGGCAGAACATTATACACAGAATAGAGAGGTAAGAATAATCCAACTTAGTAATATTGGAGAAGAAGGTTGGCGAGATGAAAACAAAAAATATACCACATATAACCATTTGGAAACTATCAAGAGAAGTGAAGTTTGCCCAGGTGACATTGTTATAGCTAAAATGATGCCTGCAGGAAGAGCCGTTATTTGTCCAAATATTGACTCTAAATACGTGCTCTCATCTGATGCAGTAAGAGTAACATTAAAAGAAAAGATAGATCATAAATTCATTTACTATGCTATAAATTCCCCATATTTCAGAAAACAGGTATATGAAAATGTTTCAGGTAGTGGTCGAGTTAGAACAAGTTTAACAAAGTTAAGGGACTGTGTTATTGGAACACCAACTTTTTCTGAGCAGAAGCGAATTGTTTCTCGCCTTGATGCTGCGTTCTCTCATATTGATGAGCTGAAGGCCAATGCCGAAAAGCAACTTTCCGAAGCCCGTGCTCTCTTCCAGAAATCCCTCGCTAAAGCTTTGGAACCAAAAGAGGATTGGAAGTTTTACCATTTACAAGATATTTGTACTGATGTTGTTGACTGTCCTCATACGACACCTCGAAAAGTTGATAAACCGACTATTTATCCGTGTATTAGGACGTCAGAGCTTAGGGGAGGTCAGATAGATTGGAAAACTATGCAGTACCTTGATGAAGAAGAATATAAAAAACGTACAACTCGTATAATACCAAAAGAAAATGATATTGTATATGGTCGAGAAGGTACGTATGGAGATGCAGCATTATTACCTAAAGGCTATTGTTTCTCGTTAGGACAAAGGACAATGCTTCTAAGGCCAAATGTAGACTTGGTATATCCTGAATTCTTATTGAATATGTTAATCTCCACTCATGTTTATGAGCAAGCTAAGGCCAAAAATAGTGGATGTGGAGTTGGACATGTTAATGTAAAAGATATAAAAGTCTTTAAAATATATATTCCTCCTCTCTCCGAGCAGCAGCGTATCGTTGAGCGTTTGGATGCTCTTTCGGCTCATGTCCGTGAGTTGGAGGAGAATCAGAAGAAGATCATTTCCGAGTGCGATGCCCTGAAACAGGCATTATTAAGAAAGGTATTTGAATAACGAGATATGGACGAGAGGATACATAAAGAAGGCTATTTGGACTTTGACGAGTATATTCGTCAAGGTGAGCCAAGCCAAAAAGAAAAAGCAGGATATTGGCAGACTGCCATAGGCTTGCAGGCTGTGGACGGTCTGAAAACCTCTGACTATCTGAAGGCCACGGCCCGTAAGCATATTGAGGGAGAAATAGATATCGACGAGGCTCGTGAGCTGATAAAAGCCTATTATCGTTCAAAAACGGTGCGAGAGCCTGATGATGAAGAAAGGCAGGAAGCAGACAAGGCATCTGCCAACATTACTAAAATCCTCTCATCGAATACTTTTGATTTCAGCCCTAACGGCCTCATTTCACTTCATAGACGCATCTTTGAGGGCGTTTTCAAACATGCCGGGAAGTTACGAGACTACGACATCACCAAGAAAGAATGGGTGCTGGAAGGTGATACCGTCAATTACCTGAATTGGGAAGATCTTCGCATGGCATTGAGTTACGACATCGAACAAGAGCGTAAATTCTGTTATAAGGGCATTTCACAAGATGATATGATAGCCCATCTTGTAAGCTTTGTATCTGGTATTTGGCAGATACATGCTTTTGGAGAGGGTAATACGCGAACAACAGCAGTATTCACGATACTCTATCTGAGGCATATTGGCTTCAAAGTCACCAATGACATGTTTGCCCAGCATTCGTGGTATTTCCGCAATGCGTTGGTGCGTGCCAACTATAAGAATGCAATGAAGGGTGTTAATTACTCCCCTGTTTACCTGGAGCGATTTTTCCGCAATCTACTGCTGGATGACCAGTGGGACCTTCGCAACCGCGATCTGCATATATCTTCTGGCCGAGAAGGGGATGGCGTTGTTTTATGAATTGACTAAGAGCGAATAAGAATATGGATGAGAGTGCAACCAGACGGAAGAAGATAGACCCTGCGCTGTATAGCGCTGGATGGGAGCAGGTGCCTGAGAGTGAGATCCTCACAGAGCAGCGGGCTTACCTGATAGCCCCTGGCCATGTGAGTGCCCTGCCTCAGAACCGCCACCCGAAGAAGGCCGACTATGTGCTGGTGTATCGGGGAAGGAAGCTCGCCATCATCGAAGCCAAGAGCGACGAGAAGGATGTGAGCGAGGGTGTGGAGCAGGCCAAGCTCTACGCCGATATGATGCAGATACGCTTCACCTACGCTTGCAACGGCGATGAGATATGGGCTATCGACATGGGTGTGAAGGACAGGGAGGGGCGTTATGTCATTCCTTCTACTGAAGGCCCTGCTGATAAGTTCCCGACACCTCAGGAACTCTGGAAGATGACCTATCCCGATCAGAAGCCGTGGCGGGATAAGTTTGTGCTCTGTCCTTTCAATCGTGGTGGTGGCAGGAGCGTGCGCTATTATCAGGAGAATGCCATCAACAACGTGCTGAATGCCATTGCCGACGGAGAGAAACGAATCCTCCTGACGATGGCCACAGGCACAGGAAAGACTTATACAGCTTTCCAAATCTGTTGGAAACTCTATGAAACCAACTGGAACACTAAAAGAACAGACTTGAAGCCTCGCATCTTGTTCATCGCTGACAGGAACATACTGGCTAATCAGGCCAAGAACGACTTCGAGCAGTTCCATGAGGATGCGATGGAGCGCGTAACGGCAGAACGTCTGAATAAGAAGACTGGCGACGGGGCTCTGAACGGGAAGCTGCCGAAAGCCAGGAATATCTATTTCACCATCTTCCAGACGGTGATGGGCGACGACGACAGCGGACAGCCTTATTATAAGCAATGGCCGAAGGACTTCTTCGACTTCATCATCATCGACGAGTGCCACCGAGGCGGTGCCAACGACGAGAGTGAATGGCGCGAACTGATGAAATGGTTTGAGCCTGCCGTTCAGTTGGGTATGACGGCCACACCGAAGAGAAAGGTAAACGCCAATACATACGACTACTTCGGGGAGCCTGTCTATACCTATTCCCTGAAACAGGGTATTGAAGACGGCTTCCTGACTCCCTTCCGGGTGAAGATCTCAGAGTCGAACATCGACACCTATCAGTATGAAGAGGGCGACGATGTGGAGAGGGATATCGACATCACGAAGACCTATACGGAGAAGGACTTCTACCATGGTGACATTGAGATGAAGCAACGAGATGAACACCGTGTGAAGGAATTCCTCGAACAGATGGAGAATCCTGATCAGAAGTCGCTCGTGTTCTGTGCCACCCAGCAGCATGCGATGATTGTCCGTGACCTGATCAATAAGAACAAGAAAGTGCCCGACTCCAACTATTGCCAGCGGGTAACGGCTGACGATCAGGCGAAAGGTGAAGAGCAGCTGAAGCTTTTCCAGAACAACGACTATATCCGTCCCACCATTCTCACCACTTCGCAGAAACTCTCTACTGGCGTGGATGCCCGGAATGTGAGGAACATCGTGCTGATGCGCCCTGTGAACAATATGGTGGAGTTCAAGCAGATATTAGGAAGAGGCACCCGGCTCTTTGATGATAAGTTCTATTTTACCATCTATGATTTCGTTGGTGCCCATAGGAGGTTTAATGATCCAGACTGGGACGGCGATCCCTTCTGCTCGGTATGTGGCAACTATCCGTGCACTTGCAGGAAACGGCCACCCAAGCCTTGTCCGAAGTGTGGAAAGTTCCCCTGTGAGTGTCCGCCTCCGCCACCTCCGAAGCCTTGTCCGGTATGCGGCAATCTGCCGTGTACCTGTCCGGGTGGGAACAAGAAGAAGGTGAAGGTCAGGCTTTCGCATATCAGGGAGTTGTTGTTACATACAGACTGGCATGAGCGTATTCAGTTTGGCGACGAGCTGATCACACTCGGCGATTATGTTGATAAACTCAAATTGAGACTCCCCAGCATCTTCGAAGATGATGAAGAACTGCGGGAGAGATGGAGCCAGCCTGAGACACGTCAGCAGCTGCTCGAACTGTTAGAAGAAAGCGGATTCCAGGAAGACAAGCTCAATATGCTGCGTGAGTTTATGGGCTACGAGGACTGCGACATGCTCGATGTGCTGGAGTTCATTGCCTATAATTCCACACCTATAGAACGAGAGCGCAGGGCTCAGATTCTGCGACAGGTGGAGGCCGGGAAGCTGAACCAGCAGCAGATGGACTTCGTGAACTATGTGCTTGACCTCTATGTCAGGAACGGCTTCAAGGAGCTGGATTCCGATAAGCTCAGCACCATCCTTGAAATGAAATATCATTCGCTGACCGACGCCATGAACCAGTTAGGGCTGAAGCCCAACGAAATGAGAGCCTTCTTCTTGGATATTCAGGAGGAGCTGTATAATGGCTTGGCAGTGGTCAACTACAAAAAGAGGAATAATGCAGAGGATGAGTACATGCCTCAGTACCTCATGGCTGCAGAGCCGTTACTTCCCCCGGATCCGGATTGAGTACATCGGGCGTACATTGAAGCCGTCGACTGTCTTGTTAGTGAAGTATCGTAGAATCAATTATACCGTCCTTTAACTGTGCATTATGCAATTGTGCAATTGTGCAATTTGATAAAAAATCAAACGTGACATCAAAGGGAATCGCCCGCCTCCAGCATAATGCCTGGGGACGGGCGATTAGTTTGATGGTTGGTGCTTGAATGCACCTGGGTATAGAGGGTATTACTTCGAATCAGCCTCGGCCTGCTGAGTCTCGGGGGCATCAGCACCGTAGAGGTTGTAGTAAGCGTTGTAGCGGTTGTAACCCCAGTTGCTGTTCAGACGGTCGGGATCGAGCTCCTTAGCCTTGTCGTAGTACTTGATGGCCTCCTGGTAGAGGGCCTTCTTCTGGGCGGGATCCTCAGTGTTCTGAGCGGTGATGCTGATGGCAGTGCCTGCATAGGTCTGGAGGGCGGCGTTGTCGGGCTTGAGTTCAACAGCCTTCTTCAGATAGTTGGCAGCCTCGGCGGGATTGTCGTTGAGCATACCGAGACCCTTGTCGGCGAGGGCTACGAAGTTGTTGGGGTTGGCAGCAAGGGCATCGTCGAGTACCTTCTCGGCACCGGCCTTGTCGCCAGTTGCAGACAGCACGTTGTAGAGCTTCTCCATCACACCGTCGGTCTTGTGCTCAGCATAGATGTCGCGGAGCTGGCCGATGAACTTCACGGAGTCTTCTCTGGTCTTGAGACCTTCGCCGAGAATTTCGAGCTTGAGGTTCAGACAACCTTCGTACTCCTCGGGATCCTTCATGGCGATGTCGCAAAGCTGGAGGGCCTTGGCCATATCCTTGTCCTGATAGGCGAAGACGGCAGCAAAGCGGGCAACCTGTCCGAAGTAAGGCTTCTGGGCAGTGCGGTCGCAAGCAGCGAAGAGGGGTGCTGCATCACTCAGGGCGAACATCTCCCAGAATTTGCGTCCCTTGGCATTGTCCTTGGCCTGGACAGCCTCCTGACCGGCATTGACGAGAGCATTGCGGGGAGCGAGCCAGAGACGGCCGGCGTTCTTCTCGGCGAACTTCGGTGCCACCTTGCCCTTTTCGTTGGGCTGCTGGTCGTACTTGTCGCACTCAATGGCGTTGACGAGGGCGTTGTAAGCCATCTCTGCCATCAGTTCCTTGTCGATGGGCTTCTCGGCCTGTCCCATCTGCTTAGCGAGCTGGTTCTCGGTCTCGATGGTGCTCTGCTTGTTGAAAGCATCATAGGCGAGATCGACGAGCATGTTGTAGGCAGCGGCCTTCTCCTGAGCGTTGGCCAGCTGGTCGATAGAGTTCTTCACCTGAGCCTCGGCCTCTGCATAAGCCAAGCCCTTCAGATTCTTCTTAAGCGCCTTGAAAGCGTCACTGTCACCGGCAAAGGCAGTAGCACTGGCTACAACCATCATTGCCATCATCATGATTTTTTTCATAATTGTTTGGATTTGTTAGAAATGTTATTGTTCGTTGTTATTATTCTCTGTATCGGGTGTCTCGATAGTGGTCTCGGCGGGAATCTCCTCGTTGAGTACCTCGGCCTCCTCGAACTCTTCCTCTTCCTCGGAGTGCTGCACCTTGCAGACGCTGGCGATCACATCGTTCTTCTTGGCGAGGTTGATGAGGCGCACGCCCTGTGTGGCACGGCCCATGACGCGCACGTCGGCGACCTTCAGGCGGA
>Ga0310694_10002367_pt1 | contig 19471 bp, 18 predicted proteins | sample 174DNAGHGhighgp2_FD_203884 | JGI IMG/M metagenome (GOLD analysis project Ga0310694, IMG submission 203884) | Sheep rumen microbial communities from Palmerston North, Manawatu-Wanganui, New Zealand - 1742 DNA GHGhigh gp2 (v2) (version 2) | ecosystem: Host-associated > Mammals > Digestive system... | reverse complement strand
GAAAGCTCTAGTGGTGTACAGTCTTTGCTGCCTATGTTCGTACATCTTGACTATCTGACAGAAGGACAATATAAAGACAGCAATAAGACGATATCCTATGAACAGAAGGAAGAACGTAAAAACCTTCTCTCAACTATATATAGTAAATTGTATAAGAAAAAGCAGGATGAGGAGAATCGTAGGATAGTGACTGTTGAGGGTATAGATTATGCTTTTTCTGAGCCTCAGCATGCAAAACGTTTTGAGGAAATCTATCAGCATTATATCAGAACGCATCATAGTGAGATATTCCTGGAGGAACCTGAAGACAATCTGTTCCCTCCAACCCAGTGTCAGCTGGTTAATTGGTTGGTGGATCGTATAGAGGCACATAATGACCGTTTGTTTGTTGCCACACACAGTCCATATATACTGAACCAGTTTATTAAGTTGGCACCTAAAGAACTGACTATACTGTTCACTCATCCCTCAGGTAAAGAAGAACGCACCTATGATGTGCGACAGTTGACCGACCAGGAGATGCATGAAGTATACGACAACGGTGTGGACATGTTCTTCAATTTTGAGCTATACGTATGAAGCCGAGGAAGTTGTTGACTGTGCCAAGCAAGAAGGTGTTGACCCGCAGGCGTTCGGGATACCCTCAGACCTGAAAGGGTTCACGCAGGAGTCAAAGGCAGTTACCTCCAATACCGACCCCCGCTTCAAGCGTCTCTTTGCAGCACTCAGGGACAATGTAGAGATAACAGTTTTGCGTACGACCTTGCACTATCTGTGCGAGAACAAGTACAATACCGACTTGGAGATGCTCAAGAGTTTGTTTCAATAACCGTCCGGGGTAGTATTGCCGATAACGACTATTGTCGTTAAAGTTGAGAGTCGATAGTTGAGCGTTGATAGACAGTCCGAAAGTAGATAGTGCCGCCACGGCGGATTTCTCTAAACACTAAACTCTAAACACTAAACTATTTGCGTAGCAACGCTGACTCTCAACTCTAAACGCTCAACTTTGAACTAAAACAAATCCGAGTGGTATGCCGAGTACTATAAAAAAAGGTAAAAATATATAAGGTGACGATAAACCCCCAAGGGGACAAGTAAAAACCCGATAGGGGACAAGTAACAAAGAATACTTGACGCATTGCGTCAACAATTATAACAACTTAATTTACAAACAATTATGGCAAAGGATAAGGCACAATACATCGTGGCGCTCATTGCCGAGTTTGCGGCCCACTTCGGGCTCACGACCGGCAGTACGGCTACCTGCACACCCAGTCGTTTGCGTCCAACGTGCGCGACCTCTCTGCCTATTGCCGTAGAATGGGAGGCACGCTATGATCACGCTCTATCACGGTTCCAACGTGCGCATCGCGACGAGACCCAGGTGCCGCCCTATATGCACTCTTTCGATGTGGTGTACGGGCCGATAGCCAACGAACCAAAATAACTGTTAAAATACCTTTCACCCTTCGGAGATGGCTCGTAGATGGCTCGAAGATAAGACGGCGGAGGCCGAAGGCCGGAGCCGATGCGAGCGGCGGTAGCCGCGAAGCATAAAACCGCGGAAGCGCGTAGCGCTGAGCACGAGGGCGAAGCCCGAGAAGAGAGTGACAATAAAAAAAGGTAATTATAAAACAAGGTGGGCCGATGGCCGATGCAAGCGCGAAGCGCTAGAATTAACATTTAACAAGTTAACATTTAACAAGGCCGATGGCCGATAGAAACAAGATAATAAACGAAATACGATATACAAACAATGTTAGACAAATCATCTAAGATATATGTTGCAGGTCACAACGGCCTTGTAGGTTCAGCCATTTGGAACAACCTCAAGCAAAGAGGCTACACCAATTTGGTTGGCCGTAGCCACAAGGAACTGGACCTGACAGACCAATATGCTGTCAAGAAGTTCTTTGATGAGGAGAAGCCCGATGCTGTAGTACTGGCGGCTGCCTTTGTGGGCGGCATCATGGCCAATTCGCTGTATCGTGCTGACTTCATCATGATGAACATGAAGATCCAGTGCAACGTCATCTCCGAGGCCTATGCCCATGGTGTCAAGAAGCTGCTCTTCCTGGGCAGCACCTGCATCTATCCCAAGAACGCTCCACAGCCTATGAAGGAGGACTGCCTCCTCACCAGTCCGCTGGAATACACCAATGAGGAGTATGCCATAGCCAAGATTGCCGGCCTCAAGATGTGCGAGAGCTACAACCTGCAGTACGGCACCAACTACATTGCCGTGATGCCCACCAACCTATACGGCCCCAATGATAACTTCCATCTTGAGAACAGTCATGTGATGCCTGCTATGATGCGCAAGGTGTATCTGGCAAAGCTCATCCATGATAGTGCCTGGGATATAATTGCTATCGACCTGAATAAACGACCAGTAGAAGGCGTTAATGGCGATGCATCTAAGGAAGACATACTAAAGGTACTTACAAAGTACGGTATTGAGGACAATAAGGTTACCCTCTGGGGTACAGGAACACCGCTTCGTGAATTCCTGTGGAGTGAAGATATGGCCGATGCCAGCGTCCACGTGCTACTGAATGTTGATTTCAAAGATGTCATAGGCATTGAGAAATACAGTTCTGTACATTATGGAGCTAGTACGGATGGCGCAGTGGATAGAAACCATAGCGCAGGTCGTGGAGGGGCCATCCCCAGCCTGGGCGAGATCCGCAACTGCCACATCAACGTGGGCACCGGCAAGGAACTCACCATCCGTGAGCTTTCAGAACTCGTCGTCAAGGCCGTAGGCTTTGAGGGCGGAGTCTCCTTCGATGCCTCCAAGCCCGATGGCACCATGCGCAAGCTCATTGACGTGAGCAAACTCCACTCCCTGGGCTGGACTCACAAAGTCGAGATTGAGGATGGAGTTGCAAAATTATTTGAATGGTATAAAGAAAGCTTAAGCTAAAGAATTTCTGCGCTTTCTGCGCTTTCTGCGAGAAATAAAAAAACAATGAAAGTCCTCGAACGAAAATACCTGCTGCCGTTCATTCTGGTCACCTCCCTGTTTATGCTGTGGGGACTGGCCAACAACATGACGGACACCCTGCTGGCCGCTTTCCGCAAGATTATGCAGATGAGCGACACGCAGACCAGTTTCATACAGATGGCTTTCTATGGGGCGTATTTCTGTGTTGCGTTACCTGCAGCACTTTTCATCCGCAAGTACAGCTATAAACGGGGCGTTATCATTGGACTTCTGCTTTACGCTTCCGGAGCCATCCTGTTCCTTCCTGCGGCCAAGGCAGCCAGTTACGCTTTCTACCTGATTGCGATTTATATCATGGCTTCCGGGTGTTCCGTGTTGGAAACGGCTTCCAACCCGTACATCATGAGTATGGGCAGCCCTGAAACGGCAACAAGGAGACTGAATATAGCGCAGAGTTTCAATCCTATAGGTAGCATCTTAGGAATACTTGTGAGCAAGTATTTCATCCTGCAGGACATTTCGCTATACTCTGTAAGCGGTACCTATGCGGCATTGGGATGCGTTCTTCTGGCTATTATGGTGGTGATGATATTCGCCCACATGCCGGAAGGAAAAGACACCTCTAAACAAGGCTCTATTGGCGCAACCTTCCGCAGGTTGGCCAGGAACAAGAAGTACCTCTGGGGTATTGTGGCGCAGTTCTTCTATGTAGGCGCCCAGATTGGAGTCTGGAGTTTTACCATCCGCCTTGTGATGAAGGAGCTGGGATATGTGGAGGCACAGGCCGCCACCCTTTACCTCATCTCCATCATTGGCTTCTGTGCTTCCAGGTTTGTTTACACCTGGCTGATGAAGTATGTTGCTCCCGAGAAACTGCTCACAGCTGGTGGTATTCTCAGTGCCTTGTGTGCTCTGACGGTGGTTTTAACCAGTGGCTGGGTTTGTATTATTGCGCTCATCCTCATCAGCGTATTTATGAGCCTGATGTTCCCCACCATCTATGGTATAGCGCTGGGCTCTGTAGCAGAGAGTGAGCATACTGATGATTCGAAGATTGGTGCGAGTGGCCTCATTATGGCCATCCTGGGTGGCGCCCTCCTCACCCCCGTGCAGGGTATGGTGAGTGATGCCACGGGCAGCATCAATCTCAGTTACCTGGTGCCCCTCTGCTGCTTTGTAGTAGTGATGTTTTACGGATTAAGTTGTAAGTCCCATGCCTAAGAAAGTCTTCGTTTCCGGTTGTTACGACCTCCTGCACTCCGGCCATGTGGAATTCTTCCGGCAGGCCGCAGAGTATGGAGACCTCTATGTGGGCATTGGTTCCGACAAGACCATTGAGGGATACAAGCACCACAAGACCATCTACTCCGAGCAGGAACGCCTGTTCATGGTCAAGGCCATCCGTTATGTGAAGGATGCGTTCATCAACCAGGGGAGCGGCATCTTGGATTTCCTGCCTACGCTGGACATTGTGAAGCCGGATATCCTGGTAGTGAATTCCGACGGCGGGAATGAGGATAAGCGGCGTGTATGCGCAGAGCGGGGGATTGAGTATGTGGTGCTGGAGCGCGTGCCCCAGAAGGGACTCAAAGCCCGCTCCTCCACCGACCTCAAGAAGACCGAGAGCCAGATTCCCACCCGTCTGGACCTTGCCGGCACCTGGATTGACCAGCCCTACGTCTCGCAGTACGCCCCCGGTTGGGCCATCACCATCTCGCTGGAACCCACCTTTGAGGTTCGTGAGCGTTGCGGCCTCTCCACCAGCACCCGCAACATGATCAAGAAGATCTGGCCCTACCAGCTGCCCAATATGGACCCCGAGATGCTGGCCAAATTGGTCTTCTGCTTCGAGAACGATCCCGAGCGTTCCGACGGCATCATCTCCGGTGCACAGGATAGTATTGGTATCTGCATTCCCGGCCTCTGCCGCCACTACTACAACAACCGCTTCTGGCCGGAGAAGATAGAGACCTGTGAGGACGAAGCCGTCCTTAGCTGGCTGGAGAGCCACTTGGTAATGATCCCTATGGACCCCCGTCAGCCCGGTTGCAGTGTGGTAGAAGGCAAAGACATCACCGAACCCAAGGTGAAAGCCCTTGCCCAAGCGGCCGACGACTGCTGGCAGGCCATCCTTAGCAAAGACCTCCAAGCCTTTGCCCAGGCCTACAAAGCCAGCTTCAACGCCCAAACCGCCATGTTCCCTGCCATGATCCAAGGCTGTGTGCAAAGCTATATTGACGCATACAAAGACAAAGTTCTTGCATGGAAGATGCCTGGAGCCGGTGGCGGTGGCTACCTCGCCTGTGTAGTTGAAGATGCAGACCAGTTCTGCAAAGACAATAAAGAAGCCATCCGCCTCACCATAAGGAGACCCGGCCTATGAAACGCTACTGCCAAACCCTCACGCTGGTAGATAACCAGGAGATGATTGCCAAGTATGTGGAAGCACATGCCCACGTCTGGCCTGAGATCATCCAAGGCCAACGTGCAGTAGGCATCCTTGACATGCAAATCTACCGCAAAGGCCGCAGCCTCTTCATGATCATGGACACAGAGGATCACTTTGACTTCCAGCGCGACATGGCCCGCCTTGCCACCCTCCCGCGCCAAGCCGAATGGGAAGCCTACGTCTCCCAGTTCCAAGGCGTCAAAGCAGACGCCCGTAGCGACGAAAAGTGGCAACTAATGGAAAGAATATTTTAAACGAAACTAATTATATACAATAATGGCAAAGAAAGCACTTATTACAGGAGTAACAGGCCAAGATGGCTCATACTTATCAGAGTTCCTATTAGACAAAGGCTATGAAGTTCATGGAATCATCCGTAGAAGCTCCGTGGACTTCCGTGAGCGCATTGCGCACCTGGAAGGCAAGCCCGGGTTCCACCTGCACTATGCCGACCTGGGCGACTCCATGTCGATTGTGAAGGTGGTGGACAAGGTGCAGCCCGACGAGATCTACAACCTGGCTGCTCAGAGCCACGTGCAGGTCAGTTTTGACTCTCCCGAGTTCACGGCCGACGTTGATGCCACCGGCGTGCTCCGCGTGCTGGAGGCCGTGCGCGCCTGCCACCTGGAGAAGACCTGCCGCATTTACCAGGCCTCCACCTCCGAGCTCTACGGCAAGGTAGAGGAGGTGCCCCAGAACGAGAACACCCCCTTCCATCCCTACAGTCCCTATGCCGTGGCCAAGCTCTACGGCTTCTGGATTGTGAAGGAGTATCGCGAGGCCTATGGCATGTTCTGCTGCAGCGGCATCCTCTTCAACCACGAGAGCGAGCGTCGTGGCGAAACCTTCGTCACCCGCAAGATCACCCTTGCCGCCGCCCGCATCAGCCAGGGCCTGCAAGACTGCCTCTACCTGGGCAATATGGACTCCCTGCGCGACTGGGGCTATGCCCGCGACTATGTAGAGTGCATGTGGCTTATCTTGCAGAACGACCGTCCCGAGGACTTTGTCATTGCCACCGGCGTGCAGCACTCCGTTCGCGAGTTCACCCAGCTGGCCTTCCGTCATGCCGGCATCGAGCTCGAGTTCAAGGGCCAGGGATTGGACGAAGTGGGTGTAGTGAAGAGCGTCACCGGTGCCCCTCATTCCGGGCTTGACCCTCATTCCGCACTCGTTCCTCATTCCGGGCTTGCTCCTCATTCCGGGCTTGACCCGGAATCCCTTGTGGGCAAAACCGTCGTCCGCGTCTCCCCGGACTTCTACCGTCCCACCGATGTGGTCAACCTCTGGGGCGACCCCACCAAGGCCAAGGCCAAGCTGGGCTGGAATCCCGCCAAGACCAGCTTCGAACAGCTTGTCAAGCTGATGGTGGAGCACGATATTGCCAAAGTCGCGGCCGAAGGAGCTGCCGCTAAGGTGCGCACCAATCTGGCCGAGTATCTGGAGAAAGGTATAGTGAAGTAAGGCCGATGGACGCTTCAGGCACATTTGCGGAACAAGTCCGCAAAAGAGCCTTCCGCTCAAGAAGTGGTACAGCCCAATGGCCGCTGGCGCGTCCATCCGGCTGTGAAGTATTAAAGTAACGGAGTTACAAGGTAACAGTTAACACTATACTGCCGTGAGGTAGCTGGCAGGCTCTTATTAGAGTGTTCCTACAAGCTCTGACAATCCTGCCTTTACCAACTAACGGCTAATACAATAGAAAGCAATGTTTACAGCAAGTGTTTTTAAGATTACAGTAGTTTCTCTTAGCGGCATCATGGAAGAGACTTATGCCGCAAAGGAGGCGATTATGCGGTGGAATCAAGCCAATGCTGCACGTGAGGGCAAACTGTTTATGTATACTGATGACTCTAAAGCTGCAGATGCATTGATTGGTGTTGTGGGCAATAGAGTTGAGAATACAGACCTCATTGATGATTTTTTAAAGGCAAGGAAGCAGGCTTTGCTTTTCTTTAATTCTTATGCTGACCCTAAAAACACCATTGCAAGTGAACAGTCTGCAGTAGCTGAGTATATGAATCAGATGCAACAGCGTTGCTTCTGTGCCAAGTTTAATGGTGCAAGCGAGCTGAATAAAATACTTGGTGAGCAACTGAACAAAATTCAATAAATATGGTAACTAAGAATTCCACTCCTTATACCGACCAAGAGCTATCTGTTTTGGTAGAGGAATATATCACCCAACAACGCAAAGAGTTTAATCTGAAAGGATTATACTCTTACATTGTGTATTGGGGCATGGAAGATGGCCGCATTCCGGGCGACCAACTACAGCCAGAGGATAAGGTTAGGATTAATAGCATACTGGAACGTATCATTCGTGATGGTCGTATCCGTTTAGCAGACGATAATAGTTTCATAAAACAATAACGAATAATATAAATTTTTAGCAATATGATTAACGTAATTGGCTTAGGCTACATCGGTCTTCCGACCGCATTGATGATGGCTTCTCATGGTGTAGAGGTCATAGGTACAGACTACAACAAGGAACTTGTTGCTACTCTTAACGCAGGTAAAACAACCTTCAAGGAAGACGGACTAGATGAACTCTTCCAGGCAGCTGTAAAAGCTGGAATTAAGTTCACCACAGAGTATCAGAAGACAGACATGTACATTGTATCCGTCCCTACTCCTTATGATAAGTTCTCTAAGAAGGTGGATGCTTGCTATGTGGTAGCAGCAGTAAAGGAAGTAATGAAGGTGTGCCCCAAAGGCGCAACCGTAGTTGTTGAGAGTACCGTTTCTCCTGGAACTATTGACAAGTTCGTGCGTCCCGTGATTGAGGCCAACGGCTTTAAGATTGGTGAAGACATCAACCTTGTTCACGCTCCTGAGCGTATCATCCCCGGTAACATGGTGTATGAGTTGCTTCATAACAACCGTACCATTGGTGCTGACAGCAAGGAGATTGGTGAAAAGGTAAAGCAGTATTATGCCAGCTTCTGCCAAGGTGAAATAGTAGTTACCGACATCCGTACCGCTGAGATGACCAAGGTGGTAGAGAACACCTATCGTGCAGTGAACATTGCTTTCGCCAACGAACTGAGCCGCATCTGCCGTCACGACAATATGGATGTGTATGAAATCATCAAGATTTGCAACATGCATCCCCGTGTAAATATCCTCCAGCCCGGCCCTGGTGTAGGTGGTCATTGCATCTCAGTTGATCCTTGGTTCTTAGTAGGTGACTATCCTCAGCTCGCTAAGGTAATTGACGAGTCCATGAAGACCAATGACTATCAGCCCGTTTTCGTGCTCGAAAGAATTCATGAAATCATGGAGGAGCACAATATTACCGACAACCGTCGTGTTGGTCTCTATGGCTTGACCTACAAAGAGAACGTTGATGACATCCGTGAGAGTCCGACTCTCCAGATGTTGGATATTCAGGAGCGCCATCTGGCTCGTCCGCTAAAGACCTTTGATCCTTTCTTCACTCAGAAAGAGATAGTCAAGAACCAGATTCTGGACTTCGACCAGTTCTTGGATGAGGTGGATATGGTAGTGATTATGGTTAAGCACGATCACATTAAGCAGAATTGGGACAAGTTGAAGGGCAAAGTCATCCTTGACTGCCACAACATTTGTCCGTTGGATGGTGTGTATCATATCTAATTAATAATACGACTTTATATTAAACTGTTCTAAATATGGCTAAACCAAAAGTCCTTCTCATTCAGGAGAGTTTAAAAAATTACAGAGATCCTATTTACTCTCTTGTTGGGGAAAAATTGGATTTGACAGTTGGATATACAGAGTCTACAGAAATCTCTGATTGTAGTAATTATCAGATTATTAAGTTACCTTATAAGAAAATAGGAAAAGTAATTTGGCATCAGCACTTATATAAGATTATTAATCAGTACGATGTCGTTATTTTTGTTCCTCACTTTAAGCTGATTAGAGTAATTCTATTGCCATTCCTTTATCATAGACCGAAGCTCGTCACATGGTCATTAGGGGTACATGCTTCTTACAATAAATTATATGATTTATCTAAAAAACCAGATTTGGGAGATAGTTTTTTTGAAATGATACAAGATCATGCTGATGCTTGTGTTTTTTATATGCCGGAACCAATTGATTATTGGAAGAAGTATAAAGGGATAAACGAGAATAAGTACTTTGTGGCTCATAATACTGTTGCTGTTGCGGAGTTTGAAGACGTCATCCCCCAAAATAGAGATATTATTCTATTTGTCGGCACTCTTTACAAACAGAAAGGTCTTGGGGAACTTATTGAGTGCTATGCAAAAGCTAAATCTAAAGTGAAAAACTTACCTAAGTTGGTGATAATAGGAAAAGGCCCAGAGAGAGATACCATTCAACAACAAATAAAGGATTTAGGTATAGCTGATGATACGGTTTTAACAGGAGCTATATATGATGAGACTATTCTGAAAGACTATTTTATTAGGTCAATCATTTGTGTATCACCTAAACAGGCAGGATTGTCTGTATTAAAAAGTTTTGGATATGGTGTTCCTTTTGTAACCAGGACTGATGCTATTTCTGGAGGAGAAAAAAACAATATTCAAGATGGACAAACTGGTTTGTTTTATGATAGTGAGACTGACTTGGTAAATATAATAGTAGAAACTGCGATAAATCCCGCTAAATATGCACAGATGTCTTCCGCAGCGAGGAATTATTATTTAAAAGAAGCATCACCTGAAATGATGGCTCAAGGTGTCGTAAGTGCGGTGGAGTATGCATTAATACATTAGTATTATGCAGATTCCACATGTGAATTATTATGGAGTTTATTTGCAATAATTGTATGTTGCTTTTTAAAAGATCATGGGTAACTTTGTAAAGAACAGTGCTCTTTATCTTATTTCAACATTGGTATTGAAGGCGACCAGCTTTCTCCTTTTACCATTGTATACTAATCTAATCTCCCCAGATGTATATGGACAAGTATACATTATAAACTCTATAATTACATTTCTTTCATTGTTTCTTACATTATCTTTAAATTCTTCGTTACAGAGATATTTTTTTAATTGTAGGAACGAGGAGGAAGTTAAGGTGTTGTATTCAACACTTGTTATTTTTGTTCTTTTAATTTCAGCCGGAGTTGTTGCAGTTCTTTATTTTTTTAACGATATCATTGCTTCATGGCTTGACATTCCTAGTTTATATACATTGTTGGCATATTGTACTATTTTTCTTTCTCTATTCTACAATATGATAATAGCGCTCCTGTATGTAAAGCAGGACGCTGTAAGAATCTCAATAGCCAGCATTGTGATCGGTGTTGTTCAAATCGTATCTCAGGTAATCCTTGTCATTAATATGGATGATAAAGGACTTGCCATGGTTTTATCCTTACTAATAGGTGGAATACTCCAGTTCGCAGTCTTCTTATTATTCTCGCGTCCATATTTTATTATGCGATTTGATTCGAATCAGTTGAGACCTTGTCTTAAATATGGATTGTCTCAATTTCCTAGCGACATTTCTAATTGGATTGTTTCTTTCTTTGATAGAATAATATTAAATAAATATCAAGATTCGGCGGCGGTTGGTATTTATGGTATGGGGCATACATTAGCAACAGTCCCCCAAATGCTCTATCATTCTATGAATAAAGCTTTATCCCCGAAAGTTTTTGAGGATTTTAAACGATATGAAGATAAACTTGTTTCTGATTTGACATACGCTGTTTCATTAATTGAAAGAGTCTTTGTTTTTATCACTATAGTACTATCTCTTCTAGTTGCATTTGCGAATAATATTATCACACTCCTGTCTTCTCAGTATGCATCTAGTGCATTAGTTATGTTTTTGGTTTTATTTGCATGCTTAATTGACATTTATCGTATGTTGTTTATGTTTCCGTTAGCATATAATGTGAAGTATGTGAAAGTGAAATCTTTTATCTGGGTGATAGCATCGATTGCGAGTATACTATTGAATTTGTGGTTAATACCAAAGTATTCGTATCTTGGCGCATGTATTACGCTTATCACAGTTAATACTATTGCACTATTATTTATTATTCACTATGCTGATAAAGCGATGCCTGTAAAATATAGTACATCTAAATTGATTACGGTTTTCATTTTGTCTGTCGTTTATGGGTGTACATATTTTTTGGGTACAGACTGGTTTTCATTTGCTTTAAAAATAGTTGGGGCGATTGTTTATGTGAAAGTGATTTTATGTGTTTATCCAATTGATTTAAAGGCAATAATTTTATCGTTGAAAAAATAAAAATGGCAAAATTTTATTTAACAAATGATCTAGGTTTATTTGACAAAGTAAATAACCTGGTTGAAGAGTCAGAGTTTAAACCCTCATTTTCATATGCAGGGAATGGTATTTACGCATTAGCAACACATAAACTACGTGAAGATAATGTCAATGCCTATAAAGAGGGTGAAGATTTTTTAATAGCTACTGGAACTCTCATTTTTAAGGGGGGCAATGATTTAAAAGAAGTATTTGATAATTATAGTGATCCTATAAGCAATCAAGATGACACCCTTGGTGGTTTTTGTATCGCAAAATTTGCTCATGGTTTATTGAGGGTTAGTTGCGATGTTATGAGCGGTTATGATGTATTCTATTATCATAACAATAATGAGTTCTTTATTAGCAATAGTTTATATGATATGGCAGTTATCTTAAAAGAACGATTAACTGTTAATTCGTTGAATATTGTAGAATACGTAGCTCAGAATAATATTATTAATAATGAGACTTTTTTTAATGAAATATTCCGTTTATTCGATGACTTTATTGAAATAGACATTAAAAAGAATACCTTTTCTACAGTTGGTTTTACTTTGCAATATCCTATGTGTAGTGAGTCTTCGGATGATTGTGCCAAGAAGATGGCAGAAAGACTTAAGAAATATGCAGCTTCTGTAGTTGGTTTATACGGACGCCCTGATATGTGTATGACGGGTGGTTTAGATGCCCGTACAGTATTGGCATCTTTTATTTCAACAGGTGTTTTGCCCAATCTGCATTATGGTGTGGGTAATTCATATATTACTGGGACAAATACTACTGATTTAGATATAGATAGATTGCTTAAGGAACGTTATGGAATGTCATTACGTGAAGGAAATTGGCAAACTCCAGAGCCTTTTGATCGTGATTGGGATTATTACATTACCAAATATGGATTCGATTCTCTCTTTTATGGAACATCTGGTAATGTAATTAAATTCTATGAATCTATGCCAGAAAGAATAACTGCGACAGGACAAGTTGGAGAAATGTACAGAACTTTAGAATGGGCGGACTCATGGAATAAACCATTCTTTACATTAGATGAATTTCTTGATTCTTATTATTTACGGAATGACATTCTTCTTATGACAGAGCATGTTGAGGGATACAAGGAGCATATAAGGCGTAAATTAAAGCATATATGCGACAAATATTCACTTGATGAAAATAGAATTGCTATAGAGGACTATTTTTACTTTCTTTTAGAATATAGGAAGAGGGCAGATATGACTCTAATGAATTTTTTAAACAAAATCAGCTATTCGTGTTATCTATTATATGACCGAGTTTGTTTGCAGGCTGCAAGGCTGTCATGCGAGGATCTAAGAGGTTCTTCATTTATGTTGAAAGTAATCAATCAAATTGAGCCCTCTTTATTAGATATTCCAGTGTATTCCCATGGCAAACTAAGAACATTGGATAAGGATAATCTAAAATTAATGCCATTACAACTTTCAATAAATGACAGAGTAAAAGCATTCTTACCACAATCTTTAAAGAATCATTTAAAAAGGGCTCGCTACTATTTTAGAAAAACAACCGCATTAGATAATTGTGTACAAGAGAGAATGCAAACTATATCTATGATTCCTGGTTTATCATTTAAAGGGAATACTGACAAAAGAGCTGAAATTAATTATATGACTATTGAGCGAATTCTTGATATATTAAGTATTCGATGAAAAACGATAAGATAAAAAACTCGCTATTTTTGGTTTATAGCCCGTTTCAGGTTGTTTGTGCTTTTGAGGCAATATCTGCTTATAGTATTGTAAATCCAATAATATATTGTTTGGGTGGCAGTTATTTAAAAAGGAATGAAAAAACGCCCCATCTTTTAGATGAACTTGGCCTTTCATATCAAATTATGGACGTTAAGTCATTCCCGTGGCGTATTATTGATCTAGTAAAGCATAGAAATCAATTTGAGAGATGTTATATCGGTGATTATTTTGACCCCTTTTTACGTCTTGTCGCATCTTTCTTATTGAGAAAAAAAGGAGAATTATTTTATTTAGACGATGGCGCATCAACATTAACAGCAATTAATATTCCTCATCCTTTACGTCTGCCAAAATTTAAGACAAGGATTCAATATGTTTTGCCAATAGTCATCTCTAAGCTTAAAAGACATTCTGAGTCATTTTATTCTATTTTTAGTACACCCAATGGAGAGGTTAATTCTTTGAATGCAATTAAAAATAAGTATTTACTAAATACGTATTCTCCTAAAGGTGTTTTTATCATAGGGACTACTTATCATGGCTTTAATGCTCCAGAAACACTATATCAGCTCCTTAAGAATACGTTTAGCCATTTTTCGGATAATGAGATTTATTATTCTCCCCATAGGTCTATTGTAAAAGACAAAACTATTCTTGATATATGTCGGGATTATAATGTTAAGTATATCGTAAGTGACTATTGCGTAGAGGTTGATTACATAAAGAAAGGGTATAATCCCCAAATGATAATTGGGTTTGGTTCTACTGCTTTATTTACGTTAAAAAGAATATATCCAGCCGCACGAGTGATATCAGTTAAGTATCCAGCTGTGATGGTTAAAGGGAACGAGAAGACATATGACATTGTTAATGAGAATTTAAAAAGCGCAGGAGTGGAGATTCTCACTATTTTACCTTAGTATATATGATTGTAGCTTTTGTATTGATAATAATAGGCATACTTCTTTATTTTAATAAATATAAGACGTATTTCTATATATATCAACTATATCTTCTGTTTGTATTTAAGTTTGCTTTAACTTATATCGGGATTAGCGCACCGCCGGCTATTAATTATACGGTGATGATATTAATGTCATTCGCTATCTTGCCATTTTTTAAAAAGTATGCAAGTTTTATTTTTGCATATTTGGCAGTCTTTTTAGTTTATCTGGCATTTAAGTATATATGGTCCGGTCTACCATTCTTTTCTTCGATTACAACATACATTCTTCCTTTCCTTTTGACTCTAGGAGCACTTTCTTTATATGAGAATAATAAGAAAGGTAGAATCATAAAGAGTAAACTTGTAAATCATATCTATGTTGTATTTATACTTCAAGTCGTTGTTTGTTGGATACAGTACTTGTTCCCAAGTATAGGGGAAGCGATGTTTATAGAATCTTATGAGTGGAGGGGTATAACAACTGTCGTGAAAGATTTTAATACTCAAGATGCCATTGGTTATCTTAATTGTGGGTTCATGATTTCAAACGTGACAGCTGCTCTATTTTACTCATTTACTGCAGCCCTTTTGATTATGTATGAATCTTCAACATCAAAACGTATTACAATAAAATTGGCTTTGATTCTGTTGGCTGCAGTTCCAGTCTGTATTATGACTGGAGTAAGGGCCCCGCTTTTTATTCTACTCTTTATTTTGCTGGTTGTAGTTTATAAATATGAACGAAGATATCTTGGCCCTTCATTATTATTACTGGTTGGCTTCTACTTTCTTATAACTAGATTTATGGTTGCTGGCGATATGTCGGGATTAGGAAGAATACAAGATGGCATAACTACATTGATGAGTAGTGGAGATGAAGGTGTCGTTGGGGGCAGTACTTTCAAGTTATCGGTTATGTTAATCCCGTATTTTATTCAGAACCCAATAATTGGGATATCATTGGGCGATTATAAAACTCCCTTTGGTTATTCGATTGGTGTTAATGGTTTTTCTACTTCGGATGCACAGTTGCTTTATACACTATGTGAAATAGGTATTATAGGTTTATTCATTTATTTAATCCCATATTTAAAGTATTTAAAGGTTTTATCATATCACAAGACTAAAACAGGAGTTTATTTACTTTTCGGCACCGTACTTCTTTTATCCATTGTGGATTTAGGTGTTTTTTTAATAGATATTGCATTCGTTTTTGTTATTGGCTGTCTTATTTTGTCAGAAAGCCCAAAAGAAAAGATAATTATACAAAATGAAAAATAATATGTACCAGAGTGTAGTTGATTTTATCAAAGATTTTTACGGAGCCTCCAACGTGCCGTTGGCTGTACCCGTGTTCGTGGGCAACGAAAAGAAGTATCTCAACGAGTGTATTGATACTACATTCGTTAGTTCCGTAGGTAAGTTCGTTGACCGTTTTGAAAATGATATGGCAGCATACACTGGCGCTAAACGTGCTGTAGTATGCGTTAGCGGCACCAATGCTCTTCACATGGCATTAATGCTCGTGGGCGTAAAGAGAGATGACGAAGTACTGACTCAAGCATTGACCTTCATAGCCACATGCAATGCATTGAGCTACATTGGAGCATATCCTGTATTCCTGGACGTTGACCGTTCTACAATGGGGCTTTCTCCTGATGCTATGAAAGAATGGCTCCAGAAGAATGCGGAAGTTCGTAAGAATACACGTATTGGTGAACTGGATAAGAGCCATGACTTCGCATTCCAGGAAGACGAGTATGCTTGCTACAATAAGAACACAGGCCGCAGAATCAAGGCTTGCGTACCTATGCACACCTTTGGCCATCCTGTTCGTATTGAGGAGATTGCCGCACTATGTAAGGAATGGCATATTGAGTTGGTTGAGGATGCAGCTGAGAGCATTGGCTCTAAGTACAAGGGAATTCACACTGGCTTGTTTGGCAAAGTTGGTGCTTTGAGTTTCAATGGCAACAAGACCATTACCACCGGTGGTGGTGGCATGATGCTCTTTAATGATGAAGAGTTGGGCGCATTCGCTAAGCATATCACTACCCAAGCCAAGATACCTCATCGTTGGGAGTTCCGTCACGATCATATTGGCTTCAACTACCGTATGCCTAATATCAATGCGGCTTTGGGTTGTGCTCAACTTGAGAATCTGGATAAGTATATTGCCAGCAAGCGCAAGGTGGCTGCTGCATATGCAGAGTACTTTAAGAATGTGGATGGTATAGAGTTCTTTACAGAGCCAGAGAATAGTTTTTCAAACTATTGGCTCAATGTGGTCATCCTGCCTGACCATGACAAGCAATTGGAATTCTTGCAGGAAACTAATGACAACGGTGTGATGACCCGTCCTATATGGGAACTCATGAATCGCCTCCCAATGTTTGAGAAATGTGAAAACGATGGATTGAAAAACACCATCTTTTTTGCTGATCGTGTGGTGAATATTCCTAGTTCTGTACGGTTGTAAAAGGCTATATGATAGGTGGCGAGTTTCCAATTGCAGTAACAGATGTCCTGAATGCTGAGGGCCGGCATTCAGATACTCCTGATGTTTATACTTATTCATCAGGACGGGCAGCCTTGTATCAGATTCTGAACTATCTGAAACAAGAAAAGGGGGTTTTGCGCGTCTTGCTGCCGGATTACTTATGTAGCTCTGTGCTTGTTCCAGTCAAAGCTTTAGGTTTAGAATTCGCCTTTTATCAAATTGATGAGTGCTTAGAACTTGAGCAGGATAATCTATCAAAACTATACGAAGACAATACCGTTGTCCTTCTCATTAACTACTATGGCCTTAAGAATCTTGATAAGCAAATAAAAGCAATTCGGTCAATAGACGAAAGTGCTATTATCATTGAGGATGACGTTCAAGCTTATTATGAGTTTCTAAAGCCAATCGGTGATGTTGATTTCAAGTTCACAAGCTTACGTAAGACTTTTGCGATCCCAGATGGTGGTTTGGTAAAGACAAAACATCATATGCCAGTTGTTGATAAACCAAACACCTTTGGCCAATATAAGGCAGCAGCTGCACTGTTGAAATCTATGCGCGAAGGCAATTTCAATGATAAGATTTATCTTGAAATGTTTGAGAAGGGTGAGAGTCTTATTGATGAAGAGATTGAATGTGGCATGAGCCGTATAGCGGAGAAGCTATACTACTTTATCAATGACGAGCATGTTAAGGTTCGTAGACTCAATAACGCACATTACTTGTTGGAAGAACTTGGAAAGATTGGTGTAAAACCATTGCTACCTTTAAACGAAGGTTATGTGCCTCTTTTTATTCCAATTATTTTGAAGAATAGGGATGTAGTTCGCAAAGCTATGTTCCAGCGAGAAATTTTCTGCCCAGTTCATTGGCCATTGGAAGGAATGCTTGTTAAAAGAGGAGAGTTGATGTCCCAAACGGAACTGTCATTGATAATTGATCAGCGGTATGGCCGAAACGATATGGATAGTATTATTGCCGTATTAAAAGAACACTTAAATGAAATCCAATAAAGTTTGTATAGTTACAGCTGCTCGTTCTGAATACGGCTTGTTGAAGTGGATTATAGATGGCGTCCATCATGACCCCGAACTTGTACTTCAACTTGTTGTTACTGGTGCGCATTTATCAGAAGAGCACGGATTGACATATCGATTCATAGAAGAGGATGGCTATCCTATAGCCGCTAAGGTGGATATGCAATTATCTTCTGATGATAAGGCCAGTATCGTTCGCTCCATGGGTAAATGTTCGGAAGGATTTGCTGATGCATTTGCACAGTTGAATCCGGATGTGGTGATGGTTTTGGGTGACCGCTATGAATTATTACCCATAGTAAGTGCTGCTTTGGTCATGGGTATCCCTGTTGCACACCTTTCTGGAGGTGACGTGACAGAAGGTGCCATAGACAATGAGGTTCGCAATGCCATATCTATGATGTCTGCAATACATTTTCCGGGTGTAGAGAGTTCAGCAGATAATCTTCGAAGAATGTTAGGCGATAATGCTCAGATTTATACGGCAGGAGAACCTGGCTTAGAGAGCTTCTTGCGGTTTGAACTGATGAGCAGAGAAGAGTTGGCTGAGAATTTACATCTGGATATCAACAAGAAATGGTGCTTGGTGACACTTCATCCCGAAACAAAGTTGGGACTTGAAGAAAACCTTAATATGGTGAAGAACCTCTTTGAAGCAATGTGCGAAACAGAGGGTGTTCAGTTTGTTATCAGTAAAGCTAATGCGGACTTTGGTGGTGTGCAGATTAATTCTTTCTGGGAAGAAGCGGTTAAGCAAGACGAGAATAAATATAAACTATTCACTTCTTTAGGCCAGCGTCGTTATCTCAGTTATATGAGACAGGCGGCAGGCGTTATTGGCAACTCATCAAGCGGTATTGTTGAAGCACCATTCTTGGGCATTCCTGTTATCAATATCGGTGACAGACAGAAGGGGCGCCATCTTTGTAAAAATGTAATTCAGACAAGCAGCGATGTTGTCTCTTTGAAGAAAGCATTCACACAAATAATGGCACAAACTCCAATTGTGGATAATTATTATGGTGACGGTCATACTTCTGAATATGTGATAAACGTGCTGAAGGATTGGTTGAATAAGAGATAATTATGGATATAGAGATAACTGCACATTGGAACGAATATTTTAAAGCGTTCCTGCCGGAGAAGAAGGATGTATACTTCACAGAGCAATATGTGAAATTATACGAGACGGCTACTGAAAAGGCTGAATGTTTTGCCTGTCAAGATGGTGATAAGGTATTACTGTTCCCCTTCCTAGCAAGAACCTTTGAGTTCCAAGGTAAACAATACAAGGATTTTGAAACCGCATACGGTTACGGTGGCCCATTGTGTAATTGTGATGATAACGAGTTTGTCATCAAAGCATTGACCGCCTTTAAGTCCTATTGCAACGAGAATAACTATGTAGCAGGCTTTGTGCGTTTCCATCCGCTATTTCAAAATCAAGTAGGGTTTGAGACTGTTGGTCGTGTGATAGAAGACCGCAAGACGGTAGCCATTAATCTCGACCAAACAATTGATGATGTTTGGAAGAACGAGATACACTCCAAAAACCGTAATGTCATCCGTAAAGCTGAGAAAGCAGGTTGTACATTCATTGTAGATAACAA
>Ga0310694_10002366_pt1 | contig 19474 bp, 8 predicted proteins | sample 174DNAGHGhighgp2_FD_203884 | JGI IMG/M metagenome (GOLD analysis project Ga0310694, IMG submission 203884) | Sheep rumen microbial communities from Palmerston North, Manawatu-Wanganui, New Zealand - 1742 DNA GHGhigh gp2 (v2) (version 2) | ecosystem: Host-associated > Mammals > Digestive system >... | reverse complement strand
GGCATTACGAGTGTGCCCTGTGCGTTGTAAACGTCAACGGTTGTGCCAGTCTGCTCGAGTTTCTCGATGCTTGTGCCAACGTCCTCGAGGCTGGTGACGTGCTTGATTTCAAGAGCGGATGCTGTGCTGCTCTGCTCGTCCCAAGTGAAGCCGCATCGTGTGGGGAGGAATGCCTTGTCGCCCTCGGTGCGGATGAGGATGCTTTCCAGGATGTAGGTGTCCTGCTGTGCGGGGATGCCGTAGCGGCCTTCCACCTGAATCATCTCCCACGAGCTGCCGAAGGTCACGGTGTTGCCTGCGCCGTCGCTCTTGGTGATGCACTGTGGGGTGGCGTTGAAGCCCGATGCGTTCTGTGTGTTGGCACGGAGTGTCTGGAACGTCGGGGAGAAGATGAGGTAAGGCACGCCTGCCTCGATGCCTTCGTTCGTGCAGTCAAGGAAGTACATGTTCAGGGTGCTGCCTTCCTGGCTGATGAGTTCGAGGCGCTCAATCTGAACGTCCTTTGCGGCTGCCTGGAGCTGCTCGGCACTGAGGCTCATGGGCAGGCAGATGGTGTTGTAGCCTGCGAAGAGGGTGCGGGTGAGGATGGCGGGCTGTGCCTGATCCTGTAGTGCCTCTACATTGAGTCGTGTGCTACTGGTGTAAACATACTTTGTCCTGGTCTGTGCAAAAGCGCTTGTACAAACGGTGGCTGCTGCCATCAAGAAAAGAGTAAACTTTTTCATAATGCTATGTTTTTAAGAGTTAAAATGTTTAATAGTTGTGATGTTTGTGTGCCTTTTTGAGGCTTTTCCTCTGCAAAACTACTATTTATTTTGTACACTGCAAACTTTCGGGGCAAGTTTTTTCAGTTTTTTTACAAGTTTTATAGGTTTGATGGGCTTTATGGGGATAATGGGGGGTATGGGCGGGGAAGAAACGCACACAATGGCGGGGAAGAAACGCACCGTGCCGCGATGAGAAACGCACCGTGCCGCGATGGTCAACGCACCGTGCCGCGTTGGCCAACACACCGTGGTGCGTTTTCCGACGCCCTGTGCCGTTATTGTTTGATATGCACGTCCCGTTGCGGGAAGGGAATATCTATATTATTCTTGTTCAAGGTGTTGTAGATGGTCTCCTTGATGCGTGAGGTGAGAATGAGCTTCTGTTCTACGAGCATCCATACGCACACCTTGAGGTCGATACTGCTGCTGCCGAAGTCGCTGAAGGCGACGCTGACGGGGATGCTGGTGTCGGTGAGGGGCTGTCCGTCGGCAGTCTTCTCCTGACAGACGGGCGTGATGGCCTCGACAAGCATCTTCCGCACCTGCTCCACATCGGTGCCATAAGCCACTCCGATGGGTATCTTGATGAGTTCGTAGCGGTGGTTGCGCGTCATGTTCTTGAAGTTCTTCCTGAAGAGCGCACTGTTGAGGAAGGCGATGACGCTGCCGTCGGCCGTGGTGATCTGCGTGCTCTGGTAGGTGATGCTCTCCACCTTGCCTGCTATGCCGTCACACTCGATGTAGTCGCCCACATGGATGCGTCCGGACATGAGGCTGATGCCGTAGAAGAAGTTCTCGAGGATGCTCTGCATGGCGAAGCCGAGACCTGTGGCCAGGCCTGCGCTTACGATGCTGATGCCTTCGCTCGGCACTTGGAAGATGACCAGTATGATGATGATGTAGAGGCCCCAGCAGAGGATGCCTATGATGTTGCGTGCCAGCGTCTTGTTCACGGCATCGTTGTTCACGCTGAGCTGCTTGCGGTAGTGGAGATAGAAGCTGCGCAGGGCATAGTTGATGTAGCGGAAGATGAAGAAGAGCGTCGCAGCCATGCATACCAAAAAGAGCGAGATGCGGACAAGGCCCGTCTTGTTGACGATGTCGCGCGTGAAGATCTTCTGGCAAAGGCTCGTCATCTCGAATATCTCTGCCGCCCAGTAGATGCTCACCAGCACGGAGAGCACCGCCAGGATAGGCACGATGGTACGGTAGAAGAGGTCGTAGAGCCAGGTCTTGTCGATGTACTCGCCCTTCTTCACCTGCTTCATCAGGGCTTTCTGCCCGGCCATGTCGGTCTCGTGGCCGCCGATTTGCTTGAGCAGGTAGTGCGACTCGTACTTGTTTATCATGTCGTAGATGAACGTGATGGTCATAATGGCGGCCAGCTGGAAGGTCCACCATATCATCACCTGTACGGACAGAAGCGTGTAGCCTATCCATGCGGCAATGCAGGAGAACAGCACCGCGATGGTCGTGACGTGCGTATAGACTTTGTCGAGCATCGGGAGGTATCTCCTGTGGCGCTTTGTCACAACGTATTGCCAGATGGCAAAGATAAGCAGGATCGGTGGGAAGATGAGGTTGACAAGCGAGTTGGGGATAAGCACGATGCGGAACAGGATGACGATGAACGCAAGCACCATCAGCGGCGTGTAGATGATGGCGGCATGCCGCATCTGCTCCCCCTTCAGACGCACATAAAGGCTCAGGAAGATGGCCTCAAGCAGCCAGGCGATGTTGATGATGAGGCCTGTGCCCATCTGAATGAAGTTGTGGTGTACGAAGGCTTTCACCAGCATGACAATGATGGCGAAGAGCGCAATGCCGGCCACGAAGTTGAGCATCATGCGCTTCTCCTTGAAGTCAGGCCCCCGCCACCTCTTCGGCAAAAGCCACCGCAGGATGACGTAGCAGACACCCAGCGAGAGGGCAAGGTAGAACACAAGGAATATGCTGATGAAGAGTACCGTCGTGCCGCGCCACTCGGAGAAATGCTTCCCATGCCCCTCGAAGGGCTTGTACTTCATGTCGATGGTCGATTTCGCCATCATTATGTGCATGGGCAGCGAGGCAAGGATGCTGAAGTAGTTGGGGCCGCCGTTGCGGAAGATGTTCTCCTGCAGGAGGCGGTAGCGGCTCTGTGCGTACTCGTCGAGCTCCAGCACCTTGTCGCGCACGCTCTGGTAGTAGGCGTTCTCCGCCTCGAGGTTCTCCAGGAAGTGCTGCGTGTTGTTCCGTATCGTGTCGGCGTACATGAGGCAGGCATTCCTGTCCCTCTGCTGTGCCCGCGTCAGGAAGAGCGGCTCCATTCCCAGCTCCTCCTCGGGGACCTCCTCGTTCTCCTCCTCCATGACGGCTATTTCCTCTTCGTCCATCGTGTTGCGGGCGATGAGCAGGGAGTCCTGCTTCAACGCCAAGGAGTCAATGGCCTGAAGGAGGATGCTGTCGCTGGCAGTGAGGATGCTGTCGCCGCCGATGACAGGAGGCATACGCTTGAGGGAGCGGATGAGGTGGTCGATGCGTTCAATCTCCTGCTTCAGGCGGATAATGAACTTATCGTACTGCCGCATCTTGCTGTTGCGGTTGTCGAGGTCGCGCCGAAGGTCTGCCGCCTGTTGGCAAGCATACGCCATGTCGAAGGTATTGTCGGTGGATTGCGAATAGAGCATCAACCCTATCTGTTCGCACTGGTGCATGTACCAGACGAGCTGCTTGTGCTGCTGCATCCCCTGTTGCTCGTAGTTCTGCATGAAGGCCTGCTGCTGCTCGTAGATCCTTTGCAGTTCGGCCTTGAGCACGCCCAGGGTTCGTGCCAAGTCCTTTTCCTTGAGAACGGAACCAGCGGGAATTGTGAAGGTAAGCAGCAGGGCTGCCAGAAGAATTCTCCTCATTTGATAGTTTCTGTTTTGGCGAAGTTAAAGGAGTTAAAAGAAGTTATCGCTCGCTATGCTCGCTCGGGAAGTTAAAGGACAATAGCGCTTGGATGCAGCCTTCCTGTTCCATCCTTCCAAAGGTATCGTCCTTTAACTTCTTTAACTCCCTTAACTCCCTTAACTCCCAAAGTTATTTAATCATCAGCGTCTGCATCCGGAGGATGCCGTTGTACTCGTTGTCGTAGTATTCGATGCGAATGCTGTACTGTTTGCCTTTTTCGACAGAGACGGTGCCGTTGCGTGTCGTCTCCGCATGATCGCCCCAGTCGTTAAAGAGCTCCTTGCCGTCGAAGATGAGGCGGTAGCCGTCGTCGCCCGAGAGGATGAACATCACGTCGCCTGTCTCTGGTGCGGTGAAGGTGCTCACGGCCGTCATGCTCCAATAGTCAGCGGGGATGCCTTCTGCAGGACTGCCGCTTTGGAACATGTCAATCTTCTCCATGTGTCCCTTCGCCTTTGCCTCGCCTTCGAGCTTCATATTGGGGAAGTAGCTGAGGTCGAAGCCTGTGCCTGCCGCTGTGCTGAAGGCTTCGGGCGATACCTCAATGAGCATATCGTTGTCCGCGCCCACCTGGCGCATGAAGCGGTCGAAGTTTTCTCCCTTGCCCATCTGTTCGACAAGCACAGCGGGCAGCCTCTTGTAGAGCTTATGGAAGCGGTCGATTGTCTCGTGTTGCCTTTCGGGATAATAGGAGAGGCGCAGAGGTGCGGCCTCTATGAAGCCGAATGCCTCGGTATAAGCCATGTTCGGGTCGTGCTGCTTGAAGTCCTGCACGGCATTCTGTATGCGGCTGAACTGTCCTTTCTCGCCTTCCGTCACGGCATAGTCGTCAGAGGGGAATGTCACCTCGATGCTTGCGCCCTTGCTGCAATCAATGCTTCCCAAGGGAATGCTCGTCTCGAGGCTCAGCCCGTCGTAGGTGAAAGCCCCCTCCCGACCTCCCCCTTGGGGGAGGGGCTTCCCATTGACCTTGACGGCACTGGGAATGATTTGGCAGGGAAGGGCGAGCGTGTAGTCGCGCCGTGCAGGCATGTCCTTGTAGTTGCCTTTGCGTGTGCCGATGGTGACGGTGAGCTGTTTGCCGTTGCGCTGATAGGAGAGGGGAGTGGTGGCATATTCGCTGACATAGTTCTTGTCCTCGCCGTTGTCCTCGTAAAGGGTGAACTCATCCTTGTCTCCTCCCGGGAAGACACGCACCACGATGGGTTGCTCTGTGCCGCTCAGGTTCTTGACCTTGCCGTAATAGGGAATGATGCTGCCTGCCTTGACATATACAGGATACTCGTCCATGGAGAACTGCCGCTCGATGGTTTGCCCGCCTTTCAGCATCGTGCCGGTCTCGTATTCGAGCCACCAGCCGTCGGGCAGCCATGCTTTCACTGTGGCAAGTCCGCTTTCCTTGTTGACCTCTTCTGTGACAGGTGCGATGAGCATCTTGTCGCCGAACATATACTGTTCCTTCATTTCGTAGGCTTCCTTTGCCTCCGGATAGTCGTAATACATCGGGCGGCAAAGGGAGATGCCTGTCTCGTAGTCTTGTCTTGCCATCGTATATATATAAGGTACGAGGGCATACCGACCGTTGATGACATTCGTGAGGCGGCGTTGTGTCATCTGGTCAAAGGCCCACGGCTCCTTGTTGAGGCTGGGGTCTTTAGCGCTGTGGCTGCGGATGATGGGCAAGTATTGTGCCATCTGCATGGCACGCGTGTAGAGTTCCGGCTCGACCCCCATGCCGTACCTCCTGACTTGATGCCCGCCGATGTCGTGGCTCCAGTAGCCATAGAGGACATTGGACGAGGTGCTGTTGAAGTATGGCAGGAAGCGGAGACTCTCCCAGGTGGCGTAGGAGTCGCCCGAGAAGCCGATCTGATAGCGATGGTTGCCGAGGCCTCCCCAACGATGGTAGAGCATGGGGCGCTTCGTGCCGTTGTTCTCCATGTCGGAGAACCAGATGTAGTTGCACCAGAAGACGTTGTCGAGGTTCGTCAGCTTCTTGTCCTTTTCCCATTGCTGCCAGTCGAGCCACCAGAAGTCAACGCCTTCATCCATATAGCCATGCAGATAGGTGTCGAAGAGTGCCTTGACGTATTTCTTGTCGCTGCCAAGCCATTCGTAGGTCTTGCCGTCGCTCTTGCCGAATCGCTGCATGAACTCTTCGTATTTCTTTTCGTATGGACGCACGCCGTCGGCAGGGTGCAGGTTCATGGTTGTCTTGACGCCTTGCTCGTCGAGGAAGGCGAGGAGCTGCTTGTAGTTCGGGAAGATGTTCTCGTTCCAGTCCCATCCTGTCCATCCGCCGCCGCTCTGTTCGCTGTTGGGATGCCAATCCATGTCGATGACCAGCACGTCGAGGGGCAGGTCGAAGCGTTTGAATCCGGCGATGAGGTCGCGCAGGTCTTTGTCGGAGTAGCACCAGTAGCGGCTCCACCAGTATCCGAAGGTGTAGCGTGGCGGCAGAGGCACCTTGCCGGCGAACTTCGTGAAGCTCTTCAAGGCGCTCTTGTAGTCGTGACCGTATGCCATGAAGTACCAGTCCTGCGCGCCTTCGGCACTGTTTCGTTCCGTTACCCAATCCCAATCCTGTGCGCCGTCGAAGATGTAGCTCTTCGAGTCGTCGAGGAGCGTCCAGCCGTCTGTGGCAAGCAGACCGTCTTCCAGAGGCATCGGGTGCTTTGGGTTGCTGTACTGATAGGTGTCGCCGTCGTAGCCGTCGAGCGTGCGGTAAGTTCCCTTCAGGTTGCCCTTCTGCTTTGTGCCGGGTGTCCAGAAGAATGTCGTGCCGAGCGTTTTGGCAGAGGTTATGGTGAGGTTCTTTGCGCTCAGCGGTGCACCGTCCTTCTTGTAGGTGAGCTTGAACTTGCTGGTTGTAATGACGACCTTGCTGCCGCCCAGCGATGCCTTGTGCGGCACATTGCCGTACTCGCGGATGACGGCCACAAAGCTCTTGTTGTCGATGAACTTGCCGTCGGGAGCATACTCCAGTCGTATGGTCCCTTCGTCAATGAGGGTGAAGCGGACGTTGCCGTCACGATAGACTTCCTCTGCCTGTGCCATGTTCGGCACGAGGGCAAAGGCCAGTGCTGCTAAAAACATTCGGTTCTTCATATCTCTGGTTATTAAGTATTTAATTTATCTTTGAAGGCCTTGGCCATTGTCGGCCTTGCCGGTCATGCCGCTTGACGTCAGGGTGTCCTTTCTCTCTGTCCGGTTGTTGGCGACGAGCTGTCCGGCGAAGGCCGTGTAAAGCTGATTATATGTTTTTGCCCTGCAAAAGTACGAAAAAAAACGTTTCCTGCCAAATGTTGAGGCGAATAAACAAAAAAAGCCCCCTAAAGAGGCTTTGTAAACACACCGTGCTGCGATGGCAAACGCACCGTGCCGCGATGGCAAACGCACCGTGCCGCGATTGCCAACACACCACGGTGCGTTTTTTGACGCCCTGCGGAGGAGCTTCCTTTAGAGTGCTTTGCGACGGTAGTCGGCGAGGGCAATCTGATAGTTTGCCTTTGCCTGTGCGAGGTTGTTTTGTGCCTGACGGTTAAGTGTTTCCGCGTCGAGGAGGTCGGTCAGGGTGCAGGTGCTCATGCGGTACTGGTCGGTGGTCATGCGGAGGTTCTCGGCAGCCTCCTCGCAACTCGCCTGTGCTATCTGTGTCTGCTTGTAGGCTTCCTGCAGGTTCGTCCACGCCCTTTCGATGTCTATCTGCAACATCTGGCGTGCGTTCTCACGGTCGCTCTCTGCCTCTTTGAGTTTGATTTTCTGCCTTTTTATCGCATGGCTGCCGCCCCACCAATCGCTGAGAGGAATGGAGAGGGTGCCGAAGACGAGTCCGTTGTTCATGCTCGAGGACATATACTTCTTGGCCGTCTCGGAGAATCCGCCAAATCCGGTGTGATACCCCGCCAGCCCTACGGCCAGGTGAGGCAGGTACTTACCGCGCTCCATCTTCACCTGAAGCTTTTGTGCGTCGACGGCCTTGCCCAGCAGCTGCAGTTCTTCCCGATGGTCGGGCGACAGGCTCAATGTTCCGCCCGTTGCCTCGATGGGTTGTTCCACCGGTTTGTCTTCCAGGACGATGTCGAAGTTCTTGTCGGCTTCGGCAGGCTCGATGCCTATCTGTTGCGCAAGCAGGAGGCGCAGCACGTGGTCGGCGTTCTCGAGCTTGAGGCGTGCAGAGGAGAGTTCCTGCTGGCGGAGGCGAACCTTGAGCTGCGAGTTGCGTGTCGTCACACCTGCCTTCAGGAAGTTCTCCACCTGTGCCATCACGGCATCCATCTGTTTTTCGGCGGCTTCGATGGTGCTCAGGTTGTATCGCACGCAAGCGAGCTGCCAGTAGCACTCCGTTACTTTCTGCAGCACTTCCTTCTCCGTGAGCTGCATCTTGAGCGTCATCACGTCCTGCTGCACCCCGGCGAGTTTGTTGCCATAGACAATCTGTCCGCCGTGGAAGACAGGTTGGATGAGCGTACCCATCACGCCGTAGCCACGGTTGAGCTCGGCAATGCTGAACGGGGTGCCGATGAGCGGGGCAAACTGCATACTGATGGCCGCTATCTCCGGGGGATAGGTGCCGTCTGACTTGATGAGCTCGTCGAAGCATCGGAACGCCATGACGTTGGCACTGATGCGTGGGAAGTAGTTCGTGAAGGCTTCCTTCTTCTGCTCCGAAGCAGCCTCTATCTCAAGGGCAGCCGTGCGCAGTTCGTGGTTGTTCTGCTTTGCACGCTCAAGGCACTGCTCCAAGGTCAGCGTCTGGGCAGACGCTGAATGGAAAGTGAGAAGTGAAAAGTAAAAAACTAAGGGTATAAGTCGCTTTGGCATACAATTGTCCATTTATAATTCCTACTTTTTCTTTTGCTTGTCGTTCAGCTTCCAATAGACCACCGGCAATACGGTGACGACGAGGATCAGCGTGCCGATGCCTCCGGCGAAGATGGTGATGCCAACCGGCATCCAGAACGATGACTTGCCCAGTATCATGGGAATCACGCCGACAGCCGTCGTGGCGGTTGTCAGGAAGATGGGTACCATACGGCGGCGGCCAGCATCGAAGGCTGCCTCGCGTACAGGCATCCCTTCCCCAACCTTTTGGTCGGCGTGCTCGAAGATAAGTATCTCGTTGCGCATGATGATGCCCATGAGCGTGATGAAGCCGAAGAGACTTGTCAGGCCGAGCGTGATGTCGGCAATGCCAAGGCCTATCATGGCACCCGGCACGGAGAGCAGGATGCTGACCATGCAAACGCCTGTCAGACCGAAGCGGCGGAAGTTGAAGAGCAGGAAGAAGAAGATAATGACCAAGGCAATGCCGAGGCCCCATGCCACTTGCGGCACCGTCTCAAGGTTCTTCTCCGGCTCGCCGCCTATCTCGGCACGGACACCGGCAGGCAGGGGAAAGTCTTTCTCAAGGATAGCCTTGATGCGCTTCTGCAATTTGTCTGCCAGCACGCCGCGTTTGTTCTCGGCTGTCACGGTGATGCAGCGCTCGCCGTTGCGATGGATGATGTTGGTCGGTGTCCAATGTGTCTCGACGTCAGCCACTTGCCGCAGGGGAATACTGCTGAAAGGCTGTGCCAGGGGCGTGAGGTAGAGGTTCTCCACGTCGCCCAGCTGCATTTGTTCCATCTGCTTGTCGCGCAGCACGACAGGCACTTCGTAGTTCCCCTCCCAGATGGACGCCACCTGTGTCTTGCCTGTCTGAAGGGCAAGCTGCAGTTCTGCCGTGGTGCGTGTGATGCCAAGCTGTGAGGCAGAGACAGGGTCGAGGGTAATGTCAACCAATGGCGAGGGCTGGTCGTAGTCGGTATGCACCCATTCCAGTTCGGGCATTTGCCGCATCCTTTCCATCAATCTCTCTGCGGCAAGCTGTATGCTGTCAAGGTCGTTGCCATAGAAGCGGTACTCGTAGGTCGGCACAGGCAAGTAGTCCATCTGCTTGAAGCGCACGTATGCACCCGGCCAATGGTTGCTCAAGCGGGGTGCATATTCGTTGAGCATCTCGAAAGTCGTCTTTATGCTTGTGGTGTTGACGATAAGCTGGGCGAAGTTCTTGCCGCCCAGTTGTGGCTCGTAACACGTCATAAAGCGTGGTGAGCTGCACCCGATAAAAGTCGTGACGCTCGTCACGCGCTCGTCTTTGGAGAGCGAGTCGCGAAGGGCCTCCGTGATGGCCCGTGTCTCGTCCAAGCCTGCGCTCTTCGGCAGGTACACCTCGCAGGCAAACTGGTCGCGGTCGGCGAAGGGGAACTGCCTTAACTTCAGCGTTGGGAAAATGAGGGAAGTGAGGACGACGAGCACGACGCTTGCGCATATTGTCAGCCACGGATAGCGGAACGTCGCTCTCAATGTCTTTTCATAAAGGAGCTGTACCCTGTCCGTGATGTTGGGTTTGTCAGGTTTCTGCTCTTGCGCTTTCTTGATGAGGCGCACGTTGAGGGCAGGAATGATGCACGCCGCCACAACGAGACTCACCATCAGGCAGATGGTTATGGTCGCGGGGAAGAATCCAATGACGTCGCCCGCCTCGCCTGTCACCGTGAAGAGGATGGGGTAGAAGATGGCGCAGATGCAAACCGTGGCGAGCAGCATCGGCATGAAGTATTGCTTGACCGACAGCACGGCGGCTTCCTTGCGCTCCATCCCGGCACCCAAATACTCAAGATAACCATCGATGACCACGATACTGTTGTCAACAATCATTCCCAACACGACGATGAGCGAGGCAAGGGTGATAATGTTGAGCGGGATGTCGAGCAGGTACATGATGCCAACGCTGATGAACGTCGAGAGCGGAATGGTAATGGCTGCCACGATGGCGCTGCGTATGGGGAAGAGTATCATCATCACCAGAATGATGACAACCATTGATTCGATCAGGTTGACGAGGAACTCCTTGACACTCGCCTCCACGACCTTCGGCTGGTCGGTAATGCGGAGGACATCGACATCGGCGGGCAGATAGTCCTGTCGGAATTCATCGATTACCTCATTCACCTCCTTGCCGTAATGCACGATGTTGTATCCTTCGGTCATTTCGAGGGACAGCAGGACGCATCGCTTGCCGTTGCTCTCGATGTAACTCTCACTGGTGTCATACTCCCTGCGCACTTCGGCGATGTCTTTGACGCGCACCACCTGGCCATTGGGATCGCTGTAAATGATGTGATCCATCACTTCCTGTTCGGAGTGGCGGTTCGTCGTAAGATGCAGGGGGATGTTTGTCGAAGCGGTGCTGACACTGCCGCTCAAGGTCGTGAACCCCTCGTTGGAGAGAGCCGACATGAGGGCTGCCTGTCCGATACCATAGGCTGCAAGCCTCTCGCGGTCAACATAGACGCTCAGTTGCTCCTTCTTCTCGCCGTATTGCCGCACGTTGCTGACGCTCTTGATGCGGCGCAGGCGGTCGGCCAGCTCGTCGCTGTATTCCTGCAGCTCACGGTAGGAACGCTCGTTGCTCTCAAGGGTGATGAGCAAGGCGGAAGCGTCGCCGAAGTCATCCTTCACGATGACTGCCACAACGCCGCTCGGCAATTGGCTCTTGTAGGCGTTGACGCCGTGCTTTATCTTGTTCCATATCGGCCAGAGGTTCGTTAGTCTCGGGTCGAAAAAGACCTTCATAAAGCACATCCCGTTCATGCTTTGCGTAGTGGTCTTTGAACGGTCCACCTCCTTGAAGGTGAAGATGTAGCGTTCCAGAGGACGCGCCACCTGTGCCTCTATCTCTTCGCTCGTTGCGCCGGGCATGACGGCAACGACAACTCCCATTCGCATCGTGAATGGAGGGAACTCGTCCTTCGGCATCTGCTCAAGTCCGTAGAAGCCGAAGGCAAGCAGTATAATGGTGATAAGCGCCGTAATGCCCCAGTTGTTGAGCGGCCAGGCGGACCAATGATTATTCTTTAATTCATAATTCATAATTCACAATTCATAATTTCTAATTGCTCTTCACTAAATCAATTCATAGGCGGTTCCTAATTTCATAACGCATAATCATTTCTCGGCTTTCAGCCTCCTTGGTTATGGATTATGAATTATAAATTATGAATTATCTCGCTTCCCTCGCTCACTTTCTGGTAGCCTTCCACTATCACCTTGTCGCCTTCGGCAAGGCCGGAAAGGATGCAGATGCGGTCGCCCTGTACCTCTCCCACTTCTACTGTCTGGCGGGAAGCCTTGCCATCCTTGGCGAGCCATACGAACAGGTGGCCGTCGGCACTCTGCTGGACGCTGCGCACAGGCACAGTCATCATGCTTTGCCCTGCGTCGTCGCCGTTGGCGTCTGTCGATACATTGACCACCATGCCCGGAAGCAGTTCGCCTCCAGGGTTTTGCACGACGAAGCGGACGTCGTAGGTGTGTGTCATGGGATCGCCCTGCACGTTGCGGATGAAGTGATTGCTATAGAATGTCCTGCCGTCGAGGGCTTCTGCGCTGACCGTCACGCCCTTGCCCCTGTTCTGTCGGGGATTGAAGAGTGCGATTTCCTTCTCGGGGACGGATACCTTCACCTTGACCTTTGCGATGTTGAGGATTGTGCAGACGGGCTGTGAGGGGAGTGCCGTCATGCCGTTCTCCATCTGCCTGCTGCCCACGATTCCGCTGCACGGAGCCACAAGGCGGCAGTCCTTGACGGCTTTTTCCGCCATGTCGAGGCTCGATTGTGCCTGGCGTACCTTTGTCTGGACGTTCACCCAGTCGATGTCCGATATTGACTGCGATTCGTGGAGCATCTGCATACGCTCCTGTGCGTCGAGTGCCTGGTCGAGTGTCGCCTTGGCCGCCTGACGTGTGTTCTCACATTGTGTCGGATCCATTTCCGCAATGAGCTGGCCCTTCGTGACGTACTGGCCTTCCTCTACGCACACACGGATTACGGTGCCCATGCCGGTGAAGCTGACAGGCGTGCTGCTGTCCTCCTCCACTTTGCCCACGTATTGCTTCTTGGCAGAGGCCATGCCTGCACTGACAGTCTCTGTGTTGACCCTCAATGCCTCCACTTCGTAACTCTTCTCGCTCCTGCTGCATGCAGTCATCATCAATGCGGCAGTCAGCAGGGCGGTAGCTAATTTTTCGCTTTTCATTCTTCGTCCTTTATTAAAATTGCGGGTGCAAAATTAGTGCTTTTTCACTATATAGTATATAATGTAGTGGCGCAAAGATTGTTCTATTTCTCCACAATTATGCCTAATTGGCGTAAAAATGAACAGAAAGGAGGGGAAAAAGGTGTCAAATTTCAGAAGGAAGTTGTATATTTGCAGCAGAAAAAGGCATAGCATCATGGAGAAACTCGACTTTCATGTTATAGCGGACAGTAAATTCAACTTCCATTGCAACGAACACATCGCCTTGTTCAATGATTTCGACGAAGTGCGCAGTCTCAACATTTCGGACATCCTTATCGAAGGTTTCCTGTTTGCCGTCGTGACGCACGGGCAGGCACAGATTTCGGTGGACGACAAGACGTACCAGCTGAAGAAGGGCGACGTCATCACCTGCAAACCGCGGAACATCTTCGAGAAGAGCATGATGAGCATGGACTTCAACGCCCTGCTGCTCCTCCTCTCGCCGGAGTATGTGGCACAGCTCTCGCAGATGGTGCGCATGGAATGGACGTACTCCATGTTCTCCGCCTCGCACCAGATACTGCATGCCGACGAGGTGGCGGTGAATCGCTACCGCCTCTACTTCGACCTCCTGAAGAACCACCTCACCTCGCCCGACTCTCCGCACAAGGAAATGAGCCTCCGCCTGCTCCTTGCCTCGATGGCATACGACCTCCACGACCTGCACAAGTTCCAGGACGAGGAAGTCATGCACCAGACCTACAGCTCGGGCGAGAACATCCTGCGGCAGTTCATGCAGCACCTCCATGACCCTTCGAAGCCCTATCTCAACGTGAACGAATACGCCAGCCTCTTCAGCATCACGCCCAAGTACTTCTCGGGCGTCTGCAAACGCCTCACGGGGAAGACGGCGAACCAGCTTATCAGCGATGAAATCGTGCGTTCTGCGCAAATCACCCTCCGCGACAGTAGCAAGAGCATCAAGCAGATTGCCGCCATGCTGGGCTTCAAGAACCAGTCACACTTCGGGCGTTTCTTCCGCCAGCAGACTGGTGTCTCTCCACAGCAGTACCGCGAGGGGAAGACACTCTGAACAAGCCTCTGATTTCCTGCCTCCTTATAGGGACTATAGGAGCTATAGTGACTATAGGAAAACGCGGCACGGTGCGTTTGACATCGCGGCACGGTGCGTTTGGCATCGAAGCACGGTGTGTTTGTCATCGCGGCACGGTGCGTTTGAGAACGCTACACGATGTGATTTCTAAAAAAGTGCGCCGAAAAGCAACAACCTATTGAAAAAAATGCTAACTTTGCAGCGCATTATGTGCATATACGCACATGTATGGCGTTTTTTTTGATATTTTATTATGAAAAAAGTGATGCTCTGCAGGTTCTTTCTCCTGCTTCCCATATTGTTTGCCCCGGGCATGGCGAATGCCTACGACAGTGCGGTTGACCACCTCCTGGAAGGCACGATGATGTTTTCGGGCAGTGAGTCGAAAGCCGCTTTGGCCTTCGACGGCGACGCTTCCACCTATTACAGCACCAACTCGGACAAGATGCAGTGGGTGGGCCTTGACTTGGGAGAGCCATACGTCATTACTCGCATCGACTTTACGCCCGCACCGGGAAGCCAAGGCGCCAGCCGTGCGCAGCTCAGCATCTTCGAGGGTGCCAACAGTCCTGACTTCATGGATGCGGTGCCTCTCTACTGCATTGCGGACAAGCCCGCTACAGGAACGAGCACGACTGCCTATGTTGACGTGAGCCGTGGCTTTCGCTATGTCCGCTATGTGGGCGGCGCAGGCTCTTATTGCTACATCGCGGAATTGCAGTTCTACGGCCATGCGGGCGAGGGCGACGACAGCCATTTCTATCAGATTACCAATCTGCCCACGCTCAGCATCCACGTCCAGGACAACATCCTGCCCACGGTTAGAGGCGAGGACTTCGAGTCACAGTCAGTGCTTATCTACGATGGCGGGGCGAAGATACAGGAGTACCCCATCCTCTTCCGTGTTCGCGGCAACTTCTCTGCCTCGCACGAGAACAAAGCCTTCCGCATGAAGTACAACGACGGAAAGAGCCACCATGTGATGAAGGACGGACGGAACGAGTCGCCAACCAAGTGCAAGAAGTGGGTGCTCATCAACAGCTACCGCGACAAGACCTTGATGCGAAACCCCGTGGCGTGGGCGATGTCGAAGCGTGCCGAGAGGGACTGGACACCGTGGAGCCAAGTGGTTGACCTCGTCGTCAACGGCGACTATCACGGAACATACACCCTTGCGGATGCTGTCTCAGTGGACAGGAACCGCATCGACATCACAGAGATGACCGAATGGGACACCGACGAAGAGTCCATAACGGGCGGCTATCTCGTTGAGGCAGATAACAATTACTCAAAGGAAACTTACCATTTCATGTCGGGGCATGGAAACACGATGTCCGTTCACGAGCCCGATGAAGACGTCATGCAGCCCGAACAGTTCCAGTACATAATGAACACATGGAACGCGATGGAGGACATTGTCTTCGGGGCGAACTATACCGACGTTGAGGCGGGCCTCCGCTCCGTAGTTGACATGGAGACATTCCTCAGATGGTTCCTCGTGAGTGAGTTCAACGGCAACACCGACATGATTTGCCAAGTGTTCCACTATAAGGAAAGGGACGACGACCACTTCTACACAGGCCCCATTTGGGACGCAGACCTTGCCCTTGAGAACGACCAGACCACCTATCCTGCCAACGAAAAAAAGTACTGGACCTATACGGTTCGTCAGACGGGGAAATACAGCCAGTTCGTCAGTCGGATCCTTTCCGACCCCTCTGTCTTTGCACAGCTGCGGGAGTTGTGGGCAAACCTCCGCAGGAAGGGCAACTTCGAGCCTGACGATTTGGCAGCGGACGTCGATTCCCTCCGGGGAGAGATACGCGCTTCGGCCAACCTCAACTTCATCCGCTGGCCCTACCTCAACCAGTGGCTCTCGCTCAATCCCGCCGTTCCCGGCTCGTGGGAAGCCGAGGTCGACAGGGTACGCGATTTTGTGCATGACCGCGTGGCATGGATGGACGAGATGCTCTCTTACGGCAAGGTACGCCAGGAGAACGGTGTCTATCAGATTTCATCGGGCATTGACCTCTGCATCTTCAGCCGGATGGTGAATACGGAAGGCAATACAAAAGCCAAGGCGGTGCTCTGTGCCGACATCGACATGGCTGACTATAACGAGGACTTCCAACCTATCGGCACCGCGACGGCTGCCTTTGCGGGAAGTATTGACGGCAAGGGCCATACCATCCGCAACCTGCACATCAGCGGCACGGACGCCGTCGGCCTCATCGCTTATCCCGGCATCTGCACGTTGAGCAACATTGTCTTCGACGAGTCGTGTACCGCAGAGGGGAAGAGTTATGTCGGTATGCTTGCCGGTTATGCACGCAGCGGCAGCGTCACGATTAGCGGCATTGAGAATCACGGCACGGTCACAGCCTCCGACGGCTATGCAGGCTCTCTTGTCGGTTCAGGTCGTCTGCTGGCAACATTCAACATCCGCAACTGCTGCAATACTGGCAGCATCAGTGCCTCGGAGAATGCGGGCGCACTCGTCGGCCCCTCCGCCGGCAAGATGACAGTGGCGAACTGCTACAACATCGGCACCGTCAGCGGCGCAACGGAAGGCAAGGAGTTCGCCTTCGCCACGAAGAGCCTTTCCATCGACAACTGCTGGGACTTCACTTCCATGCAGACAAACAACATGACCCCTGCGCAGGTCGATAACGGCGAGCTGTGCTTCCGCCTCAACGGCGGCGTGGGCGACACCTGGCGACAAAACCTCGACAACGGACGCGAGCACGACCTTTCTCCTGTCCTCCGTAGGACAAGCGGCATGGTTTACGAGAAGGACGGGCGCTATACCAATATCAATGCCGATGCCGCAAAGTTCCGCTACTACAACCTCGTCATTACACGTCTGCAAGGCGGCGGCAGCGGAAGCCTGCAGTTCTCGGAGTTCGACATCCTCGACGAAATGCTCGAAGAGGTGGAAGACTTGTATGTCTATGACGGATACAGTGACTCCTATTCCAATGAGGGCTGGGACAATGCCGCCGACAACAATGTCTATACCAAGTATTGCGGCCCCTTCTCGGGCAATTCCTACTTCCTTTTCGATGCCGGCAGCGAGGTGGATGCCTTCGGCTACCGTATCTATACGGCCAACGACACGCAGAATAGTCCCGACCGCAATCCATGTTCATGGAAACTCTACGGCAGCAATTCACAACTATATGACCCCAGCGCCCCCGAATGGACGCTTATCGACGAGAAGAGCGACGACTGGTCGATGCCTGCCAGCAACTACACGCCTGTCGATTTCCTTATTCCACATGCCATCCAGACACTCGAATTGAGCCAGCATTCCGCACTGCTCCTTCCTGGAGAGGAACTGCAATTGTCGTACAGTTACACGCCGGCCGTGGTGCAGGGCGTGAATGTGCAGTACACGAGCAGCGATGAGGCTGTGGCAACGGTGGATGGCGAGGGACACGTCGTGGCTGTCGGCGTGGGTACGGCAGACATTGTCCTCTCTGTGCCGAACTACAGGACGTTGTGCGACACCTGCACCGTCACCGTCGTGGCGGAACGCCTCGGACACCGTTACTATCTGCTCGCCGTCGAGGCCATCGTTGGCGGATCTACGATTCAGTTCTGCGAGTTCGACCTCCTCGACATGGACGGCAACGAGGTGACGCCGCTCACGTTCTTGTCTGCCACCGGCTCCTACATCAAGGACCACGACGCCGGCGACCTCTTCGACGATAACATCAACACGAAGTACTGCGCTTCCTTCACCGCCGGCACTACATTATATATATATATTGATGCGGGCGAACTGGTCACGCTCTCCGGCTATCGCATCACCACGGCAAAGGATACCAATAGTTTCCCCGAGCGCAATCCCTACACTTGGTCGCTTTTCGGCAGCAACACGCCGAGCGAAACGCCCGACGATGGCGTGTGGACGCTCCTCGACCGCCGCGAGAACGATACTACCCTCGGCGCAACAAGTTTCACGCCCTACGACTTCTTTTTCACCTACCCGCAGCCTGTCATGCCTGGCGACGTCAACGGCGACGGCCATGTTGATGCAGCCGACTACGAGGCACTCCAGCTCTTCATCATCGGCAAACCCGTAGAAGGCTTCGTCCCCGAAGCCGCCGACCTCAACGGCGACGGCAAGGTGAACGCCCAGGACCTCGTGAAGCTGACACAGGCTATCGGGAAATAACTAACGCTTTTCAACACAACCACGAACTTTTTTCTTTAATAATAACAACGGATTAGACTGATTAATGCGGATTCCTGTCCTGAAGTGATTCTGATACAATTACTTGGATCAGGTCTGAAGGAAATCCGTTAAATCCGTTAAATCCGTTGTTAAAAGTAACGCGCCTAATACGTTCAATCCGCTTATTTCGTGGTACGCTTTCAAACGCACCACGGTGTGTTGCCCATCGCACCACGGTGTGTTGCCCATCGCACCACGGTGCGTTGCCCATCGCAGCACGGTGCGTTGAAAATCGTCCCGTGGAGGAATGACTAACTGCCTACGGGTTAAAAAATGTTAATGAACATAAAGTTTTTGTTAAGGAAAGCATAAACGGAATAAAAAAAAGCGTAACTTTGCCCATTGCAAGGCATATAATGCATATTTGCGCACATAAAAAAGAAAAAAAACATATAATTAACCCAATTTTATTAACTTCTAAAAACCAAACAAGATGAAGAAATTATTTACATCTTCAAGCACTCTTTGGTCATGCCTCTTTGCTTTGGCAATGATGATGTTCTCTCAGAGTGCAATGGCAGAGTATGTCAAGCTGACTGCTCTGTCAGGTACCGGTGGTACTGGCGGCGAAGGCTATGCCAAATTGGTTGATACCTATGACGGTAAAAACGGCAGGTCACACACCAAGTGGGGACAGTCTTTCGACATCAACAACCCGGACAGGTATCCTGCATGGGTGATTGTAAAGGCTGATGCAGCTTTCACTCCCCAGAACTACTTCCTCGTTACTGGTAACGACACCAATGGCGACCAGAAGCGTCAGTGGCGCAGCTGGAACATCTATGGCGCAAATTTCAACAGCGATGCTGATGCTGTGAAAGATGCAGAGGCATGGGTTCTCATTGACCAGCGCGAAGATGCCGACGTCAGCATGCAGAACTACGGTGTCACCCAATTCACGCTGAACGATGGCGAATCGCTTGTCCAATACGACGGTACACCCTATCAGTACTATATGATTGTGGTGACTCGCTCGCATGAAGACGTGGACGTTTATCTGCAGATGGCAGAGTTCGGCTTCGGCACATACGCCGACTTCCAGACATGGCTTGACATTCAGGCTGCCGACCCCACAAAGCCCGTGACCTACAGAGCTCTTGCAGGTAGCCCCGCCGGCTTTAATAATGAAGGCTTTGCCAATCTTATCAACGGCAATACCTCCGACAAGTGGTGTTGCGGCTTTACCGACAGAGAAGAGGGTGAGACAGCAAACGGTGGCTACATCGTGTTCAAGGCTTCCCGTCCTCTCGCTCCCACTTACTATTCTCTGATTACAGGTAACGACACAGGCCCAAGCGGTGATCGCAACTGGAAGCAGTGGCGGATTTATGGTATGAATGCCAGCAGCGATGCA